>Ga0326728_10008689_pt1 | contig 25017 bp, 22 predicted proteins | sample MB3enrmetagenome_FD_207602 | JGI IMG/M metagenome (GOLD analysis project Ga0326728, IMG submission 207602) | Lab enriched peat soil microbial communities from McLean, Ithaca, NY, United States - MB31MN | ecosystem: Environmental > Terrestrial > Soil > Wetlands > Peat | place: USA: New York... | reverse complement strand
CCCAGGATCACCAGCGGGCTTCGCTCGTGCAGGATTGACTCAACTCGCCCGAGCCTGTCGCGCCGCTCGGCCAGATAACGCTTGAACTCCGTCTCGAACTTCTTGTCGCGCTCGCCCAGGGCGGCGCGCTTCAGTCCCAAGAGGCGCGGGAAGTCGTAGCGCAGCACACCCGCCGAGGCGCGCAGCCACTCGTGGCGTGCCGTCGCCAGTCGCTGGCGGAGGGAGCGGTCGAGGCCCGTCGCCAGATCGTCCACCTGCTGGGCTTTTTCCGCCAGCCGCGTGGCGAGCGCCTGGAAGACACGATGCATGCGCCGCTCGGTAAGGCGTTGCCGCGCTTCCAAAAGCTTCAAGCGCAGCGTGTGCGACAGGCGCCGCTCGCGCTCTTCGAGCTCCGCCTCAAAATCCTCTTTGCGATGCACCACGAGCTCGGCCGCGGCGGAGGGCGTCGGGGCGCGCAGGTCGGCGACGAAGTCGGCAATGGTGAAGTCCGTCTCATGGCCCACCGCCGAGACAATGGGAATCTCGGAGGTCGCGATAGCCCTCGCCACGGCCTCCTCGTTGAACGCCCACAAGTCTTCGAGCGAGCCGCCGCCACGCGCCACGATGATAACGTCCACCAGGGGCACCGGCAGCATCGTCGGCCTTGCGCGTGGCACGCCCTCTTGGGCGCTTTGATTGAAGAAGCGGATGGCCTCGACGACATCTCCCGCCGCCCCTTCCCCTTGGACCCTGACGGGATACAGCAGCAGGTTCATGTTGGGGAAGCGACGACGCAGGACGCGCACGATGTCGCGAATCACGGCGCCGGAGGGGGAAGTGACCACGCCCACGGTGCGCGGCAACACCGGCAGCGGCTTCTTGCGCGTCGTATCAAACAAACCCTCGGCGGCGAGCTTGGCCTTCAGTTGCTCGAAGGCAAGCTGCAGCGCGCCAAGGCCGGCGGGCTCGATCAACTCCACCAGGATTTGATACTCGCCGCGCGCCTCATAAACACCGATGCGGCCGCGCACGATCACCGAGACGCCGTCCTGCGGCTTGAACTTCAGATAGCGCGCCTGGTTGCGAAAGCAGACGGCGCGGATCTGGGCGCGGGCGTCCTTGAGCGTGAAGTAGTAGTGGCCAGAAGAGGCAGCGCGCAGGTTGGAAATCTCGCCCTCGACCCACACATCGAGAAACTTCGATTCCAGCAGGTTCTGAATCTCCCGCGTCAGCGCCGAGACGCTGTAGGTCTTGCGGGCGGGTTGGAAATCGAACGCTACTTGATCCAAGAAACCGTCCTTTGTCCTTGGTCCTTTGTCCGTTGCAAGAAAGCCTCCACGCTTGTTCTAACGGACAAAGGACAAGTGACCAGGGGCGTTCAATGGCTATCTTCGGCTCAGAAACGAGATTAACCAGAAGATGAGCGTCAGCACCAGACTCACCACCAAGCACGAGACGATGGGAAAATAAAAAGTGACGTTCTTGCCCTTGTAGGTGATGTCGCCCGGCAGGTGTCCCAGCCTGAAGAACAAAACCCGAGAGCCCGCCATCAACAGCAGGCCGATCACCACCAGAACGATGCCGGCGATGAGGATCATTTTGCCGAACTGGGAAGAAAGTGAACCAGCCATAAATCTTCGAGGTCATCGTCGGCTACGGGCCAGCGACTTGTCAAGCTTGGCAGGGAGCCCCCTGAGGAACCACGTTTTGTAGGGGCGACCCTTGTGGTCGCCCAGAGCAGAGGCAAGGCGCGCCCGCACCAGTGTGCCTGTCCCAGGGCAGGCACCAGGCCTGCCCCTACACCAGTTCGACGCCGGGAAAGAAATAACCGATCTCAAACGCGGCCGTCTCAGGCGCGTCCGAACCGTGGACGCAGTTGCGCTCGATGCTAGCGGCGTGGAGTTTGCGGATCGTGCCAGGCGCGGCCTTGGCCGGGTCGGTCGCCCCCATCACCTCGCGCAGGCGCACAATCACATTGTCAGCCTCGAGTACCATGGCCAGCGCCGGGCCGGAACTCATGAACGTCGTGAGGCTGTCGAAGAAGCGACTCGCGCGATGCACGGCGTAAAAGCCTTGGGCTTCTTGCTTCGTCAGGTTGACGAGGCGTGCGGCGACGATCTTGAATTGCTTCGCCTCGAAGATCTTGATGATATCGCCGATGTGGCCCGCTTCAACCGCGTCGGGCTTAATAATGGTGAGAGTGCGTTCAATAGGCATATTCTTCCTTCGATTAGGAGGTTAGAAAGGGTAAAGGATAAAGGGTAAAACAAGAACCGCGTCGGGCGGCGATCTTCAGTCTTCGGCCCTTACCCTTTACCCTTTACCCTTTCCAAACTTCGTTGCAGCGTCTCCCCGAGCAGCGCCGGGCTTTCGGCGACGGTGATGCCGGCGGCGCGGAGGGCGGCGATCTTATCTGCCGCCGTCCCTTTGCCTCCGGAGATGATGGCGCCCGCGTGACCCATCCGGCGACCGGGCGGCGCCGTGCGTCCGGCGATGAATCCTACCACCGGCTTCCTGACGTTGGCCTTGATGAACGCGGCCGCCTCTTCCTCGGCGTTGCCGCCGATCTCGCCGATCAGGATGATGGCATGCGTTTCCGGGTCGTCGTTCATCAGGGCAAGGGCGTCCACAAAGTTGGTGCCGATAATGGGATCGCCGCCGATGCCCATGCAGGTGGACTGGCCGATGCCGAGCGCGGTGAGCTGGCCCACCGCCTCATAGGTGAGGGTGCCGCTGCGCGAGATCACTCCCACGTGGCCCGGGAGGTGAATCCGAGCCGGCATAATACCAATTTTGCATTTACCTGGAGAAATAATACCCGGGCAGTTGGGACCGATCAGGCGCGTCTTGCGTCCGGCCAGGAACTGCATCACGCGCACCATGTCGAGAGTGGGGATGCCTTCGGTGATGGCCACCACCAGCGGCACGCCAGCGTCAGCCGATTCCATGATGGCATCGGCGGCAAAGGGCGGCGGCACGAAGATCACCGAAGCGTTGGCGCCGGTGGCGGCGACGGCCTCATGCACGGTATTGAAAACGGGCACTTGGTGCGCGCCGTTCTTCGTGGACCAAGCGGTGCCGCCCTTGCCGGGGGTTACGCCGGCCACGACTTTCGTGCCGTATTCGATGGCCTGCTCGGCGTGGAATCCGCCCTCGCGGCCGGTGATGCCTTGCACGAGGAGGCGCGTGCTTTCGTCAATCAAGATAGACATAAGATTGATCCGTTCATTTCCTGCGTTCGCACTGTTCAGCGAACCTCATAAAGATAGGCGTCGTCGATAAACGTCCCTCCCACCACGCTGCCCCCAAGCCGCGCGCCTTCGACCGACGCAGTTTGGGCGAATACAGAACGCAGCGCCTGGTACATCGGGTTTTTGGGACTAATAAGCTCAATTTTGAAAGCTTGCCTGAGGTTGCCCGGGATGTTGCGCGTGATTTGTGCCAGCTCCAGGTAGGCATCCCGCGTTCCCACCGTGTCGACCTTCGGGCTGGCGATGACCAAACGCCACTCGCCAGCTTCCGGGTCCAACAGCCACAAGGCTCCCAGGGCCGGGAAGCTCTCGCTGGTCCGGAGCGCCTGCCACAGCCTTTTCCCAAATTCAATGTCTGTCTCGTTAAGCGCGCCCGTATAGGCCATCACCACCTCCGCCGTATCCATTGCATGACACCGGAACCCGGTTGGGTAGCTGCATTGTAAAGAGTCCTGGCTTCTATTTCTTCAACCACTTCGTAGCGATTCTCGTCGTTCCAAAGGAAGATCGCATCCCAATTGCTTTGCAGCTTAAAATCGGTTGTGATCTCATTCTGCAATTCTGCCCAAAGGTCCGCATCCAGTAGAGCCAGTTCCTTCAATTTATGCGTGTAGACCCTGTTAGCGAAACTCTTATCCGGGAAATCGTGCTGCTGCACGGCCCGAGCGATATAGGCTTTGAGCGCACATTCCACCGCGAGGCCAGTCATGTAGTAAGCTCCGGTCCAGCACTTGCTGTCCAGCAGGACGCGGGCTTCTTCAATCCTGCTCTCGGCCAACAACTGTAACTTGTCCCGGTTCAGTCGAGCAACAAGCACCCAACCTCCTCAAGATTGGACTACTGCATAGCTTATGTCTCTCGGTTCGCCGTCTACAGTGCTCGGCGGGGGGCCATGGCGCACGCCGTGCGCCCCTACGCGGGTCTCGCCAGAGCGACAACCTTCTCGGCGGCATCTTTCATACCGCTCGCTACGCTGAAATTGAGTCCGGATTCTCGCAGAATCCGTTGTCCCAGCTCGACGTTCGTTCCTTCCAGCCGCACCACCACCGGCACCTTGATGCCGAGGTCGCGCACGGCCGCCACCACGCCGCCGGCCACGATGTCGCAACGCATGATGCCGCCGAAGATGTTGATCAGCACGGCGCGGACGTGGGGATCGCTGAGAATGATCTCGAAGCCGCGCTCCACCTGTTCCTCGCTCGCGCCGCCGCCCACGTCGAGGAAGTTGGCGGGGCTGCCGCCCGCGTATTGGATAATGTCCATGGTGGCCATGGCAAGGCCGGCGCCGTTCACCATGCAGCCGACGTTGCCGTCGAGGCGGATGTAGTTCAGGCCAAATTCGCTGGCCTTGACTTCCAGCGGATCTTCTTCGTTCAGGTCGCGCAGCTCGCGGATGTCGGGGTGGCGGAACAGGGCGTTGTCGTCAAAGTTCATCTTGGCGTCAAGCGCCAGCACGCGGCCGTCCTTGGTCACCACCAGCGGGTTGATCTCGGCCAGCGACGCATCCGTGGCCTCAAAAGCGCGGTAAAGACTGGCGAAGAACTTCACCCCCTCGTTCACTTGGCTGCCTTCAAGTCCCAGTCCGAAAGCCAGCTTGCGCGCCTGAAAAGACTGGAAGCCGACCGCCGGATCGATGGATTCCTTCAGGATCTTTTCGGGATGCTCGGCGGCGACGACTTCGATCTCCACGCCGCCCTCGGTGGAGGCCATCATCACCGGACGGCCGGCGGCGCGGTCGATGACGAGACCCAGGTAAAGCTCGCGGGCGATCGGCAGCCCCTCCTCGATCAGCACCCGGCGGACGACGCGACCCTCAGGCCCAGTCTGATGAGTGACCAGTGTCTTGCCGAGCATCTCGCTGGCAAACTTCTCAGCCTCCTCCGCGCTGCGGGCGAGCTTGACGCCACCCCCCTTGCCACGCCCGCCGGCGTGGATCTGCGCCTTGACCACAACCATACTGCCGCCCAGTTGCTTGGCAGCGGCAAAGGCGTCCTCCGGCTTGGCGATCACTTCTCCGCGCGGAACGGCCACCCCGTAACGGACCAGAATCTGCTTGGCTTGGTATTCGTGGATTTTCATAAGAAACCGTCAGTTGTCAGTAGTCAGTCAGTTGAGAAAGCACCTGTGGGCTTGCCGGGGCTTGCGCCGCCCGTTTTAACCGTCCGGCGGTCGCGACGACCGGGCCAATCTGGCAGAATCCCGCAGCACGAATCCGACGTAACAGTATAACCCCAATACCCCTGCCGCGGTCAAAAATTATTCTAGCCTATCTCTCAAAATTGAGGGTCGATGAGTGCTGCGAGGGTTCGCAGCGCCGTGTCGACCTTACATCACCCACCGGCCCCTGCGTTGGGTCCTTCACGGGCACGCCCATTTGTATCGAGCTCATCGAGTTCACCGAGCGATACCGTCGCCAAAAAACAGTGGCTAGCAGTTAGTGGCTAGTGGCTAGACTAATAGTTTGAGGCAGAAGTCTCTGCAATCTTCACTAGCCACTCGGCACTCGCCACTGCCCTTACAGGTTCTGCTTGAAAAACTCCAGCAGGCGCTGGGCGAGATAGAGCCGGGAGGCTCCACTGGCGAAGCCGTGGTTTTCTCCCGGCTGGAGATAGAGCTCGAAGGGCGCCCGCGCCTGGATCAGCGCCTCCACAAAGTTCATGGTGTTTTGCAGGTGGACGTTATCGTCGTCGGTGCCGTGAATCAGCAGCACCCTGGCCTTGAGCTTATCCGCGGCATCGAGCGGCGACGACGTTTTATAGCCCTCCGGATTCTCCTGGGGCGTGCGCATATAGCGCTCGGTGTAGATGCTGTCGTAATACTTCCAGTCGGTCACCGGGCCGCCGGCGGCGCCGCACTTGAAGACGCCGGGAGCGTGGGTGAGCGAGTAGAGCGTCATGTACCCGCCGTAGGACCACCCGGTGATGCCGATGCGCGCCGGATCGACGTAGGGCAGTGACTTCAAGTAGGCTACTCCGGCGAGCTGGTCCTCGAGTTCGTGGCGGCCCAGGTCCTTGAACACCCTGGCTTCCCAGGGGTGACCGCGCCCCCACGAGCCGCGGTTATCGAGCTCCCAGATAATGAAACCACTCTCCGCCCAGAGATGGTCCTGGGGTGAGGTCTCGCCCCAGCGATTCTCGATCATTTGCTCGTGGGGGCCGCCGTAAACGCTGACGATCACGGGATACTTCCTGGCCGGATCGAAATCGGGCGGCTTCACGAGGCGCGCGTAGAGAGTGGCGCCGTCGGCCGCCTTGACCTCCACGAATTCTGTGCTGCCGAGAGCGTAGTCGTCCAGGTGGCTGATCGTCTTGCTCAGTGTGGCCACCAGCGAGCCATCGGCCTTCAACAGCCGAGTCTCCGGCGGATCACTGAGTGAGGAGAAGGCATCGAGAAGAAACCGGCCATCAGGAGAAAGGTCCAGCCCATGGACGCCGGCTTGCTTCGAGAGGCGCTCGGGGCCGCTGCCATCCAGTCTCACGCGGTAGAGTTGGCGCTCGCGCGGATCGGGATTGGTGGCCGCAAAGTAGACCCAGCCGCTCTTGCCATCGACACGGATGATGGGCACGTTTTCGAAAAACGGATGATCGATCATCCAGTTACCACGCGTGAGCTGCTTCTGCAGGGTCCCGTCGAGGCCGTAGAGATAGAGGTGCAACCAGCCGCCGCGCTCCGAGAGCCAGAGGAAGCGCTGGTTGTCGCCGAGGAAGTGCGGCGGCTCGAGCGAGTTGATCCAGTACGGGTCTTTCTCCGTGAGCAGCGGGTGATCGGTTCCGGCGGCAGGGTCCCACAAGTGCACGGTTTCCTGATCCTGTCCGCGATCGAGGGTGAGGAAGGCGACGGCCTTCGAGTCCGGCGTCCAGGAAAATGACGGGCCGAAGTATTCGATCGAAGCGGACTTGGCGACGGGGGACGTCCGAATCTGGTGCTGGGCGCCCTCCACCGAAACCACGTGGAAGGACGGGATCGGGTTCGGATCGCCCGACTGAGGGAAGCGCTCCTCGGTCAGTTCCACGTGGGCGGATAGATAGTGCGTTAGCGGGTATTGCGGCACCGGCGCATCGTCGAGGCGGAGGTAGGCAATCTTCTTCCCGTCCGGCGACCACTCGTAGGCGCGGCCGGTGGCACGGTTGGCGAGCTCCTCTTCATAAACCCAATCCAGCTTGCCGTTCATCACGTTGTCATTGCCGTCGCTCGTGAGTTTTTCGAGGAGCCCGGTTTGGAGGTCGAGCGTGTAAAGGTTGTTCTGTTTCACAAACGCCAGGCGGTCGCCGGCGGGGGAAAACGTCACGTCCTCCATGGGCACGGAGTCCTTGACCAGGGACTTCATCCGGCCGGTCGCCACGTCGTACAGCCAGAGATCGTTTTGGCCTTGGAGCAGCAGCGCCTCGCCGCCGGGGGACCACTCGTAGGAAGCAAGGCTGAGCTTCTCCTTCTCTACTGTGTCCTTGGGCGGTTCGAGAAGAGCACGCTCTTTACCGCTCGCAAGGTCGTAGAGATAGAGGGCGAGGCCGGCGGTGGCGCCGGATCCCTGGCGCTTGAGGTAACTGATCTCCTTGCCGCCCGGACGCCATTCGATGCGGGAGGCGCCTCTCACGGAAAGCGCCCGCGCGTTGGTGACCAGCTCAACCGTCAGCCGCTTCTTCGCTTCTTGCGCATAGACGGTGGCCAACGCCAGAAACAGCACAACGAGCATTCCGAAAACACGTTTCACAGTTTCCCCCTGGCATCATAAGTTGGCAGTCGGCAGTCAGCAGTCGGCAGGGAACTGCTAACCGCCGACCGCCGACGGTGGACTTCACCTGTAAGACGCCAGCTTGGCCTTGATCCGATCGTGAATCCAGTGCGGGTCCCACCACTCCACCGGGCTCACCGGAATCCCGTCCAGCAGTACGCTGAAGTGCAGGTGGTCGCCGCCGGCAAGTCCCGTCTCGCCGCTGGCGCCGATGGGCTGCCCGCGCTTCACCGTGTCGCCCGCCTTCACGCTGATCGAGCTCATGTGGCCGTAAAGGGTCTGGAGGCCGCATCCGTGATCGATCAGCACGGCGTTGCCGTAGATCCCGAAGAACCGGGCGAACACCACCACGCCGTCGTTGGCGGCCTTCACCGGCATGTGCTCGAGCCCCGCAAGATCATAGCCTAGATGTGTCTGGTGGTCCACCACCTGGCGGTTGTAGACGTAAGTGCGATAGTCGGCGAAGCTGGCCTCGACCTTGGTATCGCCAAGCTGGATGAACGGCTGGGTCCAGAGGAACCTCGGGCTCGATTGCTTGGAGGCGTCGATCAGTTGCCGGGCCTCCGCCTCGCGCAGGCGGCCATTGATCATCAGGAAGTTCTTAAGCAGGCTTCCCTGGTCGTCAAGGTCGGGCATCTGGCTCATGATGGGCGGGACCACGCGCTGCATGAACTCGTCGGTGAGGTTGATGGTGTCGGTGTGAAACTTCTTGGGGAAAAGCTTGTAGGTGAAGTTGGTCACCGTTTCGTTTCCGGCGTCGTCACGCGCCACGATGCGCAGGGGCGTGCCCGGATCGAGGTCGTAGGGAAAGGCGAACAGGCCCAGGCGAGTGAGAGGGTCGGATTCTTTGGCCGGGCAACTGGGAAAAAAGTAGTTCCCCACCTGGACCCCGGACTCGACGGTGCCCGGCGAAACCTTGAAGATCACCAGCTCCGAGCCGCCTTGGTTGATGTAGTGCTGCGCCGTCAGGGCCTCCACCAGAGGCGGCGAGAAACGGACGGGGAGATCGAAAGAGAGGTCAGTCCTGCCGCCGCGGAAGAACCGGCCCCAGGAATCATTGCTGGCCGCCAGGTGCAAGGTCGCGCGCCCTTCCTGTAACTCGGGAATTTGTTTGCGACCCACAAAGACGCCAACTCCCAGGACGCTTTCCGGCGGCTTCTGCCACCAGTGGCGCCCTGGCGTTTGCGCCTGGCCCAACTGAACCGGCACAGTGAATACGCGCCCGTTCTGGCTGACTTCCACTTGTACGCTCTTGATGCGGTGCTTCGGGTCGCGCACCTGGAACTGGATCAGGGTGTTGCGGCCGATCCCTTTCGGGAGTTGCGCCAGCTCAATCGAGGGCGCCGCCGTGCTCGCCAGCTTCAAGCCCAGCAGCAACAGCACGATGAGAAGCACAGCGACGATGAGAACGGCACCCTTGCCGGTCCCGGACTCGGATGAAACTCGCATCAATTCCCCTCCTTGTTCAGGATGGGGCAAGAGATTCGAGTTGGCGCACCGTGTCGGCGGGAAATTGGCTTTGTTCCGAAAACCGAACCCATAATGTCCTTTACCCTCAACAAAGCTCGGCTTTGTTCCGCAAAAAAAGATAGAGATTCCGGGTCAGGGGCTAGCAGAAACCCAGCGAAGGCCCGTCTCTTCATCAATGACCCGATTCCCTGTTTTCCCCGCTATGAAATGGCGATGCAGGCCAGAACCCCTCGGCACCCCCTTCCCCGAGGGAGAGGGGGTCAACGCAAGAAACTAACGCTCCCCCCTCCCTCGGGGAGGGGGGGCGGGGGTGAGGGATTCACAGCACCAATTTCCATGTCAGGTAGAGTGCCGAAGGCGCATGTTGTCTGCCGCGAAATTCGGGCACCCTTAGGCCGACCGAATTGGCTTTGTTCCCAAAACCGAAAAGCTCGGCTTTGTTCCGTAAGAAACATAGACTCGAGAGGACCGCGCCTAGCTTGGGTTCTCGCTAACCCCGGAACGCTACTGTTCATCAACGACCTTTTCCCCCTTCCGCGAAATCGGGCACCCGTTTGGCGACCGCAAATTGGGTTTGTTCCAAAAACCGAACCCATAATGTCCTTTGCTATCAATAAAGTTCGGCTTTGTTCCGCAAAAAAACAGGGGATCCGGGAATCGGGGTTTGGGGGGTTCGCAGAAAAAGACGGGGGCTCGGGACTCGCAAAAGGTCGCAAGGCTGGCGTGTTGCTCCGCGATTCCCCAGCGCCCAGCCCTCCTCTGCGAACCCCGACTCCCACGACCCGAATCCCGTCTTCTGCGAACGCCGAACCCCGACTCCCAAATCCGGTCTTCCTCCCTTTATCCTATGCACTTGCCCTGCCACCCGCGGCCTAGAGTTCGCGCTCGACCCAGAAAGGCACGGTTTCAATATTAAAGCAAAGATAGAGCCTTGTCAAGAAAATTCGACGCTTGTAAGGTCCTGAAGTTGCCAGATGGTGAGTAGCCGAGGTGCAGCCCCGGGGGCCGGTGAGCGGGACGCGCGATAGTTGAACGTTCCGAAGGGGCCGGACAGTGAGGAGCCGACGATGCACCCCGACTTCCGTGAGTTGCACCCACGGCTACTGACAGCGTTAACCTTCGGGCAACAACTTCCGCCGAGGGCCCAGGTTTTGTTCAGTCGAAACGATCCGCCTACTGACCGAGCCGACGACGAGCGAAACCGGCCAAGCCAAGCAGCGCAGAGCCCAGCAGCAACAAGCTGGAAGGCTCAGGAGTCGACGCTGGTAGCGTGCCGCTTACTTCGAAGGAGAAGGTGCAGTAGGAGGTTCCAAACACCGTGCAAGCAGATACGAAGTAATATCCAGAGTAGCTGTCGGTGAAGAAGGAATCGTTCGCGATGTTGTTTCCACCGCCGGTACCCTCTGTGGGCCCAGAGGTGGTGGCCAAATACCCGTAGCTTGATCCATCGGTGCTCACCGGCGCGCAGGAGAACCAGTAGGTGCCGGGGGCGAGGAACACGTTCGGGAAGGCGCAGGTAACGAAAGCGCCGGTATAGTTGAAATAATTCTGGCCGTTCGCCACGATGCTAAAGTTGGCGCCGCTCGCGGTACCGGAAGCGACCACCGTGCCGACGTTGCCGCTGGAGACGCCGGAATTGATCGACCAAACGCCTGAGCTAAAGTCAGTCGTACTGGACAAAAGGTCGTTGGTGGTAACGTCGGTGACATTCCAGCCGGTGCCACCCACGATGGCGTTGTCGAAGACTGCAGCGTTGACGACCCCGGCGTAGTTGTATACGTTGAACAGGCCGTTGACTCCGTTGGCGTCGCCACCGTAGTACAAACAGTTGGAGTTGCCCGTACAGATCGTGCCAGCCACGGCTGTCCCGACAGCAAGAGCCATGACCGTCGCAAGCAACATCAGTTTCTTCATACCGTCTACCTCCGTAGATTGGCACGTACAGAATGAGGGCATGAAAAAAACACGACCGGACAGACGCATTAAATTCATAAAGCAATCATTTTGTCAAGAAAAAATTGGCTAAAGATCGAAAAGTTGGAGTCAATGACGATCTGGTAACATCAAAAGCCACCTTGCGTAAAAATAGAGACTTCCGTTCGTATACCGCGGCGCGGGCCGGCGTCGCGCCGTCGGAGCTTCCGCGGGCGCGGTTATTCATCTGTTTATTGCGGCGCACGGCGGGATGAGAAGAAGAAGTAGGCACAAAGCAGTAGGCAGAAGGCAGGCGGTCGCGCGCCTTTCTTGCCGTTGCCTGTGCACGAGTACTGGCCGCTTTCACCGTCATTAAACTGTACAGTGGGGCAGAGAACGTGCATAATAACCCTGTGGAGATGCGATGCAGGTCACCCTGGATTTGCCCGAAGAACTAACCCAGTACCTAGGAGAGAACCCTGAGACCCTCTCTCGCGCAGCCCTCGAAGCGCTGGCTGTGGAAGGAGTACGCTCCGGAAGGCTCTCGACGGCGCAAGCCCGCCGCGTCCTTGGCTTCCGCACGCGCCACCAGATGGCAGCCTTCCTCAAGGCCCACGGCGTGGACCATGCGCTCACCATGGCGCAGGTCCGGCGCGACAGCGAAACGGCCCTCGCGTTCAGCAAATGAAGGTTGTGGTCGCGGACACGTCGCCGCTGAACTACTTGCTCCTCATCGGTGAAGTCGATCTTTTGCTGCACCTCTACGGTAGGGTGCTGGTCCCTGACATGGTGGTCTCAGAACTCCGCGATTCCGAGGCTCCGCCAGCGGTCAGAGCCTGGGCGTCCCGCCTGCCTTCTTGGGTCGACGTTCGGTCCACGCCGGCGTCGATAGAGCAACTTGAAAGGCTCGATGAAGGTGAACGCGCGGCTATTCTCCTTGCAGAGGCTCAGCCGCCGCCGGTGCTTCTGCTGATCGACGATGCCGACGGCCGTGCGGAGGCGGAACGCCGCCGCCTGCCTTTCACTGGAACCCTGGGCGTCCTTCGCGCCGCTCGACTCCGCCATCTCGTCGATCTAGCCGTGGCGCTGACTCGTCTCAAGAGGACAAACTTCAGGTGTCCTGCCGTTTTGATTGAGGAACTTCTGGCAGAAGATGCTGGACGGATGCGCGTGAAGGGTAAAGGGTAAAGGGTGGCAAAATCAGAAATCAGAAAGCAGAAATCAGAAAGCAGAAATCAGAATGAAGACCGTCTTTTTCTGCCTTCTAATTTCTGATTTCTGATTTTGCCACCCCTTTACCCTTCACCCTTTACCCTTTCCCCAACAGCCGGCGGTGCTGCTCCTGAACGTAGTTATCCGTCATGCCGGCGATGTAGTCGCACACGACGCGGTGGGTGGGTTCGTGCTCGGTTTTGGCGAAGTAAGAGGCGGGCAGGCGGCGGGGATGCTGCACGAAGAATTCGAACAGCTCTTCCACGTACTTCACAATCTCGCGCCGCGCCCGGTTGATCTTTTCATGGGAGTAAAGGTTCTTGTGCAGGAAGGCCTTCAAGCGGCGGCTTTCGGCGCCCATGCGGGGGCTGAGCCCGACCAGACGCGAGGGATACCGGCGCACGTCGTCGAGGGACCGCACGCCGGACTTGCGCAGGCGCTCGCGCGTCGCTTCGATCAAATCCGTCACCAGCGCATCCATCAACCGCTTCAGGGCTTCGTTAAACTTCAGCTTCTCGGGGGCGGCCGGATACTTCCGGTCCAGAGGCCGATAGAAGCGATCGAAAAGTGGCACGCCCTTGCGGATGGGCGGCACGGTGAGCAGCTTCGCCTCATAGCCGTCATCCAGGTCGGCGCAGTCGTAGGCGATCTCATCGGCCGGGTCAATCAACTGCGCTTCGAGGGGCGGCCTCTCGTCCAGGCGGTATTCCGCCAGCTCCGGGTGACGCTGGGGATCGTAATCACGCGAGTGCTTGATGATGCCCTCGCGCACCTCCAAGGTCAGGTTAAGCCCCGTAAACTCGATGTACTTCTGCTCAAAGCGCTCGACGATGCGCAGGGCGTGCAGGTTGTGATCGAAGCTGTCGCCGTAGCGCTCCATCAGCCGGCCCAGCGCCACCTCGCCCGTGTGGCCGAAGGGCGGGTGGCCTACGTCGTGAACCAGCGCCAGCGCTTCTACCAGGTCCGTGTTCAAGCCCAAGGCGCGCGCCACCGTCCGGCTGATCTGCGTCACTTCCAGCGTGTGAGTGAGGCGGTTGCGGAAATGGTCGGAGCGGCTGTAAGTGAAAACCTGGGTCTTGTTCTCCAGACGCCGGAAGGCGCGGGAGTGGATAATGCGATCGCGGTCGCGCTCGTAGTCGTTGCGGTAAGGGTGCGGAGGTTCCGGAAAGCGGCGTCCGGCGGTCTTGCGGACCGCGTACCGGGCAAGGTTATCGGAAACCTTCGGCATGTCGCTTTGGATTTTGGATTTTAGATTTTAGACTTTGGATTGAAGAGCCTGCCGCTTCGGTCTTCGTCTTTAATCCAAAATCTAAAATCCAAAATCCAAAATCCCTCTCCCCTTCAAACGGACTATAACACAACCACCGCAGCCGGGGCCGCGCGAATTGCCGCAGAAGAAGCCTTCAGCCGTCAGCTATCAGCGCTCAGCCAAGCAACCAGCAAGTGGTGTCTTGCTTTGGCTGATTGCTGACTGCTGAGGGCTGAAGGCTTCTTCTGCGGCAATTGGCAGTCCTGCTTGCCAGAGGATACGGATTGCAGCATAATGAGGGCCTAGATTTTGCTCTCAAGCAAGCGGCGGGTTCACGCATGGAATGTCCGGTCTGCCGTGCGACGAATGCAGACGACTCGCAGCGTTGCACGGTTTGCGGTGCTAATTTCGGGATCGCGCACGACGCCGAAACCATGGTTCCCGGCGGCGCTGATTCTGACGCCAGCACCGAACCAGTGACGGGGCGGGGCGCCGCGGGCAAGCCGACGGGTTTGCGGACGCCCATCAGCAGCCCGGTGGTTCGACCCGCGCCCTCGTCCCGCTCTCGGTCTTCTCTCCCGCTCGGCTCCGACTTCGGAACGCGCTACCACATCGAGTCCCTGCTGGGGAAGGGCGGCATGGGCGAAGTGTACAAGGCCTACGACAAGGAGTTGGACCGCACCGTCGCCATCAAGCTGGTGCTTGCCGACTTGGCCGAAGAGCCCGAGACGATGCAGCGGTTCAAGCAGGAACTGCTGATGGCCAGCAAGATTTCGCACAAGAACATCCTGCGCATTCACGACCTGGGCGACGTGGAGGGCACCAAGTTCATCTCCATGGCCTATGTGGAGGGCGAGGACCTCCATCACGTGTTGAAGCGGGAAGGACGTCTGCCACTCGAGCGCGCCCTCAAGATCACCCGTCAGCTCTGTGGCGCCCTCGCCGCCGCTCACGCCGAGGACGTGGTCCACCGCGACCTGAAACCGCAGAACGTCTTGATCGACAAGGCTGACAACATCTACGTTTCCGACTTCGGGCTAGCCAAGTCGCTCGAGGTGGGCGCGGCCGGGATGACGCGCACGGGCGACCTGCTGGGTACGCCGCGCTACATGGCCCCCGAACAGGCGCTACGCAAGCGCGTCGACCACCGCGCCGACCTCTACTCGCTGGGCTTGATCATCTACGAGATGGTCACCGGCACGGTGCCCTTCACGGGTGACTCCGCCATTCAGGTGATGCTGATGCGGATCAATGAGAAGCCCAAGAGTCCCAAGGAGCTGAACCCCGACCTCCCGGACTACCTTGTGCGCATCATCATGCGGTGCCTCGAGAGGGAGCCGGAGCGGCGCTACCAGAATGCGGGAGAGATCCTGGCTGACCTCGACGCCGAGCGGGCCTCGGCCTCGCGCACCACGCTCAGCATGCGGAGCGTGCAGATTAACCTGCCCATGCCGGAGCGTGGGAACTGGGGCTGGTTTGCAGCCGCGGCAGCGGTGGTTCTGCTGCTGGTCGCCTTCGCGGTTCCTCCGGTGCGTCGTATGATCTTGCGGCAACCGCCGCCCACCCAGACTCTCTCCACCGTTTCGGGAGTCCCGCCCCTCACCCAGGGCAAGTATCTCGCCATCCTGCCCTTGCGCGTTCCGGGCGACGACCCTTCGCTCAATTACATCGCTGAGGGTCTTTCCGATGCGATTACGGCCAAACTTTTCCAGCTCAAAGAAGTGCATCTGGCTTCCTCCGCCGCCAGCGACAAAGTGAAATTGTCCGACCCGGTGGAGAAAATCGCGCGCCAACTGGGCGCGAACCTGGTGCTGCGGGGCGACTTGCAGAGCTCCGGTGACCAGATCCGCATCATTGTCAGCCTTCAGGACGTGGCGGACGGTAAGCGCGTGTGGAGTGATGAATTCTCGGGCTCGTCGCGCGACGTGCTGGCCCTCGAAGACAAGATTTTTGCCAGGCTCGCTCCGGCCCTGGAACTGAAACCGGACGATATCGCTCTCGCCTCGGCGGCTCCGCATCCGACCGAGAACATCGACGCCTATCAGCTCTACCTCAAGGGAAATAACGCATTTCACGGCGCGCACTGGCAGCAGGCACTCGATGCTTATCAGGATGCCCTCAAGAAGGACCCCAGCTTTGCACTGGCCTACGCCGGCTTGGCGGACGCGAACCTTTCGATGTACCGACAGACGAAGCAGGACTTGTGGGCGAGACGCGCGGTGGGCGCCGCCCAGCAGGCGCAGCACCTGAACGACAACCTGCCCGAAGTCCATTTCTCGCTGGGCAGCGTCTACTATTCCACCGGCAAGTACCCGCAGGCCATCGCCGAGTTGAATCGCGCCCTGCAACTGGCGCCGAATTCGGACGAAGCCTACCGCCGCCTGGGGAACGCCTACCTCGCGGCTGGCCAGAAGGACCAGGCGCTCCAGGCGTTGCAGCGAGCCGTGGAGAGCAACCCTTACTACTGGGATAACTACATCGACCTGGGTGACGCTTACGAACAAACGGGAGACTACGACAAGGCCCTGGCGGCCTTCAAGCATGTTGCCCAACTCGAACCCGACAGCCCGGACGGCTACGTGAACATGGGCGGCGTTTACCTCTACCAGGGCAGGTTCGACGAGTGCATTGCTCCCTTCCAGAAGGCGCTCTCCCTGGAGCCGAGTTTCGACGATTATTCCAACCTCGGCACCGCCTACTTCTTCCTCAGGCGCTTCCCCGAAGCCCAGCAGATGTACGAAAAGGCGGTGGAGCTGAACCCCAACTCGCAGGTGGCGATGGGGAACCTCGGTGACGCCTACCGCTGGTCGGGCCAGCCGCAGAAGGCCGCCGAGGCCTACGAGAAAGCTATTGGACTAGCCAATCACGATCTCGAAGTGAACCCCCGCGATGCCGAGACCCTGGGGTACCTGGCGCTCTACTATGTGAAGAGGGGCGACTCCGCCCAAGCGCTCTCCTCCGTCCTGCGCGCCCGCAGCCTCGCCAAGGACGACGTTAACGTGATCTACGACGAGGCCGTCGTCCACGCTCTGGCCGGACAGACCGCCGACGCCTTGAAGTCGCTGAGGGAAGCTTTCCAGAAGGGCTATTCGCCCGACTTTGCGAAGAGCGACCCGCAGCTCGACAGCCTCGCGAATAATCCCGAGTTCGGGAGTTTGAGGAAGGAGTTCGGACGCAAGCCAGGGTAAGGGTAGTGTCCTGATTGGCCGGGAAGGGAATCGAAACTCGAAATTGGAAGTTCGAAATTCGAAACTCGAAAACCGCCCAAAGGTATCGCGGCGGGATTTTAGGGGGGGAGTTTCCGATTTCGAGTTTCAATTCCCTCCCAAACCAAACAGGCGGTTCCGCCAGAGAAGGGACAGCGCTGTCAGGTCTTGGGGTTGACCTAAATCAGGCGCCGAAACTGCCGGTGCCGAACCCCCAACGTCGAACAACCAGGATTCCCGCCAGAGCCGTCAGCAGCAGGGCAGCGCTGCCAGGTTCGGGCGTCTGGGCCGGCTGGTTAAGCCCCCCGTTAAAGCCTGAGTTGTCACCGAAGGTGCCCTCAATATCAAGGTTGAAGTCTCCGTCCAGGGGAATACTGCCATCGAAAAATGTGATCGTCACGTATTCGGGGTCGGTACCGTTCGGATCAGTCGTCACGGTGCAGGAGTTGAAGAAGTATTCTACAGCACAGGAGTAGGGAGGGTCCGGGGTTGTCGGCTGAATGAAGAGCTGAACCGAAGTAATCACCTGGCCGGTCCCATTGATGAAGTCGCAATCAGGATAGTCCGGGCCACAATCGCTCCCGGTGCTGGAGGTGAAGCTGAAAGTCAAGCCCGTCAGAACGGTGCTTCCGCCTCCCTGTCTAAAGATGATTCCTGCATCGATGGGACCGGCATACGCCGTAGCCGCCGCGACGGCAAGCAACACAGCTAACAAGGCAACTCGACGTAATTGCATGATGGCCTCCCAAGAAGAGACAATAAGATACAGCAGAAATTCTCAGAAACGCAATCCCCAAAGTCACTATTAACGGCTATGATAAGAGCAGATCGCTCGCCGGCCCGAGGCAACGCCCCCGGAGGCTCTTAATGGACAACGCCCTCATGGTCGTGTAAATCCGGCTCAACCCGCTTGGTCTCAAACTAGGGGAACGAATCTGTTGTTCAAGGTCTGGCATTCCGCTGTCAGTCTCGACGCATTGATCCGCTACTTAGATCGCGCCGAAATTCGAGGAGCTCAACCGGCGCGCCGCTATCGACGATCATCGCCACCATAACGCCTTCCGAAGGCGAGTTCGGTGCCGTGAGAATCTCCCTCCCTTGGATAGCGGTTTGGAGATCGTCCACTTCGAATGCGATGTGAGGGACAGCCTGGATCAAGGCGGGCACCGGGCTATCGGGCTCGAAGCGCATCCATTGAATGCCACAAGGACTGGTCTCAAACCCAGAGACGTACATCTTGAACCGCTCCATGTATCGCTCGCCGGGGCGCGGAACGTCGGTCGGAATGCCAATATGGTGATATCGCCAGCCGCGTACAGAAGTGGCCACGGGTAGCTCGTGGTCCTTGCGAAGAGTTTTCGGGTTATCAGACTCGGGTTCTGAAATGCACATGATCTTCTCCCGGCAAAGGGTATCACAGCGCGTTTCACGTAGCGAGGGCCAGAACTGCGCGCGTGGGAAATAGGTCCCGCCTTGTCGGCTGGTGTGGACCTTCGCAGTGGTCCTCTGGCGCGTGTCTCAAAAAGGACCGGTTTTGAGACATCCCGCGCGGAAATCTTAAACTTAATTATTGCGAATCTCCGGATTCCTAGCGCGGTTTCACTTCGTACCGTGCGACCATTCCCGCCAGCATGTGATCGCTGATGTGGCAATGGTAGAGCCAGATGCCGGGCGCATCCGGCACCATGTCGGCGGTCACCATTTGTGCAGAGGTCACCACCAAAACGTCCGTGCGTTGGCCCGCAACGAGTACCGTATTGCCGTGCCAATGCGGCGTGTGCGCATTATTGAAGTCTCCCAGCGTCGCGACGTACCAGCGCACGCGGTCGCCTTGCTTCATCGTCATCATCGGCATATTTCCAAAAATGTAGCCGTTGATGGACCACTTGATGTTGGTGTCCACGAAGCCCGTTCCGGCGATGGTTCCGGCCATTCCTCCGGCAGTGATGGTTCGACTCTCCGTGCGGTCCACGCCCTTGGGATCGGTGGCGTGAGCGCGGATGTTGTCCTCCAGGTACCAACTCTCGTTCTCATTGATGGCGATGAACATGCTGACGAACTCGTGATCCACGTCCTTCGGCCGGCCGTCGGCGAGCGCCATGCCGCGTCGCGCGACAACGATGACTCCAAAGAGGCCGGAGGCGACGTCCTGCAGTTCGTCCGTGTGCGAATGGTAGAGCCAGAAGACCGAGCTGGGGTCGCTCGGCCCGGGCCCGGCCCGCTCCGGTATTTGCCACACATAGACGTGCGTGGCGCCGGGAGGCACGCCGCCGTCGGCCTTGTCCGCGCCGGCGGTGCCGTCATTGTAATCCGCGCCCTCGGAATCCTTCTGATAGAAAACTCCGTGCGGATGCATGCTGTAGGGATGCGAAGCATGGTTCTTGAAGACCACCTTGATCGTGTCGCCCACTTCGCCGCGCAGAATCGGTCCGAGCAGGCCGAGATATTGCTCTTCGGGAGCGCGCACTTTCAGCGTCGAAAATGAATCGTCCGTGTATTCACGGTAGATCGCCTTCTTGTACACGCGACCGATCCGATGCGGTCCCGGTTCGGTGTAGCCCTTTGCTATCTCATCGAACGGATGCCCCATCGCTTCATCACGGCCGGATGGCGCGTAATCCCAGTTCACCTCGTCGGCAGCAACGTAATACGTGCGCGTCTTGCCCGTGAGCTCGCCCAGCGTGGCTTGGCCGCGAACAGCGGGCTCGAAGAAGAGCATTCCGACCACCCAGGTGACCGCAAGAAAAACGCGCGTGACATTTCGCTGATTCACTTTTCCTCCGGGGTGCGTGGCGCAAAGTGGTGCTGCCCGGCTGGGCACAGATCACCTCCCGCGGGCGGCATAGTCACGCCCGGCCATCGAAAATCGAGCCGCTGAGCTCTCTGGAAATCTACCGCTGGAACTTATTTCACCTTGGCGGATTGGGAGCGGACGGCCACCCACTTGCCGTCGCGCTTCACGAAGACATCCATCCAGACCCATTTGCCGCTGGTGTCTTTTCCTTTGGTGGTGCTCTTTTCAGTGTCGCTGCCCTGGACCACGGCAACGCTGCCCAGCACCTTCACCTCCATGGGCCCAAGCTCGAAAGACTCGAGCTTATTTGCGCCGGATTTCACATCCGCCAGCGACTCCTCCTTCGTTGCCTTCTTGCCATCGTAGCCGAGACCTACCCAATCGTCGGCGAGGATCTGACCGAGTTTGTCGACATCACCGGCTTTCTGTGCATCACTCCAATCTTGCTCAAGTTGCTTGACAACCTGCGCCGTGCTCGGGCCTTTGGCCGGTGCCGGCTTTGCCGGCTTTGTTTGGGCGAAGGCCAGCCCAACCCATATCGAAAACAACAAAACTACCCCTGCGAGTTTCTTCATCATGGTTTTCCTCCTAAGCTCTCCTGGAAGCGGGATTACCATATGGCACGCCCGCCGGTCCAGTCAAGCGAAATCTTCGTCGTTTATTCGCCTGCCAATGCGCTTCATCCTGAGGGAAAGCCGCCGCTTTGTTCCTCCAAACAGTTATGGAACGCCGGCGGTTTGAGGAGATGGGACTCCGCTCAGCCGCTCCTTCAGATCGTTTACAAACCGCACCCAATCCCCGGTCGATGTGTACTGAGGCTTTCCTGATAAGGTGCCACGCCAGAACAGTGTGTAGGCAGGGAACCTGAGGTTGTCGCTCGTGACTTTCCACTTGTAGCCCTGGCCTTCCGTGAGAGTTACGTAGGCACACCAGATGCCGGGACAGCGAACTTGAATCCGCTCAAAGTAAGCGCGAATGTGGTCAGTCCCGCCCCTCACAAACACCCCGGCATGCCTGACTTCGAGTGCGGCAACGACATTCTCGGCCTGATAGAGGATTCCGTGTTCCGGGGGCGTGGTGTTCCTCGGGACAATGAGGTCCACTTCAAAGGGCACCCCGTCGATAAACACGCTGCGGTCCGACGTGGGTATGCCATGTTCGGCCAGACCCCGTCGTACGTACTCGATAGTTAAGGCCCCAGCGTACGTTCCCTCTCCTCGATCGAGAAAGGTGGTGTCCGTCGGCAAACACTTCGCTACAAGAGCCTCTTTCGCATCGAAAACGGCCTGACGAATCTGCTCGTCGTCCATAGAGTTTTCTCCTTCTCCTTCTGACTATCCGTAAGCAACCGTAGTGCGAGCCTGACTCCCAGGCCCGCTCTCCTCGGTCGCGCGTCGGGACAAGTAGGAATACTACTCGGCGCCGAGGGAGTCAAGAAGAAACTAAGCATTGAGCGGATTGAGCGATCGGGTGATGGAGCCGTTAGAAGATGTGGCGCTGCTTTAACGAGTCATTCGTGTGCATCGTCGCCCCGAGGGGAAGGGAAGGATGCTCCCAGCAAGAACCGGACCGAAGGAGCGGGGTCGGCGTTCCCGAATGGGTAATCGAATTCCATACCCATTCCTGAATTCCTGTTAGAGAGAAATGTACCGTTTCCAGAAAAACGGGGTCAAAATCGCTGCAACCGCCTGATTTGACAGCGAATATACTCCGCGGGTTCGTTTTCGCGCCCTGCGCAACCAACAATATTTTGGTTGCAAATGAGCCGGAGGGTATATACTGGTGTCGCTCACGGTGCCAAAACGGAAATCCTAGTTGGTTACAGGTGGCCGGGAATCTGACTCTCGATTCTCATCTTTTTTGTAAGCGGACGGAGGTCCTCCCATGAAAAAAGTCCTCGGGGTAATCCTGCTGGTGCTGGTGATCGTGCTGCTGCTGTTGCTTTACAAGTGCAACAAGAAGGCCAGTTCGGGAGCCCCGAAGCTGGGGCTGAGTCAGGTGGGGTACTCCGTGTGGAGTGATGGCTCGCTCGCGGTGGCGATTCCGATCGTAAACTCGGGCAATCGTGCGGCGGCGGGAGTCACGGTTTCTTCGGTGACACTGGGTAGCGGCACGCTGATAGCGCCGGTGAGCCTGCCGGCGACGCTGGGCGAGATCGTGTCAGGGCGCCGGGCGGTGTTGCAGACCCGGTTCGCATCGCTGGCAGTTCCGGGCGTCTACACGCTGGCTGTGTCGGGCGACTACACAGATGGCGGCTCGACACATCCCTTCACGGCTTCGGCCAGCCTGACCGTCAATGGCCCGCCGAAATTCCCAATCAGCCCCACGACCACGGTGTCGCCCAAACATCAGACGAGCGGGATTCCGACCAAGCCCTCCCCCATCAACCGGCAGGATCAGGAGAATAACCCGATAGGTCCGCCGGTGCCCCAAGGCCAAGTGCTTAGCCCATTCACCATCAATCCCACGCACACAGCGCCGGCGCACGCTCCGAGCCCAGGGCCCGGCGGAGGCATGAGTGTGACGTTCGTCCGTGATACGGCAACCGGGCAATCGGCTGGGGTGCCACCCGATCCTTCGACGGCGGTGGCAACCGGTGCCGGCGTGGCGCTCACCACGGCCAACACGTACTTGCTGTTCTCGCAGAACGACGGCCAGCAGTTCCCAACCGTGCTGGATCCGACGACGATCTTTCCGCAAAGCGACGGCGGTGTGTGTTGCGACGGGGTGGTGATCTACGATCAGAGCGTCGATCTGTTCTTCTGGATGTTGCAGTACTCGGGCTCGCCCAACCGCCTGCGCGTGGCCTACGCCCATCCCGCCGACCTGAAGACAAACATTAATGCGTGGAGCTGGTTTGACTTGACCCAGGGGCAGTTAAACAGTGGCACTCCGCTCGACTACCCGGACATTGCGGTGACGGGGACCTATTTGTATGCCAGCGTGGACGGAACAGACTCGAAGGGCAATAACGGCGGGCTGATCGTGGCGCGCATGCCTCTTTCCGATATCACTGGAAGCGGCACCAGTGTTAACGTCACTGAATTCTCTCCTAACGAGTCGACGGAGCAGGACAAAGCGTGGGCCTCGCGGCTGACCCAAGGCAGCGCGGACGCCATGTACTGGGCCGGCCACGTGGATACCAGCCACTTGGAGGTCTTCCAATGGGCCGACAATTCCAACAACCTCGACATTCACGTCACGCAGGAGAACACTTATTGCAACACCGATTTCACTACCCTTGCGCCCGATGGACAGCAGTGGCTTGACAATACTCGGCCGGCGGGCACCGGCGGCATCATCGCCGCCACGCGCCAGTCGGCGTTGGGTAAAGCGGCGCATGGCAAAGTCTGGTTCGGGTGGGATGCGGCGCGCGACGATGCGAGCTGCACCCAAGGACGGCCACAGCCCTACGTGAAGATCGTGCAGGTGGACGATTCCACCCTGGATTCGGTGGGCGAATACGACATTTGGAACACGCCCTATGCGTTCGGGTATCCCTCGCTGGGGACTGCTCCGAACGGCGATGTCGGCGTGGCGGTCTCCTTCGGCGGCCCGAGCGATTACTCCAGCACGACGGTGGGCTACCTGGGTGATTATGTGGTCTACTACGTCCAGACGAGCGACATCACGCTGACCTTCCAATTGACCAATAAGGACGGGACGCCCAAGGTCGATAGCCAAGGCAATCCCGTGCTTGGCACGCGCTATGGAGATATGTTTGCGGTGCGAGATTCCGGCCCGCGGAACACCTACTTCTCCAGCCTGGGGTACGCGTACAAATTCGTGGATGCGACAAAGTCAACGAATTGCTCGGTGACTCCAGGATGTGCCTACAGCCTGCACTATGAACAATGGGGGCGAGGAAACCAATAGAGATGGTTTGGCCGCCTGACATGGCCCAGGTGGCTCGATGGCGTCGCCGCCGCGGGTCAGCGTCCCAGGGCGCCAGCCCTGGGTCCAGAAGGTCCCCTGGGTGCACGGGAGCCCCAGCGGAGCGAAACAAAGGGCTTCGACGCGGAACTCTCCAGGGTTCTTCCGCCCCTTCCGGGGCTTGCCCGGCGCTTGGGCTTGGGGACCCAGGGCTGGCGCCCTGGGCTAAGCTCGACCCCCGCTACGCGGGCTTCCTTATCGCATGTCTGCTATGGACGCCAACCCTCACCGCCCGACGTGGAAGACCCTGTTGGCCTTCGCGGTTATCTATTTTGTGTGGGGATCCACATATCTCGCCATTCGTATCGGCGTTCGCGAGGTTCCGCCGTTCCTTCTGGCGGCGATGCGTTTCCTGGTGGCGGGGCTCGTTCTTTATGGCTGGACGATGACGCGGGGCGAGCGCTCACCCCGCGGACGCCAATGGGCGTCGGTGTCTTTACTCGCTGTCCTGATCTTCGTCGTCGACTACGGACTGGTGTTCTGGGCCGAACAGCGCGTACCTTCGGGCCTAACCGCGGTCATGATGGCGACGATCCCGGCATTTATGGCGCTCGCGGAAATCATCTTCCTGCGAACCCAGAGGCTCACCGTCCGTTTGACCTTAGCGCTTTTGATCGGCCTTGGCGGAGTGGCCGTGCTGGTGAGCCGGTCGCTGGACCTCGGCGGGGCGCCGATCGATCGGCTGGGCGCCGTGGCGCTGATTGTCGGGGCGATGAGCTGGTCGGCGGCGTCGGCGTTCGCGCGCACGCTGCCGCTGCCTCCTTCCAAGGTCGTGAGCGCGGGAGCACAGATGCTCGCTGGCGGAGTGTTTCTGGCTCTCGCCTCGACCGCGCTGGGCGAGTTTCGTCATTTCGATCCTTAGGAGCGTTTCGCGCGGCGCATGGCTCGCGTTGCTCTACCTGATTGTCGCCGGCTCCATCATCGCCTTTACCGCCTACGTGTGGCTGATTCATCATGAACCGCCCACAAAGGTCGGGACCTACGCGTACGTGAACCCGGTGGTGGCCGTGCTGCTGGGATATTTCCTGGCCGGCGAAGCGCTGGGCCTCCGAACCATTCTGGGGACTCTGTTTGTTCTAATCAGCGTGGTGGTGATCACCACGACGAGAGCGAAAAAAGCCGCAACGCCGGGTGAGGGGTGATCGGAGAAGCGGTCTCGCCAAGGCTCTGCTGATTCCCAGCGGTGCCCGGTCACAGTCGCGCCGAACGCCGAACACGCGGGCGGCTCGAACCCGATGCCAGACCCGATACGCTCTCGGCCACTTCGACCAACGAAT
>Ga0326728_10008688_pt1 | contig 25017 bp, 18 predicted proteins | sample MB3enrmetagenome_FD_207602 | JGI IMG/M metagenome (GOLD analysis project Ga0326728, IMG submission 207602) | Lab enriched peat soil microbial communities from McLean, Ithaca, NY, United States - MB31MN | ecosystem: Environmental > Terrestrial > Soil > Wetlands > Peat | place: USA: New York... | reverse complement strand
CCGACGGCCCGCTTTGGTACCGCGGCTGGGCTCTGGAAAAGGAGGAAGCACTGAAGCGCCCCGTTGAGGCGATGCTGGCACGGCTGGCGGTGCGGTACATGGTGGCCGCCCATACGGTGCGGCCCAAGTTCGATATTACTCCTCGTTTTGACAATCATATATTCCTGATTGACACTGGAATGCTCAAAGAAGCTTACGGTGGGCGAGGCTCAGCGTTGGAGTTCCGCGAGGGAAGCGTCACCGCCTATTACACAGACCAGGAACCACAGGTCCTGAAGTCGGCGGGGCCCGGAACAAGCAGCCCGGCGTCCAGCAAAACTGATGGCAAGCCAAAGCCATGAACACCCACGTGCAAAGAATGTTCAGCATGCGGCGCGACGAAGTCGGGCCGGCGTCGCTGCTATTCTTCTATCTGTTCTTGATAATCGGCGCCTATATGATGGGGAGGGCAGTGGGTGATGCTCTGTTTTTGACCGTTTATCCCAAGCGGCTGCTGCCTTACGCGATGATTGGGGCGTCGTTAACCAGCGGAGCGTTTGTCCCAGCATACATCCGGCTTTCCCAGCGCTTGCGCCTTGAGCTCCTAATCAACACGACGCTGCTCTTTTTCGCGCTTCTCTTTGCCTGCTTCTGGTGGCTGACACGCTTTTCGTTCCGCTGGGTCTATTTTCTGATCTACGTTTTGGTGTACGCGGTAGGGGCGATGGGTCCGATGATGGGCTGGATCCTGGCGAACTACGTGCTGACGACGCGTGAGGCGCGAAGGCTCTTCGCTTTCATCGGGGCAGGAGGAATTCTTGGCGGCACTTTCGTGAGCTTCTTTACGGCCGACCTGGTCAGGAGGGCCCACGTGCCGCAAACCCTCTTGCTGGTGATCACGACCATGCTCGTGGTTTGCGCGCTCTTGGTAAAACTGTTGTGCCGGAGCACACAGGAGCGGCTGGCTGCGGCAGGTGTAGCCCCTACCGCCAGCCACAGCACGCCTAAGAACTTCGCCCAAAGTTTCACCCTGATTCGTGGTTCCCGCTATTTGCTTTTGCTCACCCTGTTCATCATAGTGGGATGTCTCGCCACCTGCATTCTGGAGTATCAATTCAAGATCATTGCCCAAGCAGCTTATAGCCGCAACTCTGTAGCGCTAACCGCCTTCTTCGGCCGCTTCAATGGCTATATGGGACTGGCCTCGCTGGTCTTCCAACTGGCCCTCACCGGGCCGCTGCTGCGCGCCTTCGGTATCCGCGTCACTCTTTTCGTGCTTCCGGTTGCGCTCATGGGCAGCAGCCTGGGCGTGCTCCTTGCCCCGACGCTGCTGATGGGCGGTATCTTGAGAGGAAGCCACTACGTTCTCCGCTACTCGCTGGACAAGTCCTCAACCGAGCTGCTCTATTTGCCGGTGGCTCCGGAGGTCAAGAACCAGGTCAAATCCTTCATTGACACTTTCGTGTGGAGGTCAGCGGACGGCATTGCTGGCCTCACGCTGTTACTTTTTGCCAACGCGTTGAAGTTCGGCCCCAGCCGAGTGAGTCTGGTCAACTTGGTTTTCCTGACCGGTTGGATTGCCATCGCCCATGGTGTCCGGCGCGAATATCTGAACGTCCTGCGGACGGCTATCGCCCGCCGTACACTCGACCCTGAGCGAACCGCCGCCTCGATGCTGGACTCGACGACTATCGATGTTCTGGCGCAGGCGGTGGAGCGCGGCGGCGAGCAGCAACTTCTCTACGGCCTGAGCCTGTTCGAGATCGGACGCGAAGCAGGCTTTCATCCCGTGTTGCGACGGATGTTGGACCACTCCTCACCAGCCGTCCGCCAGCGTGCCCTGCGCCTGCTCAATGACGCCGGGGACATGAAGATCCTGCCCCAGGTTGAAAAGCTGCTGGCTGATGAAAGCCTGGAAGTCCGGACTGAAGCGTTACATTACCTGGTAGTTCATGCAGGGCGTGATCCCCTGACGCTTGTTAGCGCCGAGCGCGATATCCCCGACTACGGACTTCAGGGCACCGTGGTGAGTTTCCTTGCGCGCACGGGGGACCCAGGGAACTTGGCCGCAATAGATCTCATCCTCCGGGACATGCTCGAACGAGCCGGCCCCGAGGCCGCACACTCCCGCGCCGAGGCGGCGAGGGTGTTGGGCTTAATTGCCCCTCCCTGCCGGCTGCACTCAGAATTGCTGAAGCTATTGCGGGATGATGATTTCGAGGTGCTGGAGCAAGCCCTGCTCAGTGCTGGCAAGGTCCAAGGACGTGAGTTCCTCCCTGAAGTAATTAATAAACTCGGAGAGCCACGCCTGCGGGGGACGGCGCGTGCCGCGCTCGTCCACTACGGTCCCCTCGCGGTGCGGACCCTTCAGAACTATTTGAATGATCCCACTGTGCCGGCGGCCATCCGCAAGCAAATCCCCAAAGTACTGGCGCGAATCCCTACCTCCGATTCGGCCGCCGCTCTGGGCGAGAGCCTGATCCAAGGTGATCCCGGAATGCGCTTTGATGTGCTGAAGGCGCTCAACAAACTGCGTTCCCGGGATCCCGGCCTCGCGGTGCCGCGGTCCGGCGTGGAAGACATGCTCGACGCTGAACTGGTCGGCTACTATCGTTCCTTCCAGATTTTGGCAGCGATTGACCCGAACGCCGGCAGCTTGTCGCCGAGACCGAAATGCGGCATGGGCGAACCGCTCTTGACCAAAGCCCTGCGCGAACGCATGGCTTACGAACTCGAACGCATCTTTCGTCTCATGGCGTTGCTCTATCCGCCCCGCGACGTCCACAATGCTTTCCTCGGGTTAACCACGGGCACGGCTCAGCGTCAGGCCAATGCCCAGGAGGTGTTGGAACACCTTCTCGAGCCGGACCTCTACCGGCGCCTTGTCAGTGCGCTCGATCCCGATGTTCCACTTCAAGAGAAAGTGAACTTCGCGCGCCGCCTGTGTAGTTCCAGCGTGGCTTCCAGGCTGGAAGCCCTGCGCATTCTGCTGCACTCGCAGGACGGCTGGATGGCTGTTTGCGGTCTGTATGCCGTCGGCGAAGAGCGCCTGACAGGGTTGAACGATGCGGTACTCCTGATGTCACACGGTGCCGACCCTCTCCTGGATGAGACTTGGCAGTGGGCCGTCAAGCGTTTAGAAGCCGCAAATGCGGCTTAGGACCTTCCATGCTCACGGTAATGGAAAAAGTTACATTCCTTCACACTGTAGAAGCCTTTCAATCCGTCCCCACACAAAGCCTGGCTCGAGTTGCGGCCATCGCCCAGGAAGTGGATTACGAGGCACATCAAGCGCTTTACAATCATAATGAATCCGCCGATAGCATGTTTGTCTTGTTGGAGGGCGAAGTAGTCCTGCTGCGGCCCGGACACGAAGGCAGGAAACAAGGGCCGGGCCAGGTGGCAGGGCTACTCGCGGTTCTGGCCGGCGAAGCAGAACAAGAATCGGCTCTTGCCACCCAGCACGTCCGCGCCCTGCGGTTAGACCAGGAGGAGTTTTACGACGCGATGGCAGAGGATTTTAGCCTCACCCTCGGCATCCTCCGGGAGGTCGTGCGACGGGCGGCGGGCACACCATGACGGCTCGGGCGAATCTCTGGCAGTGTACGAGCATGAAGGAGCAATCCGGCGCCAGTTCCCGGCATCAATAAAGGACTGCCCCTTCACCCTTCCGGGCTATCAGATTCTGGAAAGTCGCGACGATCTTGTCGCGTCGCGCCAGCAACGCTTTGACCTGCCCCTTGTTCAGGTGTGGCTGCGTCCGCCCGTATACCGAGTCAAAATCAAGTTCCTTCAGCTTCTGCAACAATTGCCGATCGCACATCACCAGATCTCTGGGGTCGAGTAGAGAGGTTTGCATTCGAAAAGCGCGGGTAAAATCAATCCGCCAGAGCTTCCAGTCTTCGGTGACGAGCACATTCGTGAGGTTGATGTCGGTGTCGTAAATGAGCGCGTCGAACACACGGATTTTGAACATCTGTTTATTCCACGCATCAACGTCCGGCGGACGCAGACCCTGTTGCTGCCGCATCACCTCATCCCACTTCCAGGGAACCCACCAGCTCAGAGATCCAGTTTGGCCGTTCCACCTTCGCTCGACGTAGGGCGGTACGATGTCGCCCAATCCGAGCATTCGAGCCAATTCCGAGCCTGCAATATTGAAGTGGTATGAATCGACGAAGTTCAATTCAGTGGTGCCGTCGGCGAAGCGCTTTTCGTACGCGTGCTCGTCGACGGGCTGAAAGGAAGCGTCATGAGTGATGGTGCCGTCGCTCAGAGTTAACTTCCACGGGTGTGTAACACCCTTGCCAGATTGCTTGCTGGCAACGACTTTGGCATGGAGCAGAAAATCTTTCTTCTGCTCGTCCGTAAGGTTGGGCTCATTGTTGAGACTCGTTTGCCCGGAGGCGGAAAGCCCGCCCCCTAAGCAAACGAACACCATCGCCGTTAATGCCGCTGAGTGAATTCTGCGCCGCATAGAACGCCCTCCTCCGCGCCTTATTCTTTCCGTAGATCAATTCTTGTAGCGTTCATCACGACACTTCCGCTTTCGTAAGTACCAAGGCAGATTACGTCCGAGCCTTCCTTGAATTCACTCATGTCGGCAGGCTTCGCGTCTTTTGTCCATTTTGTCGAGCTGCCCCAGTGGATTTTCTTCTCAAAGGTTCCCCTGCGCACGTCCATGGTCGATGCGTCCTTGTTGATCCTCACGATGACCCCATGCCAACTGCTCTCTTTTGGGGTCACCTTCGTTTTGTCCTGCCCGATGGCGATAGCGCTCCCGACGACAAGTCCTGCTGCTGCAAAGAGTACGAACATTAAGATACTATAACTTTTTTCATGCTAATCTCTTCCTTTGATTTCGTGCTAGTGTAGTGCGTCCAACGGTTCTTTACATTGGCGACCCCCGTGAGACCCTCGGTTTTCGCGGGTGGGACGATACTCAGAGGCCGAAAATACGTAAAGCTATGTATGACGCACTACACTAGCTGGCACGCCCCTGGTCCTACGCCCGTCCGCTTCGACAATTCGCACGACGGCCTTGGAGGTCTGACACTCTCACCCCTGAAGTCAGGAAGCGAGACCTTCCCCCGAATCCACTCGGCTCGTCTGTGACTTTGTACTACTGGTGAACTCGCAGATCAATTCGCGTGGCGAGGAACGCGCCTTTTTCTCCCGGCTTGCCTAAACAGATGACCCTTTGTTCTTCTTTGAATTCGCTGTGGTTAGTAACAGTCTTGTTAAGCTTTGACCACGTCGTAGCATTGTCCCAATAAATTCTCTGTACTGCACCATGCGGGTCGCGAACGTCCATGAAAGAGTGCTCAGTATCGATTCTCACAATGTGACCTGACCAACGCATCTGTTTCTCGGCCGCAGCCTGCTTCTCCTGGCCATTCGAAACCGAGGTGTAAGCGGACAGTCCTATCACCGCAACTGCGGCAAACAACAAAAGCACCATAACTTTTCTCATGGTAGTCTCCTTGGAGGACGCGTCCGGTAGGCGCGTCTCTGGTCTAGTAAGAAGGCTTCGCAGTTAACACTGCCAATGGCGTTGCAGTATATAGCGCGTTATTTCAGAAGTAAAGCACTTTCCGTTAAGGCCGCGCCGCCACATCCTGGGTGCTCGGCACTGTTCGCGAGCCGTTCCGAAAACGATAGAGTCTCGTTTCCCAGAGGTCAGGTACAACATCCGCCTCCAGGCCGAACGAGCGAGTCACTGGATTGGCCGTGGCGATCTGAAGCAGGCGGCCGCTTATGCGTCCGCGTCCCTGGAAGCGGCGAAAGCCACGCTTTCCCGGAAGCACTGGGCGTGGGGCCACATATTGTTCCGAGATATCGCGCTGTTGGAAGACCGCGCGCCTGATGCACGGCGCGAGTACCAGCAGGCGCTCACCATTCTCCAGTGCAGCGCTGTCCCATCATTGAGTGGAGAATATTGCTGGCCGCGGCGGATGCCGCGCGCCGACTGCGCGACAGTTCATCTGCCGAGGATTTAGACGCGCGAACCCGCCACGTCGTCGGCTCGCTCGCGGAGTCCATCACCGAGCTAGCCTTGCGCCAGAGTTTTCCGGCCTCGAAACCGATCCGTGACATCAAAGCATAACCAATTTGCCGGGCGCCGAGGCGCGTTGCAGTGGAGGTCACGCATTCACACCATGAGCGCTTGCGATGTGGACTGCTCCCTTGAAGTCCCAAGATTCGCGCTGGGCAACCGATTTCAAATCCCCACTGCTTCCAATCGCAGTGCTTGTCGGATTGCGTTGACAATTCCTCGGCCTGTTTCTACAATCAACGCTAACGCCGAGTCCGCAGCGATTGCATCCCTCGGATCCTGCTATGTCTCCTAAGGGAACCAAGGCGACGATTGGGATTGTCGCGGAGGATGCTGACCTTCGTCAGCAAATCGCAACCTCCCTGCGTGAGGACTTCGACCTTTTCGAAGCCGAGAGTACGGAGGGCGCCTACCGCGTATTGCAAGAGCACGAACTGGAGGTTCTGCTCTTGGATCTGAGAGCGACCCCCAGTGGCGTGCGCGAGTGCACAGCGCTGCTGCGGGAACTCGAGGAGAGCGAACGGGACACCCTGGTCATCATCCTCAGCGAAGATGCCAGAAAGGCCACCGCTCTGCGCATTATGGACGCCGGGGCTTACGACTATTTTCTCAAGCCTGCCGACCCTGACGTGCTGGGGGTCATTGTCCATCGCGCCGTGGAAAAGTTCCGCATCGAGCGCGAGAACCGCATCCTCCGCGAGGAACTCCGCCGCAAGGACGCCTTGGGTGATCTCTTGGGCCAGAGTGATCCTATGCGGGCCCTTTTCGACTCGATTCGCCGCGTGGCGCGCACAGCCACCACGGTAGTCATCCGCGGCGAGAGCGGCTCAGGCAAGGAACTGGTGGCCCGCGCCCTCCACGACCTCAGCTCGCGGCGTGATCGGCCATTCGTGAGCGTCAACTGCGCGGCCTTGCCGGAAACCCTCATGGAAGCCGAACTGTTTGGCTACGAAAGAGGAGCCTTCACAGGCGCGGTCGCTACCAAGGAAGGAAGAATCGAACTGGCCCATCGGGGCACACTCTTCCTGGACGAAATCGGAACCCTGAGCATGGCGCTCCAGAGCAAGCTCCTGCGGGTCCTGGACGAGCACACGTTGGTGCGGCTGGGCGGGAAAAAGCCGATCGCGGTTGACTTCCGCCTGCTGACCGCCACCAACGAGGACTTGGAAAAAGCGATGCGAGAGGGGCGCTTTCGCGAGGACCTCTATTACCGCATCCACGTGATGCCCCTGTTTGTGCCTCCTCTTCGCGAGCGCACGGACGACATTCCTTTGCTTGTTGACTACTTTGTCCAAGTCTATTGCACCAGGGATCATCTACCGCCCAAGCGGGTCACGGAGGAAGTGTTACAGGCACTCAAACGCTACCCCTGGCCGGGAAACGTGCGGGAACTGGAGAACGTGGTGCAGCGGATGGTGCTGATGACCGACGACGACCTGGTCAGCCTGAAGAGCCTGCCGCTCGAAATTGCTAACACGGGTGGCGAGCACGGAGACGCACGCCCCTTCCGGGTGCCGACCGAGGGCATGCAACTTGAAGCAGAGGTGGCTTCCTACGAACGTCAATGGTTGGAAACCGCTCTGGCCCAAGCCAAGGGGGTCAAAGCCGAGGCCGGCCGCTTGCTGGGGCTCAATAAGGACCGCATGAAGTACCTCTGCCGCAAGCACCACCTCTAGGAAGCAGGGGGAAATAATTCCCCTAGGGGTAATAATCACCCCCCGGCGAAGTCACCCCGGAGCAGGACTGCCGTGCTCACTCTTCCTCAGCCGGCGTCTAAGTTTATAGCTTGCAATCGCATATCGCACGAGGCAGGCGCCCGCCTGAATTGGAGCGGCAATTGCTAATCCTAAGGCATGACCGCCGAGCAAGAAATCACCGGCGGGAAAAGGGGAGGAAAAACCCATGGTAGCGAAGAAGACAGGAAAGGCAATCCAAAAAGGCCAGAAGCTTAAGGCGGGCACGCTAACGAAGAAGTTCCCTTTGGCGCGTGCGGGCAAGTTTGGGTCTATGGGCGCCTTGACCCGTCCTGGTCTCACGACCCGTCCTGGTCTCACGACCCGTAAGATTTCCGACACCTTTTAATCCACCAGGGGACGTGGGCGGATCGTAACGCAGTCTAAGCACAGTCTGCGGCAGGAAGAGTGGGCTGTCGTAGAGGGAAACGACAGCCCGCTTATATTTTCCATGTGCCACCTGCGCATGGTGTTCCCACCGCCTTGCAACGTAGGGCCGGGCATCGCCGCGGCCAACCCGAGCGCCAGCTTTACAACAGCTTCAGAAGTGACCCGCACAAACCCTCCTTTCATGCTCCTACTAGGTTAACGGCCGCTCCCCCCTTCGGGCTCCATAAGGCGGAGCGGACTGGCACACGAATTGCTCCAAGCCAGGGCAGTTGCCCACCAAGGCGCACGTGACGCGGGGTGACAGGAGGGAGAGATGATTCTCAGCGAATCATGCAAGACGGCAAACAAACTTCATAGGCTTGCGAAAAACGAGCCACGCCCCAGGCGGCTTGCCCGCCCACAGGTTCACCACATCATGCTCCTGCGCCCTGTTGGCGCCGCAGAGGCCGGGGAGCCTGGGATGGCGGAGGCCATTCTGGTTGCCCTGTTTTCCCTGTTGGTTCGCGCAACGGCCGCCGCAATGGCCGCAACCTGCGCGTGCTCAAATTCGCCTCGCGAATGGCACTTTAAACGGCCCCACCCGGCGGCCGACTGACCGATGCAGCATTCCCAAGACAGGAGGCAGCCCCCGAGGGCCACGCAATCACAGTGCGCGACTCACCGTCCCGCCACGCTTACCAAATCTGCGAGTGCAGCCAGCGCCAAGCGCTGCGTGCTGCCTGCCACGCTAGAGGGTGGCGGTGATTGGTATAAATCTTGGCCAGCCCTGTCATCCCCTCGCGTAGAATGTCATTCTGATTCGGGAACTCCAACACCACCGCAAAGTAGTTGGTCAGTATTTGACCTGCGCGCTCTGGTTTCGTGAGCTCGGCGACGGGGCGGTCGGGGGCAGCCGCTGGCAGGATCTTTTGCACGCGACCGTAAAAGGTGTGGAAGGGAACAGCACGAAGATTCAACTTAACGCGCCCGCCCTCGGTGACATCCTCCAGTTCCCGGTCCAGGACCAGGATGCGAGCGCGCATGGTGCGTCGGTTCGCCACCTCGGTGAGAAGCCCCCCTTCATCCAGGTATTCACCGACTCGTTGCTCGAGCTGCCGCGAGGTCGCGACGCCTGCTATAGGTGCTCGGAGGATCAGTTCTGCGCATCTGGCGCGGGCTTCAGTGGTTTCCGCTTCCAGCCGTAGCCAATTCTGGGTGTCCTTTTGAATCGCTTTGAGATCACTCCCCGCCCGATCTGCCAGGAGCGAGCGCTCAGCCAGCGTCACCCTGTGTTCAAGAACTGCGAGCTGGGCTTCCAGGTCCGGGTTACGCAAAACGGCCAGAACCTCGCCCGCCTCCAGAAAATCTCCCTCCCGAACCTTAATATCGGTGATGAAACCCGGGACACACGCGCGCACTTCCGCGCGCTCCCCAGGTTCAAGGACGAAGTCGGTGGAGATCTTTAGGGCCGGGGAAGGCAAAATTAACAAACCCGCCACTGCTGCGACGCCAGCCCAATGCCATCCCTTCACTCTCCAGGCCATGACTTTCTCCTTGGCTTCCCGGAGTCCGGCACGCATGGCTGGAAGCCACCGCCGCACTCTTTTCCGCAGAAGCAGATAGACCACACCCACCGTCATCAGGTAACCCCAGGCGCCGAACCGGCTGGTAAAGACGTTCTTCACGAACACGGTGACAATGAACAGGACCATTGTGCTGTAACCGAAAGCACCCAAAGCATAAAGGAGGAAAATCCATCGCCGGCGGCGGCTGACCGCCGGCAGCTCCACGTCCTGGCGGAAGACGTATCGACGCAGCCAGTCTTTCAAGTAAACGAAGGCGTCCTCGTAAAGGTTATCGATCTCCAAGTACTGACTGAGCGCGAAGTAGCCATCGAACTTCATCAGCGGATTCAGGTTGAAGAACACTCCCGAAACACCCGTGAGGAGCAGGGTTTTGTAGCCGAGGTCTCCGGTCAGCGAACCGGGAGGCGACAAATACCAGATCCAGGTGGCAATGCCACACGTGACCAATTCGATCCAAATGCCCGCAAAAATGGTCCAGAGGCGCTTGGAGGTTCGGTCAAACATGTACATCTCGCTGCAATCCGTAAAAAAGGCCGGCGTAAAGTAGATCAGCAGCAGGCCCATCTGATGGACGTCGCCGCCAAAGTGCTTGCAGGTAAGCCCGTGGCCAAACTCATGAATCCCACTGACCACGAAAAGCAAGAACCAGAAGACCCAAAGGTCATAAGCCGTCTTGTTGGCAAAGCTGTAAAATGCGACGGTGTCCTGACGGATGCGCACATAGTTTGAAACTACAATGGCGGTTGTGCCTGCAAAGAGGAGCAGCGAACAAAGGATGAAGGCTCGTGAATAAAACCAGCGCAGGTAGGGATAGAGGCGCTCCAGAACTCGGTTGGGATCCCACGCCGCAAAACGCATATAGAACAGACTGGAGGTATCCAGCCGATTTTTCCGCTCTTCGCGGATCTTTTCCAGGATCGCCAAGTTCTTCTCCCCCAGGCTCCGCTCCCAAAGGCTGGGGTCAATAGCGTCTACCCACTCAGATACCTCCGCCTCGTCGACCGGCGCGTCGGGATGAGACTCTGCAATGGAGACCGCGACCTCGGCGGCAGTACGAGTGCCATCGCAGAGTTTGAGCAATTCGTACTCGTAGGAGCCAAAACGGACAAAGGACTCCGTTTCGGGTACTTTGATCATGTAGGTAGTTTGTCCGGCGATGGTTTGCTCGCTGACCCGTAGGTCGGTGCGAAGCTTGGGTCGTCGCAACCCCTTGGCTAAAGCACCGCTGAGCCGCAAGCTGGTAGGTCCGAAGCGCATGTCTTGTCTGCCTAAGGTTTCGAAGCGGGCGGTCCCGTTGGCCAGAGCACTCGCACGGCCATGCCCGGCCGGAGGTCAGACAAGTTCGTCGGCGTCAGAACAGCAGTAACTTCGTAGCTGCCGCTGGCGGGGTCAACTGTGGGACTCACCTTCTGAACGCTGGCCGCAAAGGTCCGCTGGGAATCGCTCACCAGCGACAGCTTCACCGGCATCCCCGGCTTCGGCCGGCAGGCAGCGGTTTCCGGGACCAAGAAGCGCACGCGGAGCGGGGTGAGCTGGCTGAGGCGGAAGCACTTCTCGTCCTTCAAGAGACCTTGTCCCAGCCGGATGTAGCGGCGTGTCACGAGGCCGCTGAAGGGAGCAGAAATACGGGTCTTTTCGACCTCGAGTTCCGCTAGGCGAATTTCAGCTTGGCTGCGGTCCACCACCGCGCGCCAGCTCTCCAGGTCGTGCTGGGCACCCGTGGCCCTGAACTCCGCCTCTTCCACGTCGGCGTCACTCTTGAGTCCGTATTTGCGCAACTCCGAAGCGCGGCGATAGGCAGCCTGGCGCGCCTTGACTTCCGCTTCGTTGTACTTAACGTTTTCTTGGGCCACCTGGAGATTGGCGCGAGCGCGGTCCAATTCAGCGACTAGGCTTCGGTCATCCAGGTGTGCCAGTACAGCTCCCTTTTGTACTTGGCTGCCTTCTTCGCCGACCAAGTCAAGCACCACGCCTTCCCGTTGGGCGAGCACGTCCACTTCCTGCTCGACAGAAAGCACGCTCAGGAATTCCGCAAAGCCGGGCCGCTCCGGTGATTGAGGTAGGGCGTTGGGTGAAGGAGCGGCTGCCAGCGGGCTGTGTGGGGGCGCGGGGGTTGGCTTGGCCGCTTCGGATGGGCCCTTGCACCCTCCTGCCGTCAGTGCGGCCGCCATCACGATCACTATCCATCCCTGGCTTTTCACTGTGTCCTCACTCTCTTCAGGGCAGCCAGCTCCAGACTTTGGTCCAAATCCACCGGGCCGGGGCTCTGAAAAGCACATACCCCACCGGGTACCAGCCACTTTGGGACCAGCCACCCGCCGCCGTGATCTTTGCCTGGCCTACCATACCCGTGCGGGCCACCCCGTTCGGATTGGGAAACAGAGCACGCACAATGAAGTACTGTTCGCCCGCCGCCGACACAGTACGAGCGCCCATCCGCTCCACCGTGCCTCGAAACGTGCGAGTGGGAAACGAGTTGAGTTTGAGCGCCACTGATGCCGGCGGCCGAATCAGCGCCTCCTCGGTTTCGGGCACATTCATTTCCACAGCCATCTGATACGGGTCAACGAGTTCACAAAACTCTTCCCCCCGCGAAAGCAGCTTGCCTACTTTATCCTCCACTTTGGAAGTAACAATCACGCCCGCGATGGGCGAGCGGAGTCGCGCCGACTCGACTTTCTGGCTGAAGAGGCTGACCTCCTCCTGGGCAATCTCCATTTGAAGCCGGGCTTGCGTGGCAGCCCCTAGTTCACCGTGCGCCTCGGCGTCTTGCAGGTCCCGCCGGGCAAGCGCCCAGTCGGTTTGAGCCTGGCCCAACCGGAGACGATTGTCCGTGTCGTCAAGTTCCGCCAGCACCGCACCTTCCGCCACTTGATCGCCCTCGCGCACCAGGACGCGCTTGATGACGCCTTCCACTTCTGTGCTGACCACGCGACGTCTGGCCGGCACTACGGTCGCACCGGCCTCCACACGTAACTTCCAAGGCACCACAATCAGGGCCAAGACGATGAGGCCAACCTTCCATCCCCACTCCAACCACCGCCCAAAGGGCATCGCCACCAACTGCTGCTTCTTTTCCAGCAGTGGCTTCCACACGCTGATGAGCGGCACTTCCTGGTAAAGACGCGCATTGCGGATGGCCACCGTGGTCTGGCTGGCTAGGATGCTTAGGACCTCGACGTGGTTCTCCGAGAGGAAATCAGCTTGATTGCTGAGCAGCGCCAACACGCCCACCGTGCCATGCTCATCTCGTAGCGGCAGGGCATAGAAACCGCTGTAGCCCTGCGCTTCGATAAAACCTTTCAATTCATCGTTGCTGTCGGGGATATTGATCTCCCAACCCCCTTCACGCCGGCGGGCGGAGACGGCCTCAGAATGGCTGGCCACGCTCTCCAACACTACGTGGAGCCGGTCCATCTCGCGAGTCCGTGGCACCTCGGACTCGCCTGACACAGCGCCAAGAACGAATTGGCCGCGGTCGAACAACCCGATGGCACAGCGATCGAAAGGAACCACCGTAGCTGCCTGGTGGACCACGGTAGTCAACACCCGGTCCAGGTTTAAGGTGGAGGTAATCTCCTGACTGATGGCCAGCAGGGCATCCAACTCGTGGACCTTGCGCTCCGCTTCCAGCAGGTTGGCATTGTTCAACGCGATGGCCGCCTGTTCGGCGACGGTCTGCAGAAGAAACAAGTCGTCTTCATCGAAAGGCGCCCCATCAAGCTTGTTGATAACCTCGATTACGCCCAGCACTGTGTCGTCCTTGAGCATGGGCGCACACATCAAGGTTTCAATCCGGAAGTCGGAGTCAGGCAGTTGGCGGGCAACCAGGAGCGGCTCCTGCTGAGCGTCTGCAACCAGGTGCGCCTCGCCCTGCTGCGCCACTTGCCCGATCAGGCCTTCGCCCAGAGGCACGCGCTCGTGCTCGTTCGTGGTAGGATCGTCACCCACCTGCTGGGCGAAGTAGAGGTCTTTTTGTTCGGAATTGACCAGCCAGACATTGCAGGCTTGTGCGCCCAGTAGGGTGAAAATCTTTTCGGCCATCACGGGCAACAAGTCTGCGAGTTCAAGGGTAGAATTGAAGGCGCGGCCGATGTCGTAAAGCGCGGTCAGGCGCTCGACGGTCTCCAACCCCGCCAGTCGGTCCTTCTCAATGTCCTGGAGGGCGGCCAAAGCCTGCCCCGTGATGTGAGCGGCTTCTTCGAGGAAAACAGCATCGTCGGCAGTGAACTCCCCGTGAGACGTGTTCAGTACCTCGATTACGCCCTCGCTCGTCGTGCTGCCGGGAATGGACGTATAGAGAGCCGTGCTGACGCGTTCTCGATGGATTGCAGTCAAATGCACGAGCGCATCGGGATCGACCTCGTCGCGAGACAGCCTCCGTGTCCCGCCAGCCTCGAGCATCTCGGCCAAAAGACCTTCGGTAACCGGCTGAGGGACCGTTTCGAAACGCTCGGCTTTCTCCACCCAGCGCCCACGGCAGACCAGTTCCGGGCCACCTTTGGTACAGAGCCAGACGAATACTGCGCGCGCTTCAAGTTGCTGACTCAGGCGCGTAGCTAATGTTTTGAGCAGGGTGTCAACTTCCCGGCAGGTACAATACGAAGTCGCTAGTTCATACAGCGCGGACAACCTCTCCATGACACTTCCCCTCGGATTGTGGAAAGAGGCACGCGTGCCTCGCCGCTGCGAAAGAAAGGACGTCCGGAACCAGCACCGTTCCAACTGAGTCTGACTGACCTTTCGAATTGTGTTGCTTTTGGCGGCGCAAAACACCCGCCAAGTAAATTGGAGTTATCAAGTTGGAATAGCGCTAGGGGCACGATAATACTAGAAATCTCAAAAGTCTGCAATTCACGCGAAGTGCACGAAACTCCATGGCCCAGATTTCCCGGATTTGCCGCGCCCTTGATTCGAAGGACCGATTGCGTTAGCATCTCATCGTTTTTCCTTGGAAAACTGGAAGGTCAAAAGACCAAATCAACGAGGTCCATATGGCGGCGAACGTACGCAAAGCTGGAAGTGCTCATGTGGTGGACCTTCAAGGCTCGCTCACCATCGGAGCGCCCGTAGAAGAATTCATGGCCTTATTAAACGAACTACTCGCCGCTGGTGCTAGAAACGTGGCGGTCAATTTGTCCGGAGTCCCCAGGATTGATAGCTCTGGAATCGGCGCCTTTGTGCGTACCCATACTACCACCCTGAAGGCTGGAGGCAAATGCCGCTTCTTCGCGGCCTCCACATTGGTGATGCAGACGCTGCGCATGGTGCGCCTGGATACTGTACTGGATTTGGCCGAAGACGAAGCCTCGGCCCTCGCCAGGTTCTAGTTGCGCATTGACTTTCCCGTTGCGCCAGCCTAGGATGCCTGCAAAAGGTAGGTCGGCTCTCATGGTCGGCACGACCGTGTCGCACTACCGCATCCTGGAGAAGTTGGGTGGCGGGGGCATGGGTGTTGTCTACAAGGCCCAAGACACCAAGCTCAAGCGCACCGTCGCCTTGAAATTCCTGCCTGACGAACTCTCCAAGGACCGAGAAAACCTCGGACGATTCCAGCGAGAGGCCGAAGCTGCCTCGGCACTCGACCACCCGAATATCTGCACGATTCATGAGATTGGTGAGCATGAGGGCCAGCCGTTCATCGTGATGGAGTGCCTGGAGGGCCAGACCCTCAAGCATCGCATCCAAGGCAAGCCTCTGAAAGTGGAGGAGGTGCTAGAGCTGGCGATTCAGATCGCTGACGCGCTGGACGCTGCCCACTCGAAGGGCATTGTGCATCGAGACATCAAGCCCGCCAACATTTTTGTGACCAGTCGCGGGCAAGCGAAAATACTGGACTTCGGGCTGGCGAAGCTGGTACCGGCACGCGGGTACGCGGCAGCGGGGGTTGGAGTCTCAAGTCTGCCGACCGCCGGAACTGCCGAAGAGTCGCTGACCAGCACAGGCGCGGTGTTGGGGACGGTCGAGTACATGTCGCCGGAGCAGGCGCGGGGCGAAGAATTGGACGCCCGCACCGACCTGTTCAGCTTCGGGGTGGTGCTGTACGAGATGGCAACCGGCCATCCGGCCTTCTCCGGGACGAGTTCCGTCCTCATCCTTGACGCGATACTCCACAAAGCGCCGACTGCGCCGGTGCGGTTGAATCCGGAGTGCTCTGCCGAGCTGGAACGCATCATCGGCAAGGCGCTGGAGAAAGATCGGAGGCTGCGTTACCAGAATGCCTCAGACGTGCGAACAGACTTGTTTCGCCTAAAGCGTGACAGCGATTCAGGGAGATTAGCGGCTGCCGCGCCGACGTCCCCGCCGACGATTCGCTTGCGAGGCGCTTGGCGGACGCCGGTAATCGCCCTGGTTGGTGCAGTCGCCATCCTCGCAGCGTTCGTTGGGTACTGGCTCTCCCGTCCTCCGCGTGCTTTCGGCGCTCGGAAAGCGCTGGCGGTGGTTTCCATCGAGAACATGACGGAAGACCGCTCCCTGGAGTGGCTCGACCGTGGTGTCGCTGAACTGCTCACGACGGACCTGGCGCAAGCGAAAACGCTGGAGGTGATTTCGACCGAGCGGGTGCGTGAGTTGATCAACCGCCGGACGAAGGGCGAAGGACGGCTGCCGCCCGGTGAATCGCAGGCCGTGGCAAGGGAAGCGCGCGCGGACATGTTCTTGAGCGGCTCATTGCTGAAGGTTGGCTCGCGGCTGCGCTTGAACCTGCGCGCCCAAGACACTGCCACCGGGGTACTCCTTTTCGCCGACAAGGTCGAGGGCGAGGACGCGCAGGCAGTCTTCGGTATGGTTGACCAAGCGACCGCCGGCATCCTGACGCGGCTTGCGCCCGGTGAAGAAGCCGCGCGGCCCAACGTCGGCGCCAGCCTGACATCGAGCGTGGAGGCCCTGCGCGCCTACGAAGAAGGCCTCAACTTCCGTGGGCGTTTCCTGGAGGAGCAGGCCACCATGGCGTTCCGGCACGCCACGGAACTGGACCCACAATTCGCCATGGCCTACTTCCAGCTCTCCAATATGCTTTACAGATGCGGAGACCTTCCAGCGGCCCGCCGCGCCGTGGCGCGGACCCGGGAGATTTCGGACCGGCAGTCGCTGCCCCGGCAGCAGAAAATGATGGTCCAGGCCGTCCAACTGCGCTACGAGGGCCGGTTGGAAGAGGCCGAGGAGGTATTGCAGTCGGTCCGACGCGAGTTCCCCCGCGAGCTCGAGCCTCGAATCGAGCTGGAACCGATCCTTGCGCAACAGTGGAAGCTCTCGGAGCAACTTCCGCTGGCCCAGGAAGAGCTGCGCTTGGATGAACAGGAGCTCCAAGGTTATGTCAACCTCGGCTACGCTTACGGGTTCCAAGGCGACGTGCCGAATGCGCTCGGCGCGTTTGACCGGTATGAAGCAATGCTTCCTCCGAATGACCCCAACCCTAATGACTCTCGCGGCGACGTGCTGGCGTTTAATGGGCGGTATGAGCAGGCTCTGGCAGCCTACCGGAAAAATCGGGAATTGAACCCGGCCTGGTATTGGGGCTCTTCGCAAAAAATCGTCTTCACTTGCTTGTGGGCGGGGCAATACTGGCTGGCCGAGCCCACCGCCCTCTCGGTGACCCGGTATGCCACCGACATTGGGGCGCGGGCCGCCGTTTCGGATTTGCTCGGCGACATCGAAGTCGGGCGAGGACGTCTTGATGCCGCCGTCGCGCGCTACGAAGAGGAGGCGCGGCTTGTCGAACCGAGCGCTCCGGAAGCAGCTTCCGACGCTCTCGGAAGGCCGATGGGTTTACAAGCACTGTTCAAAGCGGCCCAGATCCTCTTCGAGCAGCACCAACCGGAGGCGGCATTGGCCTTGGGACGCCGTCACGCTGGACCGTGGGCCGCCAGTGTGCGAGGGACGGCCTGCCTCCTCTTGAAGAATGAGTCGGCGGCAGAGAAGGAGTTCAATGCTCTGCGGGCCTCCTTAACACCATTGCGCGGCGAGTATATGGCCGGGAAATACGTTGACCTGGACCGTTTGCTGGCGGCGGCTTATGCCGGCCGGTCACAGGAAGTGACAGCAGGCTGGCAACAGCTTGGCCGCCAGTTCCGCCCCATGGTTGACTTAGAGGTTGGACGCGCTTATCTGGAATCAGGAGCAATGCCCGAGGCCGAGCAACACATCCGATGGGCATTGATGGCCCATGGCTTTCAGGCGTTTACGCATCCCGCGATAGTCGCCCCTGATTTTCTAACCTATTTCTTGGGCCAATTTTACCTGGGTAAGGTGCTGGAGCAAACCGGCAAGAGAACCGAAGCCCTCAGGGCCTACCAGAACTTCCTCGGCCACTTCGAGAACTCCACAGCTAAGCTGCCGCAAATCGCCGAAGCCCGCGCCGCGGTGAAACGCTTGAAGTAGCTCGCGCTCGCCTCTCTGCGCCTCCAAGGCCTTCTGCGCCGCATGAACTTCCCGCCGTAAGGTCGCCCGCGGCCTTTGGCTTGCCCATTTCTTACGTGTGCCTCCCATGCGATTCCGTTCCGTACATACGCATTCGCGGAATCGACTGGCATACATGACCACAAGGGAGAACGGCCTTCCGACCACCTCTGCCGGATTGTGCCTGTGAAACGCCCTTCCCGCACCGGAAACCTGCCACGTGCTGGGATAGTCGATGGGAAGCCGAACTTTGCAGGCCGAATCTTTAATTGCGCGAGAACTGTTTGAAGTGTTGCTGGCAGGAGAGCACGTCAGCAGTCTCTTCTGCCAGGGTGGTGGGGTCTTTTGGCTTGAATCGCTAAAACGGCGTTTTGATGTTACCCGTCTCCCCGCATATAGGAGTGGACCTCCGAACAGACGGTGGCCTCAAAAGGGGATTAAGCCACATTTCCGATTGCAGATCGACCTTGACCAGGCAGGGAGGCTGGCGCATAATCCTGCGCAACAGAAAAATTGAAATCGGAAACTCAGGCTGATCTTCCTCTGCGGGGGAAACCATGCGCAGTGTCGCTGCTGTCCCGTCCTGTTTCCTCTTCTGGTACTTGAGCAAAAGCCTGCGCGCCGCCTTTCCCCTGCCAACACCGACACCCAAAGCCGCTGCGACGGCCCGGAATAAGTCCCGGGGCGCCGACTGGCACTCCTGCACGCTTCCAGCTCCATCGATCATTCCAGCAGGAGCCCATGGCAACATTAAAGAGTTCGATGATTTCACCCTTCCGCCCGGCAAGCTGAATGACGCCCGCATGCGTTCCTGGGCACGGGGGAGTAGCATGGCGCAAATCTGTTGCTTTTAGAATTAGTCGTTCGAAAATCTCACTTGCAAGAACGCGCACCTCGCGGGTCTTGCGGAGGAGGACTCATGTTGAAAACGAAAGAGCGGCCGACGCTTTTAGAGCGCGGCTGGATTGCCGGGATGGCCTGCCTCGCGGTAGCGGGTTTGCTGGCGAGCTGCCAGAAGAGTGCCCCGCTTACCGCCACGACTCAAGCGACCGCGACGCAAGGGGCTTCCCGCCCGGCTGTCAACACGGTATCAGTAAGACTGCGCAATAGCACCAAAATCCTGACGGCTACGATAGAGCACCCCAAAACGCCGTTCCACTATTCCTATAAGGGCCAGCAGAACGTGACCGAGCACTATGCCTTCAACAAGACCCTCAAGCCACAAGTGGGCGCCGTGACTATGGAAGCGGACGTCTCTCCCGACGAAATGATCATCACCTCCATGTGGGGAGGAAAAAAGGAAGGTTATAATGCCAAGAAGAGCGACGAAAGCGGCTGGACGAATGCGCAGTTAAGCCTGTCCGCGAACGTGACCGGTTCTATAATGATGATCGACCTGCTAGCTGGACTTGCTACAGAGGCTGGCTCCGACACGGTGGGCGGAGTTGCCGCAGACAAGTTCACCTTTGACTCGTCCACCGTCACCGCCGCACAACAGTTTGAATATAACGTCATAAGACCCTCGCAATATAAGGCCATCAAGGTCGCGGCGTGGGTCGCCAAGGATTCCGGCGAGCTCGTGAAATTCAATATCGACGAATCGATAGCCGATGAGAGAGGCGCTTGGGAAGAGCACCGCGAAGGAGAAGTAACTCCCAAATGAACTCTTGGCAGCCGGGCGGCGCGATCCGCCGCCTAGCGCCGCATGACTCTCACCGGGCGGGCCGTGTTCGCTGCCGTGAAGCAATAGCCTTCGAAGGGTCGCTTCCTCCGCCGCCGTCTAGGGGGAGTAATCCGCCTGAGGCCGGGAGGGGGGTGCGGAATAGTTGTTTGGCGGAGGGTGGGAAAATGGAAATCCGGGTAGACATGACCAAGCGATGGCTCGTCATCTTCGCGCTCGTAGGGCTTTTCACGCCGATCAATGCGAGCGCGCCAGGCGGCAGCGGACAAAGTCAGCCGGAACTCAGGGTGACGATTCACGAGGTATGCAAAGCCTCATGGATCAATGACTATAAGGAGATCTCGGAGCACGACAATCTTTCTGCCACATTCGAGGAGCGCAACGTCTATCGGATCACGCGATACGACGCTGGTGACGGTCGAGCGGATTTGGAGCTGGTATCGCACGAGGCGAATGTATCGCCTGAGGGAGGTGGGTTCTTTAAGAATAGCGTGGTATCGGAGTCGTGGACCTACCAAGTCGACCAATATTCGTTGAGTCTCCTTCAGTCGCATCCAATGACCGGCGTGGACGTCAGTTTTACTCAAGGTTGGCTGTGGGTGGGTGTTCCCAACCCTCCTTGCAGTTTTGTGAAGGCCAGCAGCCCGCGAGGGATGCTTGGCAGGTCGGCACACGACGACAGCGGAACTTCGGGCTTCCCGGAGCCGACGCCCTTCCAGCGGCAACTCCACTGCACCTTCAAGCCGAACTCGACGAGTATCGCTGTACAGGGGCACGCCAGCTTCAGGGACACTGCAGTTCCGGGGAGAGTGATATCTCGCGAGGTGGATTACTCCGTCAGCGGCGGCGATACCGAGCTTCCCGAGGCCGAGATCATTCCGCCCGACAACTATAACACCTGGGTTCCCGAGGCGGGCAAAGACGAATCCACACCGGGCAACGTGATCGTCGCCACCGTGAAGCTCCACAAGCGCGGCGATCCCAAGAAGAGCGCGGGCAAAAAAGCCAAGTTCCGATTCGCGCTGTCTGATGTCAGCCACGAGCGCGGCGTGTGCCTCAATTGGCCGCCCTATGCGCAAGCCAAGACTACCCCGGATCTTAAGATTGACCAAAAGGCTAATCTCACTCTCGACGTCGCCGGCGATGGTCAGAGCGCCACAACGCGGAACTCGGGTGAATCGGCCACCGTCACGATCACTTCCTACGACTGGGGCGCCTACGGCCATCTCACGGCCACAGCCATTCTCGACAACAATGAGGGCGAGATAACCGCCCGCGTCCAGGGCGGAGAAAAATACGATTTCACCATTCCGAAAGATGACAACGGCAATCACATCGCCGACTTCTGGGAGAAAACCCACGCGGGAGGCAACGCCGAAGCCGATGATGACGAACAGCCCCCTGGGAACGGTGACAATGGTGACGGCTTGTCTCTGTACGAGGAGTATCGCGGCTTCCACGTGCAAGGGGGACATATTTGGACCAACCCGAAGCTCAAGGACATCTTTATCTACGACTCCACGGGTCTGGGGGTGGACTATTTCGCGAGATCCGGTTTGACGATCCATCTCGTGAACGCCAACGAATTTGCACAGGAAGGAGGCGCACCCAACCCGCGAGTCATCAACCCCAACCGGGGCTATGGGACGCGGGGACCTCAACATGTACTCGGGCTCACTCTGGGGACTCTGGACGGGGACTACGGCTTTGACGACCCCTCCCCTGGCCCGCCCAAGAGCTCTGTCAACGTGATCATCGATGAGCAAAGGTGCCTGGAGCGCGGCGTGCAGGAACTCGACACCACGATTGCCCATGAGCTCGCGCACGCCTGTAACGTGGTGCACCATGGCGAAGGCGATTACGACACGCAGTTCTATCGGTGGTTAAAAAAGGACGGGACTTGGGGCCCCTGGCAGGACGATGGCTGTTGCTGGAAGGTGGCGGCGCCGGGACAGGAGGAAAGTGGGATGCAAGAATGCATCATGCGGTACGACCAGGCAAACTTCTATGAGCGTGCTCTCGGCTCGGTCCAGTGGAAGAAGGGCAACGCACTGGTGAGAGGCGAGCCCTACGGGGATCCGGAAGCACCCGGAACGGAGTTCTGCGACGACCCCAAGGGGACGGGGGTCAATGCAGCGGGCCGGCCGGGGGGGCCGAAGGCAGGCAACGCCTCCGTGGGGAAATGCAAGGAACAGTTCTTGGTGAATGACACGAAGCATTAGAACGTAGGCTGGAGGGAGCATGCGTAAAATCCTATGGATTCTGACCGTGGGGATGATCCTCACCGCGGCGCTCGCGGTGGCATATCTCCTGGTCCGACGTTACCAACCACCTTCCGCGACGGGGCCCACGCAGGCGCCGGTATCGCTGGCAAGTCTGGACAACCAGGACCTCCCACCACTTCCCAACCTGTGGCTCCACATTAACAGCGCGGAGGGGCTGGAAGTTTTCCAGGGACCGCCGCTCATTCTCACCGTGCGGGTGGCCAATCAGCGCGCCGCCAATGCGGCCTTTACCAATCAGGCGCACGAAGCATACCTCTCCTTGATCCAAGAGAAGCTCGGCAAAGGGGAAATCTCAGCCGCCGACGCCCAGCCCATGCTGGAACTGGCGCGGCGGAAACAGGAGGTCAAAGTGGTTCGCCTGGGGACCAATGAGCAGGGCTGGGAAAAGTTCTTACGCTTCGAGATCGAAAGCGGCGGCTCTCCGCCTACTCCTCTGACTTGGCCGTTGACGCCGCTCACGGCGCCGGAGGCCAAAAGCCTCGCCCTCGACGCCAGCTCAAGGGCTAAGGTTGATTATGCGCTTGCACCACAGGCCGCGGCGCAGGTTCCTGCCGGCGACTTTGAAATCACCGCCGTCCTGGAAGTGCCTGCCGGCGGGGCCCTGCCTCAGGATCTCTGGCGAGGCCGCGTCGCCTCCACACCAGTGAGATTGAAAATCTTGCCGGTACCTGCACAGCCTTCTCCGGCAGAGCAGGCCAGTATGAGCATGCAGCGGGCGGAGTTCTTTTCTACCACCCAGGACTGGAGCAATGCACTTGCAAATGCAAAGGCGGCCCTGGCCGCGCGTCCGGACCTGATTCGCGCTGAAATGATTGTGGGAAAGGTCCAAGAAGCGCAAGGCGACTTGTCCGGAGCAAGAGACACTTTTCTAAACGCCTACCGCCTGTTCTATCAGCAACACCCCAAATCCTATGAAGCCCCGCAGTACCTGATTGATAGGCTTGGGACCTTAGATGCGCGGCTAAGAGAGCGGTCGACCGAATCATTACGTTAGCAGTAGGTAGCAGGTGGCGCAGACTTCGTGGTCTTCGAAGTCAGCGTCTTTTTCCTCCGAAAGACGCAGAGCCGCAGGCTTTCCAGACAGGATTGGGCCTGTGAAACGCCCTTCCCACCAGCAATCATGCAAACTCCCGAGATACGGGGTTCTGGGATGTCTGGATCTGCGCCCCTCTCGACTTGGACGTATGACGACCTACGTGCGGATGTGCCTTCCAGATGCACGGCCCCGTGGTGCAAGGGACTGTACTCCAGACCGTCAAACCAGCCGAGAAACGGCGACACTGACCCTTTATTCACAATAGGTTACAGACACTCGGAATGCCCATATCGTCCTGCACGTAGGGTAGCCCCAGAAACACAATTGTCGCCGTTTTGCACCTCTAGACTCCCCTCCAGAGGGCCTTCCAAGCAGGAATCGCAACGATCACGAGTGTCACGCACGACCCAGATGGCCCTATGGTCAAGCAACCGTCCGTATTCGGCACGAGGTGCTCACGGGTCAGATCGCCGAAGCGAGACCCATAAACGTGAATGAACGTGAGCCTGCGCGGGTGATCGTGTTCGTACGATTTCACACTAGTTGACCGCAAGCCGGCCTGCTCTTCTACGTCGACAGCGTTGTAGCTGAAGACCGGGCAAGACCAACCACACTTTGCTGGCGCAAACTAGAACCTCTTTTAATACGGATTACATTTGGCGACAGCCTTCCATCACTTCTGATAGGAGTAAATGGTGTTGGTTTGAGAGAGGGGCGGGTGGTGACGAATGTGCCACCCGCCAAGAGTGGATTGTCCAAGATCAGGTGCAGCCTACTTTTTCGCTTCAGAAGGGTCAGGAATCATCGTATCGATTGCAATCTTCCAGCCGCCATCCGCCTGCTTCTTCCACACGCTGACGTATTTGGAGGTCGTTTCAGTTACCTTGCCTTTCTTGTCTTTCACGCTCAGTTTCCCTTTGCCCCAGCTGTAGGCAAGATCACCCGAGCGGGCAACTTCGACTTTCTCCGGCGCCCAGGAGAGCTCCGGCTTGTCCTTCATCATCGTTTCAAAGTACTTCTGCATGTTCTCTTTGCCCCGGACCACGGGAGCATCCACTGGGTGGCAAGCGCGGCTAGTTTCGCTGACTGGTTTGATCTGTTTCTCGCCTCCGACCTGCCTGACCACTGACACTCGTCCCGACTGATCACATTGCTTTCAGGGACGGGGGCAGGGGCAGCAAAATAGTGGGGATGATCCCGTTGGCGGATGTACACCCTACGGGGAGGCGAGTGGGTCACACGGAAAAAACGGCCCATCAATGTTTCCACCAGCGATGAGCCAACTTCCAGAAGGAGAATGCCTAAACGCCTCATCCTCCTTATACGCTGAATAAGGCTTATGTCATGAAATCTCTTGGACCAATCACACTGGCTGAACCAAGCAGGGTGAGACGAGGGCGCTGGCAGCAGATCGAGGCGGGCCGCCCCATTACAGTCACCACGCTTCTGAGAATCTGCGATACATTTCGCATTTCGATGGCAAGACAGCCGCGAAGTGTTTCCGGTAGCAGACCAAGATTCCCCCAAGGGCTCATGTGCGCATCATGGGTGCTGAATGGAAACAGAATGGATTGTCGGCATCCTGGATTGTGAGATGTTTGTTCTTCGGGCGCGTTATAGCTGGCGAGCACAGCCCTTCCCACAATCAACCGCCAAATAGGTCCTCCCTGGCGTCGCAGGGGCGATCCGGCCACAGGACGGAGGCCGATTCGGGGATCACTCGCCACTCGGCGACAAGGCAGGATCTATCTCCTTGAACCCCGTCTCGGGTCGCGAAGGTCACATCTCCATTCATGCGTTGGCTGAGCTCCAAGACAACTTGAGCACAGCGGGAGGAGAATTACTCAAAGAGAGTTTCGACGATCTTATCGGCAACACCCACAGACTACTTTGGCC
>Ga0326728_10008687_pt1 | contig 25017 bp, 17 predicted proteins | sample MB3enrmetagenome_FD_207602 | JGI IMG/M metagenome (GOLD analysis project Ga0326728, IMG submission 207602) | Lab enriched peat soil microbial communities from McLean, Ithaca, NY, United States - MB31MN | ecosystem: Environmental > Terrestrial > Soil > Wetlands > Peat | place: USA: New York... | reverse complement strand
CGAAGCCGAGCGCCCACTGCGAGCTGGAATGCGGGACGAGGGACGAGGGATGAGGGGCGAGGATGGAGTGACGAGTGACGAGTGACGAGTGACGAGTGAGGAGGGGCGAGGGGCGAGGGGTGGCCGCTCTTCGTTCGCCCGACCCTCGGCCCTCGGCCCTCGGCCCTCGGCCCTCGACCCTCGACCCTCGACCCTCGACCCTCGACCCTCGACCCTCACGCGTTTTGGAAATCTCTTGCCTCGGTGCTGGGAGGTGGCATAGGCTGCGGATGATGCAAAAACGCGTCACCCAGCCCCCGGTGAACCCCGCCTTGCGGCCCACCGAGCGACACGATTTCTGGACCGGGTTCGCGATTATCTTGATTGGACTGGTGCTGGTCGTCTGCGGCGCGCGGCACCTGACTTCCATCGAGACGGTCGAAGGCGGAACGGCGTGGGAGACGCAGTTGGTCAAGGCCTTTTCCGCGGGCGGGCTGCAATTCCCGGAGCAACTGCGCCCGCCGCCGCCGCCCAAGAGCAATGACCCCGCCGCCCTGGAACAGTGGGCCAAGCAAAACTCACAGTATTCGGCGCCCACGTGGAAGGTCCGCGTGGACGCCGGCGCATCTGCGCCGTGCCCGACCTGAGTGAGGTGAACTTCGGCCGCACGGCGCGGCCCTTTCAGACGCTGAACGTCCGAATCCGAAGCTCGAAGTTCGAAGGTGGAGATGGACAACCCGGAACAGAAATCGAAGGAGCCGGCCGCTGGGCTGCCAAGCACCGCGGGTGCTTGCTCGGCTTGCGGAGGGGAGGGACGACAGGCGGAGGGCAAGGCCCTGGGGCGGAAGCTTCACCGGAGCCGGCCCTGGGTGCAGACCGGGTTTCTGGGTTTGTGGCTGGCGCCGGCGGGCCAATGGCTCCACGGAATTCCGGGCTGCGTGTTCCACTGTTATTCCTGCCCGCTGTCGGCCTTCGCCTGCCCGGTGGGCGTGCTGGCCAATTACGCGGCGCTGTTGCCGGTGGCGCCGGAGATGCCTTGCCTGCTCGTGGGCGTGCTGCTGGTGGTTGCCGCCGCCAGCGGGTCGCTCGCCTGCGGGTGGGCCTGCCCGTTCGGTTTTCTCCAGGACCTCCTGGGCAAGCTCACGCGCGAGAAGCTCACCCTGCCGGCCTGGACGGGGCACATCCGCTATGCCGTGCTCTTGGGCCTGGTGATCCTGTTGCCGCTGCTCCTTGGCGCTAAAGGCATTCGCTTCGATGATCAGTCGGTCTCCATCTGCCGGCTTTGCCCGGCGGGCGCCCTCGAGGCGGGCCTGCCCTACTCCGTGCGCAGCCTGGTCACCGGCCATGGCTGGATGATGAGCTGGTTCAAGTCCGGCCTGCTCGTGGCCTTTGTGGCGGCGGCGCTGTTGGTTCACCGTCCCTGGTGCCGGCTGTTTTGTCCCCTCGGCGGTTTGCTGGCCTTGTTCAACCGCCTGAGCCTGTTTCATCTCCGCTTCGACCCGAAGGAATGCGTCGAGTGCAACCTCTGCCGCAGCCGCTGCCCCATGGGCGTGAAGGTGGACCAGAAGGTCAACGTCGCCAATTGCACCCGCTGCCTGGAATGCGCCACGTGCGGCGCCATTCAGCCGCGGCTGGCGAGGCCCAAAGGGTGAGGCCTTGCGCGGGTGAAGGGCGCAAGCACTGACTATCAAGCCTCCACCGATGACCACGAACGGCCGAAGACGAAGTGGAGTAGAACGGCCGAAGACGAAGTGGAGTAGCTGTCCCGCGCGCTCGCTTCACGCTCTGGGCGCGATGACGAGCGTCTTTTCGGCCATGGCCGCCCGGGGGGTTGGTTCCACGCTCGGGACGTTGGCGGCCCACCAGTTGGCGGCGTCTTGGGAGGTCCAGGCGCCGGCCGCCCGGCATTGGCCCAGGGCCTGCTCGAGGGCCTCGGCGCTGGGCGGGCGTTGGGCCGGGGCCTTGGCGAGGCAGGCCATGATCAAGTCCTCCAGGTCCGCGCCCACGTCCCTTCCAAGCCGCTGGGAAGGCCGTTGCGGCATTCGCTTGACTTGCTCGTCGAGCAATTGCTCGACCTGATCCGTCTCGAAGAGCGTCTGGCCCGTCAGCAGCCAGTAGCCGACCGCGCCCAGCGAGTAGAGGTCGCTGCCCGCCTCGAGGAGGTCCGGGGTCTGGATCGCCTCGGGAGACATGAAATGGGGGGTGCCCACCACCGTGCCCTTGGCCAGCCCTTCGGGCTCGGCGTGCGCCGCCTTGACCAGGCCGAAGTCCAGGACTTTGAGCGTGTCGCAGACTCCGCCGCGGCGCGTGAGCAGGAGGTTGGCCGGCTTGATGTCACGGTGAATGAGTCCGACGCGGTGCGCCTCGGCCAAGGAACCACAGGCCTGCCGCAGAATATGAATGACCCGGCCCGCGGGCTGGGGACCGAATTGCCGCACCAGGCGGTCCAGGTTGATGCCGCTCAAGTACTCCATGGCGTAGTAGAACAGTCCTTCGGGGGTGCGGCCGTAGTCGTAGATGGCCACGGTGTTGGGATGGGTGAGCTGGCTGGTCATCTGGGCCTCGTGCTCGAAGCGTTCCGCCGTCGCCGCGTTGGTCAAGTCCGGGCTCAGGACCTTGATGGCCACGGGGCGGCGCAGCAGCGTATGTCGCGCCCGATACACCATGCCGTTGGAGCCGCGCCCGATTTCCTCGACCAGCACATATTGTCCGAGGCGCCGTGCGGCCACGGCGCTCTTGCGCAGCGAGGCCTGCAGACGCTCGAACAGCAGCGAAAAGGCGTAAATGGCCACCCCTCCCAGGACCAGCAGCAGGAACAGCGCCAGGAACACCCGCCGCACCACAAACAGGGTTTCGAAGGCCTCCTCCGCGCTCACCTCCATCGCCACGCCCAGGTTGTGGTCCGGCAGCCAGGTCCAGGCCCCGATGACCTTTACCCCACAGTAATTCCGGTAGCCGTCCATGTCGTAGCCTTCCAATTCCCTGGTGGCCGAAGCCGCCATCCGCGTCAGGGGCATACGTTCTCGGGCCAGAGTGGGATGCTCCCCGCGCTCGAGGTCCACTCCTGGGTCCAGCAATCGCAGGGTGAGAATCGTCGTGGCCCCGGGAGTCTGGGGGATCAATCCGAGGTATCTGAGTTCCGGCTCAAAACGCGAGGCCGTGAGCATCACTCCCTCCCGGTCGAAGGCATAAGCCTCCCCGCTCTCTCCCATGCCCGAGGCCAGGAAAATCCGGCTGAATTCCTCCTCCGGTTTCATCCGCCATCCCAGCACCGCGGCGAGCTTCCCATCGGCCGCCCGGACCGGGGCGGCGACGAACATGGTGGCCCCTTTGGCGGTCTGGCCCGGCACGGCCTCCCGCGCAAAGGGCCGCGACACGGTCGGTTGCCCCTCGAGCGCCCGCCGCACAAAGAGTGAATAGCTCGCCGGGGCGGGACGGTTGACCAGCGTTCTCAAGGGCGAGGCCAGGACCCGCTCATCAGCCCCAACCACGACGTAATCCAGGTAGCGGTGCGATTCCAGAAGCGGCTTGAGTGTCTGCTCCAACGTCCGGGCCACGTCCGAATCCGCCAGGGACGCCTGGGTGACGCCGCGCTTGTTCGCCCGCGCGACCAAGGCGAGCACCGCCTCCCGAACGCGCGCGTCCGTCGCAAACAACTTCGCGTCCATCTCCTGTTCCGAAAACCATAGGCGCAAGGCCGCCACATTGGCATGGAGCAAGCTCTGCAGACGGCTCGTCAACTCCGTTTTCATCGTCCCTTCCACCAGGTCCCGGGCCCAGAAACCGGCCAGGCCGATGAGCAAGGCCCCGGCCAAAGGCCAAATCCATTGGTACCTGGAAAGCACCATCGGCGCTCGGGTCACGACCCGAGCCCATCGGTTCCTGCCGCCGGGACCTGTGGAATCTGCGGTCACCACCCCAGACTGGGCACCCCTGCCGCCATTGTCAACCGGGAGGATGCCGACCCTGGCGAGCAGGATGCGCGGGGCGCATCCTCGCCGTACCACCCACCCGATGCCTCAGCGGAACGCCGCCTTCAGGCGGCAGGATGGGCGCTCGCAGAAACCTGTCGTGCGCCCGCAATGAACCGGCCCACCACCGCCGGGTTGCGGGAACAACCGAACCATGCCACTATCCCGACGCTATGCCGGGGAATTTGAGCTTTTTGGACAAGGTGCTGGGGCGGATTGGGCGGTTGGATGCCCAGGGGTTCCAGGCGGTCATCCAGCGGTTGGCGCGCGAGCGCGGCTTCCTGGAAACGCTTTTCAACACCATCGAGGACGGCGTGCTGGTGGTCGATGAGGCGGGCCGGATTGTGTATTTCAACCAGGCGGTGACGCGGTTGCTGGGCTTGCAGCCCAACGTCGAGGGGCAGCCGGTGACTCATTATATCCCCGAGTTGGACTGGGAGAAGATCGTCCGTTTTGACCTGGCCGGCGGCCAGGGAGGGGTGCGGCACGAATTCGAGGTGGCCTATCCGCGGCCGCGTTTCCTGCGGCTCTATGCCGCGCCGCTTGACGGCCGGGCCGCCGGCAGCGCCGGCGTGGCCCTCATTCTGCACGATGCCACCGAGGCGCGGCAGCAGACTTTCGAGGCCATCGAAAGCGAACGCATCCAAGCCCTCACGCTGCTGGCCGCCAGTGTGGCCCATGAGATTGGCAACCCCCTCAACGCGCTGCACATCCACCTCCAGCTCATGGAGCGGGAGGTCAGGAAACTCGAGCTCGCCCTCGGGGATGGGCGCCCTGCGGACGCGGGCCCCGGTGCGGGTCCTCACCCAAAATCCAAGCGGCGCTCGCGGCCAAGCGCCCGCGGCGAGGCGGCTGACATCCTCCGCCGGCTCGGCCGGTTTCAGCAGGTGGCCAAAGGCGAGATCAACCGGCTGGATTGCATCGTCACCCAGTTCTTGCAGGCCATTCGCCCGACACCGCCGCAATTCCGGCCCGCCGACCTCAACGACGTGGTCCACAAGACGCTCAAGCTCCTCGAACCGGAGCTCAACAACCGTGGCCTGACCGTCAAGACCAGGCTCGCCAGCCAACTGCCCGCCACCCCCATCGACGTCAGCCAGATTCAGCAGGTCCTGGTCAACCTCATCCGCAATGCGATGCAGGCCATGACGCGCGGCGGCCCGCTGAGCCTGCAAACCTGGGAAGGCGCTGACGAGGTATGGGTGAGCGTGGCCGATACCGGGGCCGGCATTCCCCAGGACCAACTCAAGCGCATCTTCGAGCCGTTTTACACCACCAAGAAGAAAGGCTCCGGCCTGGGTTTGATGATTGTCCAGCGCATCGTCCGGGCGCACGGTGGACGCATCGAAGTCGAAAGCCAGGTGGGCCGGGGCACGACTTTCCGCGTCGGCCTGCCCTTGCACGAGCGCCGGCTGCGCTTGCTCGAGGCCCCCGCCCAGGATGGGCGCGTCTCCTCGCCACCGCCGCCCGGCGCCAATGGCGCGGCGGCGCCAGACTCGCCGGCCCCCGTCCCGCAGACGGACGAGGGCGGGTGAGCATCATTGGGGATTGTTTCGTGGCCGGAGGTTGTTTAGCTTTCCGGGCGGGGACGGCCTTTTGCCGCCCGGCGGGAAATGACACCGACCCTACTCATAGTAGATGACGAGAAGACGCAGCGGGAAGGACTCCGGGCGGCGTTGGAGGACCGTTATGATGTCTATCTGGCCGAGGACGCCCGGACGGCGATCGAGCTCCTCGAGCGGGGGCATATCGACGTGTTGTTGACGGATTTCCGGCTGCCAAGCGAAGACGGGATGAACCTCATCCTTCGGGCCAAGTCCCTTTCCAAGCCGCCGGTTTGCATCCTGATGACGGCCTATGGGTCGGAAGAATTGGCGGTCGAGGCCATGAAACGCGGCGCCGACGATTACATCGCCAAGGGCCGGTTGCAGATTGAAGAGTTGGAGATGCGGATCGCGCGGGCGTTGCGCCAGCAGGGCTTGGAGGTGGAGAACGTGTCGCTTCGCCAGCAACTGGACGCCAGGTTCGGCCTCGAACACCTCGTGGGCGAATCGCGCGCGATGCGGGAGGTGCTGGACATGGTGCGGCAAGTCGCCCCGTCTCGGGCGACGGTGCTCTTGCAGGGAGAAAGCGGCACCGGCAAGGAGTGCATCGCCAGGGCCATCCATCAACTCAGTCCGCGCGCGCGCCAGCCCCTGGTCACGGTGCATTGCGCGGGCCTGGCGCCCACGTTGCTCGAGAGCGAGTTGTTCGGCCACGAGAAGGGGGCGTTCACCGGCGCCCATGAGCGGCACATCGGCCGCTTCGAGAGAGCCCAGGGCGGCACCTTGTTTCTGGACGAGATTGGCGAAATCGATGCCTCGCTCCAGGTCAAGCTGTTGCGCTTCCTGGGCGAGCGGACCTTCGAGCGGGTGGGCTCGACCAAGACGCTCAGCGCCGACGTCCGCCTGGTGGCGGCCACCAACAAGAACCTGGCCGAGATGGCCAAAAGCGGCGCCTTTCGCGAGGACCTGCTTTTCCGGTTGCGCGTCGTGGAAATCTGGCTGCCGCCCCTGCGCGAGCGGACCGAGGACCTCCCCTTGCTCGCCCAGACCTTCTTGCGCGAGTTCGCCCAGGAGAACGAGAAGCCGGTGAACAACTTCACCCCCGAGGCCATGGAGTTGCTGCTGCGTTACCCCTGGCCCGGAAACGTGCGCGAGTTGCGCACGGCCATCGAGCGCGGCGTCGTCCTGTGCCGGGGCGAGCGCATCACGGCGCGCGACCTGCCCCCGGCCTTGCGCGGAGCCCCGGCTGGCGCCCCGGCCGCGGCCGCGCCATCGGCCAGCCCGGCAGATTTGACGGTAAAGGACGCCGAAAAAGAGCTGGTCGTCCGCGTCCTCAAGGAGACCGGCGGGAACCGGACCCTGGCCGCCAGAAAACTGGGCATGAGCCGGCGGACCCTCCACCGCAAACTCCACGCCTACCATCTCGAGGGACTGTAACAATTGTAACATGCGCTTTCCACTACCCCAGGAACTGGTCCACGCTATGGTCGTGGGCGCCGGCCCGCGTCTGTTTCGCGTCGGCTTGGCCCTGTTGGCCGTGCTGATGCTCACCTTTCTTTACGACTGGCGCGCCTTCAAGAACCTGAGCACCCAGGAAGCGATGGACAGCGCCCAGGTGGCCCGCAACCTGGCCCAGGGTAAAGGGTTCAGCACCTCCTTCATCCGCCCTTTGAGCATCTTCCTGGTCAAGCGCCACAACCAACCAGCGCCCGCCGCCGCCGCCGGCCCCTTCGACCCCGCCCGGCTCAAGAGCGAGCACCCGGACCTGGCCAACGCGCCGCTCTATCCGCTGGTGCTGGCCGGCCTGATGAAAGTGCTGCCCTTCCATTACCCCATTTCCCACGGCGGCTTTTGGACCTACGCCGGGAGGTTCTGGCGTTATGAGCCCGATTTTCTCCTCAGCTTGTTCAACCAACTGCTGTTCCTGGGCCTGGTGGGGTCGATTTTTTTCCTGGCGCGGCGCCTCTTCGATGAGCCGGTGGCCTGGCTTTCCGCCGTGCTGTTGCTGGGCGGGGAGTTGTACTGGCGCTTCACCGTCTCAGGACTGTCCACCATCCTGCTGCTGCTCATTTTCACCGGCTTGAGCTGGTGCCTGGTGCTGCTCGAGGAGCAATCGCGCCAACCCACTTGGGGGCCCAATGGCCCCTTCCTCCTGGCGGGGGCCATCGGCGCCCTGGTGGGTGTCGGCGCGCTGACCCGCTACGGTTTTGGGTGGCTCATTCTGCCGGTGGTCACATTCCTCATCCTCTTCTCCAACCCGCAGCAGCGGGCGGTTTTGATATTGATTGCGCTGGGGGCTTTCGCCGCCGTGTTGGGACCCTGGGTCGCCCGCAATCTCGTGGTCAGCGGCACCCCCTTCGGCACGGCCGGGTTCGCGATCATGGAAAGCACCCCGAATCTCTTCCCGGAAAACCGTCTCGAGCGCTCTTTGGAACCGAATTTTTCCACGCTCGCTTTGGCCCCATTGTGGGTGAAGCTCATGACCAACACGCGCGAAATCGTTCAAGACGCCCTGCCCAAGATGGGCGGCACCTGGATCAGCGCGTTTTTCCTGGTCGGCCTGCTGGTCGACTTTCGCAACCCCGCCACGCGGCGGGTGCGCTACTTTCTGTTGATGTGCCTGCCCGTCCTGGCGGGGGTCCAGGCCCTGGGCCGCACTCAGCTCTCCGAGGTCTCGCCGGAGATCAATTCCGAGAACTTCCTGGTCCTCCTCGCCCCGTTGGTCCTGGTCTATGGCATCGCCCTCTTCTATCTGTTGCTGGACCAAGTGCAACTGCCGGCGCTCCAGGTGCGTTACCTCGTCATTGGCCTGTTTGGCGCCGTCGCCTGTCTGCCCATGGTCCTGGTGTTCCTGCCGCCGCGCCCCCAGCCCGTGGTGCTCCCCTACATGCCGCCGCTGATCCAGGAGTACGCCGGTTACATGAAGCCGAACGAACTCATGATGAGCGACATCCCCTGGGCGGTGGCGTGGTACGGCCAGCGGCAGTGTGTCTGGCTCACCCTCCAGGCGATGCCCAACGAAAAAGACCGCTCGCGCCACGAGGACTTCTTCGCCATCAACGATTTCCTCAAGCCCATCCAGGCCCTCTACCTCACGGCCGAGAGCATGGACAGCAAGTTCGTCTCCCAATGGGTCCAGGCCGGGGAGCAAAGCTGGGGCAGCTTCGTCGCCCAAAGCGTCCTGCTCAAGGAAGAACCTGTGGCCTTCCCCTTGCGCAAGGCCGATGCCCGTTATTTCCCCTTCCAGCTCTTTCTCACCGACCGCGAGCGGTGGAAGGGCATGTAACCGCATCCCTACCCCTATCTGGCCGGTGGTGGTACTGGACGGACACGACCCGGCTCCCCAAAAACGAGTGTTGACAAAGCAAGGGCCACGGGACTATAAGTGCTTCAACAAAGCCGGAATGAAGTCCTGCAAGACCATTCTGGCTTGGTGGGTCAAGGCCAGCCGCTCCTGGTGCGGTGCTGGCCGCCCCGCAGCAAATTGCAGTGATAGTTAGCCAACTTGACAAGCCATGCAAACGAACGCAGTCCCTAACGGTTCTCCCCGCCGCCCTGGCGCCTTCACCCTCATCGAATTATTGGTGGTGATCGCCATCATCGCCGTTTTGGCGGCCATGATCTTGCCGGCCCTGGCCAAGGCCAAACAAAAGGCCCAGGGCATCCAGTGCGTGAGCAACACCAAGCAGTTGATGATCTGCTGGAAGATGTACACCGATGATAACAACGGGAGGCTGGTGCCCAACCACAACGAAGATGGCAACGTTGCCCCAAGTTGGGTCAAGGGCATATTGAGCTGGGACGCCAATAACACCGACAACACCAATATCTTTTACCTGACGGGCGCCGGCGGGTCCCTGGGCATTTACAGCAGGAATCCCGGGGTTTACCACGACCCCGCCGACATCTACACCTGCTCGGAATGGGGCCAGCAGATGCTGCGGTGCCGCAGCCTCTCGATGAACGGCTTTATCGAGGGTGGCGCTTATGGCCACGAAGCAGGCTCGACCTGGTATCCGGCGTGGCGGGCCTACTCCAAGGAATCTGACATCACCGTGCCGCGGCCCTCGAACCTGGTTGTCTTCGTGGACGAGCACCCGGACAGCATCAACGATGGTTGGTGGATTACCATGGTCGGCGCCGACCTGAACACCAACCCCGGCGAGTGGGAGGATGTGCCCTCGAGCCTCCACAATCGTGCCTGTGGTTTCAGCTACGCCGACGGCCATAGCGAAATCCATAAGTGGAGGGTGGCCTCCACTGTCGTGCCGGTCAGGAAGGACTATCTCCCCGGCACCATCTCCGCACCCCACAGCCAGGACATCATGTGGATGATCCAGCACGTCTCGGCCCCGCTGGATTCCATTGGCGGCGTGGGTCTGTGAGTCCGCCCGCCCGCCTTGCGAATGCGGTCTTCGCCAGGCCGGGCAGGCTCTTTGCCGCTGTTTTTCTCTGGAAGCTGGCTCTGCTGGCGGTCGCCGCCCTGCCGGTCCCGTCAAACGATGCCTTCTTTTATGACGGGCCGGTGGTAAACCTGTTGCTGCACGGCAGATATGCCAATCCGGCCCTGGCGCCTGCCTTGCCCATCTCGGGCACGGAGGTTTTCTCCGCCTACCCCCCGATGTACCAAGCCGTGCTCCTGGGATGGATGGCGCTGTTCGGCACTTCGGCCCTCTCGGCGATGGCCCTGCACTTGGTCTTGTTCGGGGGCTACCTGCTCCTCCTGCTGGCCATTTTCCGCCGCTTGTCCGCCCCGGATTGGGCGATCGGGGTCGCCGGCACGTTCCTGCTCGTAATCACCTTCGACGACCGGCCCGACTCCCTGGCGCACCTCTTCGGCATCGCGGCAGTCCACGCCTGGGTCCGCTCGTGGACCGCCGGCGCAGCCCGCGCCCGCTTCACCTGGGCGATGGCCGGTTGCGCGATCTTAAGTCTGGCCACCAGCGTGCAGATTGGCTTCCTATACTCGTCGTTGCTGTGGCTCGGCCTCCTGGCGCAACGCCTCGCCAAGCGGGGCCCGTTCCCTTATCCCCCAATGGCGGCCATCGTGGCTGTCCCGGCGGCGCTGGTGGGCCTGGTTGCCTTTGGCTGCCCGCGCCTTTGGGCGGGATTCCTCGAGCACGCCGCTCAGACCCCTTCGCTCACCGGCTGGCGATGGCCGCGCCCGGACGAGATCCTCAAAATCCTCCGCAACGCCGCCGGCATTGGGGCGGCCGCGCCGTTGTTGGCTTGGCTCTGCCTTGGGCGGCGGCGGTCCTCTGCTCCCGGCCCTCTCCCCGATCAAGCGGCCGAAGACTGGGGATTCGCACTCGTGGGCGGGGCGGCAGCGCTGGCGGCGCTGGGACTCGTCGCGGCGTCCTTGTTCCTGCTCAGCGCCAACACGGTCCTGTTTGTCGGGCCCGTTCAGCCGCTCATCGTGGGCTGCTCCCTGGCCTTGCTGGCCTCATCCCGGCCAGCAGGCCCCTGGCTCCGGGCGCCGGTCTGGCTCTTTGTCGGGCTGGCGGCCCTGGGTTCGATTCGCGCGGTCGGCATGACCACCTGGGGCGTGGCCTGCGCGGTGGACGCCGGCTATCCTTCGGCCCTGCGGCGCGTGCGCCAGGAATTGACCGGCTGCGCGCCAGGCAACACCGCCGTCCTCTCCTCGGCCTATCTCTACGAAGCCGCCCGCCACAACGAACTGCGCTGGGTCCACTCCGACTGGATGGAACCAGCCCAGCGTGGCCGGCCCAGCGACGATTGGCAAGGCCTGCTGGCCCTCAAACCAGCCAGGCTTATCCTCACCCAGTTCGATTATTACCGCCGCTATCTGCCCCTCGTCGAGCGGCTGAAGACCCAGCCCGCGCTGGCTCAACTCCAAATCATCAATACCGCAAAACTCCCGGCCCCCGATTCCTTCCCCTCTCTCAGGAGGGTCCTCCAGCACCTCTCCTGGGCCCCGGTGGTGGTCACCATCGCCTGGAGGTAGCTAAATCCGTTTCTCATCCGCATCGATGAAATCCACGAAGGTCCGGATGTCGTCCCGGTGCGCCAGCCCGGCTTCTTGTTTCCGCTGCTCGAGCCGCGCCTGCATCGGCGCATCCTCGGGCTTGGGGTGGTTCAACATCCGCTCGCGATGAGCCGCCTTGACCGACTCGGGTTGCTTGACGTTCTTGAGCACCCAATCGCACACCTCGCCGTCGGTAATCGAGTGGCGCACCACGTCGAGGAACTGCCCCGCCTCCACTCCCGCGGTTTCCAGCCACAGCGCGTCGAACCCTTTGCAAAAGTTCGCCTGGTAATCCGCGGGCAGCTTGCCCGCCAGGTGGAGGCGCGTTTTATCGATGAACCGCGGCAGGTGCACCCAGCCGCACATCACTTCCCGCGGACTCCTGGGATAAATGATCTCGCTCATGCTCCCCAGAATGGCCGCCCCCGCTGCTGGTGTCAATCAGGACGGTTGACAAAGCGATCCCGAGCGAGCAAAAGGCGCCAGCCCTCTGGCGCTTTTCGGGTCTTTGTCCATGGCCCTGCCCGTGTCAATTCCGCCCGGCGCGATTTCCGTTGACAACCCACCGCCGGCGAACGCATCCTTCAAACAATCGATTGATTGATGCGCAGAAACCACCTGACTTCCGGGCCGCCCGGCGAGCAAAGCGCCACCCAGACGCGGGAGCGCGTTCTTGACGCCGCCGAACAGCTCTTCGCCGAGCACGGCTTGGACGCCGTTTCCACCCGCGACATCACCGCCCTGGCCGCGGCCAACGTGGGCGCCATCAATTATTACTTCGGCAGCAAGGAGGGCTTGGTGTTTGCGGTTTTCGATCGGCGCCTCACCCCCATTACCCGCGAGCGGCTCGCCGCCTTGGACCGCGTCGAGCAGGCCGCCGGCAAGGCCGCCCCCAAGGCCGAGGCCGTCCTCCGGGCCTATATCCAGCCCGTGGTCGAGCACGCGCTGGACCCCAAATGTGGCAGCGCCAGCTTCGCCAAGCTGATGGGACGCCTGGTGGGAGAGCCCGGCACCACGACCGTCCAAAGGCTCAAGAAGGCCCACTTCGACCGTCTGGCCCAGCGATATGACGCGGCGCTCCGGCGCGCGGTCCCCAACTTGTCCCCGGAGGCCCTGGTCTGCGGCAAGACCTTCATCATTGGTTCCTTGCACTATCTCCTGTTGATGCTCGATCAATCGCTGCCCTGCCTCACCCACAACCAGCCGGACTGCGAAGACCTGGTCAAGCGCCTGGTCCGTTTCGCCGCCGCCGGCTTGCGCGCGGCCTGATTTTGACATGAAACCAAATCCAAACCTGATCCTCGCCTTGGCCGCCCTGGCGGCGCTCCCTGCCTGCCAGCGGGGCCCCACCGCCGCCTCGATGCCGGCCATCAAGGTCACCGTCGCCCAGCCCCAGCAAATGACCCTCACGAATTGGGACCCCTATCCCGGCCATCTCGAGGCCGTCGAGGCGGTGGAACTCCGCGCCCGCGTGAGCGGCTACCTCCAATCCATTCATTTCGTTGACGGCGCGGAGGTCAAGGCCGGCGACCTGCTCTTCGTCATCGATCCCGCTCCCTACCAGGCGGAGTTGGACCGCGCCACGGCGGTGCGGCAGCAGGCCGAGACCCATCTGGAACTCACCCGCAATGACTTGGCGCGGGCCGAAAAGCTGCGCGGAACCAAGGCCATATCCGAGGAGGAATTGGACAGCCGCGCCAAGGCGGCCCGCGAGGCCAAAGACTCGCTCAACGCAAGCCTGGCGGCCGAAGAAGCCGCCAAGGTCAACTTGAATTACACCCGCATTACCGCGCCGGTGAACGGCGTCATCAGCCGTCGCCTCGTCACCGTGGGCAACCTGGTCCAGGCCAACGGCACACCCGTCCTGGCCACCCTCGTCTCCGTCGCGCCCATCTATTGCTATTTCGATGTCCAGGAGGAGGCGTTCCTCCAATACCGCCTCTGCTTCCAAGGCCCGAAAAGCGACAAGTGCTCCCTCTCAATGCCCTGCGAACTCAAGCTGGTCAACGAGGAGGGCTTTCCGCACCGGGGCCGGGTGGATTATGTGGACAACCAGGTCAACTCCAAGACCGGCACCATGCGGCTGCGCGCGGTCTTTGCCAATGAGGACCGGGCGCTGGTGCCGGGCATGTTCGCCACGGTCCAGGTACCCGCCGAGCCGCCGGGCCCGGCGCTCATGGTGCCCGACACCGCGGTGCTGGCCGACCAGGACTACAAATTCGTTTACGTGGTCAGCCCGGAAGGAATGGCCGAGGCGCGCTCCATCAAGATCGGGCGCCCTCACGGTCCCCTCCGGGCCGTCCTCGAGGGGCTAACCCTCCAGGATCGCCTCGTGGTCAACGGCTTGGTCATGGTGCGCAAAGGCGCCAAATTGGAAGTGCAAGGTGACCGCCCGCCCGCCGATAAAGCCAAGACCCCGCCAACCCGCTCGTCCCAGGCTTCGCCGCCCGCCGGCGCCTAGACCCACTGCCGGCCCTCCACCCTCGACCCTGGACCTGCTCCATGACCTTCTCCCATTTCTTCATTCGCCGCCCGATCTTCGCCGCGGTGTTATCCATCTTCATTGTCTTGCTGGGAGGCATCGCCCTCTTCACCCTGCCCGTCGCGCAGTATCCCGAAATCACCCCGCCCACCATTTTTGTCATGGCCAACTACCCGGGCGCCAGCGCCGAGACCATGGCCGACACCGTGGCCACGCCCATCGAGGAGCAGATCAACGGCGTCGAGGACATGTTGTACATGTCCGCCCAGTGCGCCAGCGACGGCTCGATGCGCCTGGGCGTCACCTTCAAGGTCGGCACCAACCCGAACATGGCCCAGGTGCTCGTGCAAAACCGCGTCGACCTCGCCTTGCCCCGCCTGCCGGACGTGGTCCGCCAACTCGGCGTCACGGTGCGCAAACGCTCCCCCACGATCGCCATGATCATCAGCCTGGTTTCACCCACCGGCAAATACAACGCCGTGTACCTGAGCAACTACGCCTACCTCCACGTCCAGGACGTCCTCCGCCGTCTCCCGGGCGTGGGCGACACCATCATTTTCGGCGCCCGCGATTATGCCATGCGCATCTGGCTGGACCCGGATAAGGTCTCCGCCCGCGATTTGACCGCCGGCGACGTCGCCGCGGCCATTCGCCGCCAAAACGTCGAGGTGGCCGCCGGCCTCTTCGGCCAGGCGCCCCAGCCTGCCGATAACCAGTTCCAGCTCGCCGTTCGGCTCAAGGGCCGCCTCACCACCCCGGAGGAGTTCGGTGACATTGTCCTCAAAGCCGACGCCGACGGCCAGATCACCCGGCTGCGGGATGTCGCCCGCGTCGAACTGGACGCCAACGACTACAGCATCGATGCCTTGCTCGACGGCCAACCGGCCGCCGGCGTCGCCATCTTCCAGCAGCCCGGCTCCAACGCCATCGAAACCGCCAATGCCATCGAGCGGACCATGAAGGAACTCGAGAAGGCCTTCCCGGATGGTTTGCATTACCGCGTGGCCTTCGACACCTCCGCCTTCATCCGGGAGTCCATCCGCGCCGTTCTCCATACCCTGGTCGAGGCCATCCTCCTGGTCGTCCTGGTGGTGGTGCTCTTCCTGCAGACTTGGCGCGCCTCCATCATCCCGCTGGTCGCCGTGCCCGTCTCGCTCATCGGCACCTTGGCGGCCATGGCCGCCCTCGGTTTCTCGATCAACAACCTCTCCCTCTTCGGCCTGGTCCTGGCGATTGGCATCGTGGTCGACGATGCCATCGTCGTGGTTGAAAACGTCGAGCGCCACATCGCCGAGGGGCTCGCCCCCGTCGAGGCCACCAAAAAGGCCATGGTCGAGGTCAGCGGGGCCGTCATCGCCATCGCCCTGGTGCTCAGCGCCGTGTTCATTCCCACCGCCTTCATTCGCGGCATCACCGGCAAGTTCTACCAGCAGTTCGCCCTGACCATCGCCGTCTCCACCCTCATCTCCGCTTTCAACTCCCTCACCCTCAGCCCGGCCTTGGCGGCCCTGTTGCTCCAGCCGCATCATGCCCCCAAGGACCTCGTGGGCCGGCTCATTGACGGCACTGCCGGGGTGGTTTTCAGCGGCTTTAACCGGCTCTTCGATGCCAGCCGCTCGGGCTATGTCCGGGCCTTGCGCCGCATCGTGCGCCATGGCGCCCTGGGCATGGCGGTTTACGCCGTCCTGCTCGCCCTCACCTGGTTTGGATTTGCCCGCGTGCCCACCGGCTTCATCCCCGCCCAGGACAAGGGCAGCTTGTTCTGTTACATGCAATTGCCCGATGGCGCCTCGCTCCAGCGCACGCGTCAGGTCAGCAAACAGGTGGTCGACATCATCCGCGGCACTCCCGGCATCGCCGTCGTCTCCGAGTTCGCCGGCCTGTCGCTGGTCAACCTCGGCAACAGTGCCAATGCCTCGAGCATGTTCATCCGCCTGGCCCCCTTCGAGGAACGCGTCAAGCACGGCCTCGGCGGACCGGCCATCATCGCCGAACTCAGGGCGCGCATCGCCCGCGCCGGCATCCAGGACGCGATGGTCGGGGTCTTCGGTCCGCCACCCGTCGATGGCCTCGGCATCCTCGGCGGCTTCAAGCTCCAGGTCGAGGATCGCGGCGCCGCCGGCTACCAAACCCTCGAACAGGCCGTCAGGACCCTCACCGCCGCCGCCAACCGCGCCCCCAACATCGTCGGCGCCATGTCCACCTTCCGCGCCAGCGTCCCCCAAATCTACCTGGACGTCGACCGCGCCAAAGCCGAGTCCATGGGCGTGCCCCTCGACGGAGTCTGGGACGCCTTGAGTATCTATCTGGGCTCGCTCTACGTGAACGATTTCACGTTCATGGGCCGCCCCTTCCACGTCACCGCCCAGGCAGACGCCCCCTTTCGCCGCAGCCCCGAGAACGTGCTCAATCTCAAGACGCGCAACCTGCGCGGCGAGATGGTCCCCATCGGCACTTTGGTCCGCGTTAAGGACACCGCCGCCCCGGTGCTGGCCGGCCATTACAACATGTTCCCCACCGCCGAAATCACCGGCAGCACGCCCCCAGGCGCCAGCTCGGGCGAGATGCTGCGCACCATGGAAGACCTGGCCGAGCGGAACCTTCCCCCGGGCATGGCCATCGAGTGGACTGAACTGAGCTACTTGCAGATTCTCGCCGGCAACACCGCCATCTATATCTTCCCCCTCTGCGTCCTGATGATGTTCCTGGTGCTGGCCGCCCAATATGAAAGCTGGTCGCTGCCGCTGGCCATCATTCTCATCGTCCCGCTGTGCCTGCTCTTTGCCATCGGCGGCGTCTGGGCGCGGGGCATGGAGAACAACCTCTTTACCCAGATCGGCCTGGTCGTCTTGATGGGCCTGGCCTGCAAAAACGCCATCCTCATCGTCGAGTTTGCCCGCCAGTTGCAGGAGGCCGGCCAGGGACGCATCGAGGCCGCCATCGAGGCCTCCCGGCTGCGCTTGCGTCCCATCCTCATGACCTCCCTGGCCTTCACTTTCGGCGTCATCCCGCTCATGCTCTCCCGGGGCGCCGGGGCCGAAATGCGAACCGCCATCGGAACCGCCGTCTTCTGGGGCATGATCGGCGTGACGCTCTTCGGCATTTTCCTGACGCCCGTCTTCTACGTGGTCATCCGTCGGTTGCTCGGGGCCAGACCCCAGCCGGCCGGCTACCCGGCCCACCCCGGAGCGGCCTCCGCCGGCACCGCCTTGGGCCTCCTTTTGCTCGGCGCTCTCTCCGCCCCCCTCCTTAGCGGCTGCGCCGTCGGCCCCAACTACCACCCCCCGCAAACCTCCGTCAGCCCGGCTTTCGCCAACGCCGACCAGACCCCTTCCTCCACCAACCAGGCCGCCCTCACCTGGTGGCGCGGCTTCCACGACCCGGAACTCGACCGCTTGGTCGACCTCGCCGTCGCCGGCAACCAGGACCTCCGCATCGCCGCCGCGCGCGTGCTCCAGGCCCGCGCCCTTCGCTCCCAGGCCATCCTCGGCGCCCTGCCCATCGTTCACTCGAGCGCCGGCTATACTAAATCCACCTCGAGCAAGGACTCCGAGTTGTTCCTCACCCGCGATGAGCGCGAACTGTCCCTCTTCAACACCGGCTTCGACGCCACCTGGGAAATTGACCTTTTCGGCGGCGTCCGCCGCGCCATCGAGGCCGCTTCGGCCGGCGTCGCCGCCACCGAGGAGGCCCGCCGGGACGTCCTGGTCAGCCTCATCGCCGAGGTCGCCCGCAATTACTTCGAGCTCCGCGGCGCCCAGCACGAACTGGACGTGGCCCAAAGGAATGTCGAGAACCAGCGCCAAACCCTCGAACTGACCGAGGCCATGCTCCGCGCTGGGCGCGCCACCGAACTGGACACTGATCGCGCCCGCACCCAATGGGAAGCCGCCCAGGCCGCTCTGCCCCCAATCGAGGCCGCCATCAAACACGCCCTCCACCGCGCCAGCGTGCTCGTGGGCCGCCAGCCGGCCGCCCTCCAGGGCGAGCTGATTTCCCCAGCGCCCTTGCCGCCCATGCCACCCATGCTCTCCATCGGCACCCCAGGCGATCTGCTCCGCCGGCGCCCTGACATCCGCGCGGCCGAAAGGTCTCTGGCCCTGGCCACCGCCCTGGTCGGCATCCAGACCGCCGACCTATTCCCCAAAGTCACCTTTAATGGCAACCTGGGCCTCCAGGCCACTACGCTCTCCGGCCTCGCCGCCTCCGGCGCTGACACCTATTCCTTCGGGCCGGCCATCACCTGGCCCGCGCTGGACCTGGGCCGCGTCCGGGCCGCCATCAAAGCCGCCCAGGCCAACGCCGACGCACAACTGGCCACCTACGAAAAAACCGTGCTCACCGCCCTCGAGGAGACCGAGAATGCCCTCGTGGATTTCGGGCGCCAGCAGGTCCAGCGCGATCACCTCGCCGCCTCCGCCCATTCTTCGGCCTTGGCCGTCTCCCTGGCCAATCAACGTTATCTCAGCGGCATGGCCGACTTCCTGACCGTCCTGGACGCCGAACGCACCCAACTGGCCGTCGAAGACCAGTTGGCCCAGAGCCAGACCCGCACCGCCACCGCCCTGGTCGCCGTCTATAAAGCCCTGGGCGGCGGTTGGGAAATCGAGCGGAAGTCCGCGGCCGCCACGCCGGCCAAATAGCCCGCCGTTTGACGCCCGTGGCCTGCGCCTGGCGGGGTCCCCATCAGGCCCAGCCTTCGGCCGCCAAGGCGTCGTGGAGTTCGTCGGGATGGTGGCGGCAGCGGAACTCCAGGCGGCTCGATTCGGCATGAGCCTGACTGTAAGGCATGCCCTTCTCCATCTGGTTGCGTTCGTGCAACTCGTGCAGCAAGACGAAACCGCGCTCGGCTTCCTGGATGGCGTCGTCGATCCAGACCGTCCCCGCCGGCACGAACTCATACACGTGGTCGTGCCCGCCGGCGGTGAAGTCGATGTCGAAGGCGCTGCGCACCAACCGGCCGTTGACAATCCAGACGCTCAGGCCGTTTTCGAGCCTCTTCCAGAGCCGTTCCTGGACTGCGGTGAGGTCCGGCAGTGACTGGCCGCGGCGGGTCAATTTGGCCAGGTCGCCCGCCCGCCGGCGCTCGCGGCGCTCGGCCTCGTCGGCCTTGGTCAACGCCTCGGCGTAGGGAACCCCCTTTGCCATCAGTTCATGTTCCACCAGCAGGTGATCGATGAAAAAGCGGCGCTCATCGTGCGCCGCCTCCCGGTCCAGCCAGAACTCCTTTTCCGGGATGTATGGATAGCGGTAGTGTTGGCCAAAATTCGTGAACTCCTCGTCAATATGACCTCGAATGTAGGCGCCGTCCACGATCCACACCTGGAGATCGCCGCGCTCCCCCTCCTTGCTCAGGTAGGGTGGCTTGAGTGCTTCGTCCATAAGCGATTCCTCGTCTTTTCATTCATGAAAGCCGATGACTGGGAAATACCTCCAAAGCTCGCCCCGAGCAAGTCGCGAATCCCCATTACCTGGTTGCCGGGCGCATGACCTAATTCTTCGCTGCCGCCTGAAGGCAGCGTCCCACGATCGCGCGGAACGCCGCTTTCAGGCGGCAGGAGCGCTGGCACGGGCTGCGCCGCCAGGCATTCCCAGGTCCTTCGCGTTGCCCGGGGGGCTGCCGCCTAAAGGCGGCGTTCCTGGCCCGTGGTGGCACCGGCGGATGCGCCTGGAGGTGCGTGAACCCAAGAAAAAAATCGCCATTCCCCCGTTACCGCGCTACCATGCAGCGCATGAGTCAGAGCGGTACTTGCATGAGTCAGGCTGGCCCGGCCCCTCGGGGGCGGCGTGGAATCGGTCCCAAATGGTTTTGCGGCCTCGTCATCCTGGCGTTGTGCGCGGCCTGGTGGCCCGCTCGAGCCGACGACCCGGAGGACATGTATCAGCGCATGTACATGCTCGTCCAGCAGGCCGATTCGTTGGACGCCGGCGGTCAGAGCGGCCCTGCCCTGGCCAAATACCGGGAGGCGCAAACCCTTTTGCGCACCCTTAAGAGCGAGAACCCGCGTTGGAACGCCGACGCGGTCTCCTATCGGCTCAATTACCTGGCCACCAAGATCGCCGCCCTTGCCCAGCAAGCCGCAAAGCCCGCGACTGGCGGCCCAGCTCCCGCTCCGCGCGAGGCGGCGCCCGAGGCCAAGGCCTCTGCCCCAGCGGCAGCCTCTCCCGCGAAGTTGCTGGATGCCGGGGCGGAGCCCCGCAGGGTCTTGCGCCGGCACCCCGGGCCCGGGGCCAAGCAGAGCGTGAGCTTGACGATGAAATTGGCGACGGACGTGCAAGCCGGCCCGGCGCCCAGCCAGTCAATCAAATTGCCGACCATCCAAATAACCTTGGATACCACCGTCAAGAGCGTCTCCCCTGATGGTGAAATCCTCTACGATCTGACCGTCGGCAAAGCCGACGTGGCCGCGGGAACCGACAGCAATCCCCAGTTGACCGAGCTGCTCAAGCCCGCCTTCTCCGCCCTCAAGGGACTTTCGGGCTCCGGCTCCACCTCGGACCGCGGTTTCAGCAAGGGGCCTCAAATAAGGACCCCGGCCGGCTCTGCCCCGCAACTGGGCCAGTTCATCGATTTGCTCAAAGAATCCCTTCCCGGTTTGTTGGTCCCGCTGCCCGAGGAGGCCGTCGGCCCGGGCGCAAAATGGGAGGTCAAAACTCCGATCAAGAATCAAGGCATGGCCATAGACCAGACGACCACCTATCAATTGGTGTCGGTCGAGGGCGACCGCCTGACTCTCAAGGACACCGTCGAGCAACGGGCCTCGAAGCAGAAGGTTCAAATCCCCGCCATGCCCGGCTTGGCATTTGACCTCACCAGATTGACCGGCAAAGGCAGCGAAGACCTGACCCTGGACCTGGGCGCGCTCCTGCCTCGCGAGGGCGCCTCCTCCCTGGTTTGGGAGGCCGCCATGGAAATGAATGTTGCCGGCCAGAAGAGCGCCCTGACCATGAAGACGGCCCAAGACGTGCGCATCCAAGGAGAATGATCGAGGGAGGCTCCGCAACCTCGCCTCCCTCGCCCCTCTCGCTCTCCTCCGGATACCCCTTAGGAGACCCGCGCCTCCCAACCTTCAGGGCCAATCCTATCGCGCGGGGTCTGACATCCGTTGTCACTCCCCCAAAAAAAATCACGCGGCGTTGAAGGGGCGCATCCTCCGGGCACCACCACGCGATGGCGTAGCGGAACGCCGCCGTCAGGCGGCAGTGGCTCCGCAACGGACGGCCCTGCCGAGCACCCCCATGTCTCCCACCTTGCCGGGGCACTGCCGCCTGAAAGCGGCGTTCCCGGCCCGTGGTGCTACCGGCCGGAGATGCGCCCGCGTTGAAGGAATTCGGCATTGCCGGGTTTCCTTGGGGCAAGTATTCTGGCGCCACTATGACTGTGAGAGTTCTCCGGATGGTTGTTACCTGGGTGGCCGCCGGCGCGCTGGTCTCGATGATCGCAGCCAGGGCCGATGGCCGGGAGGCGGGCGGGCCCGCCCTGGTGCCGCTGCCATCCAAAATGGAGGTGCTCGAGGGGGAGTTCAAGCTCGAGGCGCAGACGCGGATTTTGACGGATGACCAGGCGCCAGAGACCGGGCGCTACCTGGCCGGACGGCTGGGGCCGCCCACGGGGTGGCCTTTCCCGCTGGGCGCCGATACGGAGCCCGCCCGCGGCAACATCGTGTTGACCACCCGCGGCGCCAATGCCGCTTTGGGGCCCGAGGGCTATGAGTTGGTCGTGACTGAGGAGGCCGTCGTCATCCGCGCCCCCGGCCCGGCGGGCCTCTTTTACGGCGTCCAATCTCTGCTGGAACTCTTGCCGCCCGAGGTGCTGGCGGCCAAGCCGGCCGGCGGCCGCGGCTGGACAATTCCCTGCGCGCGCATCGAAGACCAACCGCGGTTCAAGTGGCGCGGCTTGCTGCTGGATGTCAGCCGCCACTTCTTCACGAAGCGCGAGGTCGAGCAACTGCTGGATGAAATGGCCTTGCACAAGTTGAACCGCCTGCACTTGCACCTGACGGATGACCAGGCCTGGCGCATCGAGATCCGGAAGTATCCCCGCCTCACCCAGGTCGGCGCGTGGCGCAAGGGCATCGGCTTCGGCCTGGATCCCAAGGCCAGCACCGCCTACGGGCCGGACGGGCGCTACGGAGGCTATTACACCCAGGCCGACATCCGCGAGCTGGTCGCCTGGGCCGCCGCGCGCCACATCACCATCGTGCCCGAGATTGAAATGCCGGGCCACTCGAGCGCGGCCCTGGCCGCTTATCCCCAATTGAGCTGCTCGGGGGCGGGCTACTCGACGGATGTGGGCGGGGGCATTTTCCCGGGAGTCTATTGCGCGGGGAACGAAGAGACCTTCGAGTTCCTGAGCAACGTGCTGGCCGAGGTGATCGAGTTGTTTCCCGGCCAGTACATTCACATCGGCGGCGACGAAGTGCCCAAGGGTAACTGGCGCAATTGCCCCAAGTGCCAGGCGCGCAAGGCCGCCGAGGGCCTCAAGGACGAAAAGGAGTTGCAGAGCTATTTCGTGCGGCGCATCGAGAAGGTCATCAATTCCAAAGGCCGGAGTCTCATCGGGTGGAGCGAAATCCTCGAGGGCGGCCTGGCCCAAAACGCCGCGGTGATGGATTGGATCGGCGGGGCCGTCGAGGCCGCCAGCGCCGGGCACGACGTGGTCATGACCCCCACCACGCATTGCTACTTTGATTATTACCAGTCGACCAACCGGGCCGCCGAGCCGCGCGCCATTGGCGGGTTCCTGCCGCTGGACAAGGTTTACTCGCTCGAGCCGGCGCCGGCCAGGCTCGAGCCGCGATACCAATCCCATATCCTGGGCGCCCAGGGCAATCTTTGGACCGAGTATGTCCCTTCGTTCAAGCACGCGCAGTACATGATCTTTCCGCGCCTCTGCGCCCTCGCCGAGGCAGCCTGGTCGCCCAAGGCCGCGCGCCAGTACGCCGATTTTGCCCGGCGCCTTCGCGTCCATCTCGAGCGCCTCGACCAGCTCGGCGTCAATTACCGCAAAGGCATCCCGGCCGAGCGAAAAACCGAGTAGGAGATTGACGGTTCAGTGGATTAGTGGAGCCTCATCGGCACCCCTGCCTCCACCCCGAACGATCATGAACTGTGAACCCGCCTTCGCCGAGGCTACGGCGGGCAGGCTGTGAACCGTGAACTGTGAACTGTGAACTGTGAACTGTGAACTGTGAACTGTGAACCGTGAACCTATGAAACAAAACGCTACGCGAAGGAGTTTCCTGAAACGCTCGGGGGCGGCGGCGCTGGCGGCGCCGCTGATCCGGAGCCTCGAGGAGTATGCGCTGGCCGCCGGGGAATCGGCCCCGGCGAGAGTGTCCAGCGCGCCTGCCGGGGCCATGCCGATGGGCGTCATCGGCAACGTGCGGATCAGCCGCCTGCTGTGCGGGGGCAACTTGATCAGCGGCTTTGCGCACAGCCGGGACCTGATGTATGTCTCGCCGCTGCTCAAGCACTACTTTACGGACGAGAAGATTCTCGAGACCTGGGCCATCTCCGAGCAGCAGGGCATCAACACCATGGTCCTGAACCCGAGCGACACGCGGGCGACGGCGCTTTACCAGAAGCACCGGGCGCGGGGCGGACGCATCCAGTACCTGGCCCAGCTTGCCCCGTCCAAGGACGACCTGAAAACGCCGGTCAAGCAGGCCAAAGACGCCGGGGCAATCGGGGCCTTTCTACTGGGCAACTATGCGGATGCCTGGACGCGGGAGGGCGACGTGAAGCTGCTCGGCGAATTGCTGGCCAACATCAAGGCCGAGGGCCTCATCGCGGGCGTCGCCGGGCATGAGTTGCGGACGGTGATGACGGTCGAGAAGGCGGGCCTGGCGCCCGACTTTTACCTGAAGACCCTCCACGACACCAACTACTGGTCCAAACGCCGCCCGGACCAGATGAAAGAGGTCATCGATAACTACGGCGTGGACAATTACTGGTGCATGGACCCGAAACAGACCGTCGCCTACATGTCCGAACTCCGGCGCCCGTGGATCGCTTACAAAGTCCTGGCCGCCGGCGCCATCCAACCCCGGCACGGCTTCCAGTTCGCCTTCGACAACGGGGCCGATTTTCTGGCCGTGGGCATGTTCGACTTCCAGATTGCCGAAGACGCGGAGGTCGCGGCCCAGACCTTCCAAGCCGCCCGGAACCGCGACCGGGAGTGGTGCGCCTGAGGGTTCGCTCTTCGAGCCGCTAGTAAGTACCGCAGAGGATGCGCTGCGGCAGCGACCCCAGCCAGAGGTCGTACAGGCGACGCAGGACGCTCTCCCGCGGGATCGGCGGCAACCGGGACTGGTCACGGGTCAGGACCAGGTGAAAGCTGCCGGGCGCGCCATATTTTGGCCCCCTCACGAATTGGGTGTGGAAATAGCGGACGTGCGCCTCCGAGTGTTCGAGCCCCAAATCGGCGAACTTGCGCAGCCACCACGGTTTGGATTGGACGGTCTGGTGCAGCCTGACTCCGTGGATGAACTCCTCGTTTGGCGAGACGCTCATGACCCAGATGCCTTCGGGAGCCAGGTGTTTCTTGACGTTCGCCGCCAGGGTTGCCAGGTCCGCTTCGGCGATGTGCTCGATCATCTCCCAGGAGGTCACCACCTCGAATTGCAGCGGCTTGGTTTGGCCGTCTTTTTCAAGGAACAGCTCGAAATGGCCCGTCACATCGCACGTGAACAAGTACTCGGGGATGTTCCGCCACTCGGCGCGCCCATAGCGCCTCGAGAAATCGCTCCCCTCCAGCCCCACCGCCAAACAGCCGTCGTCCAGGCAGCTCTTCACAAAACCCCCGCCCGAGCAGCCCAGGTCCAGGATTCTCAACTCCTCGGACTTCGGATAAAGGTTGTAAAGCTTGTAGTTGAACTGGCGGTTGGAGCTGTTGTCGCGCTTGGTCCCCCAGGGCATGAGGTGGTCCGGAGACTCAAACGCCACCTCCCGCTCCGCCTTAAGGACAATCCGGAAGGGAACCGACCGCGAGGTTAGGCTTGGCGTCATGGGCGCGTGTCTCTGTTCTCTAGCGACTATTCACGCAGGGCAGCC
>Ga0326728_10008684_pt1 | contig 25026 bp, 23 predicted proteins | sample MB3enrmetagenome_FD_207602 | JGI IMG/M metagenome (GOLD analysis project Ga0326728, IMG submission 207602) | Lab enriched peat soil microbial communities from McLean, Ithaca, NY, United States - MB31MN | ecosystem: Environmental > Terrestrial > Soil > Wetlands > Peat | place: USA: New York... | reverse complement strand
GGGCGGCTCCATCCCCAGCTTTCTCGAATGCACCAATCGCGAGCATGAAATAGGCCTCGGCCGCTTGAGGCTGGCCTTCATCCGCGTAATACTCGGCAAGCTCGTTTGCCATTGCACCCTGCCGTGCGATGTCGATTTCCGGTGCGCCGTCAGCGACTGAAAACGCACGCTCCAGGTTGGCGATCGCTTCCTTACTCTTACCCTGCGCCCGATAGATCAAAGCAAGATTGCCAAGCGCCTTGATGAGGCTTGCGCGGCCGGCCTCTGGCACCGTCTCAGAAATGCTTATCCAGCGCTTGATCTGCGTCTCGGCGTCTTCGTAACGCTTCTGGCTGTAATAAAGCGAAGCAAGACTGTCCACGAAGGGTATGATGGCTGGGTTATTGGGGCCAATCGCCTTTTCAGTAATGCTGAGTGCCTCGCAGTAGGCGAACTCGGCTTCATCGGCAAGCCCGGCCTCCTCATAGAGCGTGCCAAGTTTTTCGAGCCATACCCCAATTGATGGGTGTGCGGGGCCAAACCGCTGCACGGCAGTTGCCAAGCCACGTTTGGCGAGATGAATAGCGTCGCGTGCGCGCGCGGGCAGACCGGCACCGCCGGCGAAAACTGTCGCGGCCGAAGGGTCATCCCTCGCCGTGAGAGCGGCATAGGATGAAGGCCCAGGATATGAAACGGACAGAACTGCCGCTGTGCCTGCAGTAAGCCATTTCGTCCGGAAAAATCGGTAAGCCAATTTCAGCACTCGCGGCGTTCCTCTAAGTCGACAATACGCCCAGCGAAACTCACGCAAAGATTGAATATGCGCAATCAGTAGTTGTGGCTTTCCAAGCTATCCCCAGTCAACGCGCTAGCTGCGGATGAGATTCAACCAGATATTACAACCGTGTCCAAGCACAGGTTGCAGGTAGAATAGCTTAGCGCACACCGGATGGAATGCACTATGGACGATGGACTTGAGACTAAAATAATGGATGTTTCCTAATTTCCAGGCGCCGCAATCGATTGGCGACACAATAACTCCACTCGACTACCGGTGGCTTCGAGCTAATTCCGGAAGCCGTTAAAATTCCAGTTGGCCGCCCACCAACCCAGTTTGCGAGCCTTAAGCGGCACTCCATGCTGCCGTTGCTGGCGCGAAGCGGCCGTGACCCCGCCCAAGCTTCCATTGGCGAAGCCGCGCAAGCCTTCCCACAGGACACCGGCGCTCGCGGCGCGCCTGCAATAAGATGTGAATCTGCGAGCTTGCCGCACCCATGGCGGTTGACAGTGCGGCCTTAGAGCGCGACTTATCATGTGCTGATCGATGCATGCGGGAGAGACCAGCCAGCGCTGGCGCCGAAGGAGCAACCGCCCCGGAAACTCTCAGGCAGAAGGACCGCGTGCAGACAGCACTCTGGAAAGCAGCCGCCGCGCTGGCGGCTCACCGATGGGGTAGGCCCTTATTCCGGGCGAAATCTCTCAGGTTCCGTGACAGAGGGGGCGCAGAGCCGCGAAAGCGGAACGCCTTTTTGTCAGGGATGAACCGATGAGCGAGCCTCGATCCACAACCCCTTCCCCCAACGGCGCAGCCAATCTCCGTTTGACGCCCTTGAACGCGCTGCACCGCGAGCTTGGCGCCAAGCTTGTGCCTTTCGCAGGCTATGAGATGCCGCTTCAATACGCGGCAGGCATCGTCAAAGAGCACAATCATGTGAGGAGCGCCGCCGGACTTTTCGATGTGTCCCATATGGGGCAAGCCCGGCTCGCGGGCCCCGATTTCGAGACAGTCGCAGCTGCGCTCGAAACGCTCGCTCCAGCGGATATTCTTGGCCTCAAGCCGGGCCGCATCCGCTACACGCAGCTCTTGAACGGCCGCGGCGGCATAATCGACGATCTGATGGTCACGCGCGATAGCGAGGGGCCAGGCCTTTCGGTTGTTGTCAACGCCTCGCGCAAAGTGATCGATTTTGCCTATATCGCGGCACACCTGCCGGGGGGCGTGAAGCTTGCTCCGGAAGAGGACCGGGCGCTGCTCGCGTTGCAAGGCCCGAAAGCCGAAAGCGTGCTTTCGCGTTCGATTCCGGGCGTGGGGGCGTTGGGCTTTATGACAGCTGCAATGTTCCACGTGAATTCGGATCCGGTCTTAGTCTCGCGCTCGGGCTACACGGGCGAGGACGGCTTCGAAATCTCGGTGAGCGCAGCGTCGGCCGTAAATCTCGCCCGCCAGTTGCTAGCCGAGCCCGAAGTCTTGCCCATCGGGCTTGGCGCGCGCGACACGCTGCGGCTTGAGGCCGGCCTGCCTCTCTACGGTCAGGATATGGACGAAGCGGCCTCGCCGGTCGAGGCTGGGCTTTCCTTCTCGATCGGCAAACGCCGGCGGGCTGAAGGCGGCTTTCCCGGTGCGGAGCGCGTTCTGCGCGAGCTGGCCGAGGGGCCGGGCCGCCTGCGCGTTGGCCTGAAACTCGAAAGCCGGGCCGCCGCGCGAACCGGCATGAAGGTTGCCGATGCGGCCGGCAACGCCATCGGCGAGGTAACGAGCGGAGCCTTTACGCCAACGGCGGCCGCCTCCATCGCGATGGCCTATGTTCCGCCAGCCATGAGCAAGCCCGGCACGCAACTTGCTGTCGAAATCCGCGGCGCGCTGCTTCCCGCCCGCATCGTTCCTATGCCTTTCGTTCCCCATCGTTACGCCCGCCAGGCTTAAGCAAAGGTCAGACGCCATGAGCCAAGTCAAATATACCAAGGATCACGAATACATCGCCGTGGAGGACGGCATCGGCACCGTTGGCATCACGAACCACGCGCAGGAGAAGCTTGGAGACATTACGTTTGTCGAGACGCCGCCCTCGGGCAAGGAGCTGAAGCAAGGCGATGCAGCAGGAGTTGTCGAGTCCGTAAAGGCTGCGAGCGACGTTTACACGCCGGTTAGCGGCACCGTCATCGAGGTCAACGAAGGGCTGAACGATAAGCCCGAGCTTGTGAACCAGGACGCGGAAGGCGCAGGCTGGTTCTTCAAGATTAAGCTATCGGCCCCGTCCGAACTCGGCGCGCTGATGGACCGGGACGCCTATCTCAGCTATGCGCAGGAGCAGGGCTGATGCGCTACCTTCCCCATACGGACAGCGAAAGGCGCGAGATGCTGGACGCCATCGGCGTGACGGGCATCGATGCGCTCTTCGCGGAGGTGCCGCCCTCCAAGCTTCTGCGCGAGCTGCCGGACTTGCCGCTGAAGCGGAGCGAGATGGCCGTAGAGCGCGCGCTCGAAAGCCTTGCCGCGCTGAACGTTCCAGCGGGGTCTGTGCCGTTCTTTGCCGGCTGCGGGGCCTACAAGCATCACGTGCCGGCGACCGTCGATTCCGTTATTCAGCGGCCGGAGTTCATGACCGCCTATACGCCCTATCAGCCGGAGATCGCGCAGGGCACGCTGCAATATCTCTTCGAGTTTCAGAGCCAGGTTGCGGCGCTGACCGGCATGGAGGTTGCCAATGCCTCCATGTATGACGGCTCGACCGCCGCTGCCGAAGCGGTTCTTATGGCACACCGGCTCACAAAGCGGAGCAAAGCTGTGCTCGCGGGCGGCCTGCACCCGCACTACCGTGCGGTGATCGAGACGATCTCGCATTATTCGGGGCACAGCGTCGGGGGCGCCACGGCCAGCCCCGCCCAGAGTTTCGAAGCGCAATGCGATAGCGAAACCTCCTGCGTAGTCGTGCAGATGCCGGATGTCTTTGGGCGCGTGAGCGACCTGACGGCCCTGGCCGCCAAGGCTCACGCAGCGGGCGCGCTGCTCGTTGTGGTTGTCACGGAGGCCGTCTCCTTCGGCGCGTTGAAATCGCCCGGTGCGATGGGCGCCGATATCGTGGCTGCCGAGGGCCAATCCATCGGGAACGGTCTCAATTTCGGCGGGCCCTATTTGGGGCTGTTTGCGACGCGGCAGAAGTTTCTGCGGCAAATGCCGGGGCGGCTGTGCGGGCAAACGGTTGATCGCGACGGGCGGCGCGGCTTCGTGCTGACGCTGTCCACGCGCGAGCAGCATATCCGCCGCGAGAAGGCGACCAGCAATATTTGCACGAACTCCGGTCTTTGCGCGCTGGCGTTTACGGCGCATTTGACGCTTCTCGGCGAGGCAGGGCTGCGCAAGCTTGGCAGCCTGAACCATGCGAGCGCGGTGGCGCTGGCGGAAGCGCTGGCGCAGGTTTCGGGCGTCGAAATCGTCACGCCGCATTTCTTCAACGAGTTTGCGATTAAGACGCCGAAGCCCGGCGCCGAAGTCGTAGATAAGCTGGCGGACCTCGGCGTCATAGGCGGCGTTCCCGCAAGCCGGCTTTGGCCGAACGATGCATCGCTTGCGAACCTTATCATCGTTGCCGCGACCGAAGTGACAACCGAAAACGATATCGCCGCCTATCGGGGCGCGCTGAGCGAGGTTCTCCATGGTTGAGATGCCGAAGGAATTTGTGCCAGTTAAAGTGGAAACCATGGGCGAACCGCAGACATTCACCGGCAACCGGGGCCTCGCAATCGAAGAGCCGCTCATTTTCGAGATCGGCTCGCCTGAAACTTCCGGCGTGGATTTCGAAGACCCCCTCACCCCAGCCCTCTTTCCAAGGGGAGAGGGAGAAGAAGCTGCGGCCCTCTCCTCAGGCGGCGAGGGAGATTCGGGCGTCCTCTCTCCCCTCGGGGAGAGAGACAGAGTGAGGGGGGACTCGTTCGCTAACCGCCTCGGCGGACTGGAGCGCAGCGAACCCATCGGCCTGCCCGGCCTCTCGGAGCCGGAGGCGGTCCGCCATTATGTCCGTTTGAGCCAGAAGAACTACTCCATCGACACGGGTATCTTTCCGCTCGGCTCCTGCACCATGAAGCACAACCCGCGTCTCAACGAGAAGATGGCGCGGCTGGCGGGTTTTGCCGATATCCATCCCTTACAGCCGGAGAAAACCGTGCAAGGAGCGCTCGCGCTCATGCAGGAGCTAAGCCGCTGGCTGTTAGAACTCACCGGAATGCACGCGGTTGCGCTTTCGCCGAAAGCTGGCGCCCATGGCGAGCTTTGCGGGATGATCGCGATCCGCGCCGCGCTTGAAGCGCGGGGCGAGGCGGACGTGCGGCGTACCGTTCTCGTTCCCGATTCCGCCCATGGAACGAACCCGGCAACGGCCGCCCTCCTCGGTTTCAACGTCCGCGCTGTTGCGGCGCGCGCGGACGGTACGGTCAGCGCCGAAGCGGTGCGCGGCAAGCTCGGCCCGGACGTCGCCGCTATGATGCTAACGAACCCGAACACCTGCGGGATGTTCGAGCCGGAGGTCGTGGAGATTGCCGCGGCGCTTCACGAAGCTGGCGCCTATCTTTATTGCGACGGCGCAAATTTTAACGCCATCGCGGGCAAGGTGCGGCCCGGCGATCTCGGCGCCGACGCCATGCACATCAACCTTCACAAGACGTTCTCTACCCCCCATGGCGGCGGCGGTCCAGGCTCGGGCCCTGTGGTGCTAAGCCAGGCGCTGGCGCCGTTCGCGCCCGTTCCCTTCGTCGCGAAAGAGGGCGAGGGCCTGACGCTCGTCGAGCACGCCGGCGCGGCAGGCGAAACGGCGCACCCCTTTGGTAGACTCGCTGCCTTCCATGGACAAATGGGCATGTTCGTGCGTGCACTGGCCTATATGATGAGCCACGGCGCGGACGGCATACGTCAAGCCTCCGAGGATGCGGTTTTGAACGCGAACTATGTCCGCGCGCGCTTGGCCGGCGCGCTCTCGCAGCCCTTCGGAGACCGGCCTTGCATGCACGAGGTGCTTTTCGACGACCGGTTTTTGAAAGGAACGGGCGTCTCGACGCTCGACTTCGCCAAAGCGCTCATCGATGAAGGGTTCCATCCGATGACGGTCTATTTCCCGCTGGTCGTATCGGGCGCCATGCTTGTGGAACCAACGGAGTCGGAGTCCAAACAAAGCCTCGATCTGTTTATCGATGCGATCTGCAAGCTGGCGGGGGCGGCAATATCGGGCGATACCGGCCGCTTCACTGCCGCGCCGCGTTTTGCACCCCGTGAGCGTTTGGACGAGACCCGCGCCGCCCGCGAGCCAATCCTTAGGTATAAGCCGCCTCTTCCGAAGGCCTGAGGGTAGGCGGGGAAGCCAGGTTACTCCGGCCGGCCCTTCTTACCGCGGCCGCCCTTACTGCGAAGCCGGTTTTCCGGACGCGCAGCCCCATACAGCAACGAGCGAAGACTTGTTCATACAGTCGATAGCGCTCTCTTTTGCAGCAGGGGCGGGGGCGTTCAACTGCTCCTGCGGGCCAGCAGGAGCCTGCGCCTGCCCGCCGGCGCAAGCCGATAGCAATATCAAGGGCAACAGCGTTGAGAAACAAACACGGACCATGGCACCGCCTCCGTGTGAGAATTGCGAATCGGCAAGAATTTACTAGCAGCCAAGCTATGTTTCACTCAATCGCGTAATTGTATCTAAAATGGGAATCCCCGCCGGTGCGCCTGCCGCACAACGCTGTACATTTGTTTTAGAGTGGCGTGCGCTAACTTGGAATCGCCGCGGCGGCTTAAGCCGCCTCGCGATGACGCCCGCATCCGATAAAGGCGTGAGATTCTAAATCCCAGCGTCCTCCAACGATACCGGCGCTTGCCTCGGCTCGCCCGAGAACAGCGCCTTCACCCCGGGCTTCAGGAACTTGGCGAAAACGGTATAGGGAACCGTGACGTGGAAATCCCTGCCCGCATACGGGCCGGACGTGGGTGGCGGGAAATGGATCGTGAGCCCTGCGGCGTTTCCCAGCTTGGTTGAGGGACACAAGGTGAAGCGCTCGTAAACGCTGAGATCGGGCCTTGTGAAGTCGACAAGAGCCTCGCTTTCCTCCTCGCCTTCCTCGCCGGTCCGGTCCCTCAGATCGGCGCGCGCATAAGCCGCCAGCGCTTCCAAGGCCTTCGACCTGTCGGCCGCACCTTCGAGTATATCGCTCAGCCCCAGCTCGCGGTTTCCCTCCTTGTCGAAGTTTACCGTTCTGAAGTCTATCGCGGGCTGTGCGCCGGCTTGAACCACGCTAGCCACCTCAAGATAGCTTACAAACTTAAGCGTTCTGAATTGCTCGATAAATCCGGCAGACTGCAGGTAGGGCGTCCAAGGAGCCGATTCTTCGTCCTGGGGCCTTGCGGCTGCGTCTTGCTCCGCGCCTTTGAGAAACTCGGCCATTTCGGCCTTGGCGCGGGCTGTGAGAAGATTGAAAAGCGCCTCATCGCGGCTTTTCATATGGATCGGAAACGACGATTTCGCATAGCCGAATTTCGTTTCTTGGCGGAATGTCACGGTGCGGCTGGCATCGGAGCCTGCAATCGAGAAGCCGATGCAGGCGCAGATAGCCCAGATGCAGAGGGCCGCCGGAGAAACGAGCGGTTTGAGCGTCTTCATTTTTTATTATAGCGGCTTTTGCACGACGGCGCGAATGACAGCAGCGCGGCCCTTATGCCGGTGCCCCTCGTCGAGCTCCACTTCCGCTTCTTCGAGAAGCAGAATCGACGCGCTGGCGAAGTCGGCTTCGAGCTTGGCCCTCGAAGAGAGCATATCGGCGGTTCTGGGGCCGCCCGAATGATAGAGCTTCTGGAATTCCATCTGCTCGATGCGAAAAGCCTCGAAGATGATGATCCCGCCGGGCTTCAGCGCGTCCAGCATCGAGCGGTGCATGCGCGGGCGGCCGGCGTCGAAAAAATGAATGTAGAGGGCAGCGACGACGTCGTAACGGCCGCGCGGCCAGTCCCAATCGAGAAGGTCTGCGATTTCAGCGTTGATCTCGACGCCGCGCGCTCTTGCCAGCTCGCGCGCTTTGGCCACGCCGACGGGCGAGACGTCGACCGTGTCGGCGATCAGACCCCGCTGCGCCAGCCAAACGCCGTTCCGCCCCTCGCCATCGCCCGGCACGAGCACGCGCAGGCCCGGTTTTAAATAATGAGCTTGCGACGCGAGGAACGCATTGGGTTCCGTGCCGAAGGAGAAGCCCTCGCCGCGATAGCGCTCGTCCCAAAATTCCGCTTGTCCGGTCACTCCCAATCTTCCCCCAAGTTCGATTTCATCAGGATCGCGGCGTTCCGCAAATTATCGAGGTCCTGTTGCAGGATCTTCCAAACAATCAATGTGTCAACGTCGCGATAAGCGTGACGCAACCTGTTGCCAAAATCAGCGATTTGACGCCACGGCGTAATCGAATATTGGGCTTTTGGATCTTCTGGGATGGAGCGCGATGCTTCGCTGACGATTTCCAAAGCTCTCTCGGTTCCCCATCGGAGGATGCGATTTCGCTCAAACTCTTCCAGTGTTATCCCAGATGTGCTGTCTTTGGCCTCCTTGATCGCGTCAAGGATATGGTCGAGCCGTTCCACCAAGCTCGGGGCCATCAGAAAACCGCAAGCTCGTCCGATTTAATCCGCTCCCCGAACTTGGGCGGTATCGACCGGCGTAAGACAATTTGGGTTGGAATCCCAGTCGCATCCTCAATGATAAGGGCGACGCCGGACAAGTTTATAAGCGAAAATCTATCATTGGGAACTAAATCGATAATCACGTCCAAATCGCTATCCGGCCGCTCGTCGCCTCTTGCGCGCGAGCCATAGATCGCAAGGTGCAAGACGCCTTCGGAGCGGATCGCACGCTCGTTCTCCTTAATTCTTGCGAGGATTTGGTCACGGGTCATGGCTGCATCTTAAAGCCGTTGTTTGCTCGTGTCACCGTCTCCCGGTGTCATCCCGCCTGCGCGAAGCTCCTCGTCAACAATCTCGTCGAAGGTTTTGCTGGAAACGGCACCGGCAGAGCTTTCCGCGATCCTCTGTTCAACGAGGGTTTGCAAATTCGCCCAAGCTTGTTCTTCGTCCGGTGCGGGCGGGAATAACTTCTCAAGGGCGTATTGCTTGATGGATTTGCCCTGAAGCGCGGCCATGGCTTTGAGGGTCTTGTGCTGTTGTTCGGTTATATCGATGGTCAGACGGCTCATAGCGATCCTCTTCCGGAAGCTCCCACATTATTACAAATGTGGGTTCCCATAGGGTAGCGGGCGGCAGGGCCGGAGGACTGCGCGCCTCGTGCCGCTCCGTGAGACTGTGCGCAAAAACTTCAAGCACGTGAAGCCGTTTCCCGGAGGCCAGCCGTCCGAGCTTGAGCCCCAACGCTTCGACTACTCTTTTCGGTTCATCGCGGACGCGTGGCCAATGGCCCGCGGTGAGTTTTGACTCCAAGGCGACTTTCGAACCCTGCTTGTGCTCAGATTAAGTAGCTTCGCACCGTTGGGCCAGAGTGCAGGTGCATATTTCATCACTGCGGCTCGCTTAGCGGAACCAAACGGCTATAACTGTCGATGCGGATTGCATAGCCTATCCCCCAAGAAGCAGGAGCTAGAACCATGGCCGGCATGACCATAACGCAAGCGGCAATTTGGGGGATCGCTGCTATTGCGACTGGCGGTGTCATCGTCCGGCCGCGGGGGTGGCCGGAGGCCATCTGGGCGGTTCTCGGGGCAGCGGCGCTCGTCCTTCTTGCGCTTTTACCCTGGCATGACGCGCTCGCGGCCGTCGTCAAAGGCACGGACGTTTATCTGTTCCTGACAGGGATGATGCTGCTCGCGGAACTCGCCCGGCGCGAGGGACTTTTCGATTGGCTGGCCGCGCACGCGGCAGAGGCTGCGAAAGGCTCGGCGTCCAGGCTTTTCGGCCTCGTTTACATCGTCGGCATTGTCGTCACGGCGTTTCTCTCCAACGATGCGACGGCGGTTGTGCTGACCCCGGCAGTCTACGCCGTAGCCAAAGCGGCAAATGCCAAGCCGCTACCTTACCTCCTGATCTGCGCCTTTATCGCCAACGCCGCGAGCTTCGTGCTGCCGATCTCCAATCCGGCAAATCTTGTGCTTTACAATAACAATATGCCTTCGCTTCTGCCGTGGCTGAAGCAGTTTCTCCTGCCATCCGTCATGTCGATCCTTGCGACCTATATCGCGCTCCGATGGCTCTGCCGCCGGGAGCTTCGCGGTGAGATCGCAAGGAACGTCGAGGTCCCCTGTCTCACGCGCGGAGGCCGTTACACGGCCTATGGACTTGGTGCGACGGCGAGCGCCCTGCTTCTCGCATCAGCCTTCGATATCCAGCTCGGCGCGCCAACTTTTGCGGCCGGTGCCGCGACCGCGCTCTTCGTTTTGGTGCTGAATCGCGAGGCACCATGGCCTTTGCTTGGCGGCGTATCCTGGGGCGTATTGCCGCTGGTAGCTGGCCTTTTCGTGCTTGTGGCAGGCATAAACAACACAGGCGCCATCGCGCAATTGTCTGGGCTTTTCCAATGGGGCTTGGAGCGGTCCGCGACAGAAACCGCCTGGATCGCTGGAACCGTTTGGGCGCTCGCGACGAACCTTATGAATAATCTGCCGGCCGGTCTTATCGCGGAGTCGGCAATCGCTCCTGTCCATGTCCCGCCGGTTGTGACGGGTGCGCTCCTCGTAGGCGTCGATCTCGGGCCGAACCTGTCGGTCACCGGATCGCTTGCCACCATTCTGTGGCTTCTGGCGTTGCGGAGAGAGGGCGAGAGCATCGGCGCCGGCGACTTTCTGCGCATCGGCGCGCTGGTCATGCCGCCTGCGCTCATTCTAGCCCTTGGCGCTCTTATTCTTGCAAGCTGACATTCTTCTATCGCCTGAGATGATGCGGACCCAATTCAACCCGGGCGGCTTCCTTATCGCAGGCGCTGCAGTCCATCGATCGAAGAGAGGATAATTAATGGAACAGACGGCCAGCGGCGGTACGTCCATGGACACAGCCGCGACGCTCTCGGCGAAACCACAGTTGGAACCTCTGGCCGTGGTGAGGGCCGGCGCGCCGGATGCTCGTGCCAGCAGGAACGGCTTCCGCCCTATCTCCCTCGATGCGGTCAATTTCCTTGCGGCCGACGTCCGCGGCGCGGTCGGGCCTTATCTCAATGTCTTCCTGGTCACCCAGCAGCATTGGAGTCAGTCCCAAGTTGGGCTGGTGACCATGATCGGCGGCCTGTGCGGGCTTGCTGTTCAGACCCCAATCGGCGCCGCAATCGACGAAACTCGCTCCAAGAGGGGAGTTATCGTCCTCGCGCTTGCTGTGCTGGCGATCGCGGCCGTAGTCATCTTCGCTTGGCCCGTCTTCTGGCCGGTGCTGATCGCCAATAGCCTCATGGCCGTCGCCGGCGATGTCTTCGGTCCGGCGGTTGCGGCCCTGACCTTGGGCCTTTACGCGCGGAAACAACTAGCGCGGCGGATGGGCCGGAACTCGGCCTTCGACCATGCTGGCAACGTCGGGATCGCCTTGGTGGCGGGCGCGGCCGGCTATGCCTTCTCGCAGCGCGCCGTTTTCCTTTTGGTGCCGGTCTTCGCCCTTTTGACTGCGATTGCGGTGCTGTCGATTCCCGCAAAGGCCATCGATTATAACGGGCAAGAGACCTCGAGCCCGAACCAGGCGCTGTGGAGGGTCAGCCCAAGGTCGCCGGTTACAACATCCTGTTGGAATCCCGGCCGCTGGTTATCTTCGGCCTTTGCGTCATGCTTTTCCATCTCGCTAATGCGCCGCTGCTGCCTCTGGTGGGGCAGAAGCTCGCAGCCGCGTATCCAAAAGAGGCGACGGCCATGATGTCGGCCTGCATCGTCGCCGCACAGTTGGTCATGCTGCCAATCGCTCTCCTGGTGGGGTACAAGGCCGACATTTGGGGACGGAAGCCTCTGTTTCTCGCCGAATTCGCCATCCTGCCCCTCCGCGCGGTGCTCTACACGCTCTCGGACAACAGCTTCTGGCTGGTCGGCGTCCAGCTGCTTGACGGCGTCGGCGCCGGAATTTTCGGCGCGCTCACGCCCCTCGTGGTCGCCGACATCATGCGAGGCACGGGGCGCTACAATCTGGCCCTCGGGGCCGTCGCCACGGTCCAGGGGATCGGCGCGTCGGTGAGCGGGCTGGCCGCCGGTGAGATCGTCGATCATTTTGGATACTCAGCGACGTTCCTGTCGTTGGGTGCGGCGGCCGCAGTCGCGTTCGCCGTCTTCTTCCTGTTCATGCCGGAAACTGCCGAGCAGGAGACGGTATCGCCGCAGTCTTGAATCCGCAGTTGGCCCGAGGCGGAATCGGGTGCTTTGGCCGCTGCTGGAGAGAAGCGGCCGCAACACCACCCGGCAGTCTTTGGCAAAGCTGCGGAAGCCTGCCTGGCGACGGCGAACTGCTTGAGTTTACTCCGCCGCCTATCGCTGCGCGTAGCCGAGATGGGCATTGAGCTTGGCGAGAAGATCGGCCGCTGCCTCCGCGATATTGGTGCCAGGGCCGAAGATTGCGACCGCACCCGCCTTTTGGAGCGAGTCGTAATCGTCCGGCGGAATGACCCCGCCAACGACGATCAGAATATCCGGCCGCCCTTGCTGCGCCAGTTCCTGCTTCAGCTCGGGCACGAGCGTGAGATGGCCCGCAGCAAGCGAGGACACGCCGATGATGTGCACGTCGTTCTCGACAGCCTGCCGCGCCACCTCGGCCGGCGTTGCGAACAGCGCGCCGATGTCGACATCGAAGCCAAGATCGGCGAAGGCGGAGGCGATCACCTTCTGTCCGCGGTCGTGGCCGTCCTGTCCAACCTTTGCGACAAGAATACGCGGGCGGCGGCCATCGTCTTTCTCGAAGGCTTCGCACATCGCGATGACGCGGCGCACTTTTTCGTCCATTTGCCCGATCTCCTGGCGATAAACGCCTGAAATGGCGCGTGTTTCCGCGCGATGGCGGCCGTAGACCTTTTCGAGCGCGCTGGAAATTTCGCCGACGGTCGCTTTCGCGCGGGCAGCATTCACCGAAAGCTCCAAGAGGTTGCCGGTGCCGCTAGCAGCCGCATTGGTGAGCGCTGAAAGCGCCGCCTCCACCGCTGCCGGGTCCCGCTCCGCCTTCAGCCGCTCCAGCTTCTCGATCTGGCGGGCGCGCACCGCCGAATTGTCGACCTTCAACACTTCGACCGGCGCTTCGTCCTGCACCTGATATTTGTTGATGCCGACGATCACTTGCTTGCCGCTATCGATCCGGGCCTGAGTGCGCGCGGCAGCTTCCTCGATGCGCAGCTTGGGCAAGCCTTGGCCGATGGCTTTGGCCATGCCGCCAAGCGTCTCGACCTCTTGAATGTGACCCCAAGCCTTTTTGGCAAGCTCGTAGGTCAGCCGCTCGACATAATAGCTGCCGCCCCACGGATCGATGACGCGCGTGGTGCCGGTTTCGTATTCGATGAAGAGCTGGGTGTTGCGCGCGATGCGGGCGGAAAAATCCGTCGGCAGGGCCAGGGCCTCGTCGAGCGCATTGGTATGAAGCGACTGCGTTCCGCCATGGGTGGCGGCGAACGCTTCGACACAGGTGCGCATGACGTTGTTGAATACGTCCTGCGCGGTAAGCGACCAGCCGCTTGTCTGGCAATGCGCGCGCAGGCTCATCGATTTTGGGCTTTTGGCGCCCAAATCCTTCATGAGCCGCGCCCAAATCGCGCGCGCGGCCCGCATTTTGGCGACCTCCATGAAGTAGTTCATGCCGATAGCCCAGAAGAACGAAAGGCGCGGCGCAAACGCGTCGATATCGAGCCCGGCCGCCATACCGGAGCGCACATATTCGACGCCATCGGCCAGCGTGTAAGCCAGCTCCAGGTCGGCGGTCGCGCCGGCTTCCTGCATGTGATAGCCGGAGATCGAGATCGAGTTGAACTTCGGCATCTTCTGGCTCGTATAGGCGAAGATGTCGGAGACGATGCGCATGGAGGGCTGGGGCGGATAGATATAGGTGTTCCGCACCATGAACTCTTTCAGGATGTCGTTCTGGATCGTACCCGACAGCTGCGCGGGCGGCACGCCCTGCTCCTCGCCGGCCACGATGAAGAGCGCGAGCACCGGGAGCACGGCGCCGTTCATGGTCATGGATACGCTCATATCGGACAGCGGGATGCTGTCGAACAAGGTGCGCATATCGTAGATGGAATCGATGGCGACGCCCGCCATGCCCACGTCGCCCCGGACGCGCGGGTGATCGCTATCGTAGCCGCGATGCGTGGCAAGATCGAAGGCGACGGATAGGCCTTTTTGGCCCGCGGCGAGATTGCGCCGGTAAAAGGCGTTCGAATCCTCAGCCGTGGAGAAGCCTGCATATTGCCGGACCGTCCAGGGCTGCTGGACGTACATGGTCGGGTAGGGGCCGCGCAGGAAGGGCGGCAGGCCTGGATAAGTGCTCAAAAAGTCGAGGCCTTCGGCGTCGCTTGGCCCGTAGGCTGGCTTCAGCGCAATCCCCTCGGGCGTTTCGAGCGGAAACCCGCTGGGCTCCGCGGCCAGCGATGGCATCTGCCACTCGACCTTCGAAAAATCCGGCACCTGAGATTGTGTCATCTTAAGCCTTCCCTCGCACGCCTTCCGCCGTGGCTAGCAGCAACCGCAATCGCCGCCGTGCGTGTGAGAATGAGTGTGAAGCTCAAAGCCTTCCTCGGCAGCCTCCTCCTCGGCCGCAGCCGAAAGCTCCTCCACGCGCAGCGCGCTTTGCGCCTCTTGCAGAAGAGCGAGCACGTTGCATCCCTCATGGATAAGCCGGTCGATTGCAACCGCATCCTGCGGCTCGATCGTTTTCAGGATGGATGCCGGGCCGGCAAGATATACGGCCACGGCTCCGGCTTTTTTCAGCGCGGAAGCTGCGCCCGGCATGGATGCGTAAACGCTATTGGAGGAGCACAGGCAAGCGACGGGGGCCGGGCTGTGCTGGAAGGCAGCGGCAAGCGCTTCCACATTTTCGAAAGCTTGCTCCGGCACGATTGTTTCGATGCCGCCCGCAGCGAAGAGGCTTTGAACCCAATTCGCACGCGCCCTGTAATCGTCGGGCTTTCCGAGCAGCGCGAGGAATATAGGCGGCCTGGACCCGATCATGCTGAGAGCGACGTCCGCGCGCTGGCGCAGCGTCTCGAAAGGCTGAGCGTCTCGGTTCGAGACGTCGAGCGGCGGCGCGACTTTGCTCGCGACTCTGCGCGAGGCCAGGCGCAGTTCGCGCAAAGAAGCGCCCCCGCGCGCCGCAGCTATAAGAGCGGCGAAACGCTCGCCCTTGGCGGCCGGAGGAAGCGCAGGCAGTTTCGCTGCGAAGGGTTGACCCGCTTCGTCATCTTGCTTTACGGGCCGCGCCGGAGCTTCCAGGCGTTCCGCGAGATTGGGGAAAACGGAAACGCCGGTAATTTTATCCTGCCGGAAGGCCAGGGCGCGCTGACGCCCGCCCGCTTTGCGGTGCAATTCTTCCTCTATGAAGCCGCACTCGATTGCAGCGGCCAGCCCGCCCTTGGCCTCAACCTCGCGGAACAGCGCCCACGCTGCGCTTGCAAGCTCGTTCGTAAGCGTCTCGACATAGGCTGAACCGGCAGCGGCATCGGCCACGGCCGAGAGATAGCTTTCATGCTGCAGGACGAGGCTCGTATTCCGGGCTAAGCGCCGCGAGAAGGCGTTTGCAGCGCCGCCCGCGGCGTCGAAGGGCAGGACCTCGATGCCGGCCGCGCCGCCAATTGCCGCGCCGAATGCAGCAGCGGTGCCGCGCAGCAAATTCACGTGGGCATCGTATGCAGTCAGAATGCGCCGGGACATTTTCGCTAGCAGCAGCACATCTGCCTTGGGCTTCTCTCCGGCAGCCTCAAGCGCGCGGGCCCAGAGGAGGCGTAGGCTGCGGAATTTCGCAATGGTGAGGAAAATGTCCGCCGAAGCGGCAAGCTGGAAGCCGATGCAGCCTGCTGCATCGGCAAGCGGCATGCCCCCCTCTGCCAGCGCGCGCCAATAGCTCACCCCCGCAGCGAGCGTGAAGGCAAGTTCCTGCACCGCGGAGCCGCCGGCTGCATCCCAAGCGTTGCCGCTGGCAAGGAAGGGAACGAACGCAGGAAAATGCGCAGCGATATAAAAAGCGGCGTCCACATAATCGGCGAGGAGGGCGGTCTTCTCCGCAGGCCGCTCGCCGCTCGCTGCAAAAGCCGTCAACGGATCGAAGCCGGCAGAGCAGGCCGCGCCTGGCGCGTACCGGTCCCCAATCGCTGCAAGCACGAGAGCGGCATCGGCGGTGGGCGATCCTGGCGCGACGAAGTAGGGAATGTCCGAGCCGATGAGATATTTCAGATTGTCCGCGGTCTGGACATCGAGGCCCGCGTCGAAATCGATGCAATGGGCACAATCGCCGCCCTTAAGATCGCCGGCGAGCTGCGCTTCGTCATGGGTGAGCGGCTGCACGATATGCCAGCCCCGCGAGCCGGAGAGCGGCGGCCTCCGCGGCGCCCGCGTATAGAGCGGCTCGGTCTTAAGCCCCTCGTGAAGCCCGGTTCGCAACGTTTCGAACGGCGCGCCGCCCAACGCCTTGCCAACAAGGGCAAGCCATTCGGCCTCCGACGCGGGAGGAAAGCCGGCAGCGAGAGAGAAGTTTTCCATGGCGTGTATGATAGTTGAACCGGATGGGGGGCGTCCACCGCCGGGTGGATTTTGGAGGCGGCTTCGAGGCTTACTCTTAACGTGACCGCCGGGCCGGCGCCAGAGTTTTTGCTGCCGGCGCAGATTTCAGAAGTGGAGGGAATGCTCTAAATCCGGCTCTGCCAAATGGCGGGATTGCGGCTCGAATGCAAACAGGCGATCACATAGATCGCGTCTTCGAGGGAAGGAAAGAACCGGCCGTAAGGGAAGCGCCGTAGTTTCGCCCGCCGCACATCGGCCAGCATGACGCCTTTTAGCCCGATGGACGCTTCGCCCTCTCCAGCAGCGACGACAAAACGCTGAAGCTGTGGGATCTGCCGGAGTGGACGCAAGCTCCTGTCGCCTCCGCCGCGAAATAATTGCCGCGCTTTCATGGCCGGAACGGCTTCCGGCGTCCGTCCCGGACGTGAAGGATCAGCACCTCCTCGCCCGCGATGCGGTAATAAACAAGGTAGGAACTTCGCGGAACGGGAAGCCGTCGTTGCGCCCCTCTTACGGGTTTGCCAAGCTCGGGAAAGTGTTCGAGATTATCGATACTATCTTGGATGGCCGCCAATATGCGATGCATGGCGGTGGGATTATGCTCTCCAAGATATTCCGCAATCCGCTCAAGATCGCGTAGCGCTCTTGCAGCATAATCTACGATCATAATCCATGGGACCGCCAGAAAGCCCGCACGCTCTCCAGCGAGGCCCGCTCGCCCCGCGCGATTTCGGCTTCGGCCTCGTCAAGCGCGGCGATTTCATCCGGGGTCAGCGGCTCCTCCGAAGCAAGCTCCAGAAGGAAGCGGCCGAGATCGTCCTGCGTCTCGGGCGGCAAGCGGCGGATGGCTATAACGGCCTCGTCGAGAAGTTTGGTCATGGTCGAATATCGATCTTCGCTGGAATTCATGCCGGCTCAATAATAGGGTCCGGTGCCTTGTAAGTCCAGGATCGCGGCGTCCCGGTCAATGCCGTGCGCAGTATCTATTAGGCTCGCAAGGCCCCCAAAGATTTCGCCGAACGCTTCGGGTATCCCGCATAATCTTATCGAAGAACACCGTAGGCATTAGCCACGCGATGTAGTAAATCAATTTTGACGGGAAAGTCAGGGAACTGTGCGCCGTTTCGGACCTTTCCGATCCGCGTCATAGTTGATGGAGGAAGACATGGGTCTCCTGGACGGTCTTATCGGCGGCGCTATCGGCGCCGAAATGGTCACGGTTGTTAATGGCTTCATCGAAAAGCAAGGCGGCGTTAAGGGCCTTGTCGCGCAATTCGAGCAAAAGGGCTTCGGTCCAACCATTCAATCCTGGGTTGGGAACGGGGAAAATCTGCCGATTACGCCGGAGCAGGTGCATCAGGCCTTAGGCTCCGAAACGATTCAGCAGCTCGCCGCGAAGCTCGGGATACCGCCGGACCAGCTGGCGGCCAAACTTTCACAGATCCTGCCGCAGGCAGTTGACAAAATGACGCCGAACGGAACGGCTTCATAAGCCGCCGGCCGGCCGGCGCCACCCGCTCCTCGCGAGACATAAGAGCGGGTGGCACGATACAAATCGCACCCGTGATCGCAGCGGCTCCTAAATACCAGCCGCGAAAAGTCCTGGCCCTTCCGGTACACTCCCCGTCATCGCGAGGCCGCCTTGGCGGCCGCGGCGATCCAGAAGAGCATCAGTGACTTAGTTCTGGATTGCTTCGCTACGCTCGCAATGACGCCTTCCGTCAGAACCCTTCGCTGGCGCACCTAAGCCGCAAGCCGGGCTACTGGCGCGGGCGGGTTTCTTGACCGCCGTCCCTCCAACGTCAAAGCCGCGCCACAGTTTCCAGGCCTATGGCCTTCTTGCCGCCGTGCGGCAGCGTTCCCTCAAGCTGTTGTTGAAACGCTGGCCACTTCCTTTATAACGCCTCGAAACCCGAGCGCCAAAAATGCCCAAACGCACCGATATTGACTCCATCCTCATCATAGGGGCTGGTCCGATCGTGATCGGCCAGGCTAGCGAATTCGATTATTCCGGCACGCAAGCGTGCAAGGCGCTCAAGGCGGAGGGATATCGAATCGTCCTCATCAATTCCAATCCGGCAACCATTATGACGGACCCGGATCTGGCAGACTCCACCTATATCGAGCCGATCACGCCCGAGATCGTCGCCAAGGTGATCGAGCGCGAAAGGAAGGCTTTTCCGGGCGAGCGCATGGCGCTGCTGCCCACTATGGGCGGGCAGACTGCGCTCAACACCTCGCTCCGCCTGTTCCGCGACGGCACGCTAGAGCGCTTCGGCATCGAGATGATCGGCGCGAAGGCGCATGCCATCGACAAGGCGGAGGATCGGCTGCTTTTCCGCGAGGCGATGACGAAAATCGGCCTTGCCACGCCGCGGTCGCGGCTTGCCCACAATCTCGGCGAGGCGCTGGAGGCGGTCGAATACGTCCAGCTGCCGGCCATCATCCGGCCCTCCTTTACGCTTGGCGGCACGGGCGGCGGCATCGCCTATAACCGCGAAGAATATATGTATATTGCCGAGCGCGGGCTGGAGGCGTCGCCCACCACGCAGATCCTCATCGAGGAATCGGTCATCGGCTGGAAAGAATATGAGATGGAGGTTGTCCGCGACGCGAAGGACAACTGCATCATCATCTGCTCCATCGAAAACGTCGATCCGATGGGTGTGCATACGGGCGACAGCATCACGGTCGCCCCCGCGCTGACGCTGACGGACCGCGAATATCAGATGATGCGCAATGCCTCGATCGCCGTGCTGCGCGAGATCGGCGTCGAGACCGGTGGCTCGAATGTGCAATTCGCGGTGAACCCGGCGGACGGCAAGCTTGTCGTCATCGAGATGAATCCGCGCGTGTCGCGCTCGTCCGCCTTGGCATCGAAAGCGACGGGCTTTCCCATCGCCAAAGTCGCGGCGAAACTCGCGGTCGGCTATACGCTCGACGAACTCGACAACGATATCACCAAGGGGGCAACGCCCGCCTCTTTCGAGCCGTCCATCGATTATGTCGTGACCAAAATCCCGCGCTTCGCCTTCGAGAAATTCCCCGGAGCCCCGGCAACGCTCACCACCTCGATGAAATCGGTTGGCGAGGTGATGGCGATTGGGCGCACCTTCGAGGAGAGCCTGCAGAAAGCGCTGCGCTCCATGGAGATCGGCCTCACCGGCCTCGACGATTTCGTGCTGGAGGGGCTCGGCCAGGGCGACGACAAGAACGTGATCCGCGCAGCGCTCGGCACTCCTTCGCCCGACCGCATTTTGAAAGTGGCTCAGGCCTTGCGGCTCGGTGTCGATCACGAGCAGATCTATTCCTCTTGCCGCATCGACCCGTGGTTCGTTTCGAGGCTCCAGGGCATTGTCGACGCCGAAACGAAGGTCCGGGCGCACGGTCTTCCCGGCACCGAGCGGTCCTTCCGCCAATTAAAGTCGATGGGCTTCTCCGATGCGAGGCTCGCTTATCTCGCCGGCCTAACCGAAGCCGAGGTAACGGCGAAGCGCCGGAACCTCGGCGTACATCCGGTCTATAAGCGCATCGACACTTGCGCCGCCGAGTTTCCCTCGCCCACGGCTTATATGTATTCGACCTACGAGAGCCCGCTGGGCGGCCAAGAGATGTGCGAGGCCAACCCTTCCGAACGGGAGAAGATCGTGATCCTTGGCAGCGGGCCGAACCGCATCGGGCAGGGCATCGAGTTCGATTATTGCTGCTGCCATGCCGCGTTCGCGCTGTCGAAGGCCGGCTACGAGACCATCATGGTCAACTGCAATCCGGAGACGGTCTCTACGGACTACGACACGTCCGACCGCCTCTATTTCGAGCCCTTAACGCCTGAGGACGTGCTCGCCATCATCGAAAAGGAAGCGTCGCACGGTAAGCTCAAAGGCGTCATCGTCCAATTCGGCGGCCAGACGCCGCTCAAACTCGCCCAGGCGCTCGACGCGCATAATGTGCCCATTCTCGGCACCTCGCCCGACGCCATCGACCTCGCCGAGGATCGCGACCGCTTCAAGGCGCTCGTCGAGAAGCTCAATCTCCGGCAGCCGCGGAACGGCATCGCCTATTCCATCGAGCAGGCGATCATCGTCAGCGAGGAGATTGGGTTCCCGATCGTCGTTAGGCCTTCCTATGTTCTTGGCGGCCGCGCCATGGCGATCCTGCCGGATCAGTCCACGCTGAAGGAGTATTTCGAAACGACGCTCGCGGCGTTCGTTTCTCACGATATCCAACACCGGTTCGCAGGCAACCGGCACGCCCAGGTCAACGCGGTCTTGGCCAAGAATGCGCTGCTCCTGGACTCCTATGTCCATGACGCTATCGAAGCCGATGTCGATGCCATCTCCGACGGCGAGAACGTCTTCATTGCCGGTGTCATGGAGCATATCGAGGAAGCCGGTGTGCATTCGGGCGACAGCGCCTGCTCGCTCCCGTCTCATTCGCTCTGCGCCGAGACCTTGGCCGAGCTGGAACGGCAGACGGCGGAAATCGCGCGCGCGCTGAACGTCGTCGGGCTCATGAACGTCCAGTATGCGATCAAGGGCAAAGACGTTTATGTGCTGGAGGTCAATCCGCGCGCGAGCCGGACCGTGCCCTTCGTGGCCAAGGTCATCGGCCAGCCGGTCGCAGCCATCGCGGCGCGCGTCATGGCTGGCGAGAAGCTTGCTGCTTTCAATCTAACGCGGCCAAAATTCCAGCATGTGGGCGTGAAAGAGGCGGTTTTCCCATTCGAGCGCTTTCCCGAGATCGATCCCGTTCTCGGCCCGGAAATGCGATCCACGGGCGAGGTCATGGGTATCGACAAGAGCTACGCCGTCGCCTTCGCAAAAAGCCAGATCGCAAGCGGCAGCCGGGTGCCGGGATCGGGAACCTTATTCGTTTCGGTGAAAGAGGCCGACAAGGACCGGATTGTGCAGCCCGTAAGGGAGCTTGCTGAGATGGGCTTCAAGGTGCTTGCAACCCGCGGCACGTTGCGCCACCTCGAAGCCAATGGCATTGCGTGCACCAAGGTGAACAAGGTTTTGGAGGGCCGGCCCAATATTGTCGATGCCATGAAAAACCGCGAGGTCGACCTCGTTTTCAATACGACGGAGGGAGCCAAAGCTCTCGCCGATAGCTCCACCATCCGCCGGACAGCTCTGATGTACAAGATACCCTACTACACGACGATCGCGGGCGCGCTCGCGGTTACCGAAGCGATTCAAGCCATGCGTGCTGGCATCCTTGAAGTTCAGCCGCTCCAGAAATATATCGCTTAAAATGTGCGAGCCGGTGCCAGATTTTGGCCCCAGGCGCGTGTTGCTATTGTGACTTCCGCTCAAAAACGCATTGACAAGTTCCAGGTTTGTGAACTGGACAGGGGAGACTGGTATGACCGAAAAAGTGCCGATGACCGCTCAGGGGCATGCCGCGCTTGAGGCCGAGCTTAAATATCTAAGATCGGTCGAGCGCCAGCGCATCATCAAGGCGATCGCGGAAGCCCGGTCCCATGGCGATCTCTCCGAGAATGCCGAGTATCATGCCGCGAAGGAAGCGCAAGGCATGAACGAGGCAAAGGTCGCCGATCTGGAGGACAAGCTCTCCCGCGCGGACATTATCGATATTTCGAAGCTCTCGGGCGACACGGTGAAGTTCGGCGCCACCGTTACGCTCGTCGACGAGGATACCGAAGAAGAGGTGAAATATCAGATCGTCGGCGATTTCGAGGCCGATGTGCGCGCAGGAAGGGTATCCATCGGCTCGCCGATTGCGCGCGCGCTGATCGGCAAAAAGGCGGGCGATTCCGTCGAGGTCAATACGCCGCGCGGCGCGAAATCGTATGAGATTTTGAAAGTGGCGTTTAAGGGCTAACCGGAGCGCCGCCTCTTACCGCGCTCATCGTTTGCTGCCTCATGGCGAGCCCCTAATCGCGAAGCATGTCCCCAATGTCCGGTTCGAAGCGGTTGGGGCTTTGCGCGTTGCGGCCTCCTGCCGGAAATCGCCCAAAGCCGCCCTCCGGTATTGCCGTCTGGCGGGTCTTCTGATCTTCCGGAGAATATGCGCCAGATTCATTGCCCCTGCGTCGGCCGTTGCCGTTGGCGAAGCTGCGCGAGCAGCCTAGATGCCGAAAGACCCAGCCCTGTCTACTCCAGCGCTGCGCCCGGCTCGTTCTTGGCGGTTTTGATCGTAAAGGCCGTTTTGACGGAGCTGACATTGGGGGCTGCTGTCAGCTCACGGATGACGAAGTTCTGAAACGTCACGACATCCGGCGCCACGCATTTTAACAGGTAATCGGTGTCGCCAGAAAGCATGTAGGCTTCCCGGACGATGTCCCACTGGCGCGTTCTGGCCTCGAATGCCGAAAGATCGGACTCGGCCTGACTTTCGAGCTTCACATAAGCGAATGCGGTCAAATGATATCCAAGACGGGGCAAATTGAAAGCTGCGTGATATCCGGCGATAATGCCGCTGCGTTCCAATTCGCGCACGCGCCGCAGGCAGGGGGGCGCCGAAAGACCTACGCGCGTCGCGAGTTCGACATTGGTCATCCGGCCGTCCTTTTGCAGCTCGGCTAGAATACGCCAATCGGTGGCGTCGAGTTTCGCGGGCTTGTTCACGTCGTCCAACGTTCTGGCCGATGCCATGCTCATTCCTTCGTCAGCTATATAGTGGCAAATATGGGGCAATGGTCAGGCTCATGGAATGATACAGATCAAAAAATGCAAGTTAAGAAGGATTCTTGCTGCGTCAAAATAACTCTGTGCGCGGCCGAGCCGGGGCTTAACTATATCTTCTTGTGAAACGCGGCCCGCAAACCTATTTGTGCAGTGCAACGAAAAAAGGTGAGGGAGTGGACTCCACAATGACGAGGCGTCATAGCAGGCTCGCGATCATAGGGTCGGGGCCCGCGGGCTACACCGCGGCAATCTATGCAGCGCGCGCTATGCTGCAGCCGGTATTGATCGAGGGAATTCAACCGGGCGGCCAGCTCACGATCACCACCGATGTCGAAAATTATCCCGGCTTTGCCGAGGCTATCCAGGGGCCGTGGCTCATGGAGCAGATGCGCGCGCAAGCGCTGCATGTCGGCGCCGGCATCGTTCAAGATCACATTACGTCGGTGGATTTCGCCCAGCGCCCGTTCACGTTACGCGGCGATTCCGGCACAACCTATAGCGCCGAGTCGGTCGTTATTTGCACCGGCGCTCAAGCCCGCTGGCTTGGCCTTCCATCCGAGCAGAATTTCCAGGGGTATGGCGTTTCGGCCTGCGCAACATGCGACGGCTTCTTTTACAGGGGCAAGGACGTGGCTGTGATTGGCGGTGGCAATTCAGCCGTCGAGGAAGCGCTCTTTTTAACCAATTTCGCGCGTTCCGTTACAATTGTGCATCGCCGCGATTCGTTCCGGGCGGAGAAGATTTTGCAAAACCGGCTGTTCGCGAATCCGAAGATCAAGGTCATCTGGAACGCGGTGCTGGAAGAGGTCGTGGGTTCAGAGAATCCCAAAGTTGTGCAGGGGGTAAAACTGCGCGACGCGGGCACCGGCGCCGTTACCGCGCTTAGCGTCGACGGTGTCTTCATCGCCATCGGTCACGCGCCCGCCACGGCAATCTTCAAGGGACAGGTAGAAATGACGCCAGCCGGGTACATCGTGACCGCGGCGAAATCGACGGCGACAAACGTGGCGGGCGTTTTCGCTGCAGGGGACGTGACGGACGACATTTACCGCCAAGCTGTGACTGCCGCCGGAATGGGCTGCATGGCCGCTCTCGACGCCGAGCGCTATTTGGCAAGTTTGGAAACGCTGGGGCGGGCGGCCGAATAGGCGCCCGCGAACGCCGGAGGCAAAGGTGCCCTTGGATTGGGACAAGCTACGCATATTTCACGCTGCGGCCGAGGCGGGAAGTTTCACCCACGCAGGCGAGACGCTTAGCATTAGTCAATCGGCGGTTAGCCGCCACATTAGCGCTCTCGAACGCGATCTGAACGTTCCGCTGTTTCACCGGCATGCGCGCGGGCTCGTTCTCACCGAACAGGGCGAGCTGCTCTACCGGACAGCGCAGGACGTGTTCAGCAAGCTTGCGACGACCCAGATCCTTTTGGCCGATTCGCGCGGCAAGCCCAGCGGCGAACTGAAAGTCACCACGACGATGGCGCTCGGCACGGGCTGGCTTACACCCCGCCTCAACGAGTTTATGAACCTCTACCCCGATATCCGGCTTCGCCTTCTGCTCTACGACGAGACCTTGAACCTCACCATGCGCGAGGCAGACGTAGCGATTTGGTTTGGGGCGCCGACGCAGCAAGACTTGGTGCGCCGGAAACTTTTCACCGCCCATTACCATGTCTACGCTTCGGCCGATTACGTGAAACGGCACGGGAAGCCCAAAAGCCTCGAAGATCTGGATAAGCACCGCATTCTGACTTATGGCGGCCCGATGCCGAGCCCATTCAAGGAAATGAATATGCTCGAGATGGCCGGACGGGACGGTCTTGGGCCGCGCGAACCTGCGCTTCGTATTAACAGCATCCTAGCGCTTCGCGAGGCGGTAGCGCAGGGGACCGGCGTGGCCGTGCTCCCGGATTATCTGGCGAAAGATTATCCGCGGCTAACTCATGTCT
>Ga0326728_10008683_pt1 | contig 25026 bp, 15 predicted proteins | sample MB3enrmetagenome_FD_207602 | JGI IMG/M metagenome (GOLD analysis project Ga0326728, IMG submission 207602) | Lab enriched peat soil microbial communities from McLean, Ithaca, NY, United States - MB31MN | ecosystem: Environmental > Terrestrial > Soil > Wetlands > Peat | place: USA: New York... | reverse complement strand
GCTGAGTGGGGCCGCGGGCCGATTTGGGGACACCCTGAAACTCCACGGGCTGCTGCACATGGGTGAAGTCGTTGCCCGAAAGTTTGATGTCCCTGGTCTGGTCGCCGCTCAAGCGGAGGAAAGTCTGAGTGGGCGCGGGCCGCGAGCCGCGCACAAGCGCATCCACCACGTTGTTCATCCACACGGTGGGTTGTGATCCGCCCACCGTGCCGGCGCGGAAGCCATCCATGTCGAGGGTTTTCACATCATCGAAGACCATGGCCGGGCGCGCCGCGGTATCATGCCAGCACACCTGGACATTGCTCAGGGTCAAACTCTCCGCGTGGCGCGCATAGAAACCGTAGGCGGGGAGAATACCGAACATGCTGGGCCGGGGATACATGTCGGGATTTTCGGGAACGTCGAGCCCTTTTGCTTCCCGCTCATCTCCCCCACGCATGGTGATGTTAATTCCGTCGAGCTCGACCTTTTCCACCGGATATCCGGGCAGGCCCACGATGCTGGAGGTCTCCGTAGCTCCGGTGGCCACGACGTTGGAGATGGAAACGTCCCGAATCGTGCCGGGAGTGGGATTCATGAGCCCGCGTCCCCGATTCCCGCGCCGGATGAAGATTGGATACCGGACGCCTTGCATCGAGATGTTGGAGATGACGACGCCTTCGATGTGGGCTCCGTCCACCGCTTCCAGCGTAATGCCGCCACCCGGCAAACGTCCCTTTTCGCGCGGCAGCATGACGATATTCGACACGGCAATGTTCTTAAAGTCGCCACTACTCTCGGTGCCAAATTTGAAATTGGTGTCGAACGTCCGCAGCACGCAATTGGTCACCGTAAGGTGCTCAGTGGACCGCACGACATCCATGGAAGTGACGCCGATCGGGCTGGCCTTCGGGCAAATAGCGTCGTCATCCGAGTCCACGTAGCAGTTGGCGATGCGCACGTATCGCGAGGAGTCAGGGTCGATGCCGTCCGCGTAACTGTTCAAGATGGTGACGCCGATGACGTCCACGTAGTCGCATCCCCAGAAGCTGACGGAATAATTCGGGGAGTTCTGCACCGTAATCCCCTGGATGGTGACGTGCTGGCACATCTTCAAGGCAATGGTCTTGGGTCCGTGGCGATGCGTGCGATTACCATCAATTGTCCCCTGGCCCACGATGCCGATGTTGTGCACTCCGTCCGCGGTGACGAGTCCGTAATGGAAATAGGTGCTTTCCTCGTCGGAAACGGACTTGAAGGGCAATTCTTCATACTTGTCGAAGTCCTCGTTGTCGGGGCTCTCGGCCAGCGTTGCTCCGGCTTCGAGGTGGAGCGTCACATAATCCTTGAGATGGATGGTGCCGCTGATGTAGCGCCCGGGCGGAATGCGCACTTCCCCGCCGCCTTGCCTCTCGGCAGCATCAATGGCGGCTTGGATGGCCGCCGTGTCCTTGGTGACGCCGTCACCTTTCGCGCCGTAGTCGCGCACGTTCAGCGCCGCTGCCGCCGAAATGGCAAACGTCAGCGAAAAGGTTCCGACCAAGGCAATTCGCAGCAGCCAAAGACCATAAGCGGTATGGTGCTTCCAAAGATAGATTGGCATGGGATTACCCTCCCGCGAGCCTTATACGTTCAATTCGCCCACAATTCAATACTTCGGCAGGGGTGTTATTTTCAGTTTGAAAGTAACGCCACGGAAAGAAGGCCCGCGAGGCAATCGCCCGTCGACTTTCAGCCTACAGCTATAAGTAGTCAGGCCTCAATGGTCCGATCAACCGATCCCCAAGCCCGTGACGAGTGATGCGCAACGGGGAGCGAGGGACGCGTATGTTAGAATATTTGAAGTAGCGAAACCATGGTAGAAACCAGTCGTGCAACATCCCGGCCGCTCGAGTTGACCGAACTCCTGACCCTGGTGATCGAGGTCAGCGAGCAACTCAACTCCACGCTCGATCTCGATGAGTTGCTGGGCCGCATCGCGGAAATCGTGAAGCGCGCCATTGACTATGAGGTCTTCGCGATTCTTCTCCTTAACGAGAAGGCGCAGGAATTGCGCGTGCATTTCAGCCTTGGCCATCCGCGCGAGCTGATTCGAAACCTGCGCATCAAAGTGGGCGAGGGCATCGTGGGGCGGGCCGCGCAGATGCGGCGTTCGGTTTTGGTGAATGACGTTAAGAACGATCCCGCTTACATTCCCTCGCTGGCGGCGATTCGCTCCGAGATGGCGGTGCCGCTGGTGTTTAAGGGCCGCATGATCGGGGTCATTGACCTGGAATCCCCGCAGCCGGACTTCTTCAACGACTCGCATGTCAGCCTGCTGGAGTTTCTGGCCGGACCCATGGCCTTAGCGATCGAAAACGCGCGGCTGTACCGGCGCACCTCTCGGCAGGCCCGCACGCTACAGTTGCTGAACGAAATCAGCCGGGAACTCAGTTCGGTGCTGGTTTTAAATGAATTGCTGCGCAAAATCGGCACGCTCACCAAGCGGTTGGTGGATTACCACCGCTTCGGCATTCTGCTGGCCGATGAGCAGGCGCAAACCTTCAACGCCGTCATTTCCCTGAAGCAGGATGAGCGCATGCCCGAAAAGTCGACCGTGAATTTTGGCCAGGGCATCGTGGGGGCCGCGGCCAGCCTGCGCCAACCCCTGGTGGTGCCCGACGTCAGCAAAGACGCGCGCTACATCTCGGTGAATTCGGAGACCCGCTCGGAGATGACGGTTCCGCTGATCTATCGCGGCCGCGTGACCGGCGTGATCGATTTGGAAAGCCCACACCTGAATTATTTCAACGACGAGCACGTGCGCATCTTTTCCACGCTGGCGCCGCAAATCGCCATCGCCATTGAGAACGCCCGCTTGTACGAGCGCGTGGCGCGCAGTGAAGCTCGGCTGGAGCAGGACCTGCGCCGCGCCCAGGAAATCCAGATGCACCTCATGCCGGGGATCGCTCCCAAAATTCCCGGCCTCGATGTGGCCCTGCGCTTTCAGCCCGCCCGCGAACTGGGGGGCGACCTTTATGAATTTCTCGCTTACGGCAGGGACCGGCAGGTGATTGTGGTGGGCGATGTCAGCGGCAAGGGCGCGCCCGCGGCGCTTTACGGCGCTATGGCCAGCGGCACGCTACGCAGTCTCGCGCCGCTGAAGCTTCCGCCGCCCGAAATGATGAAGCGCCTGAACCAGATGTTCCTCGAGCGCAAGATTGAAGGCCACTTCATAACTCTGACTTATGCCATCTGGGAACCGCGCACCAAAAGCCTGAGCCTGGCCAACGCTGGCATGCCGCTGCCCATCCTCGTGCGCAAGGAGCAGTGCCGGGCGATTCGCGCCGAGGGCGTTCCCCTCGGCCTGCTCGAGCACACCGAGTATCAGCAGGTGACAGTGAATCTGGAGGAGGGAGATTTGCTGGCGTTTTTTTCCGACGGCATCACCGAGGCCAACAATCCTCAGCAGGAGGAGTTCAGCTCGCGGCGCCTGGAAAATATTTTGCGCCAGAACGCTTCGCGGCCGCCGCAGGAAATCGTCAGCCGGGTGTTTGATGAATTGCGCGACTTTGAAGCCGGGCGCCCTCCGCGCGACGACCAAACGCTGGTGGTGTTACACGTGCGTTGAAAAGTAAAGGGCCAGGTGCAAGGTGGCGGATGGTGGGTTCAGGGTGCGGTAGAATTTCCAGGGGTTAAGGATGGGCGGCCTCGTACATTTGCTTGACAACCTATTAAATCCTATTGATAAGAGGTTTTAGGCCCTAAAAACTGAAACTCGGCGCATTAGGATCCAACGGGACAAAATGTCATTATCGACCCAAGATTCCTTTCACTATCGCCAGGGCGAGCTTTTCTGTGACGACGTGTCCCTCGCCTCGCTCGCCGAGCGCTTTGGCACGCCGGCGTATGTTTACAGCCAAAGCGCCATCCTCCGGAACTATGCCCGGCTGAGCGGAACGCTGGCGGGGCTTCCCGGTTTGATTTGTTATTCGGTCAAAGCCAATTCCCATCTTCGCATTTTGAACTTGCTGCGGCAGGCGGGCGCGGGATTCGACGTGGTCTCCGGCGGAGAGTTGGCGCGCGCGCTGCGCGCCGGAGCCGCGCCCGGCACCATCGTCTTCTCCGGCGTGGGGAAAACGCAGGATGAAATTGACGCCGGCCTGGCCGCGGGCATCCTGATGTTCAACGTGGAATCGGCGGGCGAGCTCGAGGTGATTGAAAGCCGCGCGCGCGCCCTCGCCAAGGTGGGACGGATTTCCATCCGCGTGAATCCCGATGTGGAAGCGGACACGCACCCCTACATTTCCACCGGGCAGATGATCCACAAGTTTGGCGTGCCCAAGGACGAAGCCCCCGAGCTCTATCGCCGCGCCGCGCGTTCCTCGCATTTGAAGGTGCAGGGCGTGGCGTGCCACATCGGCTCGCAGATTCTGGAGGTGGAGCCTTTCTGGAAGGCGCTGGATGAAATTCTGGCCGTGGCGCGGCAACTGGCGGCGGAGGGCATTGCCGTGGAGGTGCTCGATTTGGGCGGCGGGTACGGAATTTCCTACGGCGCGGAGCCCCCTCTGGACGTGGAACTGCTGGCGCGCGGCCTGGAGGAGCGGTTGCGCGCGGCATCGATGCGGCTCATTCTCGAGCCCGGACGCTCCCTGGTGGGCAACGCCGGCGCGCTGTTGACGCGCGTGCTCTATGTGAAGCGGAACCAGCGGAAAAATTTCGTGGTGGTGGACGCGGGCATGAACGATTTGATGCGGCCGACGCTTTACGGCTCTTACCACGAGATTGTTCCCGCGCGCGGAGGGACAGCGGAGCGCTTGCAGGCGGACGTTGTCGGACCGCTGTGCGAAACTGGCGACTTCTTCGCCCGCGATCGCGATATGCCCGACGTCCAGCCCGGCGATCTGCTGGCAGTGCTGACCGTCGGCGCCTACGGATTCGTCCTCTCCTCCAATTACAACACGCGCCCGCGCCCCGCCGAAGTTCTGGTGCACGGAGCGGAGGCGGAATTGATTCGCGCGCGTGAAACGGTGGAAGAATTGATGGAAGGTGAGGAGTCAGGAGTCAGGATCCAGGAGTCAGGAGGCGGCACTTAGGGGGAAACATGAAAGTGAAGGCAATCCTCGCGCTGATTGTTGTTGTCGCTTTGTGCTGGATTGGATTGGCCCTTCGCCGCAGGTCGATTGCCTGCAAGGAACGTCGCTTGGCGCTTATTCAACGGCTGGAGACGCTTAAGCGCGATGTGCATGACACCCTGAAGGTTGGAACGAAGAAAGATGTTGTGCGCCGCTTCTTCGCAGAAAGGAATATTGACCAAACGCCTGGGAGGGAAGACGAAGTGTGGGGGAGTATACGGACCTCCGGGTGCGCTCCGTTCGGCTGCGCCTCAGACGCAGCTTTCATAAGTATAAGAGTAGAACTTGATCGTGCGGGGACTGTTAAATCGGAACCCACGGTCACTGGAATGTACACTGATTGTATGTAACACCGGCACCACCTTGGGGGATTTTTAGGAAAACTCCGAGAATCTGAGGGAGGATCAATTCCATGCGGACAGCAACATTCGCGACTTGCCTCCTGGCGGTCTCTCTCGGTGCGAGTATGTTCGCAACCGACGGGCCTCCCTCGACCGCAAACGCTCCGTCGTGGAGTGGCAAGGCGGCCGCCGCCTACCTGGATGGGCGAATGGTTTGGTGGATGGGCTGGCCCGTTGCCGCCCGCGATCATGGAACTTTTTGTGTTTCCTGCCACACGGTAGCGCCATACGCCATGGCCCGGCCGGCGCTGCGGGCGGCGCTCGCCGAGCAAACCCCCTCCGCGACGGAACGCCAGCTTCTGGATAACGTCACGAAGCGCGTTCGAATGTGGAAGGAAGTTGAGCCCGCCTATCCCACCGAAAAGCGGGGCGCTGGTAAAACCGAAGAATCGCGCGGAACCGAGTCCATTCTCAACGCGGTGGTTCTGGGAAGTTACGACGTGCCCACGGGCAAGCTGAGCCCGGACGCGCGCCTGGCGCTGGACAACATGTGGGGGGAGCAACTGAAGTCAGGCGAAGCCCGTGGAGCGTGGTCCTGGCTGCAGTTTCACAATTCGCCGTGGGAGGGCGATTCGCAATATTACGGGGCCACGCTGGCAGCGATTGTGGTGGGCAGCGCCCCTGGCAATTATCAGTCGGCGCCTGAGATTCAGGGCAATATGAGGATGCTCCGCGAGTATCTTGTCCAGAAGCGCGAATCGCAAATCCTGATTGACCGCGTGATGCTGCTCTGGGCGTCCGCGAAGGTGCCGGGCCTGCTGACGCCGGCGCAGCAGAAATCCATCATCGATGAAGCGCTGAGCAAGCAGCAGGCGGACGGAGGCTTCAGTCTGTCGTCGTTCGTGGGAGGGTGGAAGCGGCACGATGGCACGCCGCTGGAGACCAAGAGCGACGGCTACGCCACCGGGGTCATCACGCTCGCACTCCAACAGGCAGGCATGAACCGCGATGAGCCGCAATTGCAACGTGCCCTTACCTGGCTCAAGCTAAACCAGGGCAAAACCGATGGACGATGGCTGGCTTATTCGCTCAACAAGCAGCGTGACCTTTCCACCGACATCGGCCGCTTCATGAGTGATGCGGCCACGGCTTTCGCGGTGCTTGCGCTTCAGGACGCGAAAGAATAACCACGGACGGTACATTGCCGGGACAAAAGTGAGCCGAAAGCTTACTGTCCCCAGTTTTTCTGTCTTCATTACGGGCAGTTCTATGGACTCGTATACTGAAACGCCGCGTCGAGGAAATATTGTGCACCATTCGGATTGGTGACGGTTATCCTGACAGGGCCTGCGCTGGTGGCGGCAGGAGTGGTGAATTTGAGTGTTTCTGAATCCGTCATGGTAGCGGCAACCGCTAGCGTTCCCATTTTGATGGAAACCCCCGATTGAAATCCACATCCGCGCAGGGTGACCTGCGTCCCACCCGCCATCGACCCGGTGGCGGGCGTAACCGATCCAATGCCTAACGGGGCCGCGGCCAACTGCATCACTGTCAAGCCGTTTTGGGTCAGGGCAAACATTTCGCTGCCGGTTTCGTCAACCGCAAACGCATCCCAGATGCTCTGAAGTGTGGCGGGCAGAGCCAGCCGCAGACGGAGGTTTCCCGTATTCGCATCAAAGATGTCAATGTAGTTAGAAAAGGGAACATATACCCAGGCCCCGGAGGGATCAAACTTCTCGGAAGACATTTGGGCGGCAAGATCACTTAACAAGTAGGGAATTGAATCAACCCCCGTATAGTTGGCCAGGGAATCGAGAATCTCGTTGTTCACCGCCAAGCGGTTGCCATCGAAAGAGACGGCGGAATCAAAAAGATTAAATCCTGTGACCGCCGGGCCGGAAATCGAGCCCGAAGAAGCATCCCAAGTCCATATCGGGCCGTTGGAAAGGCTGAGGCCGAACATGTAGACCTCGCTGCCGTCGCCGGTGGAATTTAAGAGGAAAGATTCCGGAAGACAATTATTGACGGCGGGCGTGCTCACCGCGAGGGTGGTGAGGTCCACCTCGCGCAACACCCCAACGCATCCGTCTATTCCGTTGGGCGCTGACTGGACAAAGGCCTTCCCCGCGCCGGCGGCCACGGCGCCTATATACTCGGCGGCGGAGGTGGGGACAATCTGCACGGTGGAAACGTTGGCGGGGTTATCGGGATTCACAATGGTCAAAGTAAGGTCTTGCGTGTTGGTGACCAGCAATTCGGAGCCATCCGGCGTCAGCGCCATCGCCAGAGGTCCTTTGCCGGCAGGAAGATCGTTGAGAAAGCTCTTGGAAGAAAGGGAGAAAACTTTGACGCTGTTGGTCACCTGGTCGGTCATGTAAACCTGTTTCCGGAAACGGTCGTAGAGAATAGCGGCAATCCCTTGGCTGGAACCCGCCGTGTAGGTCTGGGAAAAGTAGTTGAATCCCCCCGGTAAAGTTGTGCTTCCCGCCGGAGTCGTAACGGAAACGTCAGCAGGGCCGGCCGACCCCGAGGGGGTGGTGAAGTAGATGTGGTTTAGAGGAAATGGAAAAGGGGAAATTCCGGGATACGTAGAAATCCCCTGAATAGAGGCTGCCTGCCCTCCCACGCTCACCTGGATGTTGGATTGGCTGAAATCGAACCCATAACCCATTAAGTGAACCTGCGTCCCTCCCGCCGGTGTGCCCCCGGCCAGGCTGAGATAGAGAATATCCGGCCCATAATTAAACCCGTCGGGCAATAAGGAAATGCTTCCGTCAGGGAAATAGAAGGCGACATTGACCGGCCCGGGAGTGGTGGAAGCGGGTGCGGTTACATCAATCGTATTGGTTGATGCCGTCGTGTTCGTGCCTAGCAAGCTGCCAAAATATACTCCGGCGCAGTTGGGAAATCCGCCGCCGCTGATGGTGACACTGGTCGCCGTATTGACTGCACTCTGCTGGGGATTAAAGGCGGGATCACCGAAGAGGGCCGAGGTGGCAAGGGAGGAGGCGGGTTGGCTCACGTCGATAAATCCCACTCCCAGTTCTCCTCCCTCCACCAGCAATCCTGTTTCATCGATGGCCAAGAAGAGGGGACCGATGAAATTCGAATTCCCGGCCGATTCAGGCCCCAGGCTTGAGACCTGCCCCAACATGGTTAAATCACTCATCCGCACGGCCTGAACCGTAACCAAGCCGGTACCCGCCGCCGTTGAGCTGCCGTACATGGATGTGCCGTCCAGGCTGAAGATCACTCCCGCCGGAAATACTTGTGCTGAGGTGAAAATCGGATTGAGATTCTGATCGAGGATGACGTACTCATCACCCAACACCATGGCGAATCGACTGCCGTCAGGATTCGCCGCCACCTCCCCGGCGAAACCTCCGCCCGGAATCGGGGCCACCACGCTGAAAGAATCCGCCGCCGCGTTATAGAGTGCAAGCCCTACTCCCTCGCTGTCAGGCGCGATGATAACCTTGGAGTAATCGCCGCTACGGGCGATTCGGGCCACTTGACCATATGTCGGCGTGGGGGTGCGCTCTATGAATTGCCCAGTGGCGGGGTTCCATTGCAACAAAATGTTACCGAGCGCATTCGTCGAACCCGTCGAGATCAGCACCGTACCGTTGCTCGTGTAAACGGGAAAGTATGGCAGGGCGGAATAAAGAAGCCCTGTCACCGGTACAGTCACCCGGCTCTTGACCTGCAACAACGTTGGGTCGATAAGGGTCAATACGGCGGCCGAACTGCCCGCAAGGACGGTCGTCCCATCGGGGCTGATATCCAATCCGAAGGGTTGAGAGACGGGAATGCTCGCCAGGTGCGCCATGGTCGAAGGCGAGTAGACCTCAACGGTGTTCGCGTCGTGATTGCTAACAAAAAACTGCTTTCGGGTCGGGTCGTAGACGGCTCCCAGGGGCGATGCGTTCAGGCGATAGAACCCCACTCGCGGCAAGGGCGCAACCAAGCCACAAGGAGGAGCTGAAATGGTCAAGGTCAAGGATGCGGAGTGCGCCAGCGAGCCGCTGGTGGCTTGAAAATTTATCGCTGCGGCCGCCGCTCCGGCGCTTCGGCTGGCGGCGAGGGTGAAGCTCTGGCTTCCTGATTGTGTCAGGCTGTAGGGAGGCGCGGGCGAGAGAGTTATATCCGATGGCACGCCCTGCGCACTGATGGTGATCGTTCCCTCGAATCCATTCAAGGGCGCGACCGTAAGTGTTAGCGCCGAGCTCGTCGCGCCTGGATTGAGCGTGAGGGCGTAGGACGACAGGTTGAGTGAAAAGTCCGGAGTGGGCGTGGGTGTGGGCAGGGGGGATGATGGGCTCTGCCCACCCCCGCCGCCGCAACTCACCAGCGAACACGCTACCACGGCACAAAGAAATGTGCACAGAAGACCCCTATGAAGTCTGGGGATTCTTCCGGAGCATCGGCTGAAAAGGCGAATTGAAATCGGGCAGAACCCTCCCCCTGCTCGCGAATCTTGCTCGAATTCCATAACCCCCCCTTAACCCCTCAGGACGGCTAGCAAGGGGGATTAACTCCCTGACAATATGTCACGACAAAATGTCCAGCGAAAGTTTAGGAGGAGTGTTTGGTGTTTGCAAGAATTTATTGCTGCCGAACATTGTCCATCGAACTTTTGCCTTGTTCCCCTCTCCTGCAACCGGGACGTGTAACCTGAAATGCTTGACCGTCGGGGAGGTCAGGAACGGGAGGGGAACGGGGTCAAGAACTGAGGGGGAAAAGGGGGCGTGGGGGACTGGCACGCGTGTCCCTATTTTCGCAGTTTTCTCTGTCTCAGTGTTGGGGTACATTCCACCCCCCCCCGCGCGGATCCCCCGCTTCGGATTGCGTAGAGCTACGCTCTGCGCAATCCGAAGGGGAGATAATCCAAAGGGGGGAGATGGTTCAGGAACTATTTCTCGGGCCTACCCTTCGACGCGGCGCCGGCAAGCCTCAAACATACGAGCGGTAACCGCCCCAAAAATGAAGCCGCCAACGTGCGCCGCATAGGCGACTCCTCCACCCGACTGCACATTTGCAACGGAGCCGACCTGACTGAAGAGCTGAATCAGAAACCAAAGTCCAATCAGGAGCGCTGCGGGAATAAAGGTGATGCGGGCGAACCAACCTATAAAAAGCACGGCGCGTATCTTATCGCGAGGGTAGGTGACCAGAAAAGCGCCCATCACGCCGGCAATCGCGCCGCTCGCACCCAGATTGGGAACGGTGGACCCGGGGGCCATTGCGGTCTGCGCCAGCGAAGCTACCAACCCGCTGAGCAGGTAAAACGCCAGGTACTTTGGTGGCCCCATCGCGTCTTCGATTTCCGGGCCAAATGCCCACAGGAACACCATGTTGCCGATAATGTGCATCCAGCCGCCGTGCATGAACATCGCCGTCAGGACGGTCACCCAATGGTGGCCGGCGACAATATCGGCGGGGATCTCCGACCACTTGACCACAAATGCGTCACCGCCCATCAGTTCCATAACGAAGACAAGCGCGTTGACGACAACAATTGCGGTCGTGATGATCGGAAAACGTGAAGGATGTCGAGATGCGTCCGATAATGGGATCATGCCGCCCATGCTGTCTTTCTCCCTTTTGAGTAACAGACACCCGCGTCAGCAAAACGCGCGCACGGACCCCGCACGTCCGTTTGCGCGGGAGCGTATCCAACCTCGATTGCCGAATACGGGAAGTGCCGCCGTGATGGGCGGTGATACACCCGCAATGTCCGGTCCACGTAGCGCCGGGCTTCAGCCCGGCACGTCCGATTGCACGGTAGCGTATCCAACCTCGGTTGCTGAGAACGGGAAGTGCCGCCCTCCCGACGGGGTCGGGACAGGTTCCGGGCGGCGCTACGCCCTCAACGTACGGTCCTCGTGGTGACACAGCCACTCCTGGCTGTGTCGCGCGGAGCACAGGCAGGAGTGCCTGTGCCTCGCCCCTCAGCGTACGGCCCATGTGAATCCCCGCACCCAACGGCCCCTAGCGGCTGCCCACCACGCCGCGCACGGAGACAATGAGTTTTGCCGCATCGTACCCAACGCCATCCTTGAAAACGGTTTCCACGTTTTCGATGTCCTCGATCTTTTTTGACGGGTCGCCCTTGATGACCGCGAGGTCGGCCTGCTTGCCCGGGGCGATGGTGCCGATGCGGTCCAGTTCCCCCAGAAACTGCGCGCCGTTGGCGGTGGCGATGTGGATGGCTTCCGGCGGCGTGAATCCGGCTTCCACCAGCAGTTCCACCTCGCGCTGGTCGCCGAAGCCGGCGACCACGCCGCCCATGCCCGTGGGATCCAATCCGGCCAATAGCAAGCCCCCCGCCCGGGCGAAGGCGCGCTCGAATTCCATTTCCTTCTGGAAGGCAGCCGGCCACGGGGATGTGTCCGTGCCGTATCGGTGGCGGATGGCGGCCTGGTCGCTGGCCCGGACCTTGTTGACCAGCAGAGCGCTGCGCGCGTCGGGCGACAGCGCGTCAAGCACTCGCTGGGGAATCGAGGGACGCCCCGGCACGCCCATTTCAAATACCGGCAGGGTGGAAGTAACGGCCACATGATGCTCCACGAGATCGAGAATCATGTCGTGGACGGGACCGGACTCGACGTCGAGCTTGCCGTAGAAATCGATATCCTGCGGCGTGTTGGTGCACTCGCCGGGCTTCTTCCAGGGAAAGAATTCCGTATCCACCAGCAATCCGTGCTCGAGATCGTCGATTCCCAGCGCCGCCGCTTCCCGGAATCCAATGGAGCAGAGATGCCCGGTCACTTTCACGCCCCGCTGGTGGGCGGCCGCAATCGCCGCCGCCAGCTCATCGTGGGTAATGAAGTTGTAAATCTTGAAGCTGTCGACGCCCTGGTCGACCCAGAAGTTGACGGTCTGCGTGGCGTCCTCCGGGTCCCTGAGCTGATGCATCTGGATCGCCCACGACCCCTTCCCCTCCAGATAAGGTCCGGTGACGTGGATTTTGGGGCCCGGCATCTCTCCCGCGTCGATGGCTTTCTTCAACTCGATGTCCGTGTAAGGTTCCAGCGCGCCGGTGGTGCGGATGGTGGTGACTCCCCCGGCAAGGTACAAGCGCGGAAAGCTGAAGGCCATTTCGCCGAAAATGCCGTTCCCCATGGGATAAACCAGGTGATCGTGCATTCCCACGAGGCCGGGAATTACGGTGTAACCGTGCAGGTCGAGGACTCGCGCACCATCGGGAACCTTTGCTGACGCCGAGTCTCCCACCGATTCAATCTTCCCGTGGCTCAGCAGGATGGTCTGATCTTCGCGCGCCGGCGCGCCGGTGCCATCCAGCACGCGGACGTGGATCAACGCCGTCACCGGCGCGTCAACCTTGACAAACGCCCGAACCGCCGGCGAAAGGGTCTGCGCCAGGCCGAGCGGGCCGGCAAGCAGCAATAAGCTGAGCACCACAACGAGTTTGCGCATTGAAATGCGACTCCTCCCGCAAAGAATTTTGTTAGACGCTTTTGGCCGCGATTTACTGTTTAACCCCAGTGAGCGGACTCCATTGTACATCGGTTTTGCCGCTGTCAAAGGCGACGACGAGTTGTTTTCTTGTCCGCGCGAGCCTTGACCTGTCTTTGGCCGACGAGGGAAACAAGTAGCTGATCAGGGCTTTCTTGCGGAGATGTCAGCGCGGATGATATCAATCTTATTGTGCCAGATGCTCTCCAGGAATGCATCCTTTCGTTGGCGGCGCCCCTCAAATTCACCCCGTGACATCACCGTATAATTGATTTCCCGCCCCAATTGGCGCTCCAGCTTCCGCACGGATTCGGCCAACGTTTCGACGGGCGGGTTGCCGATCACAAGCACGTCAATATCGCTGGCCGCGTCCTGCTGGTTGCGCGCAAATGATCCGTAAAGATACGCCTCCTCGACGCGATCCAGGCTTTGAAGGGCTCGACCGATCAATGGCGCCGCACCGATGGTTTTCCCTACGATGCTGCGGACCTCCCGGAACAGGGGATACTTACGGTTGAGGTGAAAATACTTCTGGCGCCCATTCACTTCCGACCGGAAAAGTCCCTCACGCTCCAGACGCCGCAGGTCTCTCGACAGATTGGAGGGGTCGACGCCCAGCCGCACGGCCAAGTCGCGCAAATGGTGGCAGGCCGCAGGGTTGGTGAAAAAGTAAGCCAGCAGACGCCGGCGCGCTTGGGATCGCAGGTCAAGCATACGGTCAAATCATACCACATTTGTGGTCATATTGGACAACAAAGGCTGCACAATCCACGTCGATGGAAAACTGCCAACCCGTGGAAGTGCGCTACGCCCTGGGTTGCTCAACCCCTCACCATGACGGCCTTGACGGGCTGCTCGGCAATCGGTAAGGTGTGTTGCCACCACGATTCGGGGTTATCATAGGAGGCCAATGTTGCGGAGGAATTATGCCTAAGACTCATGACGTTTTTGGGGCCCGTGCCACTCTCGAAACCGCCGGCGGCCGCGCGGTCATTTACCGCCTCGACAGCCTGGAAAAGTCCGGCCGTGGGGCGGTCGGGCGTCTCCCGTTTTCGATCAAGGTTCTGCTGGAATCTCTGCTGCGGAATTGCGACGGCACGCTGGTGACGGAGGAAGACGTCACCTCGCTCGCCAAGTGGAACGCCAAGGCGCCCGCGGCGCACGAGGTGCCCTTCAAACCGGCGCGCGTGATCCTTCAGGATTTCACCGGAGTTCCCGCAGTGGTGGACCTGGCCGCCATGCGCACGGCGATGAAGCGATTGGGAGGCGACGCCACCAAAATCAATCCCCTGGTTCCCGTCGACCTGGTCATCGATCACTCGGTGCAGGTGGATTTCTTCGGGAATTCCTCCGCCCTTGAGCGCAACGCGGAAATCGAGTTTGAGCGCAACCGCGAGCGCTACGAATTCCTGCGCTGGGGCCAGCAGGCGTTCCAGAATTTCCGCGTGGTGCCTCCGGCTACGGGCATTGTGCATCAGGTGAATCTGGAATTTCTGGCCAAAGTGGTGCTGGCTCAGAAGGTGAACGGTGAAACCGTGCTGCTTCCTGACACGCTGGTGGGGACCGACTCGCACACCACGATGATCAACGGCCTCGGCGTGCTGGGTTGGGGCGTGGGCGGCATCGAGGCGGAAGCCGCCATGCTCGGCCAACCGTATTATTTCCTGACGCCGAAGGTGGTGGGCTTCCGGCTGCGCGGAAAATTGAATGAAGGCGTGACGGCCACGGACCTGGTGCTGACGGTCACGCAGATTTTGCGCAAGAAGGGTGTGGTGGACCAGTTCGTGGAATTTTTCGGCGAAGGTCTCGCGGAAATGACGCTCGCCGACCGCGCCACCGTGGCGAACATGTCTCCCGAATACGGCGCGACCATGGGTTTCTTCCCCATTGATGCCGAGACGCTGCGCTACCTCCGCCAGACGGGCCGCACCGATGAGGAAGTGGACCGCGTGGAGCGCTACGCGAAAGAACAGGGAATTTTCCGCACCCATCAAACTCCTGATCCGGAGTTCACCGATGTGCTGGAGCTGGACCTGGCCGCGGTGGAGCCGAGCCTGGCCGGGCCCAAACGGCCGCAGGATCGCGTCCCGCTGTCGCAAATGAAGCAGGCGTTTCGGCGTGCACTTTCTGCTCCGGTGAAGGAGCGGGGGTTCGGCCTTTCGGCGGACGATGCAGGCCGGAGCGCCAGCGTGAAATTCAACGGCTCAAGCGCTCAGTTAGGCCACGGGTCGGTGGTGATTGCGGCCATCACTTCCTGCACCAACACTTCCAATCCTTCCGTTATGTTGGGGGCGGGCCTTGTGGCGAAGAAGGCTCTGGAAAAAGGATTGCAAGTTCCGCCCTACGTCAAAACCAGCCTCGCGCCCGGCTCGAAAGTGGTGACGGAATATTTGCAGGCTGCCGGGTTGCTTGAGTCGCTTGCGGGCCTGCACTTCGACCTGGTGGGCTATGGTTGCACCACATGCATCGGCAACAGCGGTCCGCTGCCGCCCGAGGTGGCGAGCGCCGTGACGCAGGGTCAACTGGTGGCCGCGGCCGTTCTTTCCGGAAATCGCAATTTTGAAGGCCGCGTTCATCCCCAGGTGCGCGCAAACTATCTGGCATCGCCGCCGCTGGTGGTGGCGTACGCGCTGGCGGGGACCGTGGATATTGATTTGGCCACCGAACCCCTGGGAAAAGATCGCCAGGGCAACGCCGTTTTCTTGCGCGATATCTGGCCTTCCCAAGCGGAGGTGGGTGAAGCGCTCAGCCGCTGCGTCCGCCCGGAGATGTTTCGCCAGAGTTACCAGAACGCCTGGGACGGCAACCCCACCTGGAATGCCATTCCCGTGGCCGGCGGCGCGCTTTACCCCTGGCAGGAAACTTCGACATACATTCAGGAGCCGCCGTTCTTCATCGGCCTCACTCCCACCCCCGGAGCCATCGGCGAAATTCGCGGCGCGCGCGTCCTGGCGCTGCTCGGTGATTCCGTGACCACCGACCACATCTCTCCGGCAGGCGATATTCCCGTGGACGGGCCCGCCGGTCGCTTCCTGGTGGAGCGCGGCGTAACGAAGAAGGATTTCAATTCCTTCGGCTCGCGGCGCGGCAACGATCGCGTGATGGTGCGCGGCACGTTTGCGAACATTCGGCTGAAGAACTTGCTTGTGCCGGGGACGGAAGGAGGCATCACACTGCACTTTCCGGGCGGTGAGCGGATGTCCATTTACGAAGCGGCCATGCGCTACTTGGCGGACGGCATCCCACTTCTCGTGCTGGCCGGGAAGGAATACGGTTCGGGTTCATCGCGCGATTGGGCGGCGAAAGGAACGCTGCTGCTCGGCGTGCGCACCGTGCTGGCGGAAACTTACGAGCGCATCCATCGCAGTAACCTGGTGGGAATGGGTGTGTTGCCCCTGCAATTTCGCGAAGGAGAAAACGCCGCGACGCTGGGGCTCAGCGGGCAGGAGGTCTTCGACGTCGCTGGCCTGAGCGGAGAAATCCGCCCGCGCTCGGAAGTCACCGTGACCGCCGTCGCACTAGATGGCGCGAAGAAAACCTTCCCGGCCATCGCACGACTTGACTCGGCTGTGGAAGTGAACTATTACCGCAACGGCGGCATCCTGCCCACGGTGTTGCGCAGCCTGCTGAAGTCCGCGTAATCTCGTCCGCGCTTTCACGCGCGGAACGCCATCAACATGTCCATTCTCAGCCAAGCCCGCGCAGCCATGGCCCATGGGCGGGCAAAGCTCCGGCAGCTCACTGCCTTCTGGGTCCCGGCGCGCGAAGCTTTTTGGCTGGCGCTGGAAGAACTGCGCACCCACAAGCTGCGATCCTTCCTAACCCTGCTCGGGATCGTCATTGCCACCACCACACTGATCGTCGTAATGGCCGTGGTGAACGGCATGAACCTCTATATCGCCACCAAAATCGCCAACCTCGGCACGAACACTTTCGTGCTCTCCCGGATCAAGTGGGCGCAGGGTTACGATGAGTACCTGAAGGCTCTGCGACGCAACCGGCCCATCCGTTTTGAGGAGTACGAGTACCTGCAGGATACGCTGAGCGGTTACGAGGCCATGAGCGCCATCGCGTCGCCTTCCACAAGGCCCCAGGTGCGATACGGCGGCCGTTCCATTGACGAAGTGAATTTGCTGGGAGTCACCTCCAGCCACGCTTACATCGGCCGGGAAAAGGTGGCGTGGGGGCGCTACATCACCGATCAGGACTACCGCCACAATACGCGGGTTTGCTTTATTGGCCAGGACATTGTGGACAAGCTCTTCCCCTCGGTCGATCCCATCGGCAAGGAATTGACGGTGGGAGGCCATAACTTCAGCGTGGTGGGTGTAGCGGAGAAGGTCGGTTCCACCTTCGGGGCGAGCCAGGACAATTTTGTATTTATTCCTCTCGGCACCTTTCGGAATCTCTTCATGCCGAACCCGGAGCTGATCGTTTATATCAAAGCCCCGGACGCTCAGCACATGATGGAGTTGGAAGACGAGGTGCGGGTCCTCATGCGGGCGCGCCGCCACGTGCCCTACCGCGAAGACGACACCTTCGGCATCAACGCGTCGGAAACGCTGATGAGCGCCTGGCAGGACCTGACGGGCACCATCTTCGCGGTCACCATCGGCGTGGTGGCGGTGTTCATGGTGGTGGGTGGAATTGTGATTATGAACATCATGCTGGCCACGGTCACGGAGCGCACCCACGAGATCGGAATTCGCAAGTCCGTGGGGGCGAAACGCAGCGACATCCTGTGGCAATTCCTGATTGAAGCCGCGGCGCTCTCGGGCCTGGGGGGCGTCATGGGAGTGGTCCTTTCCTATGGTCTCGCTTGGCTGGTGGCCCTGGTTTTCACCGCCGATGTGCCCACCAGCGCAGTGATCGTGGGAATTACACTCTCCACGCTGGTCGGTCTCTTCTTCGGAATCTACCCGGCGCGGAGGGCGGCAGAGCTTGATCCCATTCAAGCACTGCGGGCAGAGAAATAGGATGAAAACTTATTGGCGCCAAGTCGGTGAAAATCTGTGGCTGGCGCTCGATACCTTGCGCACGCACAAGTTCCGGTCGCTTCTTACCGTGCTCGGCGTTGTAATCGGCACCACCACGGTGATTATGGTGGCTTCGATCATCGCGGGCCTCGACACGCAACTGGTGCAGGCGGCAGAGCAGTTTGGCACAAGAACGGTATGGCTCTACAAGCTGCAGATGGGCACGCCGCATCGCCTGACGCGCGAGGAGCGCCTGCGCAAACCGCTCAGCTACGATGACGCCATGGCCATCAAGGAGCAATGCCCCGCCGTCGAGGAGGTGTCCGTGGTCCTCTTCAGCCAGATCGAAGAGATGGGCTTGCCGCCGTCCACGGCGCGCTACAAGAGCCGCGAGATGGCGGGGGCGCAGTATATGGGTGTGGACGCCAACTATCTGGCCCTCGCCAACTCTTCTCTCGCCGACGGCCGCTTCTTTACCCAGACCGATGATCTGCACCGCCGGGATGTTGTCGTAATCGCCGCCAATGTGGTGGAACAACTCTTTCCGCACGAAGATCCGGTCGGCAAAACCCTCGTGGTGGACGGACACGCCTTCGAAGTCATCGGCACCCTCAACAAGTTTAAGGGAGTCCTGGGCGACAGCCCCGACGACCGTGACATCTTCATTCCCTATTGGACTTACAAGAAGCTCTATCCTGCGGCGAAGGATCATTTCATCACCGCGCTGGCTGCCCGCGGACGGATGGACGAGGCGCAGGACGAAATCCGCGGCCTCCTGCGCCGGCGCCGCCATGTGAAACCCAGCGAGCCGGACAACTTCGGGATATCGACCGCCGAGTCAATCATCACCGAGTTCCGCGAGATTATCAGCAGCGTGGCGCTGGTGATGGTGGTGATCTCTTCCATCGGCCTGCTGGTGGGGGGCATCGGCGTGATGGACATCATGCTGGTGTCGGTTACGGAGCGCACGCGGGAGATCGGCGTGCGCAAGGCCGTGGGCGCGCGTCAACGCGATATCGCCTGGCAATTCTTGCTGGAGGCGGTGGTGCTTACCGGCTCCGGTGGGCTCGTCGGAATCGCCCTGGGCTGGCTGCTGAGTTTTCTCATCCGCATGTTGGTGCCGAGCCTGCCCTCCACCGTTCCCCTCTGGTCCGTGGTGGCAGGCTTCGTCGTTTCCACCGGCGTCGGATTATTCTTCGGCCTGTGGCCGGCCTTAAAGGCGGCGCGGCTTGATCCCATCACCGCACTCCGATATGAATAGCACTTCCTCAGGTTCGATTGTGGATAAAGGGCAAATGGGGGCAAATGCGCGCAAATTGGCGAGCCCAAATAAACTTGTCTCCGCGTTGCCGGGTGTACTATCCTGAAGCGTTTCGGTATTAAAGTCTGGCGACATAATTGCCTATGTGACAAGAAATCACTAAACGGAGGGTCATTTTACCCATGTCTTCCTACAACGGTAATCCTGTCCCAACCGAAGGCCAAGCCATCACTTACGTGGATGGCGGGTTTGTAATTCCTGACACACCGGTTATTCCCTACATCGAGGGCGACGGCACCGGCCGCGACATTTGGAAAGCCTCGCAGCGGGTTTTTGACGCGGCCGTTGACAAAGTCTTTGGCGGGAAACGACATATTGTGTGGTACGAGGTCTTTGCCGGCGAAAAGGCCTTTCGAAAGTTCGGCGAGTGGCTACCGCAGGGCACCCTCGACGCCATCAGAGATTTTCGCATTGCCATCAAGGGCCCGCTCACGACTCCGGTGGGTGGCGGCATTCGCAGCCTGAATGTTTCGCTGCGGCAATTGTTGAATCTTTACGCCTGCTGGCGGCCGGTAAAGTACATTCCGGGCGTACCCTCGCCCGTGCGGCACCCCGAGCGGATGAACATCATCATCTTCCGCGAGAACACCGAGGACGTTTACGCCGGCATCGAGTGGCGCGAAGGAACTCCCCAGGCGAAGCGGGTTATTGAATTTGTCAACGCCCTGTTGACGGAAGACAAGAACAAGAAGCAGGTGCGGCTCGACTCCGGCGTGGGGATCAAGCCCATGTCGATCACGGGGACCAAGCGCCTCGCGCGGCGCGCCTTGCAGTATGCCCTCGCCAAGGGCCTGAAGACGGTGACCCTGGTTCACAAGGGCAACATCATGAAGTTCACCGAAGGCTCGTTCCGCGACTGGGGCTACGAATTGGCCAAGGAAGAGTTTCGCGCGCAGATTGTGACCGAGCGCGAGAGCTGGATCTTGGGCAACAAGGACAAGGACCCCAACCTGTCGGTGGAAGCCAACGCGGCCATGGTGGAGCCGGGCTTGGAGATGGCGAACGAAGCCTTCCAAAAGCAAGTCGCCAAGGAAGTGAAAGATTGTCTCGACGCGATTTACCCGACGCACGGCAGCGGGCAGTGGAAGAACAAAATTCTGGTGAACGACCGCATCGCGGATTCGATGCTCCAGCAGATTCTGACCCGCGCGGATGAATACCAGGTGGTGGTGACGCCGAACCTCAACGGCGATTACCTTTCCGACGCCTGCGCGGCGCAAATCGGCGGGCTGGGCGTGGCGCCGGGCGCGAACATCGGCGATGGTTATGGCGTGTTCGAGGCCACGCACGGCACCGCTCCGAAATATGCCGACAAGGACATGATCAATCCCGGCGCGATGATCCGCTCTGGCGCGCTGATGTTTGAGTTTATGGGCTGGCCGGAAGTCGGCAAGCTGATTGAGGACGCGCTCGCCGCCACCATCGTGCAGCACCGCGTGACCTACGACTTGGAGCGGCTGATGCAGATGGAAGGCATCAAGGATGTGCAGAAGCTCGGCACCAGCGGGTTCGCCGGCGCGATCATTGAAAACATGGATCGAATCAAATGAATTGAGTCATTTGTTCATCGGGTCACATGGATCGGGTCATTGACTCATCGGATCATTGAATCATTTAAAGACGTCAGCTTCGGGCCATTGACCAGCACATACGGGCAGACCACAAAATGGTTTTGAAATGACTCGATGACCAAATGGCTAAATGACTCAATTTTTCGGAGGAGGGCATCATGCGTAAGAAAGTGACAGTGATTGGGGCAGGAAACGTGGGGGCGACGCTTGCCCACCGCATTGTGGACAAGCAACTTGCGGACGTGGTGGTGATCGACATCCTGGAGGGCGTGCCGCAAGGCAAGTGTCTGGACTTGCTGGAAGCGGGCCCCATTGAAGGCTACGACGTCAAGGTCAAAGGCACGAACGATTACGAGGACACGGCGAATTCCGACATTGTGGTGATGACGGCGGGATTCCCGCGCAAGCCCGGCATGAGCCGCGACGATCTGCTCCGCGCCAACTTTGAGGTGGTGCATAGCGCCATCGAAAAGGCGGCCAAGCTCTCGCCGCAAGCGATCCTGATTGTGGTGACGAACCCGCTCGACGCCATGGTGCAGACGGCGTACCGCGTGAGCGGCTTCCCCAAGAACCGCGTGATCGGCATGGCCGGCATTCTGGATTCGGCGCGTTATCGGACGTTCCTCGCCGAAGCCTTAAACGTTTCGGTGCAGGACGTGGAAGGCCTGGTGCTGGGCGGCCACGGCGACACCATGGTCCCCGTGCCCAGCTACACCACGGTGGCGGGCGTCCCGATTGCGCAGCTCCTGCCCAAGGAGAAGCTTGACAAGATCATCGACCGCACGCGCAAGGGCGGCGGCGAGATCGTGGCCCTGCTCAAAACCGGCAGCGCGTACTATGCCCCTTCGGCAGCCGTCGTGCAGATGATCGACGCCATCTTCAATGACCGCAAGAAAATCCTGCCCTGCGCCGCCTATCTCGAGGGTGAATATGGAATCAAGGGGCTGTTCGTGGGCGTGCCCGTTAAGCTGGGAGCCGGTGGCATCGAGGAAATCATCCAGATCAAGCTGACGCCGGAAGAGCAGGCCGCACTCGAGAAATCCGCCGCTGCCGTGAAAGAGCTTACGGAAATTATCGGCGTGTAGTGAGCCGTAGCCACGGTCAGCGCATTTCTGACCGTCGGCCTTCCTTTGTGAGAAGCACCTTGGACTGCGGCGGCTCGACGCCGCCTTAGCGCTCGTTTTCGGCCTGTGTCTTCAAGTCGCCTTTGTCTTCGCCATCGCCGTAATTTCAAGGCGGCGTCGAACCGCCGCAGTCCAAGGTGCTTCGCGCCGCGATCTTCACGAGCGCGGACCTGTCTATTGGAACTTGAATCGAGGAGTCGCTACGACTCTCGCTTCCTCCGCCGGAGTCGCGCCAGAAATAATCCCAGCAAAGAGAAGGGACCGTAAACGAGCGCCGCGGCGCCATATCCGATATTTCTTGCCTTGCGCATCTGCACGCCGAAACTGTCAAAAGCCTGGTCCGAGGTGAGGTAAGTCCAGGTCGCGCCACGTTGAGAGGCCCCGAAACCGCCGGCCCCGGCTCCGGCCAATCGCTTGGGGATTTCCTCCGTAATCCTCGTCTGCAAGTTTCCAAATAGCGCATGCACGGACTTGAGGTATTCGAAGAGAGGATCACCGCCGCCATAGGAAATCCACGGCGTTCCCTCCTGCAGTTCCTTGACTGAGGCGAGATGCTCTGACCAGAGATCGTCGATGGTGTTTAGTGCCACCAGCCTTTCGAGTTCGGAAGAGCTTGAGGTTGCCCCCACGAGGATGGCTTGGCGTCGCTCCTGAATTGCCAGCCGTTGCCCTTCAATAACGATTTCGTACTTGTGAAGGAACTGCCGATTGTCGAGGTTTTGCCCTTCCACCAGCCGCTGAATACCCTCCGCGTCATATTGGAGCCTGGGATGATCAATGCCGAATTTGACCAGCAAATCGTCCTCGCGCGAAATGAGGAATCGGGAGCCGCCTGGATCGCCCTGGCGTCCGGCGCGGCCGCGAAGTTGGTTGTCGATGCGGCGGCTTTCGTGCCGGTTGGTACCGATGACGTACAAGCCCCCCAGTTCGGCCACTCCCTTGCCCAGCGGAATGTCCGTCCCGCGCCCTGCCATGTTGGTCGAAATCGTTAGCGCCCCGCGCTCTCCGGCATGGGCGATAATCCCCGCTTCCTTTTCCTCGCTCCGGGCATTCAAAACCTGGTGGGGAATATCCTGAAGGCGATTGCTCAGGCGTTCGGACTCTTCCACACTCACTGTTCCTACTAGAATCGGGCGGCCGGAATGATGCACGTTGTGAATTTCCCGGATCACGGCGTCTTCCTTTTCCTGCTTCGTTCTAAAAAGTACGTCGGGATGGTCGACGCGAATCACCGGGCGATTGGTGGGAATGACTTCCACTTCCAGTCCGTAAATTTTACGAAACTCCTCCGCCTGGGTTGCGGCAGTACCCGTCATGCCGCATACCTGGGGATAAAGCGCGATCAAATTCTCCATGGTGATCGATCCCAGAATCCTGCCCTGGGTTTTGGGCGCCACACCTTCCTTGACTTCGATAGCCGTGTGCAATCCTGCGGGCCACCGTCTTTCCTGCACAATTCGCCCTTTGAATTCATCAACGGATTTGATTTCCCCATCCTTCACCAGGTAATCGACGTCCCGGCGAAGTAGCGCGTGAGCATGCAGGGAGTTCTGGACCGCGGCCAGCAATGGCAAGTTCTCCTCGGCAAACAGATTGCCGCAACCAAGGCTGCTTTCCACGGCCTGGATTCCGGCGTCCGTAAGTCCGATGTTTCTTCCGTATTCGTCCAGCGAATAGTGAAGAGACCGGCGGAAGCCTCGCACCAGGCTATCCACGCGATGAGCTAGTGGAACTTGCCCTGAGTCGCCGCCCGCAATCACCAGGGGGACCCGCGCTTCATCGATGAGCAGTGAGTCCGCTTCGTCAATCACCGCCACCGCGAAGGGCCGGTGCACTTGATCCCTCGGATACAAGGCGAGTTGGTCCCGAAGATAATCGAACCCCACCTCGTTCGCCGTGGCGTAAGTGATGTCACAGGCATAGGCGCGCCGGCGCTCCTCGATGCCCATGCCTTGCTGGATGCAGCCCACCGAGAGGCCCAAGAACTCGTAGATGGGACCCATCCATCTGGCGTCCCGCCGGGCCAGGTAGTCGTTCACGGTCATCACGTGAACGCCCTGCCCCTCCCGGGCATAACTGGCAATCGCGGGAACCGCAGCAAGCGTCTTCCCTTCACCCGTTTGCATCTCCACGATTTTCCCGCGCGCCAGGGCCAGGGTGCCCCGTAGCTGAACGTCGAACATGGTCAGCCCCAGCATGCGCGCCCCCACCACGGCGGTGATGGCAATTACTTCCAGCAAATCGCGGCCACGCCTGGCGGCGGCTCTCAGTTCACTGTCCGCGAATGTGGCGAGTTCTCCGCGGCGCTGGTTTATCCAATCGATTTCAGATTTGCACGAAGCTGAACGATGAAATAAAGACTTCAAAAAGTGGACCACGGCGCCCTCCTCTTCTTCCATCAGAATTCATTTGTGGGGGAATGCAGTTAGGCGACAGTGGAAAGTGGTGGAGCCCTTAGATGCCGAGCGGCCCAGGAGCTGTGGATGACCTTGGGGAAGTCGTTGCGGTAGGAAACCCCTGCATCCGGATTGGGGTATTTTCGAATGGCGCGCTCGCGGTGGACGTGCTGTTCGCGGCGCTCCTTGGCAACCTGCACGATGGCAGAAGTTTCAGGGCTTCCCTGCAAGCTCGAAAGCGGCACGGCTTGCCCTGCCCCAAGGGCAACAAGCGCGGCAAGAAACCAGGTTGCTGGGTGCTTCTTCATTGACCGTGAGTATGACACAGAAAGGCGCGCACTGCCATCTTGTCCCGACGTCAGGAGAATCGGGGCGGCCCCAATGAACGGTCCTCGTAGCGCCGGGCTTTAGCCCGGCACTTCCGATTACACGCCGCCTTGCCAATCACGGTAGCCGAATACGGGAAGTGCCGCCCTGAAGGGCGGCGCTACGTCTCGCAATGTCCGGCCCAAGGCGTGGGGCCGCAGGCGGCCGCCCCCCTGCCAAATTCCCTCATCCCCGACCTCTCATCCGCCGATAACCAATCATGAAGGAATTCTATTGAGTTCTGCATAATACAGTGACACTCGTAGAACCTTCAAAACGGCAACGTACTTTGCTTCCAGCAGGAGGCGACGATATGGCGCCGCCGGCGCAACCGCTGGAGGGCGCTGCGCGTCCTGTGC
>Ga0326728_10008682_pt1 | contig 25027 bp, 16 predicted proteins | sample MB3enrmetagenome_FD_207602 | JGI IMG/M metagenome (GOLD analysis project Ga0326728, IMG submission 207602) | Lab enriched peat soil microbial communities from McLean, Ithaca, NY, United States - MB31MN | ecosystem: Environmental > Terrestrial > Soil > Wetlands > Peat | place: USA: New York... | reverse complement strand
GTCCCGCCCCGGCTGCCCCAATTGTATTCGAAGCGAACGGTACGACGGGTGTACGGCAGAGTAAATGCGCATGCCGAACCGGGCGTAACGTTTCTGCGTGTCCCGGAGGGAGTCGAACGATAACTCGGCGTCGCCGAACTCCAACCGCACCCACTTGAGTCCGATCTGCTGGAGGAAGAGCAGATCGTCGTCCGTAATGGTCGTTGCATTCAACCGGTGGGCCAATTTGATGTCACCGGCTTCGCCTGGGTTAGCCCGTGTGGCCGGTATTTGCGCGAGAATTGGTATCGCAGAGGACCAAAACACTGACTTGAGGAGCTGGCGCCGGTGGTACAGCATAGATACCAGACATTAGATTGCACTGCGCGCTAACATGCAACCTACGCGGAGGTGTTGCAACTCGCGGTCGCGCGACGAGTCCGTGGGATCACACCCGGCCACTAGACTGGCTGCTCCTTGGCGTGCGCCACAACTCACGCTACGATGCCAGTGCAGCCTGCAACATGGCGCGCGCGTATCCCACGTTATACGCAAAGGCAGAATAGCCGCCGCCACCGGGGTATTCGGAGCGGAAGCCCGCGCGCTCGCGGTCGTAATCGAGCGCGCGTGGGTGCTCGGGGTAAACTAGCCGCGGATACTTTTGCCGCACCAACTCCTTCATCACCGCGAACATGTTGACCTGGCCCTCATCCAGAAATACTTCGGTGTACTTCTCGTACGGCACGCGCACTCGCACGTTACGAAAATGCACATGATTAATGCGGTCGCGCTCGCCGAAATAGCGGCACACCTCCACCGGGTCCTGGCCCATCTCCCGCGTTACACCGCAGTCAAACGTGATCCCGTTCGCAGGACTCGGCACGATTTCGATCAATCGCTTCCATCCATCGACCGTCCCCATGATCTGCTCCGAGCCGCGGCTGATGGGCGCCGGAGGATCATTGGGATGCAGCGCCAGCCGAACGCCCGCTTCCTGCGCCACGGGCACCACGGCCTTCAGAAAGTACGTGATGTTGCTCCAAATTTCCTCGAGTTTGTGCGCGCCTTCATTCGGAAGTGGCGGCAAATCCTTCACGCGGTCGTAATCGAATGCCGTCAACCCTGCGCCCGCTCGCCCGGTTTCTTCGTAGTACCCCTCGACGATGCGGTGCGCGTAGAAGTTGTACTCTACCACCGGCAGGCCCACGCGCCCCGCCACGCGGATCGACTGCTGGACCTTTTCAATCTCTTCGTCGCGCCCCGGCCGGCCATAAATCGTATTGGGAAATCCGTCGATCATCAGGTTGCCCAGCGTCAGACCGCCCGATTGGAAGTCCGCCATCAGGGACCGGAGGCGGTTCTCCGCCCAGGGAATGCGCGGCCCATCCATCAGCACGTGGTCCACGCCGAGCTGCTTCACCCGGCGCATGCCCGCCGGATCCGGACCGCCCGCTGAGGGCGCAGTTCCCCCCGGTTCGAGGGAGATCTTGGGAGTCTCGGGACCTTCCGCGCGCGGCCCCGGAATCTCGGCAGCGGAAGCCCGCGGCGTGACCTGTTGTGTAACCAGAGCCGACGCGCCTATAGCTTGAATGATTGTTCTTCGAGACAGATCGGAGTGCATGCGTTAAACCCTCGGCCATCCAGCATACATCCTGGACTGTGTTCGCGGACCAGATGTGCCAGTAATATTGCTGTGGCAAGTCGCTTTGCCGTTGGCCCCGTTTTTATCGCCGTCCGGCCTCGGGAATGACCGACGCCGCGGCCACGCGATCGCCTTCCTCCATGCGGATTAGGCGTACCCTCTCGCTAACCGCCGTTACGGTGATAGGATAGACCGGCTTATGAAATTCTTCGTCCTCGCGATGATTCTCTTGGCGCCGCCGGTAGTGTGCGGCCAATCTTTGAGTGCTCGCATTGCTCATACCGATCCCACAAAATACTCAGCCGAACCTGCCGAGCACGGCGGGGCCGGGGAACTACGGTACGAGGTCCTGTTTGATGAGCAAGTTTTCCACTCCAATCTGCTGTTTCTGCATCGCGGCGTGCTACCGCCAAGGAGCGGCATCGGGCACCACTATCACAACCAAATGGAGGAGATGTTCGTCATCCTCGATAATCAAGCGCAGTTCACGATCGATGGGCGCACTGCGCTGATCCAGGGGCCTGCCGGTGCGCCGTGCCGCATGGGCCGTTCCCACGCGATCTACAATCCAACGGATCGCCCCACCGAGTTTATGAATATCGCAGTGGCCAGCGTGAAGGGCCATTACGACAACTACGATCTGGATGACGACCGCGTGGGCGTGCCTCTCGATCCGAAACCAGTCTTTATCACAATGCGGCTCGATCGCACGCTGCTGAAAGCCGTAGAACATCTGCACGGTGGCAATGGCACAGCCCACTACCGCCGCGCTCTTGAACCGGAGGTGTTCTTCACCAACTGGGCCTATGTAGATCATCTCGTGCTGCCTCCTGGAGTATCCGTCGGCCGCCACATGCACACCGGAATCGAAGAGTTCTATTACGTAATCCGCGGAGACGGCCTAGCGCGCATCGATGCAGACAGCGCCGGGATTCACACGGGCGATGCCGTGCCCGTCCTGTTCAACGAGGTCCACTCGTTTGAGAATTCAGGCTCGGGCGATCTGGAGTTTCTGATCGTAGGGGTGGCGCGCGAAAAAGGCAAGCTGGATGTCACGGACGTGAAATAGCGCAGCCGAGACGAAGACGGGAACCACCAGAGAAGGTTGCGGCGAACGGATAAGCTACTCTTCAAAAACCCACACACCGGATCCGCTCGCGCCAACAGCCAATCGCACTTGCCATGACCCGTCGGGCTCCTGTGTGGTTTGGACCTTTCCCGAACCCGTCACATCGCGAAAATATCCTTCCTTGCCCGAGGCGTGGATCATGCTTCCCGGGATTTTCAAGTGAAGGGTTTTAGGGACGGCAGCGTCGCCGGGAAGGTCGCGCTCCAGGTTGCCGAGCAAGAATACCAACTTTCCATCGGCCCGCCGCCAGTAGTGAATTTCATAAGGGACGGTGATTGGCTGCGAAGCATCGAGGGGTGACCGCCCGGCATCCTGCAACAGCTTCTGGAAGGCCCGCGCGGTTAGAACGTATGGTTCTGTGTTGGCGATGACCGCCGACATGGTTTCTGAACCATCGTTGGCGTTTTCCTTGGGTGAGAAAAAAGGTGGATTCCAATAGAGCCAATGGCGTTTCGGCGAATCCGCAAAAACCAAGTCAGGGCATGCGCCCGTTGCATACACGGTTTGGACCGGAGGCTTCGCCGCAAGCGCATAGTGGCCTTGCCACACGGAAAAGCTCTTCGACAGATCATCGGTCAGCCCAGGCACCGCGGATTCGAGATGGGCCGATTGAAGGGATCTCTCCTGATCGAGAGTCTTGCAAGGCGGCCGCAAAATCTCGCCCAACTGAGGGTCAATGCCCCAAGTCGGGTCCCCAACGAAGGCCATCGCCTCGCCCGCGCGCTCGCGGCGGCGAATTTCCTGGGCGGTCTTGGGTTCGAGTTGCGCCGGGGATTGAAACACGAGCAAATCAGAATGCACTAAGGGTAGCCACTCCGGGCGAGTGATGGAGAGGATGGGCACTTGCCACTTCATCAGCATCCCCGCATGGTCTTCAAAGAATTCCTTGATCAGCCAATCAGGGTGCGTGCCTTGCAGCCAGGCAATGAACCGGCGGTTGTATACCAAGGTGGGTCCGAGCGTCTCCTGGGTCACGAGGGCATCGGCTGTGGCGGCATCGACATTGGTGGCCAGGAACTTCACGTCTTCAGGCGACCAGAGCTGGCGGCCATGATTGGCCCAGGATAGGTATATGCCCCGAGGAAGCTTTTCCCCATTCGGCATTTTGACGGCGGCGTGCAGGAAGGCCCAGATTTCCCAACGCATCTTTTGCGGCACGGTGTGCAGCGTGTCCCAGGGCTCATAGGCGTCCCACGTGTCTACTAGCACGTAGTGGCGCGTGGGCGTATCCGCAAGCTGGGCGGCGTGCCCAAGAATATTCGCCAGTTGGAACGAGTAGCCAATCAGGTGGCTGTTCCAGTACTCATTCCAAGCTCCGCCCCAGGACTGGTCAATCCAAACGTCGAGATATCCTTCTTTGGCGATGCGCTCGAGATCGAAGCCGTCAATCCTCCACTCGGAGACGGGAGAAACGGCGTTCGAATACCCCATCATTAGGCAATTTGGATTGGCCTGTTTGGTTTCGCGAACCAAAGTAGCAATGGCTTGGTGCCACCGTTCCATCTCCTGGGGATCAGCCGAGCCGCGATCGCCGAAATGGCCGACCTTGAGGTACTCAACTTGCCCCCACATCCCATCGCGCAGAACCAGGGCATCGAATTTCACGGCGCGCGAAACTGTCCCCCATTGCTGCGCAAAGAAATGAGGAAAGGGCGTGCTCGGGGGAATTCCCGTCGGGAAGGCCGCGTAGGTACGGTGGTCGGCGCGCAGATTCCGGCATACGTTCAGGGGGCCCACGCCTGTCTTGTCCTGGCTTTGATCCCAAATTTCGAGGTGCTCGTCGCGCCAACCGCCTCCGCTGGCATTGTAATCGTGATGCCTGCCCAGCAACAGGCTGCCAAACTTGAAATCCTTGATCCCATACCGTTCCGCGGCTTGGCGGCGGAATTCCTCCCCCAGGGTTCTAAGATCGCGATAGGTCCAAGCTGGGTACTTGATTTCCTCCATGGGCAAGGGATAGGGCAAGTTCTGAAATTGCGGCCCCAGCCATTGCTTTACCTGAAACTCCGGCAAAGGGACGCGCTCATCAAGCTCGCCCTCAAAGCCCGCGATGTAATCGATCAGGAACCCTATGTTGACGATTACGCCCCGCCAACCCGTGGCGTTTTTGTAGAGCGGATAAGTGCGGTCCAGAAACTGTGAGACCGACTGCGCAATGTGCTCGTGATCAAACCAGTAGAGGTCGAGTTCAATCCAGCGGTCGGCTCGCAGGGCGGAAGGTCGATCGGGAGCCACGCCAGCACGACCCACCAGCGGCGCCATAAAAAGAAAGCAAACCACAATTAGGGTTTTCCGCATCATTCACCAATTGTTGCGAAGGAGGGGTGAGAAGTGAATTCCAATCGGCGCTAATATTTTCGCGCGCGCTTCTCACCTTTTACCCTTTACTTTTGCCCTTCGTTTTCTACGTTTCTTTCGGCCCGACCGCGTTCCACCTCCGGTCGATCAGGTAGGTCCCCGTAAGCGATTTCCATTTTATCCTAAGTTCGCTTCCGAACTACATGGCTGTTCAGACTAACGTCAGCATTGGCTCTCACCGCATCGAAAGATACGCGAGAGAGGCATCGGCATTTGGGTTAAGACATGGGGGTAGTTTATGGCGAAATACCGATTGAAAGCACCTGTATCGGCCGTATTGCACAGGACTGGGGGGCACAGAGAATCCGTGATAATTCCAGCGAGTGCTGTGCTCGACGACGCGTCTCGACATTCAGCAACTCTTGAGGGCAAGGTGGGTGTGTACTGGGAGGATAGGCATTACTCGGTTTCCCTGAAAGATCTGCTCACGAAGACCGAGGTGACACGGGTAACAACGTCTCGCCGTTGATTGGCCGGCGGCTCTTGTGCCATAAAGACCCGGTTTGCCACACCGCCCCACGAGGCCGTAACTGCTTCAGTCAGTTTCTCCACACACGGCGTTGGGGGAGGTCGCAGCAGCAGGAAGCTGCTTATATGGGGCTTCCCTCAGTACGTCAAGGCCTTCTTCGCCGTCACGTGCTTCTCCAGCTCTTCCCGGTTTAGGAAGTAGGTCGATTTGACTTGACTCTTGCTGAAGAGCTTTTCGGCCTGGTCGTCGTAGTGACCGGATTCCGGGTGGTCGCTTTCGCCGAGCGGGATCACCATGTACGATTGCGGCGGATTGGTTAGGATCACAATTTGCGTGGACGTCTGGCCGAGGTTGCCGACCATCTCCTTCCCGGACCGGCTGAAGCCGATGGCCCGCGGCGTCGCCATGCCCGCTTCGCGCAGTGTCCCGCCGCCGACCGGCCAGGTGCGCGTTCCGCCCTGCCGCCCGACGCGGAACAGCGTGCCGAAGGTTGCGTCGGGCGCGAACTCCGCGTTCAGCTTCCGTTCAGCGCTATTGAGCGCCGCGCGGATGGCGTCATCGGTGAGCGCCGCCGGCGGAACGACGTCGCGGCCGCCAGCGCCCAGCGCCGTCTTGAACAGGTAATACGCCAGCGCGGGTCGCGAATCTGGGTCGCTGCGGCGGTTCCAGCCGGCCAGCATCCTGGCGAATTCGCTTTCGGGGGCGGCCTTGACGATGCGGTCCTGCCATAGCTCCGCACGCCAGACCTGCGGCGAGAAGGCGATCCCGATCATCTGCGCCGCCGTCACGTCATGCGCGGCGTCGAGCAGGTCCAGCACCATGGCGGCGCGCTGGTGCGGCGCGGTCCGGGCCTCATTGTACAGATACGGATGGTCGGCCCAGTTTTCCGGCATGAGGGGGGAATCCTTCATCACGGCGAACGGCGAGACGTTGCAGTTCTGCATGTAGCCCTGCGGCGGGTTGGTGATCTGTACCAGGTCTTCGAATGGGTGAATGCCCTGCCATTCGCATTGCCCCGCCGCGCCATTCATCGGGCGTGAGGGATCGCAACCCTTCGGCCGCACCGGCACGCGCCCGTTGCGCACGTAGTAGATATCGCCATCGACCGTGCCGATCATGATGTTCTGGCTCATGTACTGGAGCCCCGCCAAGGCCTTCTTCGCCCCGGCCAGGTTGTGCGCGGTGAGAAGTTGCCAGGCGCTCTCCAGCAGGCGGTATTCGTTGGCGTATGGAATGGCCATCGAATAGGTCTTGCCGTCCTTATGCGCCACGATCGGCCCGTGCCGCGTGGATTCGATGCGCACCTCCTGCCATTTCACCCCGCCGTCCGTCTTCACACCGATGCGCTCGGTGCGCACGTCGAGCGGAGCCCATTCGTCCTGAAAGCGGTACTTGCCGTCCTTGACCTCTTCCTCATAGATGTCGGAGGTGTCGGGCCCTCCGGTAGTCATCGCGAGCGACAAGTACCGGCTGTGTCCGAGTGAGGGGAACGGCATCCCAAGGATGGCCGCGCCGGATACGTTCAGCTCGCCCCCGTAGAGCCGTATCTCGTAGAAACGGACTTCGCCGTACCAAGTGAGGTGCGGGTCGATCACCGCGATAGGCGCATGCATCGCTGTGCGGGACGGCGCGAGCAGCATCTCGTTGGACCCACGGTAGGCCACCGGGTCGGGCTGTATGCCGCCGCGCTGGAGGTCGCCGGCCGCTTCGCCTTCCGGCCAGCTCCAGATGATGTGCCTACCGAGGGCGACGATCTGCCACGGCTCGAGCTCGGGCGCCCAGGCGGGGACCTGCTCCGGGTGCTCCTGCATAAACTTTCGGACGCCGGCCTGAAAGGCTTCACAGATAGCGCGCAGCTTTAGATCGAGGTCCTTGTAGTGCTGCTGGGCCACTTCGCGGTGGCGGGCCAGCCGCGAGCGGTAATCCTGGAAGAGGAAGCTGGGACCGAAGACCTCGGCCATCGTGCCCTCGGCTTTGCGGTAATTCTTCATCATCTCTTCCAGCCGGTCCTCGGCCTGGGCGTAACCAGACCCGAAGGCCGCCCCGGTCGCCGTGGCCGCGAACACATGCGGAACGCCGTACTCGTCGCGGAGGATCTCGACTTTCTCCGCGCTCCAAGCTATGCCCAGCGATAGCAGAACCAACGCGAACCGTTGCACATCGACTCCTATAGAGCAATCAGGCGCCTCACGGAGCGGCGCGACCTAAGCATTAATTTGCATCGACCTTGCGTCCCCGCTCTTTGTGGGTGAGATTCTGAAACAGAAACAGACCGCTCTTGCCGCCCACTGCGAAGTCAACCGCGCCCTTGTGGTCGAGATCGGCCGTAGAAATTTCAATTCCAGCGCCGGCGCGCGTGCCGTAGTCGACAACGTGTTTCACCCACACAATGTTGCCGCGCTCGTCCTTGCGGTATTCGTACCAGTAGATGCCCAGCGGCTCGCGGGCGCCGGGATCATGGTCATGCGCCATGTAGCGCTTACCGGTGAGCAGATCCAACTGGCCGTCGCCGTTGATGTCCACCAGGACCATCGAGTGAGCCTGCGAGTAGGTGTCGTCGATCATGTGCTTGATCCACTTGCCGTCCGCGGTCTGCTCGAGCCAGAAGATGCCGTAGTCGTGCGCCATCGTAGTGACGATGTCGGGACGCCCGTCGCCGTTGATATCGAGGGTGTAGATGAACCCGGTCGCGCCGAGTTGGAAGTCCGGGTGCCATTTCCACTCCCCGTGGCGCGGGTCAGGCGGCGCCTCGAACCAGCCCTCGGGCGTGATGATGTCCGTGCGACCGTCGCCGTTGACGTCGCCCGCGCCGATGCCGTGGCCGTAGCTCTTCGGGCTGATGACGTGCTTCACGAAGCCGCCCGGGGTGTGCTCGTACCAGGCAGTGGGTGCGTTGTCGCCGCCATACTGTGGCAGGATGGCATCCGCCTTGCCACTGTTAGTAAGGTCTACCAGGAACGCGAATTCGATGAAGTAGCCTTTGTCGATGACGTGTTCGGGCCACGCGGCGCCGGCCTTGCCTGGGTTTTCCATCCACACCAGCTTGCCGGCGAAGCCGTAGGCACTGACGATATCCACCCGGCCGTCGCCGTTCACATCGAGCGGAAGGTCGGCGAAATCGTCGATGTAACCGGGCACGTAGTTGATGTCGCGAAACTTGTGCGGAGTCCACCGGGGTGCTTCGTACCAATACTCGCCGGACACAATGTCGAGCTTGCCGTCCCCGTTGATGTCGGCGAAGGCGCAGGTCTCGCTGGCACCCAGGTCGATCGTATGTTTTTCAAAAGGGACTTCAGGCGGGCGGCTGGCGGCGACGAGTGCCGCGGCTCCCAGGATCAGAGCAATGGAGGAGGTTTTCATCGGAGGCTCCTAGATCTTCGGCAGTTCCCAGCCCTTGCGGCGCGGACGGTCGGTAGCGAGCAGGTTGGCCTCTTTGTCGCCGATGACCTGCTCCGTGGCCGGATCCCAGCGCAGCTTGCGGTTCAGGCGGCGCGCCAGATTCGCCAGGTGGCAGACGGTGACTGAGCGGTGGCCGATTTCGACGTCGGCGTTCGGCCGCTGGCGCGTCGGGATGCACTCCAGCCAATAGCCCATGTGGTACTGAGCCTGCCACAGCGCGCGCTGGTCGTGCCACTTGACGATTTCTTCCTGCGGCGGCAGATCCAGCGAGACACCCGGGGCGTCGATCTTGAAGTTGTTGCGCCAGATGTCGATCTTGCCCTTTTCGCCGCTGAACCGGGCCCCGCCTTGCAGGTCGTTTTTCTCCCCGTCATACGGCAACTCCAGACGCACCTCGACACCGTTGGCGTAGCGGAACGCCGCGCCGCCCGCCGGTTCGGTCACCGGCCAGAACTCCACTGGGCCGGAACCGTCCATCCCAAGCGCCATCTGCACCATGTCCAGACCGTGCGCACCCCAATTTGTCGTCTCGCCGCCGCCGTAGTCTTGGTAGCTCCCCCAGTGGGCATGCAAGTGGCTATTGTACGGGCGCATCGGCGCCTGGCCTGTCCAAACGTCCCAATCGAGTTTCTCCGGCTTGGGTTCTTCTGGCAGAGGTGCTGTCAACGGCTTGGAATCGGGATAATTCAGGCACTGCACCAGATTGATCTTGCCCAGACCGCCGGTGCGCACCAGCTTGCAGGCCATTTGGTCCATCTCCATGGAACGCTGCTGGGTGCCGACCTGAAACACGGTCTTGTACCTCCGCGCGGCCTGCACCAGGGCGGTTCCTTCGCCGGGGTAAAGCGTCAACGGCTTCTCGGCGTAGACGTCCTTGCCTGCCTGGCAAGCGTGGATGCAGGGAATCACTCGATCGAAGTCCTGCGTCGCGATGATGACCGCGTCGATGTCTTTACGATCGAGAATCCTGCGGTAGTCCTGGTAAACGTCCCACGCGGTCCCGCGCTTGGCGACCGCCTCTTCGGCGCGAGCCAGGAAGCAGTCCGAAAGCGCGGCCACCTGCCCCGGCTTGGGCAACTGGTCGATCAACAGGTTGGCACGGAAGCCAACGCCAATCACGCCGACGTTGATGCGGTCGTTAGCGCCGCGAATGCCCGGGGTAAGGATCAGCGGCAGTGCGCTGGCCTTCAAAAAGGTGCGTCGAGTTGTGTTCATGAGTGTGACTCCTAAGCTAGTTGACTGGAGAGCCATATTCAACTCTCGTCATCGTGCACCAGCAAGATCCTGTCGATCAGTCTGACAAAGTATTCCCCGGCGTGAAGACGAAGCTGCCGGAGCGCGCACGGTGCGGGACGTTTTCCAAGTTCATGCCGTTTGCTGGCGTGAACTACAGCGGATAGACCTCGCCGAAAAACCTGCGATAGCATTAGCTATCGGTCACTGTTTCCATGAGCGGTTTTCAAGAGAGCTCGACTGGCGTAAACCTCCGCCGCTTCTTCGACCCAGCGGGCACACTCTGGCGCATGAAATTGCAATCTTAATTGACTGGCGAGCTGTCCCAATTCTGCTGCTGTGGTCCGAAAAGGCCGCAGGGCTTCGTAAATCTCCAGGATGATACTGTCGGGCACGTCCACCAGTTCAGCAGCGCGCCGGAAATTCTCTCCCAGTTGCCGCCGGCCACTGGCTGCGGCTATTTCAGCCTGATGCAACAAGGTCTGCCGAGAGATGGAAAAATCCGCCATTTCGCCCCAGCCGCTGGCAACGCGGTCTAACGAGAGGTCGTGGACGGGCACACCCGTCTTGCTGGTGATGCTCTGATCCTGCGAGCGTGCGGTTCTGCTCGTGCTCTTCTCAAAATCAGTCATAAAGATATGGTCCCCTGTGCTTTGATCCTGAGTAACTCTGCGGGGCGAACCGGCTGCACGCACTCGGTTTCGTGTCGGTGAAGAATGGTTGTCTTGACGATGTATTTCAACCGCGCCATATTGTCCACCGGCACCAGCAGAGGCTCGACCGGCCGTCCGGATGCGTACCGTGCAGCATTTCGACCGATACTGCGGTAATGCTGCAGCGACAATTGAGACGCCTGCGAAAACAGCTCTAGATTATTCAGCGGCGGCAATCCGCGGCGATGGATAACTGTCGTGCCTTTCGATTGAATTCCAATAGCGATCCCGGAACCGCTCAGCCGGGAGCCTTCGAAAGAAATCTGGCCGACATCTGACGTCCTGTAGATTTTAATCACCCGCACGGCAACGCCCTCGTCCGCTACTCCCGCCCGCAACTGAGCGAGCACTTCGGCCAGAGGCAAGTCATTGACTGTTTGTTGCAGCTTGGTCCCGAAGGCTGGTCCGACTGCAATGACAACCTCCAAACCAATGCCCGGCTGCGCCTCCCCGCACTCTTCAAATGCCAGCGTAGCGGCTGAGGCGGCATGGCGTGGAAGCCGCGGATCATAAGCCTGCGGGATGTTACAGATCTCTTCCCAGCGAGTGCCGCTCAGCCGATAGCCGGTTCCCGGTCCCATGTAGTCATTGGCATCGTTGAGGCCGCTCAAAACTTCGAAACCACGAGTAAAAATGGCCGAGGGCTGAAGATAATCCCCAATCACACGCTGCCGCTCAATCTCAAAAATGTTTTGGGCGGTGTCGAGAAATCCATTCTTTGCGAGCGCCTCTACCGCGCCCAAGACGGTATCGGGACCGGACAGGAAACGCTCGGCTGCTGCGAGATCCGCGGCCATGTCGCGGTCCGGCATATCGGGGCTGGCATATGCTGTTTCCGCTGCATCGATTTCAGCTTTTGTGATAGGAGGAAAGCCGAATCTGTCGAAAACCACAGCCAGCGCCTCGGCCGCGCGACGCCGTACCGCCAGAGTCTCATTCTCGCTGACGGGACGCAGCCCGCCATCGACTTTCATATCGCGTTGCAATACCAAATAGTCGTCGAGATCGTCCGCGTCCAGATTGCCGCCGCCGAACATATTGTCCTGCATGGGAATGGAACTATAGCCGGAAAAGATGAAATCCGAGCCTGGCAAAAACTGCAACATCAGCTTGGCGCTCTTGCGAATGTCCGAGTGTGAGGCCATCGCATCATTGCCGGTGGCCACTTCCAGATCCAGCATGGCGGCCAGCAGATTCTCCGCGGCGACTGCGGCCACCCCACCCGGCAACGATTCTGGTAGCGCGATGCAACTGATCGACCCGTTCTGCACGCCTTGGCTGCCAGCACCTTTAGTCATCAGCAGGCAACGCGCCTCGAGGTACAGCATCGATTGTCCGTTCGCGTGCGCCATCAGCGCTTCGGAGCCCGTGCCACTTGTGAAGCGGATTTTTACCCCCCGCGAAGCATACGCCGAAGCCAGAAATCCCTTCGACCAGGGCGTGTCGTCACCATCTATGAAAGCCGGATCGGTGCCATAAACGGAAAGAGTCTCCGCATAAGTGGTGAGGCCCTTCATTGCAAGCTTGAGACTCATCGCCTCTTCAACGGCGCATTGTGTAAGCACACCGCCGCGCCCGGTCTGAGAACCGACCAGCACGGCAAGAGCATTCCAAGGTGCATAGCGCGCCACTCCGACCGTGGTCTCAATCTCGGCAAAACCCCGGAAGGCAGCTTCGGCCGCATCGGCTGCCAGCAGCGCCGGGGAATCTTTCCGGTTGGTGACATGAGCCTGGTTGGCCGGCGTCCGGCGCACCCGCATTTTTTGCAGCGCCATCATCATCTCGACCACGTTCAGATAGCTGACGACCTCCACCAGTTTTGCCGCCGTCAAACCATTCATGAGCCGGATCACTTGCGCGCGAGGCACATGAATGTCCACCAGCATGCGCGCGAACTGGAGTGAGTCCATGGCCATCGCCTCCTCGGCTACATCGAGCTGGATGGAATGGCGTGCGATGAAGGTGTCAATCATGTCGAATTGATCGCGCGGCTTACCATCCATCTCGACAATCTGGCCATTCTCAAGGCGTAGGCTCGGACGCGGATCGGCGTTGGACCCGAGAAGCACGAGTCCGGCCTCCGGCCACTTCTGAATGAACGTGTCCTTATTGATGTCGCGCGCCGCGCGCACGGCAAATCTGCGAGATTGGCTCATGGCGAGCCGTTACATTATCATCGACTGCGTGGAAACAGCAAGTGCCATGTTCGGCCCGTGTGGCTTCCGACCGCCGTTTGCCATCCTGCCGCGCGCCGAACGCCAAACATTGATGCCTCGTAGGAGAGGAGGATGCAACCGATAGCTGGGAACGCCACACTGAAGCACCTGCTGTAATACAATGCGTCCATGCCGAGGGTTGCTGCAGAAGCGTGTAACGGAGGCGCATCCTGAGCTCTGCTTTTACAAACTCAACGGCGGACGCACGATGAAAGCGGCCAAGAAGTCGCCAGACGGCAGGGCTGGCGGGTTCACTCCGAAGCTGGCTTGATCGAGTCGGGTGGTACGCCACGGCCATCAGGTGTGAGCACGGACGACGTGTTTGATGCTTAGTTAGAGTAAGTTCGAATACCAAGACAGGAGATGTCATGGACAAGACTTCCAGTTCGACCCCAGCACTCCAGGACCGGCTCACCTCGCTCGACTTCTTTCGAGGTTTTACGATGTTCCTGCTCGTGGGGGAGGCCACGCGCTTGTACTCTACACTTCGCAATCCGGCCTTCGACGGCACGTGGATCGGTTGGATTGGCATGCAGGTTGAGCACCATCCATGGAACGGGCTGCATTTTTGGGACCTGATCCAACCTTTCTTCATGTTCATCGTTGGTGTGGCAATGCCCTTCTCCTTCGGCTCACGCTGGGCCCGCGGGGAGAGCTGGCGGAAGAGTCTTCAGCATGCATTACGCCGGTCGGCCCTGCTGTTATTGTTTGGCTGGGGCCTCTACTGCATCGGACCGGGCAGAATCACCTTCGAGTTGTGGAATGTTCTGGCGCAGCTCTCATTTACTTATCTCGTGGCATTTCTGATGATGAGAAAAACGGCGCCCACGCAGATCGCATTCACATTCTTATTGCTGGTGATCACAGAGCTGTTGTACCGCTTCTGGCCTGTGGCTGGTTTCAATCAGCCTTTCACGCCGGACAAGAACTTCGGCGCGTGGATGGACCTGAGGCTGATGGGCAAGCTCTCCGATGGACACTGGGTTGCCATCAACTGCGTTCCAACCACCGCCCACACGATGTGGGGTGTACTGGCCGGTCAACTCCTGAAAAGCAATCGGACACCGCTGCAGAAAATCAAAATACTGGCCGGCTCAGGGCTGATCGGTGTCATCGCTGGCTATGCTATGAATCCCTGGACGCCGATAATCAAACGGATCTGTACCAGTTCATTCGTCATAGTGTCCGGCGGATGGTGCTTACTGGCGCTCGCGTTCTGCTACTGGCTGATCGATGTGAAGGGGATGAAGAAAGGGACTCTGTTTTTCAACGTCGTGGGGATGAACTCTCTTTTCATATACATGTTCACCAATACCGGTGGATCCGAATGGTTCTCCCGAATCGCTCGGCCGTTTGTCATGGGCGCGTTCGCTTGGGCCGGAGATCTCAATGCCACGATCGCCACCTACATCGTGGTGTGGGGAATGCTGTGGTACTTGTGCTATTGGCTATACAAAAGGAAGATTTTCTTCAAGATGTGACAATGCCCCATGCCATTCAGGAGGTGAGAATGAGCCACAAGCTATTCACGATCAACCGGAGGAAGTGGATGATGCTGTCGGGCGCAACATTCGGTATGCGCTACGGGTCCGCACAGCCTCAGCAGTCCACAGCACCGGGCCGTGCTGATCTGTCGAAAGTCCCACCCGACAAGTTGCTTCTGAAAGACTACCGCCCCAAATCGATCTACAAAATCCCAAAGACAGAGGTCAGGAAAGCGAAGTTTCCCGTCATTGATGTCCACTGCCACGGGGCACGGCCGCCGGAACGCATCGCAGAGATGGTCAAGAACATGGAGGCAGTGGGTCTGGAAAGAACGGTCATCTTTACAGGCGCAGCAACAGCCGAGAAGTTCAGTGAAATTGCCCGGCCTTATGTTAAGTATCCCGGCCGTTTTGACTTGTGGTGTGGCTTTAACCTTGCGGGCGCCGACGAGCCCGGATTTGGGCCGAACGCCATCAAGTCTTTAGAAGCTTGCCATCAGGCGGGCGCGCGCGGTGTTGGTGAAATCGTCGACAAGGGTTACGGTTTGGGCCGCAGTGTGGGAAGTGGGCCTCCCGGCTGGCCGGGGCGGGGGCAGCCTGCTGGAAAAATGGGTCCTCACCCTGATGACCCGCGGCTTGACCCCCTTTTCCAGCGGTGTGCTCAACTTGGAATGCCCATCAATATTCATGTTTCCGACCCCATCTGGGCGTACCTGCCGCAGGACTATACCAACGATGGGCTGATGGATTCCTTCGACTGGCGGTTGGACGACAAATCAGGCATCCTGGGGCATGACGGGCTGCTGCAAGGCCTGGAGAGGGCGGTGCAGAAGCATCCGTTGACCATTTTCATCGCCTGCCACTTTGCCAATCTGGATTACGACTTGACCCGACTCGGCCAGATGTTTGAGCGGAACGCTAATTTCTACGCCGACATCTCCGCCCGGTACGCGGAAACAGCACCGATTCCGCGATTCGTCGCTCAGTTTTACCAGAAGTATTCGGACCGGCTGTTATACGGAACGGATCTGGGCTTCAGTCAGGAAATGTACCGCCTCACCTTCCGATTTCTGGAAACGGAAGACGAGCATTTCTACGAGATGGACGAATTTCAGCACCACTGGCCGTTGCATTGTTTCGGGTTGCCGGATGACGTTCTGAAAAAGGTCTACCGGGACAACGCCCTGGCTGTTTTTGCGAGGGCGCGAGATAACGCGAAGGCCTGACGATGCGATGGTAGGCACGGTTGATTTATCCAACTGCCGCCACTGAAAGACCGAGCTCTTTTCCTATTTGCAACAGATCCATCCGCGAGCGCTTTTAGCTTGGTGGGTGTAAAGCCCCAGCTTTACGAGTCACCTGCCCAAACCAGCCTCCCAGCCAAAGAAAACAAAAGGCTAACCGAGCGGCAGGCCATGTGCTGGAAAGCCTCAATTGGCATGAGCATCGAAGTCGGAGTCAATCTGGAGTTCATCCGCTGCGAAGACAAACCTTTTGAGTCCGGTGTCGCCCGGGCGGCGGCGCTGGGGTTCCGCTACGTCGAGCCGATGGTGCACAACGGCCGGGAACTGCTCAGCGAGGCCGGTTACTTTCACTCGTTCTCCATGGACAATGATCCGCTGGAGATGAAGGATGTTCTTGAAAAGCACGGCGTGAACGCTTCGGGGTTAAGCGCACACACTCCGTTGATGCGTCCGGAGATCAGCGTCCCGTATCTGGAAAAGGCAATCCGCTTGGCGGCAGCCGTCGGTGCGCCGGTGGTGAATACCGACGAAGGCATCCGGCCGCAGTGGCTGGAGGACGACGAATGCTTTCAGGTGATGCGCTACACGCTCAAGAAGGTCCTGCAAGTGGCTGAGCGCTATGGCGTACTAGTGGGCATTGAACCCCACCAGAGCATTACCAAGAAGACAGAAGGCCTGCTGAGGATCGCCACGCTGGTGAAGTCGCCCTGCCTGAAAGTCAACTATGACACGGGAAATGCCTACCTCGGCGGCGAAGATCCCTATGAGGGGCTGAAAGCAGTATTGCCGCTCGTGGCGCATGTCCATGCGAAGGACATATCGCTAGGGCAGGCGGAATCGGAGAAAGGTAAAGTGACTGGAACGCCAGTGGGATGCGCTTGCGGCGATGGTGTCATCGACTGGGCGAAGTTGGTCGGCATCCTCAAAGTTGGCCGTTATGACGGCGTGTTGAGCGTGGAGTGCGGCACTCCTCTGCAGGCCAAGCGCAGCTTGGCACACCTTCGCAAGGTGATTCATGGCTAGGCTGGCCCTCCTTCTGCTGTTCTGCGCGGCGGCGGGCTGGTCCCAGAACACTGCCGCATTCTTCCAGCCGGGCAAGATTCGTGCCCTGATTATCTCCGGGCGCAACAATCACGACTGGCGGGCGACCACGCCGCTGCTACGCCAGGAACTGGTCAATACCGGCAAGTTCGACGTGCGTGTCACCGAAGAGCCGTCCGGCATGACCCGCGAGACAGTCGCGGCCTACGACGTACTCATCCTGGACTATAACGGGCCGCGCTGGGGCGAGACCGCGGAGAAAGCCGTTGAGGAGTTCGTGAAGGCGGGTAAGGGGATGGTGCTGGTGCATGGCGCGAGCTATGGTTTCGGAGAAATGGAGCTGCTCGGCGACCGGCACGTAAAAACCGGAATTCATGAGAACCCCTGGCCCGCGTTCGTGGTTATGGCCGGCGGAACCTGGTCCGCGAAGACGGGGCACGGCACGCGCCACGTCTTCACCGTGAAATACACGGACCGTGAGCATCCGATCGCGCGCGGTCTGCCGGAAACCTTCCTCACGAGCGACGAACTTTACCACCGCATGAACATGCGGCCTGAGGCTCACGTGATTGCGGCTGCGTTTTCAGCGGTAGATACGGGCGGCACCGGTAGCGACGAGCCCATCATGTGGACCGTCGAGTACGGCAAGGGCCGTGTTTTCCAAACCGTGCTGGGCCACGACACAGCGGCGATGGTAGAGCCAGGGTTCGCAGCGGCCTTCACGCGTGGCACGGAATGGGTGGCCACTGGGGATGTAAAACCGCCGGTGGAGAAGAAGGAACTTCCCATCCGAGTTCTCCTTGTGACCGGCGGCCATGATCACGCGCCCAGCTTTTACTCGCTCTTCAACGGGCAGGACGATCTGGCGGTGACGGTCGATCCGCAGCCCGGCTCCTTTAGCCACGATCTCCGGAAAATGTACGATGTGCTCGTGCTCTACGACCTGTACCAGGATGTTCCGGAGGCGCAACGCAAGAACCTCCGCGAGTTTCTGGAAAGCGGGAAGGGCGTGTTGATCCTCCACCATGCCCTCGCCAGCCTGAATGACTGGCAATGGTGGTGGCAGGACGTGCGCGCCGGCAAGTACTTCCTGAAGGACGAGCCCGGGCACCCGGCATCCACGTATCTACATGATCAGGAGTTGATCGTCGAGCCCACGGGCAAACATCCGATCACCGACGGCATCGGCGCCATACACATCATCGACGAGACTTACAAGCACGTCTGGATTTCACCGGAAGCGCACATCCTTCTGAAGACCAATCACCCAACCGCGGACGGGCCGCTGATGTGGGTAAGCCCGTACCAGAAATCGCGTGTTGTCTATTGCATGCTCGGGCACGGGTCCGAAGCGCACAACCACCCGCAATACAGGCAGTTGATTCACAACGCCGTGAGGTGGGTGGCAGGCAGGTGAGGGGAGATTATGGATCGAAGAAATTTCTTAAAAACGTCAACGCTCGCGGGGATGACGGCGGTGTCTGCTTCCCGCGTGATGGGTGCTAATGACCGCATCCGTCTGGGCATAATCGGGACTGGTGACCGTGGGTCTTACCTGATGACCGAGGCCAACAAGTGCGGTGGCATCGAATGGGTGGCGGTCTGTGACGTGTGGGACGTCCGCCGGGACGAAGCGCTGAAACTCACCGGCTCCGGGGTGAAAAAGTACGCGGACTACCGCGCGCTGCTCGACCGGAAGGATATCGACGGCGTGATCGTCGCCACCTGGGACAATATGCACTCCCGCATTTCGATCGACGCCTGCCAAGCAGGCAAGGACGTGTATGTCGAGAAACCCATGACTTCGCGTCCCGAGCAGGGGCCACCCGTGGCGCGGGCCGTCCGCGAGTATGGCCGGGTGTTGCAGACAGGTGTGCAGCAGCGCAGCACACCGCACTTTGCCGAGGCCAAGGAACGGTTCTTCGACAGCGGGTTGATCGGCGAGGTCCACATGGTCCGAACTATCTGGAACTGCAACAGCGGCTACCTCATGAAGCCGCCGGCGGGCATGGAGAAAAAGCCCGAGGGTCTTGATTGGGACGCCTGCCTGGGTTCGCTACCGAAGATTCCGTGGGACCCCAAGCGCTACTTCAACCACTTTGCTTACATGGATCTGTGCTGTGGGCAGACCGGCGGGCTGTTCGTACACATGATTGATGTGGTGCAGTGGTATCTGGGCATCACGAAGTGCAATTCGGTCGTGGCGGGCGGCGGAATCTACCAGTACGACGACGGACGCGATACGCCGGACAATATCAATCTGATTTGCGAGTATCCTGGCAAGCTCGTGGTCACGTTCGAGGCGAGCATTACGGACTCGGTGCCGGCCGAAAGCGAGGACATCGTGTTCATCGGCTCGGGCGGCAGGCTGCAGATCTTCCGGCGCGGCTATCGCTTTCTGCCAAAGGGGACGCGCAGTCCGGCTGAAGCCACAATCGCCAAGGGAACTCCGGACCAGCACATGAAGAACTGGCTGGACTCGATCCGCTCACGCAAGGATCCCAACGCCACCGTCGAACAAGGCCACTACGGCGCAATGGTCTGCCACATGGGCAACCAGGCCTGGCTCGAGAAACGCCGGGTGACGTGGCAGCCGGAGTGGGACATCTGATTCCATTGGAGGTTTATTCGTCCCCGTTCTGTTGACGAAACATACCAGTCGGGAGAAACAAGCCTGGGCGGGACGCGTTTAATGCGACTGGATCGCCTGAGCCAGCAGCGCATCGAATTGCGCGCGCGACATTTTCAATTTCTCGGGATGAGCGGCAACCCACTTCGCAAGACCGGCATATTTTTCCGGCGTCCAGCCCCCTTCGAATTCCGCCCCGTTCTTGCGCTCACGATTCAACTCAAAGTTATAGGCATCTTCCAGGCTGGTGAATTCGGCTTTACTGATCGCGGTCTCGGCTAACACGGCGGGAATGAAGATGACCCCATCCGTCTTGGCCACAACCAGATCTCCCGGCAACACCACGGCCCGTCCGATGCGAATCGGAGCGTTGATCGCGGTCAATTCCATTTGATCCCAGGCCGAGGGATCGTAGCCGCGATAGAACCCGTTGAGATTCGCAATTTCACGATTTTCCTCCTGATCGCGGATGCCGCCGTCGAATATGAAGCCCGAATGGGTGTGTGCGGCGATGCCGCTTCCCAGGTTGGAGCCGATCAGCGTGCCTTCGATGACCTTTCCAAAGCCGTCGGCGACGTAAACGTCGCCCATCTGCAGTTCGTTGATGGGCCAACTGTTGGTTCCGCTGACGCGTCCCTCCGCCTTACCTTCGGCGGCGATGGCCGCGGCCATGTCGGGCCGCACTGGCATGTATTGCGCGGTGAGCGCACGTCCGGCAAAGGCCTTTTCGATGTGGAGAGCCTGCCAACCACCCTCAAACTGATTGCGGTAGCCTTGTTCGCGCAAATAGTCCCACACATCCTCAATCGTCACATCCAACGCACGATCGAGCAGATTGTCTGCCACTTTCGGGCGTCCGTCGGCGAAGCGTTCGCCTTTCCACTCCGATGTGTAAAACATGATTTGCTCCCGCGTTGTCTTTACCTGAGCAAAGGCAGACGGGGACCCTAACACGGTGCAGGCGATCAGGACGGTCAAAACGGTTCGTCTCATAGACTCTTCTCTTTCAATTGGTCTTTCATGTGTATTCTTTAAGATATATCGGCTAGGCCTCAGGTCAAGTTTGAGTGCCTATTCGTCGCCGATGTTCTTGCCAGTGCATTGAAGTTTCCCACCGCTGCACGGATGTGATAGAGTCTTCTTCCCAAAGGAAATAAAGCCGCTATGCTCTCGGAAAACAGACAATTGGTTCGGCCGGTTTTCGTCGAGCAGCTTCGCAGTGCTTGGCGATTCGTGCTTGCGCGGCTCCTCATCTTGACGTTTTTGGCAGCCGGAATGGCGCTTACAGGCGCGAGCAGGCCCGGTTCCCCATCGGTTCCGGTTCTCGAACGGCCGCCTCGGCCAGAAGAGTTGCTCGCGTATCCGGCGGACGGCCAGGCGGTCGCGGTCAATCCGCCTGGGTTTTGCTGGACACCTTACGACGGGGCGAAGGCCTACCAGCTAGAAGTAACAAAGCTCGGCGAAGCCTTGCAGAAGGTAATTTCGGAAAGCCCTCTGACCTCGACGGTTTTTCCTCCCTCCTTCCCGCTTGCTCCAGGGAACTATTCGTGGAAGGTTTTCTACCTGGGGGGCGATGGCGTTCCCTTTGCGGTGAGCAAGACCCGGATCTTCACCGTGCCAACGGAATTGCCGCAGCTCGCTATGCCGAACGTGGCTCGGCTCAAGGCTGAACTAACCGGCCTTCGTCCCAGGTTACTCCTCTTGGGTGGCCGGCTGCGTGAACTTCGTCAGGCTATCGCAGAAAGCCGGGTCAGCGTATGGAAGTCATTTCTGGAAGCGGCTTCGCGCGCCGAGGAGGAAAAGCCGTATCCGGAGCCTCGCCGGTCCGGTAGTGGTCCGCTGACCCCCGAAGAAGACTACGGCATTTTCAGAACGGGCAAGGTCGGGAGCGCCCATCTGGTGCGCTTGGCTCTAGCTTACCGGATTACGGAGGAACCGAGATATTTAGAGGGTGCGCGCCGGTGGATGCAGGCGCTCGCTGGCTGGGATCCGAGAGGTATCACGAGCCATCGACTGCTTCAGCCGGACGGGACAAAGGGTAATGACGAAGCTTCAATGCCCATGTTGGAGAGAATGTCGCTCGCCTGGGATTGGATGGGTGACCGGCTGTCGCCCGCTGAGCGAGACGAAGTTCTCGCCGCTATGCGGGAGCGCGGCAATCAAGTGCTGGAAACTTTACAGAAGGAGGATTTCCTCTCGCATCCCTTCGAGAACCACGATGGCCGCGTCTTGGCGTTTCTCGGCGAGGCCGGCTTGGCGTTCCTGGGCGATATCCCGGATGCCGACCGCTGGCTGGACTACGTCCTGCGCTCTTATCTGACTTCCTACCCGTCCTTCGGAGGGGACGAAGGCGGCTGGGCGCAGGGGGTCAGCTACTGGTCGATCTATCTTTACTGGCTGACCGGGTTCGCCGAAGCTCTGCGCGAGGTTACCGATGTTGATCTCCTGCGCCGCCCGTTCTTCCGCCACACCGGGTATTTCGGCGTATACGCGCATCCGCCTTACGCCCCCAGGGGCGCATTTGGCGATGACTCTTATTCCCCACCTACCAAGCCCGAGCAGATGCTGATCGGTTTTCTAGCAGATTCCTTGCGCGATCCGATACTGAATTGGCAGGCGCAGTCGATCCGAGTGCCTGCGGACATAGCGGCGGACCCGGACGAGTGGTACATCGGGGACGTGTTCTCGATCTGTAGAGTAACGGATCAACAGCCGGCGATGCACTCCGAGCCTCCCATCAAGCTTGAGGGCTCGCATCTGTTTTCGGATATTGGCTGGGCGACGATGCACTCGGCGCTTGGCGATGCTGCGAATGACGTTTGGGCTATGTTCAAGGCGAGCCGCTTCGGCTCATTCAGCCACAGTCATGGGGACCAAAACACTTTCTTGTTGAATGCCTATGGGCAGGCTCTGGCGATCGACAGTGGATATTACCCTGAGTACGGCACCGCACACGACGAGTTGTGGACCCGTCAGACTAAAGCTCACAATGGCATCCTGGTCAATGAGCGAGGTCAGCCGCCCTATACTTGGGCTGCCGGGGGTCGTATTGAGAGCTTCGAGCAGCAGGGGACGATTACGATCGTGCGCGGGCAGGCAGCGGAAGCATACAATCTGCCGCAGCCTGAGGGTGTAGCCCTGCTCTGGCAGAAACTCTTAAGCGAGCCTATCCCATCGATGGAGCCGCACGTGGAGAGCTTCGAGCGCACTCTAGTGTTTAACGGATCGCCCACGCGGCCCGTGATTGTCGTCAGCGATTATCTTAGAGCTTCGGCAGCGACGACCTTCGATTGGCTCCTGCATACCTTGAGCTCTATGAAGACGGGCCCGCGTACAGGCTCGATTAGCTTTCGTACCGGCAATGCATGCTTGGCTATTCGGCTGGTCTCCACCGAGCCATTCAGTTTCTTGCAGAGCAGCGGATTCCCCATTCCGCCCGAACCGGTCACGGACACTGCATACCCGAATCCGCCCAAGGAGACCCAGTGGCACCTCAGCGCTCATAGCCAGCAGACCGCGCGCGAGATCAGATTTCTGGCCGTGATGGTTCCGTATCGAGCCTCCGAGCCCGCGCCCGCCATAGAAGCGCTCGAATCTTCCAGCGCCCGAGGGTTCCGCGTTGGCGACTACGAAGTCGCCGTTTGGTGGGGAGAAGGAAACAGGGGTGAGATCGCCCTACACGGTCTAGCAGGCAAGGGAAGACTGGTGGTGGGAGTCCTGGAAAGTGGAAAATCGCAGACGCTTGTCTCGGAGTAAGACTCCGTAAAAGCCGTAAAGAAAGTAGGTTGCTCGGGCTGACGAGATGGTTGGCTGTCTGCCCCCGTTTTGCGGGGTGAACATGACCGAAAGGATATATAAACGGAGGTCGCGAGTGGCTAGCTTTTTCCTGATCCATTCGCAACGGTATGCAAGGACTTTTCTGAACAATTTCGATTTCACCAACTGCCGCAATCCGGGCTGGCACCTGATTCTGGCCGAAGCGATGTACAACGCGACGAATGAGCGCTATTACCTGAACGCGGCCAAGATTGTCGTCGAGCGCGTGCTGGAGCGGCAGACATCCAACGGCGGCTGGAAGCGATTTCTCACCGATGATCACCGCAACTGCCTGCCACGGCATATGGGCAACGCGGGCTTCATGGTTGGGATCCCCTCCGGGGAAACACCGTTCTTGACATCTACTTGTTTCCGAGCGATAAGAAACCATCAGGGCACCAGACGACGCTCAAAACCGTCTGGCACAAGACCCTGAGGCGCGCGAAGATTTCGTATTTTCGGATTTACGATCTCCGTTCGACCTACGCAACCCGGCTGAGCGCGGGTAGCGTGGCCGATGAATGGGTGACCCAGATGCTTCGGCAGGGCGACACGAAGGTCTTCAAGAAATACTCACAAATGAAGCTGCAGATGAAGCGCGAGGTTTTGGAAAAGATCAACCCGCAAGCCAACGAGGCGAAGGGTTTTGATACGGCAAAGGTGCAATGAACAGGGTTTTGATACGTTTTTGAGGCTGGGAGCGGGTTTCGGAATGGATGGTGGGTCCAGAAGTAGTTTAAAATCAGGGAAGCTTCACTTGTCGGGGCGTAGCGCAGCCTGGTAGCGCACCTGCCTTGGGCGCACTCCGGTGGCCTCCAAAGCTTCTTCCGATTCTTCATGCTTCTAATGGTTTCAATAATTTGGGGGATCTGCTTTTCGCTCAAAGCTAACCCCAGGGGCTCCAACGCAAGGGGTTTTGACACGGTTTTGCCACGGGTGCGATCGATCGGGGCCGAAGGTTTACCTCGGATGTGTTTCCCGGTTGACTCGGTCTTCGAGTTTCTCTCGAATCCGCCAAGACGGCATCGAAGGGTGGAGCTTCAGGGGCAAAAGGACACCTCCCGCATGTCTCGGTAGGCTCACCTCAATTCCGGTGTTGACCAGGTCCCTCGTGAACGCACGTGCCCCGCTCTGATAGAGCCTCCGACAAAGGCTAGGCTTTAGCCAAGCAACGCACGCCGAACCGCGTCCGGTTCTCGTGCGATTACTGTCAGGAAGGCACGAGCCGGCCCGCTGGGGACTCGTCGCCCATGCTCCCAATGTTCCAAGGTTCGTTTGCTCAAACCGAATAACTTGGCAAACTCGCGTTGAGAAAGGGAGATCTTCTCCCTAATCGCCTTGACATCGATGTCATCTGGGACGTGTACCTCACAGCCGTGGTTTTCCTTGCCCTTGGCGAAAGCAAGCGCTTGTCTGGCGCTCTCAATCATTCGTTGACCCGCGGTTGGTTTCCTCTTGATCATCTCGACTCCCTTACAGACCTGTAGGCCTTAACCGTATCCGCCAGGACGGTCTTCAAGACACGACGTTCTTTCGGCGTCAAATCGGTTTTCTCGTTTTTGGCGAAGATGTTGAGCAAGAAAACCGGAATGTCTGTCCCAGTAAAAAACGTTATGACCCGGTAGCCGCCACTCTTTCCCTTGCCCTTCCCGGCGAACCGCACCTTGTGTGCGCC
>Ga0326728_10008681_pt1 | contig 25028 bp, 17 predicted proteins | sample MB3enrmetagenome_FD_207602 | JGI IMG/M metagenome (GOLD analysis project Ga0326728, IMG submission 207602) | Lab enriched peat soil microbial communities from McLean, Ithaca, NY, United States - MB31MN | ecosystem: Environmental > Terrestrial > Soil > Wetlands > Peat | place: USA: New York... | reverse complement strand
ACCTTCACCGTTCCACGCCAAGTCCATAATACAACGTCGGCTCGAGGCGATTTTCATGTTCATTGGTGGGCCGAAGGCCCATGAAACACTCAGAATGACGTGCTTGGGGCTGAAAGTATGAAAGAGGAAACGATTCGGACCACACTCGTGCTCGAGCGAGAGTTCAAGCCAACTGTTTCGTAGCGCCGGCCGCCTTTTGGCCGGGCGGGTGCATGGCATGTTGGGCCGAGGGCCGGTAGAGGGATCACATGGTGGGAGTAGTGCTACTTACGGCGGTGTGGTCGTGACGTCGCCGAGTCAGAGACCTTTCCGCCGATCAGCCCCACGACAGCTCCAGATCCCAACTTCCAAGTCGTCGAGCAAGTTTCCGCAAGCCTCATGACTTCCTCGGAAGGATTGTCTCGGGTGACCAGATACACGCTCACTATCAATGAGAGCACTGTGAGCCCGAGCACGCTGAGGAAAAGCAACTTGAAAAGAGGGCTGAGACGCAGGCTTGCAACCGGAGGTAGCCGTTCCGATTTTGCTGGTTGGCCAGCATTGGGCGGTTGGTCCGCCGAGAGATTAATCCTATTCATGGATCCATTGTCGCAGCCCAAAATTGGAAAATGGAGACAAATGAGATACTTTTCTTTCACTTTTGGAATCAGTTGGTTAAAAGCCGAAAAAGTGTGCACACCTCGCAATAACGCAAAAAGTGTGGCATTTTGCCACACTCGGACCGCTATTTCTTCATTCCCTGTTTCGCCGTGGGCTACTATCTTTCGCCCCTGCCGGGGCGGTGGATTCACGGTCCCCGCTACCCGGGAATTCACCGACAAGCGGCAGTCCCGCCGCAATCCCAATCCAAAATCGTAAATCCAAAATCCAAAGCCGAAAGGCCCATTTCGGCCGGTGGATCAACCCTTGGTTGCCCTCATCAGCCGGGCTGGTGCTGCGCGGTGGGTGCAAAGGGTCACAACCCAGCTCTCTCAAAAGGAGAGGGCCTCCAGGTCGGCAATAATTCCATACGCAGCGTAAATGGATGTCGAAAGACCACCAGGCAGGGGAAATTAGGGCACCACCCAATTCGCTCTTGACTTACCAGAAACGTGGCTATAGCGTAGGGGTGCGAAAAAATCTGTCGGATATTTGGGTATAAGGAGGTAGTCATGTCACAGCAGCGAAGTTGGGCGTGGGTGGTTGTGGTGTGTCTGTTCGGCGCGCTGAATTTGGGGGCGCAGCAGTCCGGCTCGGGCAATGACAGCAGCGCGGGCGCGGCGGTTGATTCAACGCCGCGTCGGGGGTGGCCGCGACTCCTGGCGCGGTTCCGCACCTCATCAAGTTCAGCGGCGTGATCAATCCCAAAACTAATCCGCAGATTGCGCAGACGAAAGAAAACGAAAACCTAAAGAGCCAATCGCCGGCCGTGGTCGATGTCACGTTCTCGCTTTATCAACTGCAAGAAGGCGGCAGTGCGCTCTGGTCGGAATCCCAGCAGGTGCAGTTGGACAGCCAGGGACGTTACAGCGTCTTGCTGGGCGCTACCCTGCCGGAAGGCTTGCCGCTCGACCTGTTCACGTCGGGCGAGGCGCTGTGGCTGGGAGTCCAGGCGCAGGCGCCGGGGGCCACGGAGCAGCCGCGCGTGCTGCTGGTGGCCGTGCCGTACGCCCTCAAAGCGGTGGACGCCGACACGCTGGGCGGGAAGCCGGCGTCGGCCTACCTGAGCGTTGACAACCCGTCTGCCACGCCGCCGGGAGCGGGATTGGCTGCGGCCGCGTCGGCCGCCGCCGGGTCGGGTTCGGGTAAGGGAGAGGCCGAAAAGAAACAGCGGAGCACGAGTCCCAGCGGCAGCGGGACGGCCAATTACGTGCCGCTGTGGCTGGACAACAACGGCACCTTGGGGAATTCGGTCTTCTATCAGGCGAGTAATGGGAACATGGGCCTGGGCACGACGAGTCCTCAACAGGTGTTGCACGTGAACGGGACGAGCGAGATCCTGTCGACGGGGACGGGGGCCGGCTTCAAATTCCAGATGCGAGATAGCAAGACCACCTCGGTTTGGTATGGTACGGGGAACGTGTCGCGGTTCTATCGGTCCGACGTCGGGGACATCCTGGGCATCACCAGTAACGGCAATGGCACCGCCAATGTGGGGATCGGGACGATCGCTCCTGCTCAGGTGCTGCACGTGAACGGGGTGAACGAGATCCTGTCGACGGGGACGGGGGCCGGCTTTAAGTTCCAGATGCGAGATGGCAAGACCACCTCGGTTTGGTATGGTAGCGGCAACGTGTCGCGGTTTTGGCGATCTGATTACGGAGACATCATCGGAATAACCAGTGCTGGCAGTGTGGGGATCGGGACCACGAGCCCTGCGGCGTTGCTGGAAGTGAACGGGCCGCAGTGGGGCACGAGCGTCTTGGCGATCGGGTCACTGCTTGGTGTTTCCGCTGCCGCCACCGCTACCAGCGGGGTCACCATTGGCGTGTCCGGGGTTTCCAATTCAAGCAACGGCGTAGGGGGACAATTCGGAAACACCGCTGCTGGGGGTTTGGTTCTCCAGGGTGTCAACGGGAGCAATCAGCAGGTCTTTTCAGTGGACAATGCGGGCAACGTGAGCGCCACTGGCACCTTCACAGGCAACGGTGCCGGTCTGACGAACGTGGGCGTCCTACCCGATGGATTCAAAGGCTACTTTGCAAACGGAACGTTTACGGCCCGAGCCAACATCACACGCCTAATGGTTCAGATGTGGGGTGGCGGCGGCGGCGGTGGCACCGTCGACTGCAGCGGGGACCCGAACGGCGCTGGAGGGACGGGCGGCGGGGGTGCGTGGACGAACGACCTTGTTACCGTGGTCCCCGGTGCAAATTACACCATAGTTGTCGGCGCAGGAGGCGCCGCCGGTGGCCAGGGTGGAGACAGCCAGGTGAAGGACCCGAACTCCAACATTCTGACGTTTGCTGGAGGGGGCCAACCCGGGAGCAGCGACGGTACAGGAGGAGCAGGCGGCCAATATGACTCGCAGGCGGCGATTAGTCATGCCGGCTTTTCTGGTGACTTACAAGGTTTCCCTTATGCGTCCAACTTTGCCCCCAGCGCCCCCGGTGGAACCAATGCAGTATTTTACGGCATCGGAGTGGGTGGCGGCGGCAACGATTGTAGCGGGGGATCCCAATATTCGCCGGCCACCCCTGGTAACCCGGGCTATGTCGTGCTAACGTGGTGAGCTGTTGCGCGGTGGGAAGCTGCGGGTCAGGCTGACGAGAATGCAAGGCAGCGCTTCCCCGCGCTGGGAAGCGAAGGGCTACGGTGGCTAGGGTACCATTTTCACCGTGTTGCAAGACGGCGGCCACGCGATTTCTGACGGCTGGGACGTGTACAGCTCGCACCGCCGGAAGTCGGACATCCAGCCTTTGCGGGGCGCGCTCGGCAAAGTGGAGCTGCTGCGCGGCGTCTCGTACACCTACACGGCCAGCGGCAAGCACGACATCGGCATGATCGCCGAGGAAGTGGGCAAGGTGGTGCCGGAAGTGGTCAGCTATGAAGACAATGGCAAGGACGCGCGCGGCATCGACTACGCCCGGCTCACCGCGCTGCTGGTGGAAGCCGTCAAACAGCAGCAGAGCGAGATTCGCACGCTCCGGGCGAGGGTGCGGCGATTGGAAGCGGCAAGAAGAAAAGCGGATAGCCACGGTCAGGAAAGCACTGACCGTGGCTACCCGCTGCCACCTACCAGCTTCAAGGCGTCAGCTTGAACACCGTTCCGCACCCGTAGCCAGAGCAGCCGCTGAGATCACCGCCGAAGGCTGCGATGCCATATAGGTTGCCTGCTGCGTCCCGCACCAAACCTGCGACCGGCCCCGACCCGTCTGATCCCCCGGTAAAGCTGTACTGCACGGTTTCCTTGCCGGTCTTATCCAGCATGAACACCGTTCCGTCACGCGAAGTGCCGCCACCGTCGGTGGTGCCGTACAGATTGCCCTTCGCGTCCCGAACCAAGCCTGCGACGGGAAACTCGCCGTCCCCCCCGGTGTCGGCAAGGCTGTACAGCACGGTCTCCTTGCCGGTCTTATCCAACTTAAAGATCGTTCCCCGGTCGGAAGCGCCACCGATTTCGGTGGTGCCATACAGGTTGCCCGCGGAGTCCCGGACCAAATATCCGTAGACAGGAAATCCCCCGTCCGCTCCTCCGCTGAAGCTGTGCAGGACCTTCTCCTTGCCCGTCTTCTCCACCACGAACACCGTTCCGTCGCCGGAAGTGCCCCCGCCAAAGGTAGTGCCGTACAGGTTGCCCTTCGCGTCCCGGACCAAACCCGCGTATGGGTTCAGACCGTCGCCCCCGGTCTCCGTGAAGCTGTAGAGTACCGTCTCCTTGCCGGTCTTATCGAGCATGAATACCGTTCCGAAACCATAAGCGCCACCTGCGGAAGTAGTGCCGTACAGGTTCCCCGTCGCGTCCCGCAACAAACCTGCGACGGGAGTTGCACCGTCCCCTCCCGTCCCGGTGAAGCTGTAAAGCACGGTCTCCTTGCCGGTCTTACTCACCTTGAAGACCGTTCCGTTGGCGGAAGCGCCGCCGTAGAGGGTGGTGCCGTATACGTTGCCCTCTGCGTCACGGACCAGACCTGCTTGGGGATTTGTCCCGTCCCCCCCGGTCCCGGTGAAGCTGTGGAGCACCGTCTCCTTGTCGCTCTTACTCAGCTTGAACACTGTTCCGTAGCCGGAAGCACCGCCGTAGAGAGTGGTGCCGTAAAGGTTGCCATTCGCGTCCTGGATCAAATTGGCGTACGGTTCTGCCCCGTCCGCTCCGCCCGTAAACGTGTAGAGCACCTTGAAAGTCTGGGCTTGCGCCCGGGTCGCGGCGACCGTCGGCACAAGTACCATCGCTACCGCCAGCGCGATACTGACTGCACGCAGGCGCATCCCCAAAGGCTGCACTGTGTTCGTCATGGTAATCCTCCTTCTTCCCGTCAAGGTTGGGGTGCTAGTTGTATAGCCCATCAGCAGAGCCATACGTGTTGTACTATCTGCGACACGGGCTTGGAGGGCCGTGCGGGCGCAGGGGGGACATCGGGCACGTCTTCGGGGGCTGGGGCCAATTTAATTCTAAAGTTGGTGGCCGCGGCCTAATTTGATTTACGTGCCTGTTCCGGAACAGACAATACTCTGCGGGCTCAACCCGTCGTTGTCGTTGAGATACACAACGCCATACTCAACCCCACTCTGAGTCGGCGAAAAGGTCACACTAATACTGCACTGCTGGCCCGCCGGCAAGCTCGACCCGCAATTGTTGGTTTGGGAGAAATCCCCGATCGCTTGAATGCCCTCAAATGTCAGCGTGGTGCTCCCGGTATTGGTCAGGGTCACCGTCTTGGGATTGCTGCTGGTTCCGACCTTTTGATTGCCGAAATTCAGGCTGCCAGGCGAGATGCTGAGACCGGTTCCGACTCCCCATAGCCTGACGGTATGGGGGCTACCTGGCGCGTTGTCGTTGATGACAAGGTTGGCATGTTCCTGTCCGATCAAATTGTAGTTTTGAGGCGTGGGCGTGAAGGTAACCTTCAGGGTACAATACGACCCCGGCCCCACGCTGCCATTGCAGTTGTCGGTTTCCGAAAAATCCTGAGCGTTCATGCCGACAATGGCCACGCTGGAAATGGTGACCGTGGTGGTGCCAGTATTCGTAAATGTCGCCGGACTCGTCTGGTTGCTGCCATAGTGGACCAACGGGAAAGTCACGCCCGGGTAATTAGGCGTCAGGTTAACGGTGCTGCCGGTCCCCGTCAGGGTCACCACCTGGGGACTCGTCGAGTCGCTGTCCGTAACCGTCAGGGAGCCGCCTCGAGTTCCGGTGGCCGTGGGGGTAAAGGTGATTTGGAAGACGCAGGTGTCCCCTTTGGGAAGCGAATTCCCGCAGTTGTTGATCTGAGCAAAATCCCCGGTGATGGTTTCGCCGGAAAAGGAAATGGGTTTGTCCCGAATGTTGGTGAAAGGCACATCATTCTCCGGGCTGGTGGTGCCCAGGCCCTGGCTCCCAAACTGAGAATAGGCGGCGGAAATCACCGGACAGGTGCGCTGCCGGAGGATCAGGGGAGGGTTGCGCTTCTGTTTGAAATTAAAGCTGTCGTAGAGGTCATTCGCGTCCTCATCCCGTTGGCTAAGCGGCGGCAAGCCAAAGCGTTCCTCGATGGTCTTCAGCACCGAGGAGAATTCATATTGGGTATGGGAGACGTAGCCGGGGATGGCATAGGGGGAAATAATCAGCAGCGGGACCCGAGGACCCAAGCCGAACTGATCCACCGGGGGCGGCGCCAAGTGGTCGTAGAACCCGCCAAAGTCGTCCCAGGTAAGAAAGATCGCCGTCGAGTCCCAATCCGACCCCTGCATCACCGCGGTAATCTGTTCCACGGTCCAGTTCTCGCCGAGGCAAGTGCTGAGGGGCGGATGCTCGCTGGCGCCGCCGACCACCAGCCAGCTCACGGCCGGCAGATTTCCGTTCTCCGCGTCGGTGACGAATTGCGAGGTGGGCACCACGTTTTGCCAGAGGTCACCGTTTCGAATATGGTTAATCGCATCCAACGTCGACCAAATGTAGCCGAACTCTCCCTCGCTGGGAGCATAGTATTTCCACGATATTCCGGCGTTTTGGAGGCTGTCGGCCAGGGTCGCGAAATCGTAACAAGGAAAATCCGCATCGAGATCCCCGTTGGCATCGAGGGTCCGCGCCGCCACGGTGGCGGTGGCGTCGCACCCCCAGGAAGTGTTGTTCCCAAAGTTCCCGGCTTTTGTCAGAGGGGTGACCGGAGTGTTGATTACCCCCCCGGTTTGAGCCGCGACCGTAATGAGATGTTGGGGAAAGCTGGGTCCGTAGACGGAGGAAAACATGTGATCCGCCAAGACAAAATGACTGGCATAGGCGAAGTAGTTCGGAATACCCTTTTTGGTGAATTGACGGTACGATAGGAACTGGCCATTCTCGTTGCCCCACGCAATCAGGTCGTAATTATCCATCTTGCCGCCGTCGATGGCGGTGATGGCGCCCACGCTGCCGTGGTCGGGGTCCTCATAGGTCCCGTCAGCCATGGGGGCGAGAGGGACCACCTGTCCGGTTGAGGTGGTGCCGCTGGTCGCGCCGTTTACGGTCTGACCTTTGGCTGGTTGAAAGGCCCCGAAGTAACTGTCAAAACTACGATTCTCCTTGATGATAAAGACAAAGTGCTTAAGCACGGTGTAGTCTGCCTTCTTCACCGTCTCGGGGCGAGATCCGCGGGCCGCTTGCGGGGCTGAGAACACGGCCCTCCAAGTGACCAGCAGCGCGGGTAGAGCCAGGGCCGTACCCAGCAGGAACATGCGAGTCCTTCCATACCTTGGCTTCATCATTCCTCCTCGATGTCGAGCCCGTTGAGGGCAAGTTTGCGGTTTTAAACCGCTATTGGGGTCGAAACGAGGATTTTGTTCTCGTTGTAATCGTCACACTGTAGGGGCGACCCTTGCGGTCGCCGAGGGCAGGCACAAGGCCTGCCCCTACCCGGATATTGCCTAGTTCGTGCCTGTTCCCGACAAGATAATACTTTGCGGGCTGGCGGCATCGCTATCGTTGATATACAGGACCCCCTGCTCCTGCCCGTCCTTAGTCGGACTGAACGTCACACTAACCTTGCATTGCTTGCCGACGGGCAAGCTCGACCCACAGTTATTGGTTTCAGAGAAATCCCCAATCGCTTGAAAGCCCGCAAAGGTCAACGTGGTGCTCCCGGTATTGGTCAGGGTGACCGCTTGGGGATTGCTGCTGGTCCCTACCTTTTGATCGCCGAAATTCAGCTTGTTAGCTGAGAGCTGAAGAGCCGTTCCGAGTCCCCAAAGGGCGACGGTATGGGGGCTGCCGGGCGCGCTGTCGTTGACAACGAGGTTGCCGCGCTCGTTCCCGCCGAGGATGTCATTTTGAGGGGTGGGGGTGAAAGTGACGTACAAGGTACAATGCTTATGCGGCGCCACGCTGCCATTGCAACTGTCGGTTTCCGAAAAATCCTGAGCGTTAATCCCCACCGTGGTCACGCTGGAAATGGTGACCGTGCTAGTTCCAGTATTCGTGAGTGTCGCTGGTTTCTTCCTGTTGCTGCCGAAAGTGACGGTGCCGAAGATGAGGCCCGGGAAGTAAGGTTCCAGATTAACGAGACTGCCGGTCCCCGTCAGGGTCACGACCTGCGGGCTGGTGGAGTCGCTGTCCTCAATTGTCAAGGAACCGTTTCGAGTGCCAGTGCCAGTGGGTTTGAAGCTGACTTTGAAGAGGCAGCTTTTTCCTGCCGGCAGCGATTGCCCGCAGTTGTTGGTCTGAGCAAAATCCCCGGTGATGGTTTCGCTGGAAAAGGAGATGGTTTTGTTCCGAATGTTGGTAAACGGCACCGCCGTCGTCGGACTCGCGCTATGCACGCCCTGGCTGCCAAACTGAGCATAGGCGGTGGAAATCACCGGACAGGTGCGCGCCTGAAGGATCAGGGGAGGGTTGGGTTGCTGATTGAAATTAAAGCTGTCGTAAAGGTCGTTCGCTTGCTCGTCCCGTTGGGTGAGCGGCGGCAAGCCAAACCGTTCCTCGATGGTCTTCAGCACGGAGGAGAATTCATATTGGGTATGTGAGACGTAGCCGGGAATAGCATAGGGGGAAATAATCAGCAGCGGGACGCGGGGGCCGTAGCCGAATTCATCGTTTTGGGGTGGAACCACGTGGTCGTAGAACCCGCCGTTATCGTCCCAGGTAATGAAGATCGCCGTCGAGCCCCAGTCCGACCCCTGCATCACCGCGTTAAGCTGCTTCACAGTCCAGTTCTCGCCACCGCAAGTACTGAAGGGCGGATGCTCGCCCTCAGGGCCAACCACCAGCCAGCTCACGGCCGGCAGATTCCCATTCTCCGCGTCGGTGAGGAATTGCGAGGTGGGAACCACATTGGTTTTCCAAAGGTCACCCTCCCGGATATGCTTGATCGAGTTCAACGCCGACCAGGTGTAACCATAATTTCCCTTGGTGGGGGCATAGTATTTCCACGATATCCCCGCCTCTTCGAGGCTGTCGGCCAGGGTCTGGAAATCGAAACAGGGATACTCGGCATCGATATCTCCATCGCTATCGAGGGTGCGCACGGCCACGGTGGCTGTCGCGTCGCACCCCCAGGAGGTTTGGTTGCCAAAATTCCCCCACTGGGTCAGAGGCGAAACCGGAGTGCCCATGGTCCCGCCGTTTTGAGCCGCCACCGTGATGAGATGGTTCGGAAAGCTGGGCCCGTAGATGGTGCTGAACATGTGATCCGCCAGGACGAAATTCTGGGCATAGGCGAAGTAGTTCAGAATGTCGGTCTGGCCGAATTGGCGGTAGGCCAGGAAGCCACCATTCACGTTGCCCCATTGAATCAGGTCGTAGCCATCCATCTTGCCGCCGTCGATGGCCGTGAAGGCGCCCACGGCGTCATGCTGGGGGTCAAAGTAGGTGACGTCAGGCATCGGGGCGAGAGGGATGACCTGCCCGGTTGAGATGGTGCCGCTGGTGGCGCCGTCCACCGTCTGACCTTTGGTTGGCTGAAAGGCTCCGAAGTAACTGTCAAAACTACGGTTCTCCTTGACGATGAAGACGAAGTGTTGAAGCACGGTGAGGTCTGCCTTCTTCACCGCCTTGGGTCGAGGTCCGCGGGCGGCTTGCGGGGCTGAGAACACAGCCCTCCAAGTGACCAGCAGCGCGGGTAGAGCCACGGCCGTACCCAGCAGCATGCGAATCCTTCCATACCTTGCGCGCTTCATCATTCCTCCTCGATGTCGAGCCCCTTGAGGGCAAGCTCGCGGTCTTAGTTCGTGCCTGTTCCGGTCAAGATAATATATTGCGGGCTGGTGCTGTCGCTATCATCGATGTACATGAGGCTCTTCACCGGCCCGATCGTCGTCGGGCTGAAGGTCACACTGACAGTGCACTGCTGGCCCGCCGGCAAGCTCGAACCGCAGTTATTCGTCTGGCTGAAAGGGCCGATAGGCTGGAAGCCCGCAAAGGTCATGGTGGTGCTGCCGCCATTGCTCAGCGTGACGTTTTGGGGTTGGCTGCTGGTTCCTATCTTTTGGTCGCCGAAATCCAGCTCGTGAGGGGAAATGCCAAGCGCTGTTCCGGTTCCTAGTAGCTTGACCGTATGCGGGCTGCCCGGGGCGTTGTCGTTCACCACCAAGTTGGCGCGCTCCTGTCCCGCAAAGTTGTAATTCACAGGGGTGGGCGTGAAGGTGACGTTCAAGGTACAACGCTTACCCGGCCCCACCTTGCCATTGCAATTGTTGGTTTCCGAAAAATCCTGAGCGTTGATCCCCACAATGGCGACACTCGAGATGGTGACCGTTGTGCTTCCGGTGTTGACGAGCGTTGCCGCAAGCCTCTTCTTGCTGCCGAAAGGGAGCAACGGGTAGACGAGACCCGGATAGTGAGGCGTCAGGCTGACGGTGCTGCCGGTTCCGGTCAGGGTCACCACCTGGGGACTGGTAAGGTCGCTATCCTTAATGGTTAAGGTGCCGGTTCGAGTGCCGGTGGCTTTGGGAGCGAAGTTGATTTCGAACTTGCAGGAAGCTCCGACAGGAACCTTAGTTCCACAGTTGTTGATCTGGGAAAAGTCGCCGGTGATGGCGACGCTGGAAATAGTAATGGGTGCGTTTCGAATGTTGTGGAACTGCACCCACGACCAATTGTTGGGGCTCTTTGTACCCACACCGAAGCTGCCATACTGCATATAGGCGGTGGAAACCACCGGGCAGGTGCGCTGCTGGAGGATGAGGGGAGGGTTGGGTTGCTGATTGAAGTTAAAGCTGTCGTAGGTGTCGTTCGCTTGCTTATCATGTTGGGTGAGCGCCGGCAAGCCAAACCGTTCCTCGATGGTCTTGAGCACGGAAGAGAACTCATATTGGGTGTGTGAGACATAGCCGGGGATGGCATAGGGGGAAATGATCAGCAGCGGAACCCGAGGACCCAAGCCGAATTGATCGAAGGGAGGCGGATTGACGTGGTCGTAGAACCCTCCAAAATCGTCCCACGTGATAAAGATCGCCGTCGAGCCCCAGTCCGAACCCTGCATCACGGCGTTAACCGCGGCCACCGTCGCGTTCTCGCCGACGCAGGTGCTGTCCGGCGGATGCTCGCTTTCCTCACCGGCGGTCACCAGCCAGCTTACGGCGGGCAGATTCCCGTTCTCCGCGTCGGTAATGAACTGGTCGGGGGGCACCACGTTTTCCCAGAGCTTAGTGTTTCGAATGTGGTTAATGGCATCCAACGTCGACCAGATGTAACCATGGTCTCCAAAGCTGGGAGCATAGTATTTCCACGATATTCCGGCGCTTTGAAGGCTGTCGACCAGGGTCTGGAAATCCCAACAGGGAAAATCAGCATCGATATTTCCGTCCGCGTCCACGGTGCGCGCGGCCACGCTGGGTTGCGCGTCGCACCCCCAAGAGGTTTCCTGCCCATAATTCCCACCTTTCGTCAAAGGCGTGAAGGCGCTGGCGACCGTCCCGCCGTTCGTTGCCGCAACCGTAACCAGATGATTGGGAAGGCTGGATCCGACGATGGTACTGAACATGTTGTCGGCCAAGACGAAATTCTGGGCATAGGCGTAATAGTTGGGAATGCCCGCCTCTGTGAATTGGCGGTAAGCCAGGAACTGGCCATTCACGTTGCCGTGCTCAATCAGGTCGTAGTTATCCACTTTGCCGCCATCGATGCCGGTGAGCGCACCCTCGTTGCTATGGTCGGGATCCCAATCGGTCGAGTCGGGCATCGCGGCCAGGGGGATCACCTGTCCGGTTGAGATGGTGCCGCTGGTGGCGCCGTTTGAGGTCTGACCGTTGGTTGGTTGAAAAGCTCCGAAATAACTGTCAAAGGTGCGGTTCTCCTTGATGATAAAGACAAAGTGCTGAAGCACGGTGGAGTCCGCCTTCTTCACCGCTTTGGGTTGAGTTCCGCCAGGGGCTGAGAAAACAGCCCTCCAAGCGACCAGCAGCACGGGTAGAGCCACGGCCGTACCCAGCAGCATGCGAATCCTTGCATACCTTGCGTGCTTCATTTTCCTCCTCCGTGTCGAGCCCGTTGAGGGCGAGCTCGCGGTCTTAGTTCGTGCCTGTTCCGGTCAATACGATATTTTGCGGGCTGGTGCCGTCGCTATCATTGATATACATGAGGCTCTTCACCGGCCCGATCGTGGTGGGGCTGAAGGTCACACTGACAGTGCACTTCTCTCCAGCCGGCAAGCGCGAGCCGCAGTTATTCGTCTGGCTGAAAGGGCCGATAGGCTCGAAGCCCGCAAAGGTCAAGGTCGTGCTGCCGCCATTGCTCAGCGTGACTTTCTGGGGTTGGCTGCTGGTTCCTACCTTTTGGTCGCCGAAATCCAGCTCGTGAGCGGAAATACCAAGAGCCGTTCCGGTTCCCAGCAGCCTGACCGTGTGCGGGCTGCCCGTGGCGTTGTCGTTCACCACCAGGTTGGCGCGCTCCTGCCCCTGAAAGTTGTAATTTTGAGGGGTGGGCGTGAAGGTGACGTTCAAGGTACAACGCTTACCCGGCCCCACCTTGCCATTGCAATTGTTGGTTTCCGAAAAATCCTGAGCGTTGATCCCCACCGTGGCGACACTCGAGATGGTGACCGTTGTGCTCCCGGTGTTGACGAGCGTTGCCGCAAGCCTCTTCTTGCTGCCGAAAGGGAGCAACGGGAAAACGAGACCCGGATAGTAAGGCGTCAGGCTGACGGTACTGCCGGTTCCGATCAGGGTCACCACCTGGGGGCTGGTCGAGTCGCTGTCCGTGACGGTCAGGGAACCCTTTCGAGTGCCGGTGCCTGTGGGATGGAAGGTGATTTCGAACTTGCAGATGGCTCCGACAGGGAGCTCAGTTCCACAGTTGTTGGTCTGGGAAAAGTCGCCGGTAATGGCAACGTTAGAAAAAGTAATGGGTGCGCTTCGAATGTTCTTGAACTGCACCCACGACCAATTCTCGGGGCTCCTTGTGCCCACACCGAAGCTGCCATACTGCATATAGGCGGTGGAAATCACCGGGCAGGTGCGCTGCTGGAGGATGAGGGGAGGGTTGGGTTGCTGATTGAAGTTAAAGCTGTCGTACAGGTCGTTCGCTTGCTCATCGTGTTGGGTGAGCGCCGGCAAGCCAAACCGTTCCTCGATGGTCTTGAGCACGGAAGAGAACTCATATTGGGTGTGGGAGACGTAGCCGGGGATCGCATAGGGGGAAATAATCAGCAGCGGGACCCGGGGACCCAAGCCGAATTGATCGAAGGGAGGCGGATTGACGTGGTCGTAGAACCCGCCATAATCGTCCCAGGTAATAAAGATCGCCGTCGAACCCCAGTCCGACCCCTGCATCACGGCGTTAACCTCGGCCACCGTCGTGTTCTCGCCTACGCAGGTGCTGTCCGGCGGATGCTCGCTTTCCTGATTGCCGGTCGCCAGCCAGCTCACCGCCGGCAGATTCCCGTTTTCCGCGTCGGTAATGAACTGGTCGGTGGGCACCACGTTTTGCCAGAGGTCACTGTTTCGAATATGGTTAATGGCATCCAACGTCGACCAGATGTAACCATGCTCTCCGGCGCTGGGGGCATAGAATTTCCACGATATTCCGGCGCTTTCAAGGCTGTCGACCAGGGTCTGGAAATCCCAACAGGGAAAATCAGCATCGATGTTTTCGTCCGCATCCACGGTGCGCGCGGCCACGCTGGCATGTGCGTCGCACCCCCAAGAGGTATCGCTCCCATAATTCCCACCTTTCATCAAAGGCGTGAATGGGCTGGCGATCGTCCCCCCGTTTTGGGCGGCAACCGTAACGAGATGATTGGGAAGGCTGGACCCGTCGATGGTGCTGAACATGTTGTCGGCCAGGACGAAATTCTGGGCATAGGCGTAGTAATTGGGAATACCCTTCACCCTGAATTGGCGGAAAGCCAGGAACTCGCCATTCACGTTGCCGTCGTCAATCAGGTCGTAGTTATCCATTTTGCCGCCATCGATGCCGGTGAGCGCACCCTCGCCGCTATGGTCGGGATCCCAATCGGTCGAGTCGGGCATCGGGCCCAGCGGGATCACCTGTCCGGTTGAGATGGTGCCGCTGGTGGCGCCGTTTACGGTCTGATCGTTGGTCGGTTTAAAAGCTCCGAAGTAACTGTCAAAACTACGGTTCTCCTTGATGATAAAGACAAAGTGCTGAAGCACGGTGGAGTCGGCCTTCTTCACCGCTTTGGGTTGAGGTCCGCCGGGGGCTTGCGGGGCTGAGAACACAGCCCTCCAAGCAACCAGCAGCGCGGGTAGAGCCAGGGCCATCCCCAGCAGCAGGCGAATCCTTCCATGCGTTGCGCGCTTCATCATTCCTCCTTATATTGCGACGGCTTCTCGGCCGCTTTGGCCTCGGGCCAGCATAGCCTTCGGGAGAGCCCGGTACAGGGAATAACGGGTCGCCGCACCGGCGCGGCCGACTCCGGGCCGTCTTTACGCCACGGACAGCGGACGAGTGCCGGCGCGGCCGACTGACTAATTCAGCGTGACCAATACCACGCCGTGTTTCGGAACGTTGGCGCAGTATTGGGTTTGGAATGACCCGCGGTCTTCACGCGCCCACAAATCTCGCACCCAGGCGGTCTCGCCCACCCCAATGCCTCTGAAATTCACGCACATGTTGCTGGCGCCCTCGCTCCGGTTGAACAGGCCCACCGCCGTGCTGCCGCTGGTGAGCGACTTAGTCCAGATCTCAAAAGGTCCAGTCTGCTGGTAGCGAGAACCCTGGATGCCGGCCGAATCCTGGTCAACGGCGATCACGTCCGGGTTGGTCAGGATGGCGAGCGTTTGCTGAGTCATGTTGGTGAGGTCGGTGCTGGCCAGAAGCGGTGCCGCCAGAAGGGACCAGAGTGCCATTTGGCTGCGGTATTCGTCAGCGGTCATGCCTCCGTTGCCGACCTGGAGGAGATCCGGGTCGTTCCACTGGCCGGGCCCGGCGTAGCTTTGGAGGCCGTACTCGTCAATCCCGCTCACCCACATCTCGTCGTAGTTATCCTTGACATCGCCGCCGGTACGCCACAGGTTTCCGCCCACCCCCGCTCCCCATTGCCACACGTTCTGCAAGCCATACTGGCAGAGGCTGTAAACGATGGGCCGGCTGGTGTTCTGGAGCGCCTGGTACATCTTGTCGTAGGCAGCCTTCATTTGGCTCGACTTATAGACACTGCCGGCGCTGCACCAGTCGTACTTCAAATAATCGACGCCCCACCCGGCATACGTGGTTGCGTCCTGCTGTTCGTGCTTGTAGCTGCCGAGGTAGCCGGCGCAGGTCTTGGGTCCCGGAGACGAATAGATCCCAAACTTCAATCCGTCGTTGTGCACGTACTTAACAAGTCCCGGCATGTCGGGGAACTTGCTGTTCGGCTGGATATTACCGTTTGAGTCGCGCGTGCCTTCCCAGCAGTCGTCAAGGTTGACGTAGAGGTAGCCGGCTTTCTGCATTCCGCTCGAGACAATAGCGTCCGCTTCCGCTTTGACAAGTTGCTCGTCGACTTTGCAACCGAAAGCCTCCCAGCCATTCCAACCCATAGGCGGCGTGGGTACCAGACCGGAGCTTTGGGCCGGCGCCGCCGCGCTCAGCCAGGACAAGAGAACGATGGCCGAGAAAGCCAGAGCGAAACCACGTAAGGTCGTTTTCATTTTCCCTTCCCTCCCCGGGGACCGTTGAAGGCTGCAGAATTGAGTGACATCACCCTCCCCCCCGTCCGGCCCTCGCTACAACTTGATGTCGCTCTCTATGACGGGCCCGGCGATAGCCCCTTGTCGCCAGCCCTTCGATGCCGGGCCTCAAAGGCCAAAATCCTGCTGGCAAGGGACTCCCATGGCCCGTTTTAGAGACGTTTTGGCTTTTTAACACGAATCTTCCCATTGCGCAAGTACCGTAACGGTTATTCTCGACGTGTGAACTGGAAGAGCTAGAAAGCTAGCTCCAGGTTCACTCTGGATCAGGAAAAGCGCCAAAATCAGAAGAAGCTTCCGCCGCGCAAGTGGTGAGAAATCCGGGTGGACCACATCGCTTTTGAGATTGCCCGCGAAGATTTCGCCGCTGAGAAAGCCCGTTTAGAGGCGCTGGGCGTGAAGCTCCGGACCGCCGCGCCTTTACCCTTCTACCTTCTCTCTCCCCCGACACCTGACCGCTGCCCTTCCGTCCCCTCTTCATCGGGGAAGCCCCTTCCTACGGTGCGGAGTCGTTTTCAAGCTGGATAGGACCGGTCCGCTTGCGTCTTGGTCCCCTCTTTATCGGGGAGTCCTTCCTACGGTCGTCGCGACCTTGGCGGAGGCGCAAACTTACAACTCGAATACATCCTGGTCCCCTCTTTGGCGGGGAAGCCCTTCCTACCCCACTGTCATATACCACCTGGAATCAGGCCACTGCAAGGAGTTTTCCATGCATCCTGCTCCCGCCCCTGCCCAAGCGGGGTCGGGGTCGTTGGCAGGAACGATCCAGATGGATACACCCTTTACCCGTCTGCCTTCTCTGTCCCTTGACACCTGACTCCTGCTTTTCCGTCCCCTCTTCATCGGGGCGCGCTCACTCCAACGTTGGAGGTGAATATGAATACGCAGCTGGTACCATCTTGGTCCCCTCTTCATCGGGGCGCTGACTGCAAGGATCGCTGGATGTTCAACACTGCCAACGGTGAGGATGAGTATGGTCATGGCATCGCCCTTTTCCCGCAGTCACTTCCGTTGAGGCTGGGCTGGTGAAGCGGCCAGCGCATCGGCCACGGATAGGCGAGGGCGTAATGGAACAGCTCGGGCAGGTCGTTCCCGTCACCGTCCCTGGCGGGATCGAGAAGACCGGTGAGCATACGCCCGTAGTGTTGCATCCTCTCATGATCTCCGAGGCGAAAACAGCTACCCGCCGTGAGGCGAAGAAACGACTTCGCCCTTTCCGCGCCTGCGCCAAGCGCGACTCTCCTTCCGTCCACGAACTGGGGCGGAACGGGATGTTTGGGTTCGAGCTTCCAGCAACCCTCGGTGGGGTCCGTCCGTGAGGGACAGAAATAGCTTAGCGAAACAAAGCAGTCTTGATCGTCGGTCGCCTCCTCCTCGGCCCAAGGCTCAAAGCTCTTGAAGCGAATGTGGCCGAGACCGCGCGATTTGGCGCGCCCCCAGCCTTCGTCGCAGACCCGCTTTAGGGCGGATTCGATGAGCCCGGCATTCACATCCTGCCGCAGTTTCAGAAAGAACGTAATTTCAGGCAAAGCAAGGCGTTCCGGTTGTGGCGCTTCCCCCGAAGGGCTCGGGGGTTCCGGGACTCCATACACATCCAGCGCGATCATGTAGAACAGGCCTTCGAGGCTGGTCCCCGCGGCGCGGTTCATCCCCAAGTGAGGCCGGAGAACGGGCTCCGTGCGCGGACGCCGCTTCTGTAACTGAATTAGCTCGGAGGGATCGGGACGCTTGCCCCTACAAAGGTCGCGAAACAGGCTCAGGGGTACCCACCCAACCTTCTTCAAATCCTTGCGCGAGGGTTCGTGGCTGGCTGATGCCCCTTCCGGATGGGGCACGGCGGCGGCCGACTTGCGCTCAGCCGACTGCAACTCCCGGCCGATCGCCAAGGGCAACGGCAGCCAGGGCTCGCCTTTGGCATCGCACTGGAAGCCTTCGGAGACGATCAGCGGAGCCTGCCACTTCGGATCACGAGCTTTCGCCTGCACTTGGAGGTCGTCAACCCAGGATTGGGCCAGGGGTTGCTCGGTGTCCGCCCCGTCAAAGAGAGCGCAGAGGATGCGTCCCCAAAGGGTGTCGGACTCAAACGGTGAGTCGGCGGCGACGGGCGAACAGACGAGCAGCCGAAACTGAAAGTCAGCGTAGCCTTGCGGCATGGTCAATTCTCGCTGCGGAAATCAAACGGTTGATCGTTCCACTTCAGGTCGCGGAACTCCACCTTGCCATAGCCCGCCGAGATCTTTCCCCCGATGCCTTCCTTCTCAATCAGCCGCAGGCCCTGGGCAATCACTTTGCGGTAGTCGGCGCGGGCGCTTTCGCCATCGAGGTCGCCGTAGAGGCGGACCACAAGCTCGAAGTTGAAGTCGGTGCCTTCCGGGACGCGCTCGAAGTTGAAGAACGCGCCCCTGGCCACCGTGTTGGTGGCGCGGTTCATGCGGACTCCGGGCTTGATCTCGGCAAAGAAAACGCCGCTATTCTTGGCCGCGGTCTCCAGAATCTCGGCACTTTCCGGGGTCAGCAGGCAGTCCCGGAAGATGAGGCGGGTGGGCTCGTTCGTGGTCTTGGTGTCGCCCGATCCGAAGAGCTTGCAGACGACACACTCGCCGCAGGAGCAGGGGTTGATCTCCGGCTTGCCATCCCTCATTCCCTGGACTAATTTCGGAGGCTTCAGGCTGAGTTTGGGCGGCGCGCCGGCCCGCAGGCTCAGCTCCAACGCCGACCGCATCTTGCCTTTGATGGAAGACCCCGGAAGATACGGGTGGTTGGTGATGGGGTTGCGAATGATGGGATTATCGATGGTTCCGATCTCGATCACGTTGTTGTTGCCCCCGATTCGAACTCCGGACAGGCAATGGATGACCCCGGTGATTTGCTCGTATTTGTCCAGATACATCGTGGCTCCTCCTAGCGTTCCGCCTTCTCGGGCAGATAGGCGATGACGGACTGAAAGTGTTCGACGAAGGCGTTGAAGTTCTGGGCGAAGTCGTCGGACGTCTTGCCTCGCTCCAACACGGTGTCAATGTTTTGAAAGAGGAATTTCTGGCAGAGGGGCGAGATCACCTTGCGCGTCGACTGGTATTCGGCTGCCACGCGGAGCTTGTAGAGCTGGGTCTTCGCGTCTCCCCATGCCTTGTCCGGCTGACCGCGTTGGGCATCGAACTGGATCTTGGCCATGCGCAACATGGAGTAGAAGGCGCGCAGAGAGTTCTTGCTGGCCTTGGGCCGGGCATTGAAGTCGGTGAGGGCATCCGTGATCTGTTCCGGCCACTCAATGAAAAGCTCGCGTCGGACGTGGCCCTTGTCGTCGAAATAGCCGCTGGCGAGGTATTTCTCCGGCAGGTCGGATGGCCGCCGTTCTCCGTAACCATGGCCGCGTCCTCCGCCGGCGGGGTTGGGCGGACGCCCCTGCCCACCTCGTTCCGGCGGGCCCGGATTGCCGCGTCCCTGGGGATTCATGTCACCGAAAGATTTGTAGGTTTTCTCCGGCATACAACCTCCCGTCTAACGAATGGCGTATATCGCAAATTGCGTGGCGAAGTCCATCACGCGCCACGCCCGTTTCCCTTGGTCCGAGACCTCGACCAGCAAAGGGCGTATTTCCTGATTCAATCGGTCTCTTAGAGTTCGGTTGACTCGCCCGATGTTTCGGTGCCAGTCGTTTTGCAGCAGCGGCACCGTGCGCAACCCTTCGATCCCGCCTCTCTCCAAACGCCGGAATTGGCTCGCGTAGTATTGCATGCGCTGGAGGAAGCCCGCCGAGAGGCCGGGAGGACCCTCTTTCGGCTTGACTTGCTCGATAAAGCGGTCCGCCCATTCCAGCCCGCTTCGAAGCTCGTCCCAGTCGAGAACCCGCTCGAAAACTGCGATCCGGTTCTTGGCGGGGAGGCCGCCAGGCGCGTAGCGCTTTCCTTTCGCTTGCTCGACCGCCGCTTCCACGTCCTCAGCCAGAAAGCGCACAGGAGACTTGGGGTGAGCGAGCTTGAATCCGGCGGAGAGCGTGAGCTCTGGGTAGCCCCACTCGCCGACTTGTTGTCGCAACTGTTCATGGAGGTCGTTTACCAAGCGAAGGAGCGCATCCCAAGGTCCGAGCATGAAGAGGTCGTCGCCGCCGGAGTACACGATGTAGTTGAACGAATAGTCGGCCTTATCCGGTTTGGTATCTTCAATGACGGATTCAAGCTTCTCGGTGAAGAAGGTCTCCAGCCGTCTGCTCAACTTGGCGGCTTCCTCTGTCTTTCCTTGGCAGTTGAGCGTCTCGAAGGTGGTGCCAAGGTTGTCCAAGTCGGCTTTGAGCACGCCGAGGAACGGTGCGCCGGCCGAGTGCTTGGCAAGGGTATCGAGGTCGAGCGGGGCGCCGTGTTCGTCGGTTGGAGCGTGTCGGGCGACGTGCTTGAATGCGTCCTCAAGCGGTTTAGAGTTCTCGGCAGGGAGTCTGAGGCCCACTCCGCTGTCGGCCTTGCCCGGTCCGGCCTCGGCCACATAATCGATCACCAGAAGCTGGGTCCTCGAATCGTCTTCTGGGCCGCGAGGGGTCAAAGTGATTAGTGCGTCGTCCAGGCGCGCCAAATCTCCGCCAAGCTTGGCGTCCGGCAAACGAGGCCTGCCGGCTTCCTCGGGGTCTTCCAGGGCGCGCTCGTTCGAGCAGCGGGTGAAGACAAATTGCTGCTCGTTCCACCCGCCATCCTTTTGCAGGACACTCCGACCTGGATTCAGCCTTCTTGTGCCCAGGTTCTGGTAGACACCTTCTGTGGTCCCCTCAGCGATGGCGAACCATACCTGGCCATCAAGCTCTTCCCGTGAGTGACGGTCCAGCCTGTGACGCAGTTCCTCGAGGAAGACCTTCAGGTTGGTTGGTTCGTCCCTGAATTCGATTTCGAGACGACTGCCCGCGTCCCGCTTGATGTCAAGCGCGCCGAACTCCCGTTGGAGGAGTAAACGGCAAAGATCGATCACCAGTCCGAGGCGCGAGGAACGTCCGCGCAGGCGCTTGCTTGCCTGACGTTCGTTGATGCTGAAGATGTAGCCCTGGATGCCAGAAACTGTGATGATGACTCGCATGAGGACTCTCCGGCGGGCCTTAGACTACCACATACCACCCATTTCCCCAAGCGGTATGCCGGCCCACGTGGAGAAGCTCGCCGGCCAGCAACCAGCGTAACAATTCAGCATTGGAGATTTCAGATTCCAGAGGTTCAAGACGAGGGAACTCAAAAGTGCACTCGCCGACGAAGCCGGAGAGCTCGTGGCGCTGGCGGGTCTTGGAGGACCGGCGGGAGCGTTCGACCCAATTGCCCTGCGTCACGACAGTGCGCACCTGTTCGGCGCGCTGGCCCAAGCCTTTGAAGTCGGCGTCGATGGGGCCGGGACCGTAGAACGTCGAGAGCGCGTTGAGCCGGTCGCGCACCCGTTTGAAGAGGTGGTGGAACTCGGGCTGGCGGACGGCTTGCTCTTCAAACCTTAGAAAGGTCGGCGTGAGGAAATAAACGGTGATTGTGATGGGTCCTTGGTTCTTTGTCCCTTGTCCTTGGTCCGCGGTCAGCGGTCCGAGCCCGAGCTCGCGCAGCCGGTAAGCGACCCAGTCGGCGAGAGTGAAAGCCTTGGAGGCGCGGAAAAGCTGATCGGAGGCGCTGTAAACCAGTTGCGAATCCGGCGTGCCGCCCGTTTCGCCCCCAAGGCGCCCAGACTCCAGGCGAGACGGTGAGCGATCGGATTCCCGGCCTGTTTGGGAACCCCGAGACTCCGAATCCCGAGTTGACGACTGCCTTTCCAACTCGGCACCCCGGATTCCAAACTTCGGACTGGTTGAAAGTACTTCGTCCAGTTCGCAGGGGGCACGATTGAGGCCAAAGCCTCCGTGAGCGAGGTCGCGGAACGCCAGCACACAATAAGGGAGGTACTCCACGGCCTTGCCAAGAAGAATCAGCCCGAATTCGAACGCCTCGCCGGCCTCGTAGCTGGTCTTCGGATTTTGGATCTCAGATTTTGGCTTTTGGATTGAGGAGGCGTCGGGGGTGGCGGTGGCCTCCAGGGAGGCGGATGCCGGGCTGGAAGCCGGTGGTAAGTCTGGTGCCGGCCTCAAGGGTGGGGCTACACCCGCGGCTACGAAGACGCGAGTTTCGAATTTCGAGTTTCGAGTTTCAAAATGCAACGGGGGGCGAAAGACGAAAGGACGAGGCGCGTCCTGATTCTTGGACAGCCGCTTGGCGCCAGTCGGCGGGGTTGGCTCGAAAATCGCTCGATAGGGACAAGTGCCGCCGAGGGGGCAGCGCCGCGCGTCGGGACACTCGGGGATGCAAACCAAGCGGCGGAACGCTACGCCGAAGGCTCCGCGCAACGTGTTCCCCTTGTTCTCCGCCGGCAGCTTAAGCGTCTGCCGAGGCGTGAGACGCAGGGTCAGGTGGAGTACCTGAAAGGCCGAAAGCGCCTCTTCCGTGCTAAACGAACTGCCTGAGATAGCGGGCGCCGGCAACGCATTTGCTCCTCTCGCTATTTGCGCGGGACACTATCACAGTCAGAGGTAAGCTTCAAGCGCTTTTCGGCCCAAAGAGGCAGGCACTCACCTGCGCGTGGCCCCATCCAGGTTCAGAGATCGATTTACCCTTTCTTGGCACCTGGGCCCGCAGATGGTCAGAATGACTTATCGGAGTCGAGCAAGAGGGTCACAGGGCCATCGTTTACCAACTCCACTTCCATCATTGCCTGAAACAGACCTGTTTCTACGCTCGCGCCTGACGGACGAAGAAGCTCGCGCAAGGCGTCCACGAAAGCCTCGTAGATGGGACGGGCGGCTTCGGGCGACGCGGCACGGTCGAAGCTGGGGCGGCGTCCCTTGCGGCAGTCTCCGTAAAGCGTGAATTGAGAGACACATAGCACGCTATAGCCGGCCTCAAGAAGCGAGACGTTCATCTTGCCGTGCGGGTCTTCAAAGACCCGCAGGTTGGCGATCTTCTCGGCCAAGGGTTTGCCGATGTCGGAAGTGTCGCCGGACGCGATGCCCACGAGAATCAGCAGTCCCTTGCCGATTCGACCAACTACTTGGCCGCTGACATGTACCTCCGCTCGCGCTACACGCTGTACTACAGCCCGCATAACCCATTTCCTCTCAATCGGTTAACGCGCCGCTCCAACTGGACTCTCAGTTTAGATGAACTCTAACATGACGCGGCTTGCGACCGCAACCAAAAAGGAGTTAAGTCGAGGTGAGTTGGGAGATAGGAAAGAGCGCCAAGCCGAAATGAGAGAGTTCGCGAACCCAAGACGAAGTAAACGTCGCCTACCTTGAGGTCGACCATTCTTGGCTGAAAAGTGGGGTTAAGGCATCCCTTGGGAGCCCAATCGGCCGTGCGGCAGGTTAGCGGTCAGTGTGGCAAAATGCCACACTTTCTCGATTCTTTAGAGGTGATCGCATTTTTTGTGTATCTAAGCATCTGATTCCAAAGGACAAAAAAAAGTGTCTCATTTGTCTCATTTGTCTCCATTGTCTCATTTCATGGTAGTAGCCTTGAGTTATGAGTAATCGAGAAGTGAACATACGGGTGCTGAGAGGCTCGCGCCGGCCGAGTTTCAACCGTCGGAGGTGTCAAGATTTGGGTCAGGAGTTGGGAAGCGGCGAGGCATCGGCGGGGGGCTGGGGGGATGACCAGAATTCTCCTTGGTTGTCAACGACTTATCGTCGAAGCAGGCGACGCACAGACATCTGGATTAAAGCGGAAGGCTCATGAAGCACTTTTTCAATCAGTTATTTTCGGAATCCGGCGAGGCTAGTTTCAGCCGTCTGGGATCGTTTCTGGCGCTAATCTCGGCGTGCGGATGGGTGAGCTACATCGTCTGGAAGACGCGGGCGCTGCCCAGCCTGGAGGGGCTCACGATTTTCATCTCCAGCCTCTACGGCCTGGGAAAGGCGGGCGAGACAGTGCAGCGGATCATGGGCGGCAAGCCGCAGTGAGCCAAGCGGCAGAAGGCAGAAAGCAGTAGGCAGTAGGCAGAAAGCAGTAGGCAGTAGGCAGAAAGCAGTAAGCAGAAGGCAGTACTACTTTAATAGTAATTGCCGGTAGTCAGCGAAGGGACAGAACGTGGCGACCGATACGCAGACTCAAGAGCGACCAAGGGTGAGTGACCAGCTCCGGCCGGGCGGAGCGGACCCATCTGCCGTTCCGCAAGGGGGGCCGCCCCGGGGGACCGCAGTCCCGCTTGACGGGGTGGAGGCGCACTTTGCCGAGGCGGCGGGCCTGGTGAAGGGCCTGGGAAAGCTGCTGATGCTTTCGCCGCTCGTCCTGGCGGCCGGGCTGCTCGCGGGGCTGGGCTGGTGGTACGAGCACGACGCCCACCTACGCCAGGCCGGTGAGCTACAAGAATTGAAGAAGCAGACGCAAACCGAGGTAACCAAGCTGCAGGCCGACGCGGACGCCGCCACGCGCGACGCGAACCAGCAGCGCGCCCAGCAGATTCTCGCCCTGCAAGCGCAGCGCGACAAGCTGGCCAAGGACGCCGCCACGCTCGAGCAACAGATCGCTCTCCTTCGGGGAAGGGAGCGCTCACAGGTCGAGCAAATAGCCTCGCTTCCTGCGCCGGTGCTAGCCGGCCAGGTGGCGAGCCAGCTCGGCCTTGGTCCCGAGGATCTCGGGACCGTTGACGGGGGGGCTTCGGCCGGAGCCATACGCGCTCCGGGCTCGACCCCCCAGTCTCCCTCTCCGGCCCCGAGCGGCGGGACGGGAGCGGCGACCACCGGCCTCGCGGGCTCGACCCCGACTTACCGGCTGAGCGAGCAGGGGCTGCGCAAGATCGATACCGCGCTCGTCCAACTCGACTCCTGCCAGAAGCAGGTGGCGGTCCGCGACCAGGAGGCGACCAACTGCCAGCAGCAAACGGGGGCCGCGAGCGCGATCATCAGCCAGCAGAAAGGCGCGCTCGACAAGCTCAACGCGGCCCTCGCTGACAAGGACCAGATCCTGGCGCGCGAAGAGCAGTCGCACAAGGAGGAGTTGAAGATCGTGCGCGGCACGTGGACCCAGCGCGTGGTGCGGGTAGCTGAACACGTCGCCATCGGCGTGGCGATTGGGGTGGCGCTGAAGCATTGAAGAAGTTTTCAGTAGTCAGTTCTCAGTTGTCAGTAAAAGCAAGAAACAGGTAACTGATAACTGAAAACTGATAACTGAGAACTGAAGGACTCGAAAGTCGAAGGTGGAAAGTGAACACAGCATCAGCAACCACAACCCAGATCGGCGGCCGGGGCATGGGGACGACGGCAATCTCCCCGGTGCCTGCCGACCCTAACCTTCTGATCTCGAGTCCCGGGCCGGTGAATCCCG
>Ga0326728_10008680_pt1 | contig 25029 bp, 24 predicted proteins | sample MB3enrmetagenome_FD_207602 | JGI IMG/M metagenome (GOLD analysis project Ga0326728, IMG submission 207602) | Lab enriched peat soil microbial communities from McLean, Ithaca, NY, United States - MB31MN | ecosystem: Environmental > Terrestrial > Soil > Wetlands > Peat | place: USA: New York... | reverse complement strand
GCCGCCCGCCCCCGGCCTTCCCCTTCCTTGTCTATTGAGTAATAATTGCACCACAGAGGAGAAAACTGAACCCCGCAACATCCTCAAGGGCGGTCACAAACGCATGGCCCAAGTCCTCTTTTTGGAGATCATGGCGCTGGTCGCGCTTTACGGCCTCGAACGAATTGGCTTTTTTACCCTCACCTTTGCCGATCACGTCACCGGCCTGCGGGAAGCGCAACGCCGTTTCCGCTCCATTCGCGCTCACGTCATCGTCAAACGCTATGAGCGGGCGATTGTGGTTTGGGAGCGGCATCAATCCGGGCGGATTCATTTTCACCTGGTCGTTGTCCTGGCGGAGGATATTCGCACGGGCGCGGATTTCGCGGCGTTCAAACGTAAGGATTACCGGAGCGCAAACAGGGCCTTGCGGGCGGAGTGGGCCTTCTGGCGTGTCACCTGCCCAAAATACCGCTTTGGACGGCATGAACTGATGCCCATTAAATCGAACGCTGAGGGCATTGCGCGTTACGTCGGCAAATACATCGCCAAACATATCGGGCAACGGCTGGAAGAGGACAAGGGCGCGCGCCTGGTGCGCTTCATCGGGTACAAGTCCGGGGAGCGGTCGGCAAGTTGTCTGTTTTCCTGGAATAGCGAAAACGCTTGGTTGTGGCGCCACAAGGTGGCGGCGTTCGCGAAACGACACGGGATCACGGACCTTGACGGAATGCGGATGAAGTTCGGGCTGCGTTGGGCTTATCATCTGTGCGGGCAGATTCTGGCCGAACCCTTGAGGGGCGTTGTTTTTCCATCGTACGCGGCTGTGGCGAAGTCGTCCGATTACGAATGGCAGGTGTTGGTTGCCCGTGACAAGGCGCAACGCATCATTGACGCGCTTCCGGCGAACCGGACAGTGCTTGTGGGGGATGAATCGTTCAACGGCTGGCCGATATGGGCGGTACCCGCTTCGTTCGGCGAAGAGGTCGCTTCAACGCCATTGAGTCCTGAAAGTGTGGCAGCAGGGGAAGAAAGAGCGCGGGAATTGCGATTGTACGCGGCCCGTCTGGAAGTATTGGATGGCGGGAATTTCGGAAGATGGGAGTAGAATCGGCATGGTCTTGTGCTCGACGAGGATTTTGGGTCGATTCATCCCCGGTTAATGAAAAAGGATTACTTTGTCGCTGCTTTTTGCGAATCCAATTTTACTTTGGCTTCGGTCACAATTCGTTTCAAATCGTTAAGTTTCGCAATACTCACCGAAACAGTTTGTCCGCCGGGCGTGTGGGGGTCAATGACCACGCAGTAACGGCCCCTGTCGGGTATGTAGGGAAGTGCCCGGATAAACGACATGGTCATATTGCCCCGCGTGATAAAATTGGCTTCAAGCCGTGCTTTTTCATCTTTTTCTAATTCAGTAGCGCTCTTGTCGAGAACGGCCATTTGTTCCAGGGCCTTTAAAAAAGAATCAATCTCATCGTAATCAATCTCTGGGTAACTTCCATCCCCGGCTATGATGTGGAATTCGACTCCTTGCGCCCGCTGGCCGTTGCTCATATCCGAATATTCAACCGTCCGAACCGATATCGCCCCTTTGAAGCCGTCAACCCCGCCTATGGCTATAGTCCTCTTTACAAGTACAACCCCAACTCTTCGTTGAAACATCTCAAGTTGTGTCCTGGGACTTAAGCGTTCCTGCGCTGTCCCACGCGCAGCGAAGCTAATAATGCTCAGGAGGGTCACTAATGCAATTATTTGTTTTTTCATATGTGCTAGTGCAAGACGTATGTTCAAGATCCTTCGCCTATCATCAATCAAAAACACGTAGAACGACGCGATGTTCATTGGATGTAGAACGGCTAGCATCCTTCCCTTGGAACTGCGATGGCGCAACCGCTGCCCCGATGGCTGACATCGCACGAGGATTGTTGGCTCTGTTTGCCAACAAACTCTTGAGCGTAATCACGCCGCGTTTCGTCCCACAGACATTGCAGTTCATCAAGTAGCGCGCGTTCGTGGTAACAGCGGTGTCCCCGTTTCAAATCCGCAAGTGCTCTTGCCAAATTCGGAAATCGCTTCTTGTAATGTTCGGGCAGGCTTCCGCCAAGGTAACGGAAGTCATCGCTCAAAAGCACGTTAGCCCTCGCAAAGCTCGAAGGCTCGCCCAAGTCATGTGCAAGGTGGTTCTCAGAACAGTGAAACTTTGCGCCTGCGCGTAGTTTGTAAGTTGTGCCAGTCCATTCGTAGATACAGTCCTTGCGGTGTGCGTATGCCTGTTGTTTGAAGTAATTACCTTTGGTCAGTTTTTTGGTTATGCGTGCAATGTAAATCAGCCGATTGTCAGCATGGAGGGAATTTGCGGCGAATCCGAAAATCACGTCGTTGGCACGATCATCCGCGGTGCTGCGAATCATTGGCTTACAAATCGCGAGAGTCAACAGATCATTCTCGACGCATGGTGCGCCGCCGTCATCAACCGTTAGTTTGTAAAAGTAGAACTTGGCCATTTATGGGTTTAGTTGTTCTGTGGGATTAGAGTCACATTTTGTTTCTGAAACCAATCGTAGAAGCGCGCCGCATCCTTAAACTCTGGCAGCCGAGCACTCCGCTGGACGTATCCGTTTCGGACGGTCATTTCACCCCATGCCGACAATAATTCAGGTCGAATTCGGTATGCACGTTCGCGATAGCTTCCGAAGGCCAATGCCCGCGCGAGCCTCCCAGAGACACCAGGCCGGGCACGGACTACAATGTCGTTTCCCGGGAAAGATGTGACTCGACGGGTGTGGGCGTTTTCGTCCCAGCGTGGTTGCAATATCGTCTTTGCTGAAACGATGGCGTCAACCACGTAAAGACCAACAAGCGCGTAAACCAGTTGTGGATTTGGATGGATGTCAGCCAGCCCGGCGTAGAAAACGATCAGGTCGCTGTTTCCGAGTTTGGTCGTAATCTGTTTGGCTCGTTCGCCCTGGTCGCCGTATGTGAGGTAAGTAAAGTCCGGATCGAGATGTGTGTCGAGCGCAGAAAGATGCGGCGGCAACGAAGGCCACTGACCGCCAAGATGCGGCGCGATGCCGCTGTATGGTTTGGCGAGGCCTGGATGGAATGGGCCGCTATCAGGAATCGGCACATACACAAACTCACCGGTGCGGCTGTCCACTGGTCCATTCCAGCATCCGCCACCTTCGCTCTGATCTACGCCGACGCGCACAAGCAGACCTTTCATTCCTTAAGGCTAGATGTTTTCCGACGGCTGGCAAGAGGATTGTGCGACGGTACGCATAGTCGGGCGTATCCCTCGTTACGACCAAGAGCACTCAACCGGGCGCAAGCCCTGCCCTGGTGGTGACGGCATTTTCGCCAGTGTTGCGAGGGCTGGTGGGGCGCAATCCTGGCGACAATGACGACACGACCAGGCACTTGTCGGGGCGGAGCGTTCGCGTGTTGGCATTCGGCTTGGCCTTCTGCCTTGAGCAAGCCGGATGACGACACGGGAACGAGCCGCGGGGAAATCCCCTTTCCAGACGCACAGGACTTTAGCAAGTATTTTGGGGTCTGTTTTGTGTCTGTGCTACTTTTTGTGCTACTTTTGGGGTCGGAACCTCGGCCCTTGGCGACAGAGTGAAAAAAAGCATGAACCGATGAAACCCATTTGTTATCAATGGTTTGCGCGTGTGGCAAGCGATGGTGTGCAACGGGTTGAAACAGCGTAAAGTGAATTTTTAAGTCCTGTGCGTCTGCCATTTCGCCACTCCGGCACGGCTGCGGCCCCTGTAGCAGCCGCCGGCGCATCCTGCCAGAAGCCGCCGCCCCAACGCAAGGCCGGTGAAGGGGTTGACATAATATCTGTTTTGGTTACTATTGAAGAGTGATTCGGAGTTTCAAATGCCGGGACACCGGGATGGTGTTTACAACTTCATGAAAGACTCAGCCTTAAACCCGGTCCATCCGGGAGAAATCCTGCTGGAGGACTTTTTGAAGCCGCTCTGCATTTCGCAATATCGTCTGGCCAGGGCGATCCATGTGCCGGCGCGGCGCGTCAATGAAATTGCTCTGCGCCGGCGCGGCGTATCCGCCGACACCGCCCTGCGCCTGGGACGCTATTTCAACACCACGCCCCAATTTTGGCTTAATCTGCAATCCCACTACGAACTGGATCAAGCGCGGTTGTCCTCCGCCAGAAAAATTGAACAAACGATTCAGCCATTGCGAAAGGCGGCCTGAACAGCACCCGGCGATTCGGACTTTGCTTGACCAACGCGAATCGTTCAACGGCGGGCCGGTCTGGGCGGTCCGTCATCCGTCGCTCGAACACCGAAGGATGATGCCCGCTTCGTTGGTCCTGCCAGCCGCAGTTCGAAGAGCGAAGGAGCGCCTGTCCGCTGTCCTGTCCACCGGAGGCCCTGCGAAGGCGGAAGGCCCTGCGAATGAGCATGAACAGGTGGCTTCAACGCCATTGAGTCCTGAAACTGTGCGCGACGCTGAGGAAAGGGCGCGGGAATTGCGATTGTATGCGGCGCGTCTCGATCTGTTGCATGGCCGTAATTTGGGTCGCTGAGAGTACATTGTGTGCCGCAAGGACCTGGAGTTTTCGCGTTCTGTCGCGTAAATCCCTGTCGCGTAAATCCCTTGACTGCGGGAACTGGTGGCTAGACAATCCGTCACAAATGATACGGCAATCACACAAGCATCTCACGGCAGCCATCCTGCTCATTGGCATTTTTCTTTGCTTGATCTGCGCGCTCTTTCCACCTAGAAGCTTCACCAATACATCAAGCATCCAATTCGACAATAGCGGCGGGAAGTTGGCGCCATTTGGTGTCACTCACGCTTTTTTATTTGACCCGGATTTCGGGATTTATCGGGGCCCCAATAGCATGGTTTTCCCAGCCGTGGTTGACGGCGGGCGGCTCCTCGCCGAGTTGGTATTGATTGCATCTTTGACATGGATTGTGATTTTGATTGTTGGATTTGTTGACAAGTGTTCCGAATCAGAATCTACCACAAAAAAGGATGACCATGATGCCTAAGAAGTCCCCGGACCAACCGCCGTTGGCGCTCGCAGTTCCGCTGTCGCGGTTCACGTCGCGAGTCGGCGATGGCTCAGCTACGTTAGGCGGCTGCGCATGATGAACATTAGAACAAACAGATTATGAATCCAAATCTTGCGGGCATCATCGGTTTTGTCCTTTGTGTTCCGGGCATTTACTTGCCCTTTCGAGCGAGCACCCCAGGACCTGGCGGTGGACTTGACCTTCTACCGCTGATCGTGGCAGCACTCTGCTGGGTTGCAGCCTTTGGATTGTTCCGATACTCATTTCGAGCGCGCAGATAAGCGGTGGCTCAAGTCGGCCTTGCTGCCTTGAGCAAGCCGGATGATCCGCCGTCGTGCTCCGCACTATGGCGAGACAAGTCCGCCTTCGCCGGGCCTTCCGCCTTCGCCAGGCCTACGGCGGACAAGACGGCGGGACAGGCGGCACGGGAACAAGCCGCGGGGAAATGCTGCATTCCGATTCGTTGCGGGCGGTTTCCAACCCTTGACACCGGGGCTTGGTCGTGGCAGGTTTTGCTCGTGAACAGGTGTTCGCAGCGGCCCGGCGCATCCGGGAATGAGAGAATTATGACAACGGCAAAGGCACGAGCTAAAGAACCAAAGGCCAAGACGCCTGGCACCATCATGGCTGAAAAGCTCCGCGCAGAGTCAAACGGCCTCTCTCATGCAGAACGTGAGGAGCTTTTGAGGGAAGGATTGGCGATGATTTACGGGGGAAATATCAATGCCAAGACTAAGCCCCATCGCCGTTGACACGAACGTTCTTTTTGATCTGGCGCAGGAGGTTGAGGTTGTCATTGATTGCCTCGAAACCATTGCAAAACGCGTTCCCCATTCCAGCATCATCGTTCTGCCAACCGTCATCCTTGAATTGCGGAAAAGGGCCGGATCGGGTGAGCCGGCGGAACAGGCGATTGCGACAAAGGCCCTTTCCAGCATATTGAATCCCTGGGGATTTGTTCCGGTGAATTTTATCCCGGTCGGCCACGGCATCGTCGAACAAATCGGGCGCAAAATTCGGGACCGGGGATTGATTCCCGACGAAGAGATTAACGATTCCTTCATCGTGGCCGAGGCTGCCTTATACGGTGCCACCATGCTCATTTCGAGCGATAGTCATATCACGGACATTGACCAAAAAATGCTCAAGATTGAGTTGGATTCCAGCGATGTAGATTGCCCGTTGATTGCCTCCCCTTGGAAAATCGTCAACACGTTCTTCTGCTAACCCAGTCTGTGCTGCTTTTTGCGTAAATCGCCAGTTGAACCCCTTTGTCATCCGCCATCAAGACTCCTTTCGCGTTACTCTTTTTCTTTCTCAAGCGCAACGACCTTGCGCAAACGCCGTCTGTGGCGCGCGGCTTGGCTGAATTTGGCGGCCAGAAACGTCTGGACCAGGTCCCACGCCAGCTCCGGCCCTTCGATGCGTCCCCCCAGGCAAATCACATTGATGTTGTCGTCCTCAACTCCTTGCCTGGCCGAAAAATGATCTTCGATCAGGCACGCGCGAACGCCTTTGATTTTGTTGGCACAGACCGAGGCGCCCACCCCGCTGCCGCAAACCGCCACGCCGCGGCCCACTTCCCCGGCGGCCACCGCCCGGCCGAGAGGAATGACGAAATCCGGGTAATCATCGCCGGGGTTCAATTTGTCGGCGCCAAAATCCATGACTTCATAACCCGCGCCGCGCAGTCGCGCGGCCAGGCTCTGCTTGAGGTCAAACCCGCCGTGGTCGGCGGCAATGCCAACACGCATCGAATGGCTTTTCCCGCGAGTGGCAGTTGGCGCTTTCATATCTTTCATGTCCTGCTTTTCCAGGACGGAGGCAGCCGGCAACCAATCCTGGGCCTGCTCCTTCCAAGTCAGTTGCCGCGCCGCGCTCCGGCTGCAATCCGGGTGGCGCGCCCGCCGGCAGGCGCTCCCGCCCCGCCCGTGCCCGTGCGAGACCCTCTTGCGGGCGGCGGCGCAGCCGGAGTAGCGGCGGAGGGCGGGGGTTCAAACTCCGCCAGGGCGATGTCCACGTTGGTCTGGATGTCTTGATAGGTTTCGGTGATGGTGCCTTTGATTTGGGACGCCATTTTCATTTGCGCTTTGAACTGGGTGATCTCGGCGGCGGTTGCGGCTTGGCCATTCTTCGCGGCCGTCAAGGTCTCCTTGATTTTGGCGTCATCCATGACGGGCGCGTTGGTATTGCCGCCCAGCACAATTTGCACGCGGGGAATCAGGAAGGTTTGTTTATTGACCCAGACCAGCACGTCCTGGAAGAAGATCTTTCCGGCCAAAACGTAACAGGGCTGGCCGGGGATGGCCGCGCCTTTGGTTTTGGACCAATCCGTGCCGGCAAAGGCGGGGAGGCCGTCGGCGTCGTTGTAAAAAAGAGTGGCCATAAAGGCCGTGCCCGCCGCCCCCAACCCGCTCAACGCCGCGCCGCGGGATGAATCCTTGATGCGGCTATTGTTGACCATCCGGTAGTATCCCTGCCCGGCGGACCAGCCGATCAGGCTCATGGTCGCCGAGCCGATGCGCTGATTGACATCAACGCGAAAATTGTCCGGCCTCCCCAGCTTCATGGTCAGATCACTGGACAGCTTGGCCGGGGTGCCGGCCGTGTTGGTGGCGCCGCCGCCCAGCCCCAGGTCCAGCGTCGTCTCGGCAGTTCCCGTGGCGCTCAGACTCGTCAGGCCTTTGTAAGTTGCCACCACATTTTGCCAAATCTCCGCCTCGGTCAGTTCCGCCCGACCGGGCGAAGGCTGGTTGCCGGCGGCGATCCCGGCGGCGGACGCTCCGTGGAAAGCTTTCCATTTGCCGGCCACCCACCCCCTGCTGAAAAATGCCGCAAGGCCAATCAGCGCGACCGCCGTCACGCCGGCGATCAGGGCGGCATAAGATTTCTTTGGCCGGCGCGCGACATGCGCCTGATAATCCGCCGAGCCTTGCGGCTCCGGCGCCGGGGGCGCGCCCGGAGGGGTGGGAATACTGGCGCTGAATTGGGCCACCGGGACAGCGGGATTGGCCGGGACAACCAGCGGTGCCTTGCAGGCCGGACAGTTAGTATGGAGGCCGACGTGATCGTCGCTGGCTGATATACGTTGTCCACAGTCCGGGCAGGCAAATTTAAAATCACTCATAATTCAATCCTCCGACGTGTGACACCGGCGCAATCGGCTCGGCCCTGGTTGCAAGGTGAGTCGTGGATGCGTATGGAACACCCTTTCGCGCCGCATGGCAAGAAGGCTTTGGAAATATGTCGCTTTGGAAATACCCCACAGCTTGGAAAACGTTTGCTTTGAGGAAGGGCGTTTGGTAAATTGAAATTATGAGTGTGAAGGACATTCCAAATTTCGAGCAACTGACCGATCTTGAGCGATTGGGATTGGCCGAAGAAGTGGCTGCCTCGATTCGCAACCCCGAGGCCTTGCCAGAGCCAGTGGCCCATCGGCTGGAATTGGAGAAGCGGTGGTCTCGTTACGAAAGCAATCCGTCCGCCGCACTTTCGCAAGAGCAATTCTTGAAAAAGATGGAATCGCTCAAGAAATGAGGCGCGAATTGCTTTTTCTGCCCGAGGTCAGTGGCGACTTCATCGAAGGATTCAATTACCACGAAGCATTTTCACCGGGGCGCGGCGGGGACCGCTTCGAGGCGGCATTCAAGCAGGCGCTCCAACAGATCGAGGCGGGCATCATCACACACTTTCTGGCATTTGAACATTTTCATCGCGTTCCTGTGCCGGGTTATCCATACAACCTCTACTACCGCCTTGTGGAGGACAGGGTGGTCGTCGCGGGGGTTCTTTACGCGCGATTTGATTCCAGAAGGATCCAGGAAATGCTGAGAAAGCGCATTTAGGTATTGGCGCCGCCGTTCTGCGCCGATTTCGAGCCAAAGGCTCGACGCTAAATGTTGCCGAAACCCCGCCAAAAACCTTGACTTTTGCCGGCGGGGTGTATTATGTGAAATACCATGCCTGCCGGATATAAACGAAAAACGGCCCTTGGATTTGCCCTGTTCGCGTTGCTGGCGCCTTTCTCCGGGTGTGATTCGCGGGTGGAAACGCCGGTCAGCGGCCAGAGCGTTCCGCCGGCCCAACAGACCAACAGCCATCTGCGCGTCCGCGCGCCCGCCGTGGCCGGGCTGTTTTATCCGGCGTCCGCGCCGGTGCTGGCCAAGACCATTGACGCCTTGCTGGAAAGCGCGCCCGCGCATCCCATCGCGCGCCTCAAGGGCCTGGTTTGCCCTCACGCGGGCTACCAGTATTCGGGACCCACCGCGGCGATTGCATACAAGATGCTGGCCGGGCGCGATGTTCAAACCGTCTTCATCCTCGGCCCCAGTCACTATGCCTTGTTTCAGGGCGCGTCGGTTCCGAACGCGGACGCTTACCAAACGCCCTTGGGAAACGTCCTCATCTCGGCCCAAGCGGCGCAACTCGCCAAGACCAGCCCCTTTGTCCTGGAACCGCGATGCCTGGTGCAGCGCCCCGATTGGTGGGCGCAGTCCTCGAAACCCGCCCCGGCCGCCGGGGAAGACACGCCGGACACCTGGGAACATTCCATCGAGGTCCAGATTCCGTTCTTGCAAAAAACCTTGAAAAACTTCACCATTCTGCCGGTGGTCTTTGGCAACGTGAACCCGGAGCAGGCGGCCAGGGTGATCAGCGGGATGATTGACGGCAAAACCATCGTGGTAGCCAGCTCCGATCTGAGCCATTACTACCCTTATGACGAGGCCAAAGTCCTGGACAGCCGCTGCGTCAAGGCGATTTGCGACCTGAACATTGAGCAAATGCAAAGCCAGGAAGCTTGCGGCAAGTTGCCCATTTTGACGCTCATGTACCTGGCCCGGGAAAAAGGCTGGAAGGCGCAATTGCTGGATGCCCGCAACAGTGGCGATACGAGCGGCGACAAAAGCCGGGTGGTGGGCTATGCCGCCGTCGCCTTCTACGAACCGGCGCCGCAAAGCGTTGAGGCGAAAGAGCGGAAGTTTTTGCTGGACCTCGCCCGCCAGACCCTGGCCAGCGTGGCGGCCAACCACGACGCGCCGGGACCGGGCGTCAACACCAAGGATCTGTCGCCAAAATTATCCGAGACCAAAGCCTGCTTCGTGACGCTGACGGAAAATGGCGAGCTGCGCGGCTGCATCGGGCACATTGTGCCGCAGGAAGCGCTTTACCAGGCGGTGGTGGACAACGCGCGCAACGCCGCCACGCGCGACCCGCGTTTCCAGCCGGTGCGGCCTGAGGAGGTCAAGAAAATCAAAATCGAAATCAGCGTGCTGACGGAACCCCAACCGCTGACCTTCAGTTCGCCGGAGGACCTCCTGAACAAATTGGCGCCTGGGCAGGATGGCGTGGTGCTCCGCATCGGCCCCCGCGGCGCGACGTTTCTGCCCCAGGTCTGGGAGCAATTGCCGGACAAAGTCCAATTCCTCAACCACCTCGCCGAAAAAGCCGGCTGCGCGCCGGGCGACTGGCGCGGCCGGGATGTCAGCGTCTCCATCTATCACGTCGAAGCCTTCGCGGAGCCGGAGTAAGGTGGCATGGGGTATATTCCAGATTTTTGGGTTCCCCTCTTCATCTTGCTCGTAATCTTAATCTTAATCTCAGCGCCATCCTGCGTTCCGATTAAGAGCAAGAGTAAGATTACGATTAAGAAAGAAAACCAAAGAATGTGAAATGCATCCGTGGCATGTCCGACCGGAAGCCGACAACGCCGGCGGCCGCCCGTGAACGGCGGGTCGTCTGGCTGGCCGTCGCGGCGCTCGGTGTTTCCTGCGTGATGACGCAACTGGCGCTGATGCGCGAACTGCTCGGCGCGTTTGGCGGAAACGAACTGGTGCTCGGCCTGGTGCTGGGCAACTGGCTGCTCCTCATGGGCATCGGCGCCTGGCTTGGCCGGACCTCCGACAAGCTGCAAAATCCACGGGCCGTCCTGGCCGTCGCGCAAATCCTGCTGGCACTGCTGCCGCTGGCGCAGGTATTCCTCCTGCGGGCTTTGCGCAACGTCCTTTTCGTCCGCGGCGCCGAGGTGGGCGTCAGCGAAACCTTCATCAGCGTCCTCCTCCTGCTCCTGCCGTATTGCCTTGTGGCGGGCTATGCCCTGACGCTGGCCTGCTCGTTGTTGGCCCGGGCAGAGGGCGCTGGGGGCATCGGCCAGGTGTATGTGGCGGATAGCATCGGCAGCATCGGCGGCGGCGTTCTCTTCAGCTTCGTGCTGGTCAGGTTCCTCGACCATGCCGGCATTCTGGTTTGCCCGGCCGTGTTGAACCTGCTGGCGGCCGGAGCGATGAGTTTTCGCGCCGGAGACAAATTGCTTTCGGCGCTGGCCGGCGCGCTGGCCGGCGCGGCGGTGGCGGCGGCAATTTTGATTGACTTGGACGCGGTTTCCACCGCCTGGCAGTATCCGGGACAGCGCATCGTGGCGCGGGCCAATTCGCCTTACGGCAAACTGCTCGTCACGGAATCCGACGGCCAGTTTGATTTCATCGAGAACGGCCTTCCGCTCACCTCCACCCGCGACGACCAGCATGTGGAGGAGGCGGTGCATTATGCGATGGCACAGCGGCCGGAGGCCCGCCAGGTGCTGCTGGTGGGCGGCGGCATCTCGGGCACAGCGAAGGAGCTTCTGAAATACAACGTCCGCCGCGTGGACTATGTGGAACTGGACCCGCAAATTCTGGAGTTCGGGCGGAAATACCTGCCGGAAAGCCTGGCCGACCGCCGGATCCATGTCATCAACACCGACGGGCGCCTCTTTGTCAAGCAAACGGGCGAACGCTACGACGTGGTCATTGTGGACGTGCCCGAGCCTGCCACCGCCCAACTCAACCGGTTCTTCACGGTGGAGTTTCTGGCGGAAGTCAAACGGGTGCTTGCTCCGGACGGGGTGGTGTCCTTTTCGCTCGGGCATTATGAGAATTACGTCAGCCCGGAACTGGCGCGAATGCTGACGTCGGCCTGCCGCTCCTTGCAGCAATCCTTCCCCAACGCGCTGGTCATTCCCGGCGGCAAGGTCTTCTTTCTCGGCTCGGACGGCCCGCTCTATGCCGGCATCGCAAAAAAAATCGAAGAGCAGGGCGTCAAGACGAAAATGATGAACCGGCATTACCTCGACGCCATGATGTCGCTCGACCGGATGGCGGACCTGCAAAACGCCCTGGCGCAGCCGGCGGCGCTGAACCAGGACTTCAATCCGGCGCTTTACTTCTATCATCTCCGCCATTGGATGAGCCAGTTCAAGACCGGCTTCGGCGCGATACACGTCTTGCTGCTGGCCTGCCTCTGCGTCTATCTCGTCCGGCTGCGCGGAACGGCCTTTGTCCTCTTCGCCTCGGGTTTCGCGGCCACGACCCTGGAGATTGTCCTGCTGCTGGCCTTCCAGGTTCTGTGCGGCTCGGTCTATCATCAACTGGGCATCATCGTCACCGTCTTCATGACCGGTCTGGCCACCGGAGCCTGGTTGGCGAACCGGGGCGGGAATCCACGGAGTAATGGAATGTTGGAGTGCCGGGAAGAGCCGGGGCGTGCGCCCACCCCATCACTCCATCACTCCATCACTCCAACCACCCCATCACTCCATCACTCCATCACTCCAATCGCAAAACACCTCTCCCTTCTCGCCTTCGCCATCGCCGCCTACGCCATCCTGCTCGCGTTGTTATTGCCGCTCTTGAACCGACTGGGTGACACCGCGGCGTCACTCCTCTTCATCAAGGCGGCCATTGCGCTGCTGACTTTAATTCTCGCCGTGCTGGTGGGAATGCAATTTCCGCTGGCCAACCGCCTGGAATTCGACGGCACGGTTGCCGGCGCGTCGCGCCTTTACACGGCGGATTTTGTCGGCGCATTCCTGGGCGCAATGCTGGCGAGCGCGCTCCTGATTCCGTTAATCGGCGTGACCCGCGTTTGCCTCCTGACTGCGGCCCTGAGTCTTGCCGGCGGCGCGGTAGCCTTGCCCGCAAAACCCGCCCCGCCCCCATCGGCTGCATGAGAAAGGTCAGAGGGGGCAGAGGGGTCAAACCGTAGCTTGGTCCATTGTGAATCGTAAGTACGTGCAATCCAATGGCTTACAGTTCTAGGCAAACAGGTCAAAGCGAACATTTGCCCACCCAAGTCATCATGGCAGGGGCAGACTCTCTATGCCGATGGGTTTGTTGCCGGGTCCCTCCCCGTCCCACAAAATGGAGAACTGACCTCCGACCCCCTAACCGCCGACATCCCCTTTCAGTTTCCCCCCGACAATTTCACCATTCAAAATTCAGAATTCACTATTCTTCTCCGCAAGTGTCTAATGACCAGGACATTGCAAGAATCCGGGGAAATCCCCATTTTTCCGTTGATCTCTTCAGCATAAAAGCTTACTATTGGATAGTGAGAATGGGAAAGGCAAAAGCGGCATCGGACGGCGGCGGGACGAAGGAGGCAAAAGCTGAAAACTGAAATGCTTTGCGTCTTGGCGTCTTGGCGTGAGAAGTTCATGGGTCAATTGCCGGTTGCGGATGTGTCACGCAAAGGCTGTCAACCCCGAAAGCTTTCGGGGCAAGAGGCGCGAAGGCGTTTTCCTGGCTTGACGTCCGTGTATTGGGTTCCCCATGCGGATGGCGGATTGGGCCGGATTGCGTCGGCGGAGATTTCCACGGCGGGGGAATTCCGCACCCAGTCCGAAATCATTATTACCTCGATTGACTAAGTATACTTTATGATGCCATCGCTTCAAGCAGGCCTTTTTCCGCCGGTTTTGGCCATTTTTGATGAAAATCCACTTAATCTACATAAGTTGCTTCCCATGAACCATCTACGCGCCAAACCAAGTTTTCCAGATCAAGCTCAATCAAGGCTAATCAAGGTAAATCAAGTTATTTTTTGACGCCAAACATTCAGACCCTCCCCGCAAAAGCGTTCGCGTTTTTCGCGTTTTTCGCGGTTAAAAAAATCCATGACCGGCGCATTTTCCCAAAACAGTGTTTCTCCGCGTCCTGCTTCGTGGCATCCTCGCCTGGCAACGAGCGCGACGCGGGTTTGTGCGGGGCGAACGCGTTGTTGGAGCGAAAGTTTGCGATATGAGCAAGATCAACTTTATTTGCCTCAAAACAGTGCGGTGGAGCGGCTGGCTGCTGCTGCCGCTGGTCATGGCCTTTCTGCTCACCGGTTACATCATGGATGGCCGCTACGGCTTCGGCAAATTGCTGGACGAGAAAAGCGCGCTGACGCTCCATCGCATGTTCCACCTGCCGTTGATTGTTTTAGTGCTGGCGCATGTTGGGCCGGCGGTGTATCTTGCCTTGCAGCGATGGGGCTGGATCAAACATCGCCAAGAGACGTGAACCCCTCCGATACATCGCGCCGTGAAGCGGCGGGTAATGGAGCGCCGGCCTCCGGTCCGGTGTCCCCGGGAGAACAGCGCCAACCGCAGCTTGGAGCCTCGGCGCTGCGCGCCGATTTGGATCCAAAGTCCCGCAAAGAACAGCGCCCGCCATGCCGGGCCGGACGCCGGAGTTCCGGCTTGGCGGGAGGGATTTCGCGCCGCGCCGCCATCGGTCTGGGCGCGGCTGGCGTGGTCGGACTGGCGGGCGCGGCTTCGATTTTCGATATCTTCTCCAAATGGCGCGACTCGGAAGCCCCGGCGGACATCTTCAAGGGCGACGCGCCCACGGGCCAGCTTTGGGAACTGTGGCAAAAACGCGGCTGGGTGAAGGAGGCGCGGCATTACCTCAAGCTGGGCCGCAACGTCCAGTGCAAGGTCTGCCCGAACAACTGCATCCTGGAGCCGGGCGACCGCAGCCATTGCCGCAACAAGGTCAACCGCGACGGCGCGCTTTACACGCTGGTCTATGGCGCCCCCTGCACCTTCCACGTTGACCCGGTGGAGAAGAAGCCGCTCTTCCATTTCATGCCGGGCACGTTGAGCTTTTCCATCGCCACTTCCGGCTGCGTTTTCCGCTGCTTGAATTGCCAGAACTGGGAGATTTCGCAGAAGAAACCGGAGGAAACCAAAGACCCGCGCGGCGAGGAACTTCGTTTGAGACCGCCGTTGCCGGCAAGCCTGACGATGGAACAAATGTCGCGGCTGAGTTTGTTTCCCGAAGACGTCGTGGCCGTGACCGAGGCGCTGCGTTGCCCGTCCATTTCCTACACCTATTCCGAACCGACGGCGTTTTACGAATACACGCAGGATACCTGCCAGGCGGCGCGCGCGCGGAAGCTCAAAAATATTGTTGTCACTTGCGGCTCCATCGAGGAGCGGCCCGCGCTTGACCTGTATCAATACGCCGACGCCGCGCATGTGGACCTGAAAGGCTTCGACGAGGAGACTTATCAGAAACTCAATTCCGGCAAACTCTCCTCCATCCTGGCCACGCTGAAAACGCTCAACGGCCTGGGCGTCTGGTTTGAGATCATCAACCTCGTCGTGCCGACTTACACGGACAAACCCGACGCCATCCGGCGGATGTGCGGCTGGATTGTCAAGGAATTGGGACCGGACCGGCCCTTGCACTTTTCGCGGTTCCAGCCGCAGCACAAACTGGCGCACCTGACACCGACGCCCGTCGAAACGCTGGTGAAAGCCCGCGACGCCGCCCGCGCCGAGGGACTGCGCTACGTCTATATCGGCAACGTGCCGGGCTTGGAAGGCGCGGAGACGACTTGGTGCCCCAACTGCAAGAAGGCGGTCGTCGAACGCGACATCTTCGCGGTCACGCGCCTGGACATCACCGGCGGCAAATGCCGTTTCTGCGGGACCAAGATTGCGGGCGTGTGGGGATAAGACCTCGCGTGGCATCAATCCTCCGGTCGCTCGCCGCTCGGGGCCATCTTGACCAGCTTGGGATCGAATTGGCCCAGCACGGTCACCAAGTCCTGTTGCGCCGCCATCACTTGGCGAATGTTCTTGTAGGCCAGCGGCGCTTCGTCCAGGCCGGCGGAAAGGAGCGTGACTCCCGCCTGCTGAAGAAGGCGATTCACGTCTTTCCAGTTGAATCTTTGGTGGGCCGCCTTGCGGCTCATGGCCCGGCCCGCGCCGTGAGAGGCGGAGTTGAGCGAGGCGGCGTTGCCCTTGCCGCTGACCACAAAGCCGGGCGACGCCATCGAGCCCGGGATGATGCCCAAGACGCCTTGGCCCGCCGGAGTCGCGCCTTTGCGATGGACAATGACCTCGCGTTCCACGCCGCCGATCAGATGCCGCTCTTTCCAGGCAAAGTTGTGGTGGTTTTCCAAGTCAAGCAGAACTTGCGCGCCGAGATGGGCCGCGATGTGCTGGTGGATGAGCGCGTGGTTGGCCGCGGCGTAGCGGCCCATCAATTCCATCGCCGCCCAGTATTCCCGGCCTTCCGGCGAATCCAGGGACAGCCAGGCCAGCCGCTTCAATTCGCCGGGCAAATCCTTGAATTGCGCGAAGGCCAGTTTCGAATAGTGGTCGCACACGGCCGCGCCGGCGCCGCGACTGCCGCTATGCGAGAGCAACGCCACGTAGGTTCCCGCTTCCAGATCACGGATTTTGCCGTGCGCCGTGAACAAACCAAACTCGACAAAATGATTGCCGCTGCCGCTGGTGCCGAGTTGCGACCAGGCGCGGTCCTGGTTTTTCTTCGTGACCGGGCTGACCGACCAATCGGCGTCCAGGACCTCATGTTCGCGCCGCACCTGAAACGTCGCGCCCACGCCAAATCGCGTTTCCGCCTCGATGGCCCGCGCGAGCCGGTCCCGCCTTTGCTCCAAATCCCGCACAGAAAGGTCGAGCACCGTCATTTTCATGCGGCAGGCAATGTCCACGCCGACGGCGTAAGGAATGACCGCGTTTTCCGCCGCCAGCACCCCGCCGATGGGCAGGCCGTAACCGACATGCGCGTCGGGCATGAGCGCCCCCGCCACCGCGACCGGCAGCAGGCACGCCTTCTCCATCTGCATCACCGCCTCGTGCTCCAGGCCGTCGCCCCATTGGCGATACTTGACAGGCTCGGCGCGCGGGGGCGGCGGCGCGTGGAGCAGCGCCCGGGCAAACTCCCCGCGCAACGGGTCCTCCGCGAAGGCCGGCGGATTGGCGACAATGGCGGCGACTTCCTCTGGCAAGCGCGACTTGTCGCCGCCGCCCAGAATGAATTGGCAGACGAAATCCGTGGCGCGGCGGGTCGCTTCGCCGAGAGGAACGCCCAATCGCAAAAAATCTTTCGCGTTCATTGTGTAGAATCCCGCCGTTTCATGGAGTGGGGCGACGCCCGGCGCTTCAGCGAGCCAGCGTGAAGTGAACGGCCAACACGCCTGCTGCCGCCACAAGACAGTAGTAGCCGAAAAAATTCCAACGCCCGCCTTCAAGCCAGCGGGTGAGCCATTTCAAAGCGAGCAGACCGGCGGCAAAGCTGAATATCATGCCGACGAAGCCCGGCACGAAAAGGTGCGGCACGGAATTGTCGCCGCTCAAAGCGTGTGCCTTGAGCAAGCGCAAGGCCTCTCTTGCAATCAAGGGGGGCGTTATCACCACCGCCAGCGCAAAACTGAATTCCTCCAGCTTTTGTTTGGGCAGACCGAGCAACAAGCCGGTGGAAATGGTCGAGCCGGAACGCGAAAATCCGCGAAACGGCAAACATAAGCCCTGGACGAGGCCGATCCAGCACGCCTGCGCCGGTTGAATTTCCGAACGGCGTGGCGCTTTTTCTTCCCGCCACCCGGCGTAAATAATCAACAGCCCCACCGCCGCCAGCGCTCCAGCCTGCAGCGGCAGCATCCCGAACAGGTTTTCCACCTCCGCGTCTGGCACACCGCGCATGAAGATTTTCTCGATGACCACTTTCAATCCGTAGCCCACGATTCCGGTGCAGATAGTCGCCACAACGATTTGGACGACAAAGGGCTGGAGTTTTCCGGATGGGCTAAAATAATCGCGCTTCCAACTGTTCCAGAAATAAGCGATGACCGCGAACATGGTGCCGGTGTGCAGCATGACCAACAGCATGGTCATTTCGGGACTCGCCGGCTTCAGTCCCATGAGCTTTTCCGCGACGATGACGTGGGCCGAACTTGAGACGGGCAACAATTCGCACACGCCCTGAATCAAGGCCAAAATCAGAATTTGAAAATAATTCAACATGTTGATGAAATCCGCGCGCCGGTCCCAGGCAGGGCAACGGCCGTCAGCGAGTCGGTCATGGTTTGGGCGCAGGACAAAAACCTTCACCGTCGTGGTAGGGCAGAGCTGCCGCTCTGCCCTGAATTCTTGGGCGGCGCAGCAGCGCCGCCCTGCCGGCGACGTCAAGATTTTTGTCCAGCAACCTCATGGTTTTCCGGTGAAAGTGAGCGGGAAATTTCAGCTCTTTTTCTTGAACATCGAAGTGAGGAAATTCTGGCCTTCAATCTCGCGCTGCTTGACCTTGACCTGGCCGAGAATCGCCTGGAACCCGACGTAGATCTTGTGCCACTGATTTTCCAGGCCGCGCAGGGTGCCTTCGCTGCTTTCGGCCAGATAACGCAGCGAGGGCGCGGCGGCGACAAAGGCGTGAACCTCTTCGCGCGACGGCGAGGAGCATTCAATGGCCGCGCTGATCAACTCGAACTCCTGCACCACGATGGATTTGACCTCCAGAAACTGGTTTTCATCCTCGGCGGTGAATTTCTTGCCGCGCGCCAGGTTGATGAAGTTGTTGAGGAGCTTCCAGCATTCCAAATAGTTTTCAAGCTGGGTGACAAGCTGGTCCAATTTCTTGTTTTGCATAAGTCAAATTCCACCAAGGCCTCAGGCGGCCGGCCGCAACTGCAGCGGCGACTTGGGTGAAAGAAAAACGATGGCGCCTCCGCGCATTTCGCGGGCGGTTATCCGAAACGCCTCATAGTGAACCCTCAATTCGGAAAAGGGCAGCCGGGCGGCGTCCGCGCCCTTGAAGACCGCCAAAATCTGCCGGCCGATCTCGACCACCAGGCTCTCCGGCACCCATTGCGGCACGGTCGAGCTGACCAGATTCCCTTGCGCATCCACGGTGAACGCGCCGCTGGGAAGCCGGTGCAGGCCGGACTTGCCGGCCCGTCGTTGTGTCATGATGTCCATTTGTCAAAAACATGTTTCATGGTCTGTTCCACTTGGTCCGCGCTCAACCCGGGCCGGAACCCGGCGCAGAGCAGTCCCTTTTGCTCATGCGCCTGCATCGCCCAATGCTCCTGCAAGCCGAAGCCAAACGCCCCGTCCAATTCGCCCGCCCGGAGGCCGTCGCCCAACAGGGCCAGCCGGCCATGGGTGTCGCGCGCCCAATTGGCCACGTCCATCGAGTTTTCCAGGCGCCAGGAATCCGCGGGCGCCTTGTCATCCGGCGGAATGGCGAGCACAAAACCCACCCCTTCAAAGCGGCCCAGCGCGGCCAGGCCCGTGGGCGCGCCGGCCGGCGTTTGGCTGCCCGCCGCCGTCTCGGTGCCGGCCGCCGGCCCCTTCGCTTCGTCCAGGGCCTGGGCCGAATCCAGCAACAGGCCCTGGTAGGAAAGGTGGATGGTGCGGACGCGGCTCGGATCCGCAGGAAGAATCTCAAAATTCCCGCTCTTCCACGACAAAATCTCCTTGAACGCCTCCTCCCCGGTGATGATGGCGGTGGCGGCGTCAACAATTTCGCCGTTCTGAATCCAGATTTTGCCGATCAGTCCGCCGCGCGTGATGTTGAGCAGGGAGGAACTGCGCGACAAACATTCCAACTGGATCAAGTCCACCAGGCTCTTGCTTTGCACCCCGCGGAAACCCTCCTGCGCCTGGGTGGGGCGGTCGAGAATGGACTCGATGCAATCCTGGAACAACTGAATATCCTCGGTGGTGGCCGGTTTTTGCCAGAACATCTCCACCCCCTGGGCGTAGGCGCGCGAGCGGTATTCCTCGTCCAGCACGCCGGTGAGCACGACCATGCGCAACTGCGGAAATTTCCGGCGCACAATGGCCAGCACCTGCAGGCCGTCCATCTTGGGCATGCGCAAATCGGTGATGAGCAGGCTGAACGGCTCTGATTCCAGCATGGCGATGGCCCGCGCGCCGGAATTGCAAACCTCCACCTCCGGCCGGCTGGGAAGCTGCTCCAGCAAGGCTTGATACAACTCCAGCATCTGCTCGTCATCATCGAGCAAGAGAATTCTATTCCGGGCTGCCATACCTGGGGTGAACATTAAACCCAAACCGGCCCCCGATGCAAGCCGGGATGAAATCCGCCCAATCCCTGGGTGCATTTCACTTTTTTGGGTTCCCCTCTTAATCTTACTCCTAATCCCAATCTTAATCTCATCGCCCTCCTGCCTTCGGATTAAGAGCAAGATTAAGATTACGATTAAGAAAGAAAACCGAAAAATGTGAAATCCCCAATTCCTCCCCAAAGGAATTTTTTGAACCGCGAAATACGCAGCGCGGCCAGCCGCTTGCCATCTCGTGTAGCGGCGGTCTATGACCGCCGCCAATATCCCTGATTTGAAAGGCCGGAGAGCAGTCAGGGGAATGATTGTCAGGGGAATAAACCTGTCAACGAGTGTGTCCGTGTCCGTCCCTGTGGTCCTTTTCGTCCCTGAGGTCCCTCCCCCTCCATCCTTCTAAACTGAGCATTAACTATGCCAACCACAGATACTATATTTCACTTTATTTCACACCTTTTCTGCCCAATCCTTACAACCTATGCTATAATACGCGGCATGAGTTACGGACACACCGCGTCCGGGACCGCCTTCGGGTGAAGGCGGCCGGCGCGGCACGCCGGGGGCGTGCCGCGCCAGGCCAGGTATGAAAACGAGGATGGATGACCGAAAATGGAAAAGACAGGCAACAAGGCGGCTGCCAAAGTCGGGATTTCTGTGGGAAAAGCCGGAATTGGGCAAGGTGGAATTCACCGTTGGCTCATGAAGGCAGACCCCGGCGTCTTCTCCCTCTCCTCCACACACTTGTGGAGGAGAGGGCCGGGGAGAGGAGGTTTCCACTCTCTGCTCCGTCCCTTCATGAGCCAGCCGCGGCTGAAATCGGGCAATCCGGATTTCTGCTTTTTGCTTTCGCGATTTCTGCTTTTCCTGCCGCACTCCACCACTCCTTCAACCCCTCCAATCAAGGTTAATCAAGGTTAATCAAGGTTAATCAAGCCTAAAAAAAAGATGTTTTATGACCAGACGAGGTAAAATAGCGCGCCTGCCGCTTCCCATTCGCGAGAAGATCAACCTCCGCCTCGAAAACGGCGAGGAAGGCAAACAAATCGCCGCATGGCTCAATACTCTGCCGGAGGTGGTATCCCTGATGGCGGCGGAATTTGACGCCCAGCCCGTCAGCGAGGCTAACCTGTCCAATTGGAAGCTCGGCGGCTACCGCGATTGGGAGACCCAACAAGCCGCCCTCGATTCCGCCCGCCTGTTCCACCGCGAGGCCGCCCAAGTCAGCCAGGCTGGCGGCCCGCAATTCGCCGATCAACTTGCCCTTTGCCTGACCGCCCGCTTGGCCACCGCCTTGCGCCACACCTCCGCCGACCCGGATGATCCCGCCTGCGGATTGGAAGAGTTGCACCGTTTGCGCCGGGACCTTGTGACCTTGCGCAAGGGCGACCACAACGAGCAATGGGTCAAAATCCAGCGCGAAAAACTCGAGCTGGACATAAAGAAATTCGAGCACCAGGCCGCCATTCAAAATGACAAAATGTACCCTCAAGTCCGCGGCCCCCGCCCCGAGTGTGGCGTCACCAAGGAAACCATCGCCCAACTCGAAAAAGACCTGAATTTATTCTAACGCCATCCGCCATGAATGGCGAATTGTGAATAGTGAATTGAGAATAGTGAAGGCGGCTCGGAGTTCCGCCTTCAGGCGGCTCCGCCTTTCTCTATTCAAAATTCAAAATTCAAAATTCCATCCAATCCGCAATCCGCAATCCGCAATCAAAAAATGAGCCATTTCTTCCTTCCCTTCCAGGCCCGCTGGATCAAAGACCCCTCCCGCAAACGCCTCATGGTCAAGTCCCGTCAAATCGGCATCAGCCTGGCCACCGCTTACGACCTCGTCGTCAAGACCGGCGACCGAACCTGCCGCTTCGACACCTGGGTCAGCAGCCGCGATGAATTCCAGGCCCAACTCTTCGCCGCCGATTGCGCCCGCTGGGCCTGCTTCCTCCATGTCCCCTGCGGCCAAATGTGCGAGCGCCTCATTGACCGCAAGGAAAAAATCACCGCCCATGTTCTCCCCTTCGACAACGGCCGCTCCATCTACAGCCTCACCTCCAGCCCCGACGCCCAGGCCGGCAAACGCGGCCACCGCGTCTTCGACGAATTCGCCCTCAACCCCGCCAACCGCCGCCTCTTCACCGTCGGCTACCCCGGCGTCCTTTGGGCCGGCGGCATGGACATCATCTCCACCCATCGCGGCACCGCCAACTTCTTCAACCAACTCGTCCAGGAAATCCTGCACAAGGGCAACCCCAAACAATTCAGCCTCCACACCGTTACCATGCTCGACGCCGTCAAAGAGGGCCTCTTCGCCAAACTCAAAACCAAATGGGCCGAGGCCAATCCCGGCGACGACCGCCTCAAATGGTCCGACGACGATTTCCTCCAATCCCTGCGCGACGGCTGTCCCGACGAAGAAACCTGGCAGCAGGAATTCCTCTGCCAGCCCGGCGACGACGAATCCGCCTTCCTCAGCTACGACCTCATCGCCAGTTGCCAATACCCCCCCGCTGAAAAATGGGAAATGTTCGGAGTCCCGCCTTCAGGCGGTCTTCCCCACGCAACGTTCGGAGTCCCGCCTTCAGGCGGTCTTCCCCACGCAACGTTCGGAGTCCCGCCTTCAGGCGGTCTTCCCCACGCAACGTTCGGAGTCCCGCCTTCAGGCGGTCCTTTCCGCCTAAAGGCGGAACTCCAAACCCCCGTCAAAATCACCGGCCCCCTCTACATCGGAGTAGACATCGGCCGCTTCCGCGACCTCACCGTCATCTGGATCATGGAAAAACTGGGCCACATCCTCCACACCCGCAAAATCATTTGCCTCGAAAAGCAGACCTTCGAAGCCCAGGAAGCCGTCCTTTATCCCTTGTTAGACCTGCCCACAGTCAGGCGCGCCTGCATTGACGCGACCGGCCTCGGCTGCCAATTCGTCGAACGCGCCAAAAAGAAATTCCCCCGCTACCGCGTCGAGGCCCTCACCTTCACCGCCGCGTTAAAAGACCGGCTCGCCTACAAGCTACGTTGCGCCTTCGAGGACAAAACCATCCGCATCCCCGACGACCGCATTCTCGCCGCCGACCTCCATTCCATCCGAAAGACCGTTACAGCCGGAGGCAACGTCCGCTTCGAGGGCGAGCGCACCACGAATGGCCACGCCGACCGCTTCTGGGCCGCCTGTGCCGCCCTCGAAGCCGCCGCCACGTCCACCGACCCCAACCGCATCTTCGCCCAAATAATATGAACACGAACCCCGTCATCTCTTCCGATCTTAATCCTAATCCTAGTCCTAATCCTAATCTCCTCCCCTCCCCGGTAGGGCGGCGCTGCCGCGCCGCCCAAAAATCCGCGCCGCCCCAACCGCAGATACAGCAAACCTTGCGGTCGGGATTCAAGTATTTCCGGGGGTTTCTTACTTTGAAATTCCGGCAGATTTTGCCGGGTTGCCGGCGTATGTTTAAATCATGCAAGTTCAAAATAGGATGGCTCGGAAAACTTCAACTCTGGCTGGCATCCCCTGAGTCTTGGACTCCTTACCGGAAAGGAATCACTCGTACGCCAACGCTATTGGACGGACCGATCATTGGCTCTGGATTCTTGCGATATCGGATGCCGGGGCCATTCGATGGGCCGATTGTCGGCTCAAAATCTCCGGCTTCGGCTATCTGTGGAGGTATCGGATACACCCTTTTCTCAGAGTTGAGAAAAAGAGTAAGTTCGCCCTTTAAAACCTTAGTGTTAGGTGGGAGAAAAGGCGCATTAACCACTACCACATCCCACCTATCTGCCGATTCTACGGTTGCATTATGTAAGCCTGCGTTCCATAGTGGAGCTTCCAACATGGAACCAAACTCTAAATACCAACCTCCACCAAGCTCTTTTGAATCTTTGCAAACCAAAAGAAGGCTCCATTGGTTGGATTTTACTTGCTCAGATTGGCCAAATCCCAACGTGACTAATTCGTTATTTCTTGCTGGTTGCAGCGCTGGGTATGTTAGGTTTGTTCCGCTCGATTCAAGCCAAACAAAAGCGTCTGCAAATGTAATTGGCTGCTTGCGCGGGTCGTTCATCGCTATTTTAGCGGCCGTTTGCCTTGCCACCCAAATATCGTGGGCGGCCAACACGCTTCCCGTCACTATTTCCACAAATATGCCTGCCATCAAAATCCACCAGCCGATTTCTGACTTCAAATTTAGATTTATTGCTGAGGCATCTACCGGCTTGGCAAGGTGTCCATTTTTAGTCGCTTCATCGGCCTCCTTTTCGATCCAAAGACCAAGGAATACGATCATGCCACCGACGCTGGCCACTACCGGGATCATGACTGACCAAGAAGACCACCAGAATGCAAAAAAGGAGCCAACGACTACACAAATAGTGATAATTGCGGCAATCCCTATTATCGGCTTGGTCATCATTTTCATAGCCTTTGCGATCCGATTCCGCCCCGGTCGGCGTTGATTCATTTGACATCACCAAAATGCGTGCAAACTTACATTCGCTTTGGGCCCGCAAGTTAATTGGCAAACCCCGCGTTCCATACGTTCGCGTTTTGCCAGGCCCAGGCTCGCCGCACCCAGTTTCCAGACTTCATTATGAGCCGGTTATACCGCCGTTTCCCGCCCCAAGCAAGCCTTTCCGTCTCCATTTCCGCATCCATTCGGATTTTCCCCGCCGCGACGGCATGGAAGCCGGCCCGCTGGGCCGTCCGTTCTTCGTGGCCTCCAAAACGGCTGCCTCGACGTTTTCAGTGGATTGCGCCGGCTTCGCTTGCTCGGAATCGCAATCCAAATCACGACCCCGCCTTTCCGTAATGCGTCAGTCATGGATGGAAGGGCGCGCACTCCGTGGGCGCCGCGGCGGGGAGAGG
>Ga0326728_10008679_pt1 | contig 25034 bp, 23 predicted proteins | sample MB3enrmetagenome_FD_207602 | JGI IMG/M metagenome (GOLD analysis project Ga0326728, IMG submission 207602) | Lab enriched peat soil microbial communities from McLean, Ithaca, NY, United States - MB31MN | ecosystem: Environmental > Terrestrial > Soil > Wetlands > Peat | place: USA: New York... | reverse complement strand
AGAGATTTGATCGAGGTCTTAGGGACTTTTTCAGGTGTCTGTCTACAGACAGTTCCGAGGTTTTCGGCCGTAAGAGTCGACGGCCACCGACTCTATGAGCTCAGCCGTAAAGGCATCGAAGTGGATCGGCCCGAGCGCGAGATCTGCATTCATTCGATCGAAATGAAATCTTTCGAGTGGCCGGTTGCGGTAATCGAGGTCTGCTGCTCGAAGGGCACTTACGTCAGGCAGCTTGCCTCCGATATAGGGGAGAAATTAGGATGCGGCGCGCACGTGTCGGCTCTAAGGCGCACAAGCGTCGGCCCTTTCACCCTTAATCGGGCGATACGTTTAGATGAGGAGATATCAGAAGTATCCGCCGGAGCGGCAATTATCCGGCTCAGTGAAGCTCTTTGCCATCTCCCGGCAGCTTGGATGCGAGACCAATTGCTTCTTGACCGGTTGAGAAACGGACAGCTTGATCGGGATTGGGAGAGCGAACAAAACGAGAGGTTTTGGGGCCGGTCTGGCGCCGTGCGGATTGTGACCGGCGAAAACAGGCTGGCCGCGCTGTGGTGGCCTAATTCCGCTTCCAACGGATCGCGTCGTCTGCGAATATTTCCATTTTAACAACAAGGAGGAAAACAGCCGTGGTAATGACCCCAGAGAAGAAGAAGTCGATTATTGACGATTTTAGAGTGCATCCGTCCGATACCGGTTCGCCTGAGGTACAGATCGCTCTTCTCAGCGAGAGAATCTCTTATCTGACCGAACACTTCAAGAGTCACAAGAAAGATCATCATTCGCGCAGAGGGCTCTTGAAACTGGTCGGCCAGCGCCGTCAGCTTCTCAACTATTTGAAGCGGAAAAATATCGAGCGATACAACACGGTAATCGAACGGCTCGGATTGCGCCGATAAGCTCTGGGTATGATTATGCCGAAGCACGCTTTTCAGTCGTTTGGGGAGCATATATCTTCTAAGTAGAAGGAAAATAAAAATAGATGAAGCATACACTTGAAGTTGAGGTCGGCGGACGACCTCTCAGATTTGAGACCGGAGAGATGGCCAGACAGGCTGGAGGCTCCGTTCTGATGAGATATGGCGACACGGTAGTGATTGTCGCGGCGACTAAAGAGGATAGGGTAAGGGAAGGAATCGATTTTGTGCCGCTCTCGGTTGACTATCAGGAGATGAGCTATGCGGCTGGCCGCATACCGGGGGGCTTTTTCCGACGTGAAATCGGTCGTCCTAGCGAAAAAGAAACCTTGACTTCCCGTTTGATCGACCGCCCCATTCGGCCGCTTTTTCCGAAAAAATGGGCGTTTGAAACCCAGGTGATTGCAACGGTCATGTCGGTGGATATGGGAAATGAGCCTGACGTGGTCGCTCTTACAGGCGCATCCGCCGCTCTGCACATTTCGTCCATTCCTTTTGGCGGACCAGTTGCTGCAGTGCGTGTGGGTAGAGTGGACGGCAGGTTCATAATAAATCCTTCCGCAAGCGAGCTTGCCGGGAGCGACATCAATATCGTGGTGGCCGGGACTCGCGATGCAGTGATAATGGTTGAAGGCGGATCCGAATTCGTACTCGAAGAAGATATTGTTGAAGCAGTTATGTTCGCTCACCAAGCCATAGTGCCTGTGGTCGACGCTCAAGACGAATTGCGGAAACTGGTGGGCGGCTCAAAAGAAGCTCCTCCCGAGGTGACGAGCGATCAGGGCCTTATTGACAGAGTTTCCGATCTTGCCCTGGAAGAAATGCGGGAAGTTATGAAGGTGGCAGACAAGCTGGCCAGGCGAGACCGGAAGAAAGAATTGAAAGCCCGTATCGCCGAGCAACTTGCTGCTGACTATGAAGGCAGGGAAAAAGAGATCGGGGCGATTCTCGACGACATCGAAAAGAAAGTCGTGCGCGCCATGATGGTCACGGAGCGCCGCAGGATCGACGGGCGTGTTTTCGACCAGGTGCGCCCCATTTCGATCGAAGTCGGCAAACTACCGCGCACCCATGGCTCAGCGCTCTTTACCCGCGGTGAAACCCAGGTGATCGCGGTCGTCACTCTTGGCTCATCCTCAGACGAACAAAAGATCGAAGCTTTGGCGGGCGAGACTTTCAAGTCTTTTATGCTCCATTATAACTTTCCGCCTTTTTCGGTCGGTGAAGTGAGGCCACTCAGAGGGCCCGGGCGCAGAGAGATTGGCCATGGCGCGCTTGCCGAACGCGCCATAAAACCGTCTTTGCCCCGAAACGGCGAATTTCCCTATACCATTCGGGTCGTCTCCGAAGTGCTGGAATCGAACGGATCGAGTTCAATGGCTACGGTTTGCGGCGCATCTCTTGCCCTGATGGATGCAGGAGTGCCTGTCACGGATACCGTGGCGGGAATAGCTATGGGACTGGTCAAAGAAGGAGATGAATTCATAATTCTTTCTGACATCCTTGGGGACGAGGACCACCTGGGAGACATGGATTTCAAAGTTACAGGGAGTTCCAGGGGCGTCACCGCCTTCCAGATGGACGTAAAAATATCCGGTGTGAACCGGGAAATTTTGAAAAGAGCTCTCGATCAGGCCCGGGCGGGGCGTCTCCATATACTTGAAAAAATGAAGGACTCCATCGTAGGCCCAAGATCTGAGCTCTCGCGTTATGCTCCCAGAGTAGTGACCATTCAGATCAATCCCGATAAAATCCGGGAAGTTATCGGCCCGGGAGGCAAAGTGATACGCGCCATTGTTGCAGAAACGGGAGCTAAAATCGACATTGACGACAGTGGGCGAGTCGTTGTAATGAGCCCTGAAGCCGACGCATGTGATAAAGCTATCGAGAGGATCAGAAATATTGCCGCCGAGCCGGAAGTGGGGCAACTCTATATGGCTAAAGTAGTTCGAGTTACGGATTTCGGGGCATTTGCCGAAATCCTGCCCAATACGGAGGGTCTGATCCATATCTCTCAACTCGAACACAGGCGGGTTCGCAAGGTGACTGACGTTTTGAACGAAGGTGACCAAGTCCTGGTTAAGGTGATCGATATCGACAAGGACGGAAGGATTCGGCTTAGCCGAAAAGCCGCCTTGCCCCCGGAAGAGAAAGAATCAAACTGACAATTATGAAAAAGGGGCTAAAGAAAATTGTACCAGAAGACGGTTCTCCGTAATGGGACCAAAGTGGTGACTGAAAAAATTCCTTTTGCCCATTCGGTTTCGACCGGAATCTGGGTGAATACGGGCTCTCGCGATGAAAGCGAAATCGAGCGGGGGATCACACACTTTATCGAACATATGCTCTTCAAGGGCACAAAACGTCGAAGCGCACTGGACATAGCCAAAGAGTTCGATTCCGTCGGAGGTTTCGCCAATGCCTTCACTTCCAAAGAGCATGTATGTTTTCACGCCAAGGTCCTTGCCACGCATTTGCCGCTGCTGACCGATCTTCTCACCGATCTTTTTCTCCAGTCGATTTTCGATCCGGCTGAAATCGATCGTGAGCAAAGCGTCATCATTCAGGAAATACGGATGGTTGAGGATACGCCCGATGAATTCATCCATGTGCTTTTCCAGGAAGATTTTTGGAAGCAGAATCCGCTTGGGTTGCCTATCTATGGAACGGTTGAAACCGTTGAAAAGACCAGTCGCAAGGAAATGATCGACTTTATCGCGAATCGGTTCAACCCTGAGAAAATAGTAATATCAGCGGCCGGGAACCTGGAGCACCAGAAGTTTGTGGACCTTATCGCCCCGTCCATGGAAACGCTCAACCACTCAAGCCCGGTGCCCGAGCGTTTCCCTCCGGATTATCATTTCTTCACCAAGGTGATAAAGAAGGATCTCGAACAGGCCCATCTGGTCCTCGGCATCCGGGGGACCTCGCAGGTCGAGCAGGCACGGTTTGCCTCCCATTTGCTCAACGTCATATTGGGAAGCAGCATGAGCAGCCGTCTTTTCCAGGAAATCAGGGAAAAACGCGGCCTGGCCTACTCGGTCTACTCTTTTTCTCACAGCCATGAGGATTCCGGAATGCTCGGCATATATGCCGGCGTTGCGCCGGAAAACGTGCAGGAAGTTCTCAAACTCATCAACGAACAACTCCTGACTCTGACCCAAAAGCCTATTTCTGAGGCCGAGCTCAATGCCGCAAAGGAATATATAAAAGGCAACATGTACATCAACGCCGAAAGCAACGACTATCGTATGAACCGGCTTGCCAGAAACGAGTTTCTGTTTGACCGTTACGTTTCTTTCGAGGAAGTTGAAGCGAAAATAGATACGGTCACTTCGGAAGAGATACAGGAATGGTTCCGAAGCGTTTACGATCCGGATAAAATGGCTGCAATGCTCTACGGGCCGGTGGAAATGGAATCGGAAACACCGGAAAGCATCCTGGGGCAAGGATAGGCCTGATGGGTTTTTTTTTCCAGGTGCTTGCGAGCGGCTCCAGGGGAAACTCAATCCTGGTGGCCAGCTCAAAGACGCGGCTTCTGGTCGATGCGGGAACTACCTGCAAAGATCTCACGGCCCGTCTGGCAAAGACCCCGGTAAAAGCGGCAAACCTCGATGCGCTGCTCATCTCCCATGAACATAGCGATCATGTCAGCGCGGCTGGAACATTGAGCAGAAAGTTCAACCTCCCCGTCTACATGACCAGGGGCACCCTTGACAACCTGCCGTCAAACATTGGCAGGTTCGCTTCGGTAACGGTCTTCGGGACCGGAAGTTGCTTCGAAATTGGAGACCTGATAATCCGCCCTTTTGCTACCTCACATGACGCAGGTGAGCCGGCCGGGTTCATAATCGAAAACTCAGGGGTGCGTCTTGCGATATGCACAGACCTCGGAATCGCTACAAATCTTGTGAAAGTGAGACTGAGGGGATGCCATGGTCTGGTGCTGGAGGCCAACCACGATCTGCACAGGCTTCTGGAGGGTCCATATCCGTGGTTTCTCAAGCAACGAATAAAGAGTGCTCACGGCCATCTGTCTAATGAAGACGCCTTCAATCTGCTGGAGGCAGTGCACCATGAGAATCTGCGCTGCGTAATTTTGGCTCACCTCAGTGAGACCAACAATCACCCGGATCTGGTGCTCGAGAGCTGCCGCAAGCTTCGCTGCTCCCCTGGGTGGGAATGCGTGCGTTTCGAACTGGGAAAACAGGACGATTTGGCGATTCCCATTGAATTAGCCTGAAATAAAAGAGCCGGGAAAATCCCGGCTCAGTTCTTTCAATCGACGTGAAGCGCAAAGGTTTCAGCCTTCGCCCCTTCAGGCTGTCGTGTAATAATTCAGTTTAAACCAATTTCTTGACGTTAACCGCCTGCGGTCCTTTTGGTCCACGTTCTACGTCGAAACTCACTCGATCTCCCTCACTCAAAGAGCGAAATCCTTCAGACGCAATGGCACTGTAGTGGACGAAAACGTCTCCCTGATCTTTAGTTTCAATGAAACCGTAGCCCTTTTTGTCGTTGAACCATTTCACGCGGCCTTCCGACATCTCTCCAATTCCTTTCCTTCTCTGGTCCTGTTTCCATTGCTTGCAGTTTCGCTACTTTGAGCAATCCTTGCAAAACCCCGCCTTCCTCCCGGTCCGACCAAGGCCGCCTCCAGCCGCGATCAGACCAGATGCTCCCCTAAGTTATAGGTCCCTACAGCAAGAATTGAAGAATGTCAAGGATTTAATTATATCGGCAGGTCAACTGACGTAGGCCATACTGCTGGACTCACCAACCTTACGAAAGTCCGGCCTTTGAGCGAGGAAATTTCTCAAATTATGTTGTGTGTTTATTTTCAATTTCTTGCGGATATTTCGCCTGTGGGAGCGTACCGTATTCTCTGAAATGTGCAACTGTCTGGCAATTTCGTCAGTCCTCATACCATTTTTGACAAGGGAGGCGATCCGCATTTCGGTGGATGAAAGGGTCATTGCTATAGTTGGGTCTATGCTGAAAAGAGAAGTCAAGTCCTCAAGATGATAAGTCAGCATGTCAAGCTGCGTTTCATAATTGTGGAGTGCCGGATCGTTTCTAAGCTTAGCAACTATGGGCATCATGAGATCTTTGAGCTTTAGGGCGATCTGGCTTTCCATTTCTTCTCTTTCGCGATCGATATTTCTGGTTAGAATCGAAAGAGCCCTGTTGGTTTCAAAAACGTCGGATTTCAATTTGTCAAGCCGGCGCCGGCAAGCGAGCAACTCCGATCTACTCCGATCAAGGTCCTCCATTAGTCTTTTTGTTTCTCTCTCATTATTTAGGACTGATAACGCACATAAAATCGAATGCCGCAACAGTTCGTCATCAAAGGGTTTTTCCAGCAAACCGAAGGCGCCTAGTTCCAGGGCCGGAACGGCGGAATCCCTGTCCAGAGGTTCCGTCATGACGATAATCTTCAAGTCGCTTCGCAAATGCGGAATTATGTCCCGGGCGTTGACACCGGAGGTGAAAATATTGAGCAGAACTATATCATAGTTAAAGTCCCGGATACGTTTAAAAGCGGTTTCCTGATGAGCGAAGCCGTCCGCGCCCCAGCCCCATCTCTGAATTATTTTGATAAGAGTTTCACGCTCTTGTGGGTCGTCGGCTAATATTATAATCCTGGAATTTTCGAAAGTTTCCATGGCATATTCCAATAGAATTCCCTGTCTTCATTCCAACATTAAGAACGTCGAGTATGTTTTGCAACAGTACCCAATTTAGAACCGCTACAAGAAATCCTTGTCACAATAACTACTTATTAAATCAACAACTACTGCGACAATTCTAATGATTAATGGCACTTGCATCTGATGTTTCACTCTGGATAAACTTTAACGGCGTCTAAGAGCACTGTCAAGGGAACTTCCATTAATAAATTTGGAACTTCGTCGAACAAAATTTAATATCATGAGAACTGCCTCCGGCAGGGCAGGATGGCGGCTGTCGAATGTGCCGGTTTCTCTTTTAATCGCCCCCCGCTTGCATTTTCGAGTTGGGAGTGATACTGTTTTTGTGGCGTAGGGGTGCGTATAAGTCTTTCTCGCAAAGATCCGATCCCAAAATGCTTTTCGGTTGAAAAGCGCTTAAGTCTCTGTTTTATTTGAATGTTGTTTCCATGTCAGGAGTAAGGCATGACAGGCTCTTTCGGGGCCCGACGAATTGGAAGATGGGAGTGGGCTGCACACCGGCCTTACACTATAGCGACGGCGATCCTCTTCATATCGCAGGCATTTCCTCCCCTGTTTCGGCGGCAAACTGAGTGGACGGATATTTTCGTGACGGCATCTCAAGATCTTCTGGCAGGAAGGGATTTCCTGGCAAAACAAGATAATTATTATGTTTATCCACCGTTTTTCACGATGATCTGCACCCCGTTCACTTTGCTCCCGCAGGCGCTCTCTCAATTCATCTTTTACGTGGTCAGTTGCGCCTGCATTGTTTATGTGGTCAGGAGCGCGTGGGCTTTGTCGGGGGGCGGGAGACTGGAGGGGGCCGGTGCGGAAGTCCAGCCCAAAGAGCATCTGGTTTTTTTGCTCGCCTTGTTTTGCGCCGGGCGCTTTTTACTCAATGCCCTGTCTCATCTTCAGACCGACCTTTTGGTAGCCGCGCTTGTCATGGCCGGATGCATGGCTTTGCGAGCGAACAGAAGTTTCGTTGCGGCCTCATGGATCGGGCTTGCGACGGCTATGAAATGCACGCCGGTCTTATTTGCACCTTACCTGGCATGGCGAGGCAAATGGCTTGCAGCGCTCTGGCTGGTTACGCTCGCGGTGGGCGTGAACTTTTTACCCGACCTTGTGAATAGGCCGCCGTCCGGCGGGTTTTGGGCGGTTGAGTGGTACACACGCTATGTTGTTCCCCTCGAGCAGGCCGACTCAGTGCCCGGGACCTGGCATAATTCCCCCACTGACAATCAATCGCTTGCAGGCGCGGTACGCCGAGTCTTCACCACGAGTATTAAATGGTCCAAAAAGGGCGTGGAGGTTGTAAAGAGCAATAGTACCGCTTCGCCCAAAGTGCTCAGATGGATTACTTTTTCCCTCTACGCAATGGTGACCATACCGTCGGCCTTTGCCCTGTGGCGCAGACGCCGTGCGGCCGATCCAAGGTCCCGGAAGCCCTCTCCCGATGCCTTGGAGTTCAGCATAATCTTCCTGCTGATGCTGCTTCTTTCTCCGAATTCGAGCCGGGGGCATTTTGGGATAATGCTTTTGCCTGCTCTGTGCGTGGGCCGCATCGCAGTCTCAGAACACGACCGCACTGCCTGGGCTTTATTTCTGCTGGCCACCTTCGTCTCGCTTATAAGCTACAATACTCCGTTTAACATCTTGCATCTTGCGACACTTTGGCTCGGGGCCACCTGCTTTGTGGCCGTTTTGTTACTCGCCGGCTGTATATTAGCGTTGCCCGGAAGCAATGCAGTTCCACAGCAGCCTCCCGGTGTTCATAGTAATAACCGCCAAACTCGGGTCGCTCATTAAGAGGCAGTCCGATATATGATCTCCCTTTTTGCGGCCTTTAAGAATCAATGGACGCTCATGTTCCGGACCGAAAGAGCCATCATGGTCGGCATCCTGGCCTTGGGGGTTTTCCTGCGAGCTTTTCGTCTGGATGTTTTCGAATTCAAGGCTGATGAACTGGAGGGGATCACGCTGGGACTGGCGGCCCCGGCGCAACACTGGTGGATCGAGCACGGTGCGACGTCAAGCGTCCAGATTCCGTTCGGACCGGCTTTCTGTTATATAATGGGCCTTCTTACGAATGTAACCCATGATCCGTATATCCTCACAGGTTTTATCCTTGCTGCAAATATTGTAATACTTATGCTTTCAGTTTTATTCTTTGCGGAATTCTCAAGGGATCGAAGACAATTCCTCCTTTGTGTGCTCCTATTCTCGTTATCGCCCTATTTGATCATCTTCAGCAGAAAGATATGGCAACCGAACCTCATGCTCCTCTTCATAATCCCTCTGGTTCTTATGATAATAAAGGTTCGCCGGGACCCCCGCCTGTTCCTGCCAATAGGGCTGCTTTCGTCGATAGTGGTGCAGCTTCACCACAGCGGCATATTCTACATACCCCTGCTCATTTGTTTTGCGGTGCTGATGAGATACTGGAGACCAGACAGGGAGGATGAAGTCGATTCCGCCGCCTTGAGCCATCGCCGAACGGCCGTCCCATGGGCTGTCGGAGGTTTCATTGCATTCGTTACACTCCTCATTCCCTATCTGACCTTCCTTTTCCGCAATTTTCAGCACACCGGCATCAGGCAATGGTTGTCAAGCGCATCGTCAGATTCTTGCGTGCTTGGAGCGCTTAAGTGGCTTCTGTTTACACCGACGGGAAGCAATTTCTGGAGAGCTATGTTTTCAGGAAAGGCGAGCGACTGGAACTGGCCCGTCGCGCCGTTTCCCGGAGCGATCCTGTTTTTTTCCTACCTTCTTATCATACCGTTTCTTATGGGAGTCTTTAAATACGCCGCGGCTGCTGTGAGGTTCGTAAGAGATCGCTCACCCGGTCAGACGGCATTGTTTGAACTTAAGGAACTGCTTTGTCCGTTGTCGATCGGATACCTTTTTCTTGTTTACTGTTTCGTCCTGCATCGGGGACGTCCGCATCACTATGTCATCATCCTTCCGTTTTTGATCCTCGCCCTCTCCAGGGGGATATTGGATCTGACGGAATTCTGGAAGGGGCGGGAAACCGCGCGCCGGGTCCTGCTCTGCTTTGCCCTGATCTCGTATGTATTACAATACCCCTTCGTTCTGGCATACGTGAACGCCCGTAACGGCTCTATGGGCGAATACGGGGTCTGTTACCGCGAGCAAAAAAACGCCGCGAAAGAAATTGCTGAGCTGGCCGCGCGGAAGCAAACCAAAGTCATCCACCTGGCCTCAGTGGATGAGTCTTTGGCCCCTTCGCCCAAGGCCGAACTCCGGGAAACCATCGCATACATTTGCAGGGCCGATTTCGGCATTGAAGTTGTTTTCAACGCCGACCCCGAACCGGGCGCCAAAGTGCTGAGACTCGTCAAAACCGGAGAAACGCTGCACTTGAAATTGGGTGAATGGCGATCGGGAGACTTCTAAACAAGCTTCCCTGTTTTCGCTTCTACGGTTTTGAGCAGTTCTGAACTTTTTATGAGACCCACTATTCTCTTTATGTCGCTGGACAGAATGCGATCCTTATCGAGGTGCGGGACAGCGCTTCGAATCATCCGGTAGGCAGCCATTGTCCCCGTTCCGGGCCTGAGGTTCGTGAAAAGGTCGAGGGCCTGGGCGGCGCACAAAAGTTCTATGGCAACGACGAATTGGGTGTTTTCCACTATCTGGTCGCACTTGCGGGCGGCAAGGGCGCTCATCGGCACGATGTCTTCCTTGTTGGCCGAGGTCGGTATGGAATCCACACTCGCCGGATGAGCGAGCACCTTATTTTCCGAGACGAGAGAGGCCGCCGTGTACTGGGCTATCATGAAGCCCGAATTGAGCCCCCCTTCACTTACCAGGAAGGCCGGCAGGCCGCTCAGTTGCGGGTTTACCAACCGCTCGATTCGCCTCTCGGATATGTTGGCGATACCCGCTGCCGCCATGGCGAGAAAGTCGATCGCAACCCCGACCGGCTGGCCGTGAAAGTTGCCTCCCAGAACGAATTCCTCGGAGTCTGCGAAAATAAGTGGATTATTGGTTGAGGAGTTCATCTCGGTTTCGAGGACTTTTCTTGCATAGGCGACAGCGTCTTTGCTTGCCCCGTGAACCTGGGGCGAGCATCTGAGAGTGTAGGCGTCCTGAATGCGACCGCAGTCTTGGTGGGAAGAAACGATCTCGGAGCCTTGGGTAATCCGGCGCATGTTGCGCGCGGAAGCAGCCTGGCCGGGATGAGGACGCACCTCATGAATCCTTGGATCGAACTGGACTCTGGAGCCGAGCAATACCTCCAGACTCATGGCGGCCGCGATGTCCGCCAGCTTGCAAACCGCTTCGGCATAGTATGCGGCAAGCCCTCCGATCGCCGTTGACATCTGTGTTCCGTTAACCAGGGCAAGGCCCTCTGCAGCCTCGAGCTCTAAAGGCTCCAGGCCGCACCGGGAAAGCGCCCGGGCTCCCGACATTCTTTCGCCCTCGTAGAAGGCTTCACCCAGCCCGATCAGAGGAAGGCACATATGAGCAAGCGGCGCCAAATCACCGCATGCTCCGACGGAACCTTTTTCCGGGACTGCCGGCACGACCCCGCTGTTAAGCAGTTCGACCAGCCGCTGAACGGTTATAAGGCGAATGCCGGCGTGGCCTCTGGCCAAGTCTTTTATTCGGAGCGCCATCATCGCTCGAACTGCCTCTGCGCCAAGTTCGGCGCCCACGCCGGCGGAATGGCTCAAAAGGATATTGCGCTGCAAAAGCCCGGCGTCTTCCGCACAGATCTTCACACCGCTAAGCGCCCCGAACCCGGTCGTTACTCCGTAAATCACCCTGCCCTCGCGGAGCCATTTATCCACCAGGGCGCGGGATTTTACGATCCTTCCCTCCGATTTCTTTGACAGGCGGACTCGCGCACCACCCACAGCTATCGCCGCCAAGTCCTCCAGGCTCATCCCGTCCACGCCAAGAACGATTTGCTTCATGATATCGCGCTTCCAATAACTTCAAGTGTAAGGAAAGATGACACATTACACCTTCGGTGTCCATTTGCAAGCACCGGCATGATCGGGCGACGGCGGTGCAGGATGCAGATTTTTGGTGCCAAATTGTTTTGAATTAGGGAGGGAATTATCTTAAGCTATTGATACAACACTAAAACAAAAGGCTGGAGGAAACTGGTGAAAATGGATGCGATACAAACGGCTGAGGCTCCGCCTGCCATTGGGCCTTATTCGCAGGCGATTCGCGTCGACAGTTTTGTTTTCGTGAGCGGCCAGATTCCTATACACCCTCGAAGCGGTGAAATTGTCGGGGGTGGGTTTATGGATCAGGCCAGACAGTCGCTGGAGAATTTGAAGCAGATTTTGATAGCCTCAGGGGCCGGGTTGGACAAGGTTGTCGCTGTGGATGTGTTTATAACGGATATCGAACGGTTTGCCGATTTCAACAAGGTGTATGAAGAATACTTTTCTGCTCACAGGCCTGCAAGAGCGGTTGTCGAGGTAAAGGGGTTGCCAAGGGGCGCAATGGTTGAGGTGAAGTGTATTGCCTTTGCACCGCCCTCAGGGGCGGAGAAACATTGACTGATAGCTGGACGCAAATAGAGGTGAGGTGCGGACCTCAAACAGCCGATATACTGGCAGTGGAATTTGCCGAGGCGTTCGGGGTGAGCGTGGAATATATTCCGGGCGGCATCCGCTTTCATTTGGACTCAGCCGGGTTTGAAGCGGAAAGAGAACGCGTGCTGCGGATCGCCGGCTCCATTCCCTTGGACTTCGAAAGGGATGTCAGTGTTGCTTTCTCCGAGATTCCCGATGAAGACTGGTCGCGGACATGGAAAAAACATTTCAACCCGTTGCGGGTGGGCGAGCGGTTCATTGTTTCACCCACCTGGAGCGAGACGACTTCCTCTTCACTGCGTCTCGTCATCCGAATCGACCCGGGCCGCGCCTTCGGGACCGGTCATCACGAGACCACTCGTCTTTGTCTCGAATGGCTTGAAAGCTGCCGTCCCTATGAAATGTCCCTGCTTGACGTCGGAACAGGTTCCGGGATACTTGCAATCGGCGCGGCGATGCTGGGGTTCGATAGAGTCGTGGGGATCGACAACGATCCCGAGGCCATCGAAACGGCGAGAGAAAACATTGCGCTGAACGGACTGTCGGGAAAGATCTCCCTTTTCTGTGCAACCCCGGAAGAACAGGGCGGTTTGTTCGATGTTGTCATTTCCAATATTGAGTCGGGACCTCTCATGAGGATGTCGGAGACTATCTCGGCCAAGCTCGAGGATAAAGGATTGCTTGCGCTTAGTGGAATCCTTGCGGGACAGGCCGACGAGGTTTGCACCGAATATGAAAAGAGGGGCCTGATTCCGGTCGGTTCCAGAGCCGCGGGAGAGTGGGTCCTGCTGGCATTTAGAAGGAAGTTACATGAGAGAAACCAAGTTCGAGGGCGAGTGGATAACGCTTGACGCCGGCGGAGGGATCGAGGTCCCGTCCAATCCTAATATCGGTTTTATCGAAGGCGACGGAACGGGTCCGGACATCTGGGCGGCGGCAAGGCCGGTTTTCGAAGCGGCTGTTCTAAGAGCATATTCCGGCAATAGAAAGATTCACTGGTTCGAACTTCTCGCTGGTGAGAGAGCGACAAAAGAGACCGGAGTCCCGTTGCCTCAGGAGACTGTCGACCTGATTGCGAAAAGCGTCGTCGCCATCAAAGGGCCTCTCACCACCCCGGTCGGCGCCGGCATGAGGAGCCTTAACGTTGCGCTCAGGCAACGCCTCGATCTTTATGCCTGCATTCGTCCGATCAGATATTTCCAAGGGGTCCCGTCACCTGTTTGCCATCCTGAAAGAGTCAATATGGTCGTGTTCAGAGAGAACACTGAGGACGTCTACTCCGGGATCGAATGGGAGTCCGGATCGGTCGAGGCGAAGAAGCTTTTACGGTTTCTGAAGGAAAATTTCAAGGTCTCTCTCCCGGCAGAGACCGGTATCGGTATAAAACCTATCAGCCCGGCAGGGACCAAAAGGCTGGTGAGACGCGCCATAGTTTATGCGATCCGAAAAGGTCTTCCTTCGGTAACGCTGGTCCATAAGGGAAACATCATGAAGTACACCGAGGGAGCTTTTCGTAAGTGGGGTTATGAGCTGGTGCAGGAAGAATTCGCCGACCTGACCGTTGCCGAGGCGGACGTCCAGGTTAAGTTCGGCGGAAAGCCCCCCGAAGGCAGGATCGTCATAAAAGAGCGGATCACCGACTCAATGTTCCAGCAGGTCCTGATAAGGCCGGAGGAATACAGCGTTATTGCAACGTCGAATTTGAACGGAGATTACCTCTCCGACGCCCTGGCGGCCCAAGTCGGTGGATTGGGAATGGCGCCCGGTGCAAATGTCGGCGATAATGCCGCCGTATTCGAGGCCACGCATGGAACAGCCCCTAAATATGCAGGTCTGGACAAGGTGAATCCCGGATCGTTGATCCTTTCGGGCGCCATGATGCTCGAGCACATGGGCTGGACCGAGGCGGCAAACCTCATAGTAGAAGCGGTCGAACTGACCATTATGGACAAAGTTCTCACATACGATTTAGCCAGACAGACCAGGGGTGCAAAAGAGGTGAAATGTTCCGAGTTCGGACGAGCGATAATCGAGCGCATGAGAGATAATCCTCTCCGCAGCCATAGCAGGCCGGTTTCGTAGCCCCCCACCTGATCTCTTCGAAGCTCTTCATCACTGCTTCCAGCACAAGCTTCCTGCCGACAACCTGCTCTCACCGTTATTATGGGAGCGGCATTCGACTCCGGGTTGAATGACGCCGTAGCCTCAGCGAGAGGGTCGGCCTGCGCCGTTGAGACAACAACACGGCGGCATCATACCTTATAGTTGACTTTTATCGAGGAATGTCGTTAAATGTACTGTTTTCATTGTAGGTTATAATGGCGGGTGCGTAGTGGAAGCAACAGTTTCAATATATTAAAATCCTGGAGGAAACTGATGATTTTTGCTGGTTTGGCATATGCTGCCGAAGCGGTTGCGCAGGATGCCGGAGGCGGAGCCGCGGGGGGCGGACCGGCCGGATTTTTGGGCAATCCCATGATCCTGATGGTCGCAATGCTCGCGATTTTTTATTTTCTGCTGATACGCCCGCAGCAGAGACGTCAAAAAGAGCACAAACAGATGCTGGCAAACCTTCAGAAGGGCGATACCATTTTTACGGCTGGAGGACTCCGAGGCAGAATTACCGGTCTCGACGAGAACGTGGTGACGATAGAGATCGCCGAAAGAGTTCGAGTGAAAGTGAACCGCAGTTCGGTAGGCGGGCTGGTCTCGAAGGGCGAAGCAGTTCCTGAAAAAGAAACGGTTAAAGAACAGTGAACGATGGACTGTGAGCAGAGAGCTGCATTTTTCACCGCCGATTCATTCTTCACGAATTAGTTGGAGGCGTAATTGAAAAGTTTAGGAATTCGAGCGCTTATAGTCGCAGTGATCCTCGTGGGCGGGGTACTGTGTCTTGTCCCGACTTTCACATCCACTCCATTGCCCGGCTTGTCGAACATTCTGCCGGAAAAGATGCATCTTGGACTGGATCTCCAGGGCGGCATCTACCTGGCGCTCGAGGTGGAGGCGGACAAGGCGGTCGAGACTGCGGCGGAACGATTCGTCGAGGAGATCAAGGATGCTTTGCGCGCGAAGAAAATAGGGTTCACCAAGGTGGCCAGAACGGGCGACTGGGACGTCGAAGTGGTGTTGCCCTCTAACGAGCAGTTGAATGATTTCAACGAGGCTCTGAAAAGTGATTTCCCGAGGCTGAAGGCCAGGGCGACCGAGACGACGTCGGAAGGGACGAGACTGATTCTGACTATGGACCCGAAGGAGGTCAACGACCTTCGAAAGATGGCCGTAGAACAGGGCCTTGAGACCATCCGAAACAGAATCGACCAGTTCGGCGTGAGCGAACCTGATATAAGGCCTGAGGCCGGCGACCGGATATTGGTTCAATTGCCTGGAATAAAGGACCCGCAGGAAGCAATTAACCTCATCGGGAAGACGGCCGTCCTCGAGTTCAAACTGGTGGCGCAAAACGTTACCGACCAGGACATCCGTGAGAATAAACTTCCGCCGGGAGTAAAGCTCTATCCGATGAGACCCTCCGATAGGAACACTCAGGAAACCAAGATCCCGCTGGAGGAGAAAACCGCGCTTACCGGGCAGTATATTACCGATGCGAGAGTCGAGATAGGGGGCCGCTCGTTTGGCGAGGTGCAAATCTCGCTTAGCTTCGATCCGCAGGGGGCCAAGATATTCGAGCGTCTGACAAGCGACAATGTTGGCCGAAAGCTTGCGATAGTGCTTGACGGAGTGGTTTATTCCGATCCGGTCATAAAGGAGCGCATCCCCAACGGAAGGGCTGTCATATCGGGTTCCTACACAGACGAAGAAGCAAAGATCCTGGCGATAGCGCTGCGAACCGGCAGGCTCCCGGCTCCCGTCAAAATTCTTGAGGAGCGCACGGTGGGGCCCGCCCTCGGCGCCGACTCCATAAAGAAGGGGGTCCTTGCGTCTGCTATTGGCGGCCTGGGCATCATTTTGTTCATGATGATCTACTACAGGTTCTCCGGAGTGATCGCAGATTTGGCCCTGGTTATGAACATCCTGCTCATACTGGCAATAATGGCCGCTATAGGGGCGACTCTCACGCTGCCGGGCATTGCGGGCATCGCGCTGACTATCGGAATCGCCGTTGACGCAAACGTCCTGATATACGAGCGAATACGAGAGGAACTGAGACTGGGCAAGACTCCCCGCGCGGCAATCGATACGGGCTATCAGCGGGCGACCATAACGATCATGGACGCAAACGTGACCAGCGCCATCGCGGCGTTGGTGCTGTACGGATTCGGGACCGGTCCCGTCAGAGGTTTTGCGGTCACCCTTTTCTTCGGCCTTGCGGCAAATATGTTCACGGCGATCTTCGTAACCAGGATCATCTTTGACTACCTTTTGACCGAGCGTCGAGTAAAAGAGCTGAGTATCTAGGCTGAGAACCACAAGGAAAACGAATGCAGCTTATAAAACCGGACATCAACATTAATTTCGTCGGCTTGCGCTACAAGGCTTTCATGCTTTCCGGCGCGATCATACTTTTTGGATTAATTACCCTCTTTGCGCGCGGCGGATTGAGAATGGGAGTCGATTTCGCCGGGGGCACGCTAATCCAGGCCAAATTCAACAAGCCGACCAATGCAGACGAAATCCGCCAGAGTCTCCAGGGGATTATCTCACATGCGTTTGTCCAGCAGGTCGGCGCCAGGGGAGACAATGAATACCTGATTCGTACCGACACCATTCATGAGGAACTGGGGAGTCTGTCGAACCGGATCCAGGACGAACTTGATAAAACCTTCGGCCAGGGACAGCAGGTGCTTCGAGTCGAGATGGTAGGCCCGAAGGTCGGGCATGACCTGCGGCAAAAAGCGTTCCACGCTATCTTTTATGCTTTTCTGTTTATAGCCGTCTACATTTCCTGGCGGTTTGAATTTAGACTGTCAGCCGGTCTCGCAATGCTGCTCGTCATGGGACTGGGAATTTATCTGCTCGACGCGCTGGGCCTGAATGCGGTCTATCTGATTGGAGGGGCGCTTGCGGTAACTTTTGTGCTCTGCTGGTTTCTCAAGCTTCCCTACGCGCTTGGAGCTCTGCTTTCACTCGTTCACGACATTCTGATAACCATAGGAATTTTTGCCCTCTTCGACAAGGAATTCAGCCTCGAGGTCTTTGCAGCCCTGTTGACCCTGTCCGGCTATTCGCTCAATGATACGATCATCGTCTACGACCGAATCCGTGAAAACCGCAACAAAGACAAGAAGATTAAATTCAGCGACATGATAAACGGGGCGATAAATCAAACCCTGAGCAGGACGGTCTTGACCTCTATGACGGTATTTTTCGTGATCTTGTGCCTCTTCCTCCTGGGCGGAAGCGTGATCCACGATTTCAGTTTCGCCATGCTGATAGGGGTGGTGACAGGAAGTTATTCATCGGTTTTTGTGGCCAGTCCTATTCTTATTGCATACGAGGACCTCAAGAAAAGGAAAACGCCTGTGACGAGGCGCGCGGCAGCCCGGGCCGGTGATGTTCAGCCGGCCGCAAAGCGTTCCGCGCAGGAAGCCGCCGACTCCAAACCCGCTCGGAGCTCCAAGAAGACAAAGAAACAAGCCGCCGGACAGCTGGCAGGGGAAAAGTGAATTACGGATGGCGGATGGCAGAAGACGAAGGATGTGCGTACCGCGTCATTGCGCGACCCAAACTGCCATATTCTGAAAATCGGAGAGGATTTTCCTGGTGACGGAAGTTTTCAGAAAGCTCCAGATCCCCTCCGGCTGAGAATGTCCGAGCCCGATGATCCCGATTCCGCTGGAGTTGCACCAGGAGAGGATTTCGTCTGCCGTATGGCGCTTGTCGGGAATCAGCGTTATCCGAACGCGGTTTTCATCAATCCCATAGTCCGCAAGTATGGCGAATGCTTTCAGAAGGTACGATATATTGTCTTGCCCTGCGGAACTGTGGGCATAATCGGCAAGCACTTTCGACGCTTCCGATGGCAGGCATGAAAGCGGACGCGAGAGTTCTTTTGTCGCATGCAGGAGGTCAATTTTCACGCCGGTATTGCTCAACATAAAGCCGGCGTGGTCTGCAATGCGCAACGAGGCCTCTTCGTTCACTATGCATATCGCGGCGCTTTTCGGGTCTATTTCGCCTTCAGTGAACCAGACCGGGCTCCTGATACAGTGCTCAAGAAGCGCCGATGAAGGATCTCCTCTTATGAAGCCTTCCAGGCTGCTCGTAACCCGCTTCTGGACAAGAACGGCATCGACTTTAGTCACATCGGCGAGCAGGCATGCCTGTTTCGAGACGCTCAACTGCCTTTGCTCGACGTGTTCCCGAATTAATTCCTTCGCAAAGCCTTCCTTTAAGAGGAAATCCTTGGCATGATCGAAGACGCGGCGGATATCCTGTTGGCGGACCTGGTAAAATTCCTTCTTCCTGCTCAAAAGATCCGGCGATTTGACCACCGCTCCGGAATAAACCGGCGGCGCCGGTGGAGAGAAGTAGCATAAGATGAGGCTGACTTCTGAAAGAGGATACAGACGCCTGATGAATTCAACAGGTCGAAGCGATTCTTCCTTTTCGTCTATTGGAAGCAAAATGCATTTGGTTAGAGTATGCATGAAAATGTCCCTGAGAGATCAAGCGGTCTTACAAGGCCTTTATAAGGCCTGCTGGTGCTCTGTCAACAAAGTTTTTAATTCGTCACCCCCGCGGAGGAGGTCGTGTCGCAATCGGTTGAAACAGGAAATTTCTCCAGGAAAGTGCTAAAAACTTACTGGATTCCGGCCCCGATCCCGGTCCCGGACTAAAGACTTCCGGGATGACGACATTTCCGGGATGACGAATTTCAGTCCATACGCACCTTAAATGGAAATTTGCCGCAGGCCGACCGATTGTGACACAGTAACTCATACCCCTGTCGGGACACCCTTGAACCATGAAAAGTTTCTAATTTTTTGTAGGAGGGGCTTCCGGCCCCGACGAACTAAAATTGAGTTGACAGTGCACTAGCCGACAAGTCTATTCGATAAGGAGGAAAGATGCCGGCAACACCTATTTTCGAAACGAATTTTCCGGACTTGGCTCTCCTGTCACGCGGCAAGGTAAGAGACATTTACGATCTCGGCGACTCTTTGCTCATAGTTGCAACCGACCGGATTTCCGCTTTTGACGTGATTATGCCGGACCCGGTCCCCGATAAAGGGATAATTTTGACTCGGCTTTCCGAATTCTGGTTGAACTATCTTAAAGACGTCATTGACAATCACCTGATAAGCACCGATTTCAGCCGGTTTCCGGAAGTCTGCCGGCCTTACCGCTCTCAGCTCAAAGGTCGTGCTATGTGGGTAAAAAAGGCAGAAGTGCTGCCGGTCGAATGCATCGTAAGAGGATATCTCGCCGGTTCAGGCTGGGAAGACTATCAAATGAGCGGCCGGGTAAGCGCAATACCTCTTCCTTCAGGGCTTATCGAGGCGCAAAAACTGCCCGAGCCTTTATTTACACCTTCCACCAAGGCGCAAAAAGGATCTCACGATGAAAATATTTCCTTTGAGCAAATGAGCGCCGTCGTGGGGCGAAAACTGGCGGAGGATGTCAAAAAGGCTGCTATTGCTCTTTACCTGAAGGCCTCGGAGTACGCGGGAGAGCGTGGCATTATCCTCGCGGATACCAAGTTCGAGTTCGGAATTGTGGATACCAGGCTGACGCTCGTTGATGAAGTGCTCACTCCCGACTCCAGCCGTTTCTGGCCTGCAGAGCGCTACCACCCGGGCAGCAGCCCGGAAAGTTTTGACAAACAGTTTCTGCGCGACTATCTGAAGTCGAGCGGATGGAAGAAGACCAATGCTGCGCCTAATCTGCCTGAAGACATTGTGATGAATACTCGCGCCCGCTACCTGGAAGCACTCAGACGCCTTACTGGACAGGATATATAGTGCAAATGGACGCGCGCTTTGTCAGCTTCGCCGAAATCGACCTGGACGATCCGACATTCGAGATAAAAAGATTTGCAGACTCGCCGCGTCTCCCGGAATCGATCGGTCGATTCGGAATTCTGGACCCTCCCTGGCTCCGCAGGGCCGGCCCGAAACATATCGTTGTTGACGGGTTCAAAAGACTTCACCAGGCAAAAGAAAATGGAATGCAGGGCGCATTGTGCGGGGTTTTCCCGGAAGATTGCGATGCACGGGAGCTTTGGATAAGAAGGATCGAGAAGAAAATCTTCGAGCGCGAGATCAATCTGGCCGAAAAAGCGCAAATAATATCCGTCCTCCTCGGACTGTTTCAACCGGGAGGAATTCCCTCATTCCTTCTTGCCGGTATCGATATCCCAAATCGCCCGGAAGTGTTGCGGAATTGGGCTTTGCTTGCGGCCTCCGGCCCCGAAGTCCTGGAAATTCTCGCCTCAGGTGATGTAGCTGAACGCGCGGCGCTGGAGATTGCCGGTTGGGACAAACCCGGCATGGATTCGGTTTTGGCCCTTATCCGGGTGCTAAGGTGCAGTGCCAGCATCCAGGTGGAAATAGTCGAACGTGTACACGAAATAGGCGTCCGTGAAGGAAAGATGCGGGCCGGGGTCCTCGATCATCCACGCATTCGCGGGATCCTGAACTCGGAGAAATTGAACCGCAGGCAAAAAACTCAGGCTGTAAGAGAGTATCTCTTTGAACTGCGCCACCCCAGGCTCGATTCCAGACAGAAACGGTTCCAGCACCGGATCGAAGCGCTTAAGCTGCCGCCCTGGTTAAAGATCGTTCCCCCTCCGGCTTTCGAAGGCGGCAAATGGAGAATGGAACTTACTTTTACCGGGATAGAGAATCTCAGGGAAATCGTTGACTCCGCCAGGCCTTTTGTCGATTCGGATCGTTTGGGCGAAGTCCTTAAACCTACATGAGAATGATTCGTCCCCCCAAAAGAGTGATCGTTGAATCTTCCGTTGCTCAAGGCCAACTGGTGGCTTTGCTCCGCAAAAATCTGCCCGGGGCTACTTTTGAAATCGTTGATGAAATTTGCGAAAACCGGCTTCACGACCCCGACATCCTGGAAGTGGCGGACTTCAAAGGCAAGTTTCTTAAATCCTGTCCCGGCACGCGCCACTATCATTGCTGCGGATACATGATCCTTAATTTTGGGACCCAGTGCACGCTCGGCTGTTCCTATTGCATCCTTCAAAACTATCTCAACCAGCCGAATCTGCGGCTTTTCGGAAACCTCGATAATATGTTCTCCGAACTCTCGGACGTTCTGACGCAGAACCATGCCCGATTGCACAGGATCGGGACCGGAGAATTTACGGATTCCCTTCTGTTGGACCCTTTTACGGAGCTGTCACGTCTGCTCGTTCCGTATTTTGCCTCGGCGCCCAATGCAGTCCTGGAACTGAAGACCAAAACGGACTTTGTCGAAAATCTTTTGGAACTGGATCATAAAGGCCACACGGTCGTAGCCTGGTCACTCAATTCGGCGGAAATCAGGAGAAGTGAAGAGCCTTTTACGGCGAGCATCGAAAAGAGACTTGATGCTGCGCGCCTTTGTGCCGAAAAGGGCTATTTTCTGGCTTTTCATTTTGATCCGATTATCGATTATCCGGGGTGGAAATCAGGCTACGCGAAGACCCTTGAGCAACTCTTCTCCAAGGTCGATCCTTCGCGAATCGTCTGGATCAGTCTGGGGGCGCTCCGTTTCATGCCTGAATTAAAAGATACCCTGAGATCGCGCCATGCTTTGAGCCGGATTGCCTTCGGCGAGTTCATTCGAGGTCTGGACGGCAAGATGCGCTACTTTCGCGACATAAGATCGGAATTATTTTCATTCATGGTTGAGAGGATACGGCAGGCCGACCCTGACTTGTGCGTTTACCTGTGCATGGAGAGTGACGACATTTGGAAGGAGTCTCTGGGCTTTTCACCTGAAGAACGCGGCGGACTGGGCCGCATGCTTGACTGCGCCCTGGAAGAAAGGATGAACGTCAGGCCGTTTTGATTCAACCTAATTCGTTGTTAAAATGAGGCTGTTTCTGATAAAAGAGTTGTCCGCGATGGAAGATCCGGACCGCTGAGAACATGAGACGGAAGTCCTCCCTTCACATTCTGAATGCTGTCGATAGCATGAGGTAATCAGATGTTCCACGGACTGAGACAGTACGAAGCGCTCCACAGACTCTGGTGGCTGGTCTTTATTCTTATGTGCCTTGTGCTCGCGAGTTTTTCCCCCGGTTTCACTCAAGCTCAACGGCAGGCTCCCGAGCTTAAAGACATTGGTAAGATCGGGTTCTGGACAGGTCTCCAAGGCATACGCATGACGTCTTTCGGCCCTGAATCCCCAAGAGACAAAGAGGACAGGCAGGGCAGAGGCTCATCGCCGCAAACAGGCAGACCGACCGATCCCGCTAAGTCGAAGCAGGCTTCAGACCCTTCATCGGGGCAAAACGACTACCGGGACAATATAGGGTTGGTCAGCCGCGTGTTGCTGTTTATCATCCGGGCAGGATTAATCTTTGTAGGGCTGCGTCTATTCTGGCTTCTGGTTCAATACGTCGGCAGGTGGCTGCTCCAGTTGTTTATATATGAGAGCGAACAGCCGGGAAAATTCATAACCCGATCAGACCAGGAACCGGAATCCCCGCTGTTTGTTCTGGCTGCCAGGATGGAGCGTAACCTCCTTTGTCTCGTGCTGCATCCCTTCATCCGGCTTCGGTTGATGCTTCCCGGTTCTCAAAGACGCTTCTCGTCGGAAGAGTTGTTCGAAAAAGAGCGCCGTGTGGTCGAAGCTGACTTACGCATCTTATATGGTTCCTGGTGGCCTTACCGATCTCTCTTTTGGATTCTGCCGGTGCTGGGACTTGCCCAGACCGTGCTGCTCCTTATCGACCAATTCGGCGCCTCCTCTTCGGGTCTTGCCTTGCTTTCGCAAAAGGACGTGCTGGATGCCGCCAAACCCATCGCAAGCGTACAAAAGGAACTTGTCGACATTATAAAGCCCACTTTCAATCTTCTGCTTCCACTGATCCAGGCGGCGGGAATGGCTTTGTTTTTTCAATTGGTCGCAACACCGCTGAGTTATTTGGAAGATCTCTATCTTTCAAACCTCGATGCGCTGATATATGATCGGGTGCTGGCGAAACTCCCGGTCAGTCACAATGACACCATTCTTATCCTGGAGACGCTTCAGCGGCAGTTCAAAGACCTCAGCGCCGCGCTGAAAAGGCTTGAGGGCAAGGTTCTCCCTCCGTCGGAAATCGAGAAGCGGACGTGAAACACAGTGGATTATATACCAGGGTGGGTACGATGCTGTCCGAGTTCCTGGTGCGGCATCCCGCCTTTACAGCCAACCCGATCGGCGACTGGAAGGATCTGGTCGGCGAACAGGTAGCCCGCTACACTGTGCCGAAATCACTCAAGAACAAGGTCCTTGTGATCCTTGCCCACGATTCGGTCTGGAAGCACCACCTCGAGCAGTTGAAAGACGTCTTGACTGAAAAGATTAATTGCAGTCGCTCCGAGCGCATTGTGGAGAAGATGATAATCAAAGTGGCTGAAATGCCGGAATCCGCGCCGCTGCTAAACCCTGCTTACAAAAAACTTGAAAAAATCAAAGCGGCAAAAAGCGCGCCGCGAAGGAAATCGAAAATCCCTGCCGGGAAGCTGACACCTGAAGAACGCTCCTTGCTAAAAGGCTTGCCCGATCCCGACTTGCGGAAAATAGGCGAAAAGCTCTTAAAACATATTCCTGATAGTCGCCCAAGCCCTGAGGGCTGATCACTTTTCCGTGTTCAGAGCAGGCATATTGTAAAAGCCTGATTTCGAAAGTATTCTAAGCCCCTAAGGAAATATTACCCCCATAATGGGGGGGGCTATTGACAATAGTAACACATACCCCCATAATGGGGGTAAGACGGGTGTGAATGGAGAAGCTCAAGCAACACTACGCGCTTGCTGATATCAAAGCGGCGTTTGCCGATCCGGCGAGTCTGAACCGTTCCTACGTCTCAAAACAGGGCGCGGATGATTTGGAGATGGACGATAGCGAGGTGGTGGCAGTTATTCAGGATTTAACGCTCGCAGACTTTGACAAGTCAATGACATCAGCCGCCGATCACAGGATTTGGCAGGATGTTTATAAACCTAAGGTCGGGGGCCGGACGCTCTACGAGAAATTCACGCTCGATGCTCAGCAAGCTTTGTTTTTGATTAGTTTTAAGGATGCGTGACCATGAGAAAGAATCCGAGAAATTACCCCGACACAATACCGAGTGCGGAATCGGGTCGCACCATGACGCGTGGCGAAAAATTAGTGTCGTTCAAGATTGACGGGAAGAACTATTCCTATTTCCAACCCGGTTGGTGGTGCTCGCTCTCTGATCCTGAGGACATGGAAGGTCAGTTGGTCGACGAGGACAATCAGGTTGCGGAAATGGCGCGGCGCACGGCAAAGGCTTTAGCCCACGGAGAAAAAGTGTTTGTGCCTGTGGTAATCCGTGCCATTCGCCAACGTTGTGGTCTAACACAACGCGAGGCTGGTCTGATATTTGGTACAGGCGAAAAGTCGTTTGAAAAATATGAGAGTGGAGAAATTCATCCCTCAGCGCCGACCAAACGACTACTCAAATTGGCAATGGAGCGACCGGAGCTAGTCCGGTTACTGAAGAATCAGCAAAAAGCAGGTTCCTCTGACGATAACAGCTCCTTTGTTCATGAAGCCTTGCGCGCCGCCCATATAGATCGGCTGTATTCCCCTCTGTTTGTCGAGTCGTGAGCCGAAATCAGCAGAAAGCAAAGGCCGCTGCGCTAGACAATTGACAAAAACTACTGGTAACCAGTATTCTATTATAGAGTTCGAATGGGGTATAACAG
>Ga0326728_10008678_pt1 | contig 25034 bp, 23 predicted proteins | sample MB3enrmetagenome_FD_207602 | JGI IMG/M metagenome (GOLD analysis project Ga0326728, IMG submission 207602) | Lab enriched peat soil microbial communities from McLean, Ithaca, NY, United States - MB31MN | ecosystem: Environmental > Terrestrial > Soil > Wetlands > Peat | place: USA: New York... | reverse complement strand
CACGGCGACCCCGGGGACCGGGGGAGCGTGCGCGCTGTCCGGCACGGATAACAACGGGAACGTGGTGAGCCAGACGACAACGGCCGGATCCGCGAACTTCAACTTGAGCTACAGTTATGCGGATGGATTGAACCGGATCACGTCGGCAACCGAGACGAATCAGGAGACGATTCAGAATCAAGCGAGTCCCGGGCTGGGATGGGCCCAGCAGTTCAGTTACAATGATGCGTGGGGAAATCGGACATTGGGGTCTACGTCGATCAGTTCCGGATGGTCGTACCCGCCGGCGTTCGACGCGGGAAACCATGTGACGGGGACGGGCTGGAGTTACAGTACGGACCACCGAGGGAATCTGGCGAGCACGCCTGAGATGGCCTCCATGACGTACGATTCCGAGTCGCGGCTGCAAACGGCAGTGGGTCCTTATGGAACAAGTCAATACATTTACGACGGAAATGGCCGGCGGGTAATGGCGACGCAGGGCGGAACACAGACGGTGTACGTGTACGACGCGATGGGGCAACTGGCGGGGGAGTACGGGGGTACGGCAACCGGGAGCGGGAGGGAATACCTGACGGCCGATCACTTGGGTAGTACGCGTCTGGTGACTGGAACAGGCGGCACAGTGGTGGAGCGCCACGATTATGCGCCGTTTGGGGAGGAGATCGCGGCGCAAGGCTGCGGGCAGCCGGCGGGATCGGCGGGGCGGAGTCCGCGGTGCGACATCGCGGGGTACGGGGCGGCGAGCGAGGTGCCGCTACTGTTTACGGGGAAAGAGCGGGACGGGAATACCGGCCTCGATTACTTCGGGGCACGGTACTTCTCGGGGGCACAGGGGAGGTTTACGAGTCCGGATCCGATGGTGCATCCCAGGGAGTCTCAGTTTGGCGAGGAGGGATTTCTAGCTGACCCACAGCGCTGGAACAAGTACGCATACGCCCTCAACAATCCCCTGCGGTATATCGACCCAGACGGGCGCGAAACACAGACATATTTGGGCGCTCCAGGTTACGAGGCTCAGCTTAGAAACGACAAGCGTATGTCTGCGACAGAAAAGAAGGTATGGGCTACGCTAGCCGCCGGAGCTGCCGGATTCTTCGCTCCGGAGATCGTCGGAGCTGGGGTTGCAATTAGCAGGTGGTTGCCAGGGCTGGCCCCGGCGATGATGCAATTCCTTCAGGACGAGTCGGGTGGTGTTCCGGGGGTGTCCTCCAGACTGACGAGTGCACTCAACTCTACAGACCCAGCGATACAGGCTGAAGGTCAGGTCGGCTCGTTTCTCTCCCGCAATGGCCTGCTTCAGGACTTCAATACTACGGTTAAGGATGCCGCCACGGGGCTCCCGCGACAGATTGACATCGTGGCGGGGCAGGCGGGCCAATACGTCGTCGAAGTGACGACTGGAACCGGTAAAGGCAAGCTGGGCCAAGCAGCAGCGCAAGCTGCGGCGAGTGGGAAAGAGGTGATCGTATACGGCACTAACTTGACGAAGGGGTTTCTGCAGGAGGCGCAGCGCCAAGGGCTTAAAGTAGCGCAATCCCTCGATGAGCTCAAAAGGATGGTCGGCGGAGGCTCACAATGAGGAACCTGGGCCTGTTTTCCCCGATAGCCGTGCTCTCCCGTGATGTCGAGCAGTTCGTGGTTGCCCGAGGAGGGAAAGCGCCTCCAGATTGTCGGACCCCAGGGAATAGCGTGATTTTAGGCGTTGACCCGGACTGGGTTTACGTGGCCTGCGATACATCCATCAGCAACGCCTGTTTCGATGAAGAAGAGATCGAAGACACCCGACAACAGTTGGGCTTTGACCCGAAGGCGTACATCGATGTTCACTTTACATCGACGCACGGTGCCTTTCATCTTGCCGAAGGACTTGCGCGCGAAATGCAGACAATCTGGGGCGGCACCATTGACTACAGTGGATCTGGTGGGGCACTCGGACGGCCTCCAGGACTGGAGTGCGGGTACGATGTATGACACCAAGATGGCCGCACGGCCAGGTTACTTTACGGAGGTATGCCAAACTCTGGATGACGCATCTGCAATAGCCGCTGAGAACCACAGTCCGTGACATTAGTTGTAACCGGGCTGGATTACTTCGGCTTCCGGCACCTATCAAGCGCACAAGGCCGGTGGACGAGTCCCGACAGGGTCTTTGCCGATCAAAATGAGCCGGACCCGCAGAGTTGGAATATGTATGCGTACGTCCGGAACAACCCGCTGCGATTTAGGGATCCGGACGGACGCAAGTGCGTCAACGGCATGGACCCAAAATCGGGGACGTTTGTTTCGAAGTTACCGCTCATGCGAGCTGGTTTGGCAGGCTACTAAGTACGGTCGGCTCCTTGTTTAAGGGGGCTCGTAGTGAGGCTGTTGTCAATCCAGGCATAAGCTTTACGAACACTGTTTCTAGGATGACAGAAATGTCGGGCGTGAAGGCCCCGGCCGAGCAGCCCCTCATTGAGACCACGAACACTGCCGAGAAAGTTGGCAGCTATGCAGGGATGATCCTACCGCTAGCCCTGCCGTTCGGCGAACTAGAAGAAACCGTGACGCTGTTCCGGGCAGTGAGCCGAGAGGAGGCTGCGCAAGCGGTCGCAGAGGGGCTGTTCAAAGCCGGTGAGAACTCACTCGGGGGGAAATTCTTCGCCGAGACCGCTGAAGACGCAGCAAAGTGGGGCGACTTACTGCAGGGCTTAGGAAACTACGAGGTATTGCGAGTGGACCTTCCGAAGAGCGCCGCAGATGGACTGATGCGATGGCAGAAGCTGGACAATATCGGCCCAGCCCACTATGGTGAACTTCCGCAGATTAATATGACTGGATTGAGGATTACACTGAAATGAGCGTACGCGCACAAATCCGTTGGTTAAAGCCGGACGAAGGGGGTCGTGATGCTCCGCCGCGCGGTGACCGGTATTCCACTGTAGCTCGTTTTGAAGCGCAGACTGAGGAAGACTGGATTAGGGAATCCTGGAGTCTGGTCTTGAGCCTCGAAGGAACTCCTGACGAGAACTGGACCCAGACCGCCTTGGTTCGCTTTCTCGCCGCCGAGGCGGATGCGCCTATGCACCGGCTGGAGCCTCACAGTCGGTTCGCTCTGTTCGAGGGTCGGAGAAAGGTGGCCGAAGGAACGATTCTGGAAGGTGGATCAGGTGAACAGGGGACAGCCTGATCTGAGCCTCTCTGCGATTCAGCGGTAAGCTCCCCGGCGGTTGCGGACGCCAGTAATCTCGATGGCGTATTCCTCCGTGTGATCGAAGAACACTCGGTAGTCGCCGCAGCGGAGCCGGAAGCCGGTCAGCGGCGGCTTGAGCTTCCTCACATCGCCGGCGCGGTTGGCCAGGTTGCGGCCCACACAGCTGAGAATCTGCATCGCGGTTCCCCGCTCAATAGCGCGCAGATCGGCGCGGAAAACGGGGACAGCCTGATCCGCGTGGGGCCACAGAATGACGTCAGGGATGAGCCTCCCTACGATCCAGGACGCGGGAGATTGCCAGGTAGTCGCCCTTGTCGCGGAAGAAGACGCGGCGGTCCTGGGCACGGAGCCGGATCAGGGGCGGCTCGGCGTCCCGAAGCTGCTTTGTGTTCCCGTCGCCGGTCTTGGCGTAGCGGGCCAGCGTTTTTTTTGGAATGTCCGTCTGGGGAATGCCCGCCAGTCTGAACTGAGCAAGTTACGCGACTCAGCGATAGGCCTCCGTGCGGTTGCGGACGCGGAGGATATCGAGCCAGTCGCCGTAATCGTGATAGCGGACGCGCCAGTCTCCGACGCAGAAAACCGGGTCAGCCTGAACACAGTGATTCCCTTTCCCCGTTTTGGCCGCTGGCACGCGCTGCCGCAATGTCCTGTCCTTCGCCAAGAGGCCGTCCGGCGAACTCCCAACCGTTGCAACGAGGGAGACTCCGAGCATGGGGCGGACGGAAAAGTGTAGATAAAACTGTCGATGCGAAAAGCCTTCAGGCGGTATGCAGTTCGACAGGATTCCACACGCCCAAACCAACCGGCGCGGATACAGGCAGGTAAAAGCACGCCGTTTCCGAATAACGCCAGCATCCGTCCTGGGCGACCTTGGGGCGCCACGTCGAATCCAGCCGCGCCGGCCAACCGAATCGAACCTCCGGAGATGGTTATGTCACGCGCTCAGCGAGCCGGCGTAGGCCGCAATGCCGGCGGAAACGATCAAGAGCGCCAAACCCACCACCAGGAAACGGACCGTCTTGGCGCTGGTGCCCTTCCACTCACCCAACACCACGCCCAGAACCTGGCTGAAGAAGATCGCGCTGGCCATCAGCACCGCCCAACCGATGTAGGAGGTTGCGCCCATGCGCGGCTCGCCGGTTTTGAAGCAGATGAACTGCGAGCACCAGATCGCGCCCGCCAGACCGGCGAAAAACAGGTTCGGCAGAATGGGAACTCCCCGCTTCAAGTAGTCGCCGCCGGTACGGTGCTTGAAATTCAAGATCACGCACCAAGTCGCATTCACCAGGAAGCCGCCGAACAGAACCACCACCAGAACCGGCATTCCGGCCCATATGATGGATGTCGCGGGAGCGGTCGCCAGGGCCAGTTTCTGGAGGTTCGGCCCGCCTTGCAGCCCGAAGCTCATGGCCGAGCTCATCAGCCCGGAGAAGATGGCCACCGAAATCCCCTTCTTGAAATTGAACTCGGCGACCGCTTTCTTCTTCTCCTCTTCGGGAAGTTCGCCCTCCTTGGACATGCCGGCCATGCCCACAAACACGATGCCGGCCACCGATACCAGGGCCGCTGTCACCGAGACCAGCCCGGCATTGGTGGTAAACATTGTGTGGATGGCCGCCGATCCCTTGAGCATCGGCGGAATCAGCGTCCCCGCGGCGGACGTCAGCCCGGCGCCCATCGCCAATCCCAACCCCACGCCCAGGTAGCGGATCATCAATCCCCAGGTCAGGCCGCCGAACCCCCAAATCGCGCCGCACACCATGCAATAGATCACCTCGTTCTTGGGCGCGGCCTGCACGACGGAAAACACGTTCGGGGATGTCGTAAGCGCCAAAACCCAGGGCACGATCAGCAATCCGAAGACCGCATAGACCAGCCAGTAGCTTTCCCACGACCAGTCCTTGACCTTCTTGAACGGCAGATAAAATATGGCGCCAGCCAAGCCGCCAAGCGCAAAAATAAGAGTCCCGATCGCCGGACTTTCGGCGGTCATCGCCATCGGTTGCATGAGCTCTCCTTGCCCCGTCCATGCCACTCGGCGCCACTTCGAAGGCGCAACGGCCGGCCGGACCGTTCAGGCGACAGGGCCCGGGACCAGCGGCGCGAGCGGCAACATTCCCGAAGCTCAGATCGTAGCGTCTTTGTACACGGTATGCAATCCGCTGCCGGATCTTGGGCGCGCGATTCACCTTCCCCATCCGCGAAAACGGATGCTACTGTATGTAAGGAGACCAGCCGGTCCATTCAAAGCGTACACTGGTTGTTCCGCGGGACCCCCATAAATCCGGCCGGGGATGGGGTCCGGAAACAGGAGGCAGTGGCCGAATGAAAGACGAGAAGATCACACAGGCGTACCAGATCGCCAAGGAACAATATGCCGCTCTGGGCGTGGACGTCGATGCTGCCATGCGGGAGCTCGCCAAGATCCCCATTTCCCTGCACTGCTGGCAGGGCGATGACGTGGGCGGTTTTGAGACCGTGGGCGCGCAGCTTTCGGGCGGCGGCATTCAGGCCACCGGCAACTACCCGGGCAAGGCGCGTACCGTCGCCGAACTCCGCGCCGATGTCGAGAAGGCGCTCAGCGTGGTTCCCGGCCGTCACCGTTTGAACCTGCACGCCTGCTACCTCGAGAACGGCGGCAAATTTGTCGACCGCAACGAGATCGAGCCCCGGCACTTTCAGGGCTGGATCGACTGGGCCAAAGCCAACCACCTGGGCATGGATTTCAACCCGACGTATTTCTCCCACGCCAAGGCGGCGGACGGCTTCACGCTGACCCATCCCGACAAGGCCATCCGCGATTTCTGGATCGAACACGGCATCGCCTGCCGCAAGATCGGCGCGGAGATGGGCCGCCAACTGGGCACCACCACGGTGACCAACGTTTGGATCCCCGACGGCTACAAGGACATTCCGATCGATCGCACCGCTCCCCGCGAACGGCTCTCGGACTCCCTGGACAAGATCTTCGCCGAACCGATCGACCCCAAGCTGCACCTGGACGCCGTGGAAGCCAAGCTGTTCGGCATCGGCGCGGAAAGCTATACGGCCGGCTCGGCGGAATACTATATGGGCTACGCCGTGTCGCGCCAGAAATTGTTGACGCTCGACGCGGGGCACTTCCATCCGACCGAAGTCATCTCGGAAAAAATCTCGTCCGTGCTAATGTTCTGTCCGGGTCTTCTGCTGCACGTCAGCCGTCCAGTCCGCTGGGATAGCGACCACGTCGTGATTCTCGACGACGAACTGCAGGCGATCGCCAAGGAACTGGTGCGCAGCGGAAAGCTCGACCGCATACACATCGGGCTGGACTACTTCGACGCCAGCATCAACCGCGTGGCCGCCTGGGTGATCGGCACCCGCAACATGCTCAAGGCTCTCCTGATGGCGTTCCTGGAGCCTACCGCCGCGCTGCGCAAGGTCGAACTGAAGATGGACTTTACCGAGCGGCTGGTGCGCCTCGAGGAGCTGAAATCCCTGCCCTGGGCGGCCGTCTGGGATTACTACTGCGCCGAGAAAGGCGTGCCCGTGGGAGTGGCTTGGTTCGATGAAGTCCGGCAGTACGAGAAGCAGGTGCTTTCCAAGCGCGGCGGCGCTGTATAGCCCGCCGGCGAGCGAGACCGCACGGCAAACGGGAACGGCGCGGGCAGCCTGGCCCGGCATCCGAGCCACCACGCCGGCAGAACAATCGGGAGACAAAATCGCATGAGCGACGGTGAGGCGACGGTTCTTGCGTTCGATCTGGGCGCTACCAGCGGACGCGCGATTTTAGGCCGCCTGGGCGGCGGGAAGCTGGAGCTGCGGGAGATCCATCGCTTCCCCAACGACGCCGTCAAGTATGACGGCGAACTGCATTGGGACGTGCTCCGTCTGTGGCACGAGATGCAGACCGGCCTGCACATGGCCGGCGCCCAGGCACGGCCGCTGGCCAGCATCGGAGTGGATACTTGGGGCGTGGATTATGCGCTGCTGGGCGAGAACGGTACGCTTCTGGGGAATCCATATCAATACCGCAACAGCACGGTGGAGAACATGCAGCAGGCGCTCGCGATTCTGGGCTCCGAGAGAGTGTACGACGAGACCGGGATTCAGTTCCTGCCCTTCAACACGCTGTTCCAGCTCTACGCGGCGGTACGGAAGACTCCCGGCCTGCTGCGCCTGGCGAAGTCCGTCTTCACCATTCCCGATCTGCTGAACTATTGGCTGACGGGCGTGGTGGCCTGCGAGTACACCAACGCCACCACCACCCAGTTCCTGGACCGGCGCACACGCGCCTGGGCCACGGGTCTTCTGGACGGCCTCGGCATTCCGACGCACATGCTGACCGGCATGGTCGAGCCCGGCACGGTGCTCGGCGGCTTGCGCGCGGAGGTTGCCCAAGCGGCGGGAGTGGGCAGCGTTCCGGTGGTGGCGCCCGCGTGCCACGATACCGGATCGGCCGTGGCGGCCATCCGCTCCGGCGGCGACACCGCGTTCCTCAGCTCCGGCACATGGTCCCTGCTCGGCACCGAGGTGCCGCAAGCCGTCGTCACCAAGCAGAGCCATCAGTTCAACTTCACCAACGAAGGAGGCGTAGGCAAGACCTACCGCCTGCTGAAAAACATCACGGGCCTGTGGCTCCTGGAAGGGTGCAAGAAGGTATGGGACCAGGCCGGAGAGAAATACTCGTATGCCGATCTGCTCAAACTGGCCGGGGCTGAGCCGCCGTTGCGGTCGTTGATCGATCCCGACGACCGCTGCTTCGCCGCGCCGGACCACATGCCGCAGGCCATCGCCGCGTACTGCGCCCGCACCGGCCAGCCGGTTCCGCCGACGCCCGGCGCCTACACGCGCACGGTGCTCGAAAGCCTGGCAATGAAGTACCGCTACGTGCTGGAGCAGCTCGCCGCGCTGGCCGGAACGCGTTTCCGGCAAATCCGCGTCATCGGCGGCGGATGCCGCAACGCCCTGTTGAACCAGTTCACCGCCGATGCCACCGGCTGCCGCGTAATGGCGGGACCGGCGGAGGCCACCGCGCTGGGCAACATCGCCATGCAAATGGTGGGCATCGGAGCGGTCGGCTCGATCGACGACGCTCGCGACCTGATCGCGCGCTCGTTCCCCTTCGACGTCTACGAGCCCGCCGACGGGGCGCCGTGGGACAACACCTACGGCGCGTTCGAGGCATTAGTGGAGCATGGGCAGGGCGCTAACCCCGATACCTCACGGCAGTGAGACTTCGTGATTGCGAGGATCCGCGAAACCGCGGGCCCTGCCGTCGGATACTCACCGACACTTGAACGAGAGAACTGCGGGAAACGCAACTCATTGTCCCAGATTGCCAACCGGATTTCGGACGCGGCGCCCAGGTCCGCTAGACCCCGGCTTGCACGCCCATCTTGTGAGCCAGCACACCGACAACGGTCGCCATCTCCGACAGGGCGTTGCGGGCTTCGCTCGGAACAACCTTACTCATAAGCCGGAAGTACCACTGCATGATTTTGTAATCCAGAATCAGCAGTTGGTCTTCGAATGAGCCGGTTTCCAGATTGGCGGCATGCTGCCGCAGGTATGTGAGTACTTGGAAGTCGTGGCTTAACCTACCATGCAGAGAGCCCAGCTCCCGGCTGGTCTTCACCATTGCTTGCACTTGCGGGAAACTGAACCGCTCGCTGGTTGCCGAGACCGCTTCCTCATGATTCCGGAGGAGCAATCGGCAACTCGCCCTGAACCAATACGCCAAGAGGATCAGCGAAAAAGCGATAATGAGAATACTTGCAAGCATCGACCGTTCCGGCATTGGCCCGACCGATAGTACTAGACCAGCCATGACGAGTCTAGCACCCACCCTCGCCCGAATCAACTGTAATATTGCGGGTATTCGACTCTGCTTTTTTGGTACTTAAGTACTATATCGCGCCCGCAGCCTATCGGTTGGGGTCTGCCAAGGCTTCGTCGATATTGCGTCCGGGGTATTCGTAATCCTGCAGCTTGCCCGAGATGTAGTTGTCATAAGCGGCTAGGTCGAAATGCCCATGCCCGCTAAGGCAAAACAAAATGGTCTTCGAACGGCCTTCCTCTTTGGCGGCGATGGCTTCGTCCACCGCCGCGCGAATCGCGTGGGACGATTCCGGCGCCGGAAGAATGCCCTCGGTGCACGCGAATTGCAGCGCCGCCTCGAAGACCGGAAGCTGCGAGTAGGCCTTCCCGGAAACCTCTCCCAGATGCACCAGGTGACTGATCAGCGGAGACGCACCGTGGTACCGCAAGCCTCCCGCATGAATGCCCGGCGGCACGAAGTCGTGTCCCAGGGTGTACATCTTTACCAACGGAGTGAGCTTGGCGGTATCGCCGTAATCGTAAGCAAAACTGCCGCGCGTCAGGCTGGGACAAGCGGTCGGTTCCACGGCGACGATCCGCGGGACCTTGCGGCCGTCCTTGCGCGCCGCCAGCCGGTCGAGCACATAAGGCAGGGCCAGGCCGCCGAAGTTGCTGCCTCCTCCGAAGCAACCGATCACTACGTCGGGCTCCTCGCCCGCCAGTATCATCTGCAACTTGGCTTCCTGCCCGATCACGGTCTGGTGCAGCAGCACATGATTGAGCACGCTGCCCAGCGAGTAGTTGGTATCCGGGTGGGTGGCGGCGTCCTCCACCGCCTCGCTGATGGCTATGCCCAGGCTCCCCGGAGAATCCGGGGTCGCCGCCAGCACCGCGCGGCCGGAATTCGTCTCGCCGCTGGGACTGGCGAAAACCTCCGCGCCCCAGACCTGCATCATCATGCGGCGGTAGGGTTTCTGGTCGTAGCTGACGCGCACCATGTAGACCCGGCATTCCATGCCGAACATCTGGCACGCCAGCGCCAGCGCGCTGCCCCACTGGCCAGCCCCCGTTTCGGTGGCCAGCCGGCGGATACCGGCGCGCTTGTTGTAATACGCCTGCGCGATCGCGGTATTGGGCTTGTGGCTGCCCGCCGGACTGGTGCCTTCGTATTTGTAGTAGATGTGGGCGGGCGTATCCAGCGCCTTTTCCAGACGCCGCGCGCGGTACAGCGGCGTGGCCCGCCACAACCGGTAAATGTCCATCACCTCGCCGGGGATGTCGATTTCGCGCTGCGGCGAGAATTCCTGCTGGATCAACTCCATTGGGAATATCGGCGCCAAGTCCTGAGGCGCCAGCGGCGCGCGTGTCTGGGGGTTGAGCGGCGGCGCCAGCGGCTCCGGCAAATCCGGCAGCACATTGACCCAGACCGTGGGAATCTGGCTGTCGGCGAGCAGAAATTTGGAATGTTCGGACATAAAGGAACGCCTATTGTAATACCAGGGAACAATCGCACACCAATCGGCGTATGATTTTTCTGGAAGCTGGAGAGCGCGCCATGAATCTGAAATGCCCCCCGGCCGTGGCCGGGGTATTGTGCCCGATGCTGTTTCTGGCCGGTTGCGTGATCACGTCGGATCGCACCGGCCCCAGCCAGTACGACGCCCGCTCGTTCGAGCGCGGTTCCATCGAAGAGCTTCATCTCGACCTGAACATGGGCGCCGGAAACTTGAAAGTAGGCACCGGAACCAGCAAACTGGCCCAAGTCTATTTCACTTACAACGTCGCCGAGTGGAAGCCCGAGGTTCGCTATGAGCCGCAGGGCACGCGCGGGAATCTCAGCATCCGCCAGCCCGGCCAGCACGGTTCCCACTTCGGTTCCAGCAAGTACGAATGGGATCTTCGCCTGAGCCAGGAGGTTCCCCTGTATGTCAGCGCGAACTTCGGCGCCGGAGAGGCGCAACTCGACCTGGGAAGCCTCCCGCTGCGCGACGTCCAGGTGAACATGGGCGTGGGCGAGCTGGACATGGACCTGCGCGGCAACCCCAAGCACGATTACAACGTCCGCATCCACGGCGGCGTGGGAGAAGCCACTGTCCGCCTCCCGGCGAGCGCCGGTGTTTATGCCGAAGCCGCGGGCGGCATCGGATCCATCGAGGCGCGGAATCTCCGGAAAACGGGCGGCCACTGGGTCAACGACGAGTACGAGCACGCCTCAGTGCACATTCACGTGACCGTGGAAGGCGGCGTGGGAGAGATCCGGCTGATCGGGGAGTGAGCCGTTAGCCGTTCGCTCCCGCTTCCAGGTCTAATTCCCGAGACGACCCACTGAAAGAAAGAGCAGATCTTGCTTGCCGCCGCCCGCCATTTTGCGCGATCGCTAAGGCGTCGACGTGCCCACGCTGGTCATTCAGGGAGATGCGGACCGGATTCCGCCGATCGGCGCCTCGGGACTCCGGACAGCCGAACTGATCCAGGGAGCCCGCTCATTAGTTGTGAAGGACGGGCCGCACTGCATCACCTGGCCGCACGCGGACGAAGTCAACAGTGAGCTGGTGAACTTCCTGGAGTAAGGGATCGGGCAGCGTACGGGTTCAGCGCCCCGCTTGCGTGTTTCCGGCCGGCGGTATTCGGAGTTATGGGTTACTATCACTTAATTAGGACACCACTATGATCCAACTTCCTCCACTGCCATTCGCCAAGGACGCGCTGAGCCCGCATATCTCGGCCGAGACCCTGGAATACCACTACGGCAAGCACCATCAAGCTTACGTGAACAACCTGAACCAGCTCATTCCCGGCACCAAGTATGAGAACCTGCCGATCGAGGACATCGTGCGCTCCTCCGAGGGCAAAATCTTCAACAACGCGGCCCAAGTGTGGAACCACACCTTCTACTGGAACTGCCTCAGCCCGAATGCCGCGGGCCAACCGGCCGGCGCGCTGCTCCAGCGCATCGAGCGGGACTTCGGGAGCTTCGAGCAGTTCCGGAAACAGTTCACCGAAACCGCCGTCGGCCTGTTCGGCTCCGGCTGGGCATGGCTGGTTCAGGCGCCGAGCGGAATCCTCGAACTGCGGGCGACCAGCAACGCCGGCACTCCGCTGACGACCCAGGACAAGCCCCTGCTGACCTGCGACGTCTGGGAGCACGCTTACTACATCGACTGCCGCAACGCGCGGCCCAAGTACGTCGAGGCCTTCTGGAAGCTGGCGAACTGGGACTTCGCCGCCAAGAACCTGAAAGCTTGAAGCAGCCGCAAAACCGCGCCTGTCCCGCAAGCTCCGCTACCCGACCAGAATCACCGTGATCTGGCCCGGGCCGTGAACCCCGCGCACCAGGATCTGCTCGATATCGGCGGTCCGGCTCGGGCCGGTAATCAGCACCAGCGAACTGGTCTGTTCGGCGGGCTGGGGCAGCAAGGTGAACAACTCGTCCAGTCCCGTGAGCATGCGCTCCAGCGGCACCACGGCGATGTGCGCCGGAGGGAGCAGGGACACCAGGCGAGCCTCCTGCGCGCTCGACAACATCACCAGCGTGCCCGTGTCGGCCAGCGCATAATCGGCGCTGGTGATGCCCACGTCAGCCATGGCGCAGCGCTGCTGCAAGCAGTCCCGATCGGTAATGCCGCTCTCCACACCCGGCAGGCCGGCGATTCCGCACTCCGCCAGAAACGGCGCGTTGGAAGCCACCGCGCTCTTGCCCTCGGCGGCCGCGGCCACCAGCGCGCGGGCCTCTTCCTTGGTGGCGACGTGGTACACCTTTCCGGCGAGCGCCTCCAGCCGCGCGGTGAACGACCGCACGCGCGATTCCCGGTCCACCTCCGGAATCACCAGGCGCACCGGCGGCGGATCGGCCACGGCTTGTCCGGCGCTGCGGCCCAGCGCGGTGCGAATGCGATGCAGGATGTGGTCGCGCATCATCGCATTCGCCTCCACTCGTCGCGAAAGCTCCGGGCCGGTGGCGGCGGCAGATCGCGCTGGCTCAGCCAGGCCCGCACGGGAGGCAGACTCATGGGCGCGGGAACGCTGGAAATCCACTTTCCGTCGCCGGCGGGCGCCACCGAAGCGGCGATGCGGCCGGCCATCTCGTACAGGCGCGGATGGGTCATCAGCCAGGCGAATGCGCGAAACGCCAGCTTCTCCAGGCGGTTTTGCCCGTCGCGCGCTTCCGCCTTCTTGACGTCGCTGCGCAGATCCAGCAGAATCTTCGGGATGTCGATCTTCACCGGGCAGACTTCGCCGCACGCGCCGCACAGGCTGGAAGCGAACGGCAGCCCCGGTTCGTGCGAGACGCCCATGAATTGCGGCGTGAGAATGGCGCCGATCGGCCCCGAGTACACCCACGGAAAGCTGTGGCCGCCGATCTTCCGGTACACCGGGCAGGCGTTCAGGCACGCGCCGCAGCGGATGCAATAGAGCGTCTGCCGCTTGGCCCGGTCGGGCAGCAGCCGGGTGCGGCCGTTGTCCAGCAGAATCACGAAGAATTCGTCGGGCCCGTCGATCTCGCCCGGCCGCCGCGCGCCGCTCAGGAAGGAGGTGTAGACCGACAGCAACTGCCCCGTGGCGCTGCGCGCCAGGAGCTTGAGGAAGGTCGCCAGGTCCTGCGCGCGCGGAATCACTTTCTCGATTCCCGCCACCACGATGTGAACCTTCGGCGCAGTGGTGGTCAGCCGGGCGTTGCCCTCGTTCTCCACCAGCACGATGGCGCCCGAATCGGCCACCAGAAAATTGGCCCCGCTGATGCCGATCTCCGCCGCCAGGAACTTCTCGCGAAGCACGCGGCGCGCCAGCATGGTCTGCTTCTCGATCACCGTCTCGTTGGGAACATGCAGCCGGCGGGTAAAGATTTCGGCCACGTCGTAGCGCGTCTTGTGCAGGGCCGGCGCCACGATGTGATACGGCCTCTCGTGCGCCAGTTGCAGAATGTACTCGCCCAGGTCGGTCTCCACCGATTCCAGGCCGTGGTGCTCCAGGCGCTCGTTGAGATCCACTTCCTCGGTGGTCATGGACTTGGATTTCACGATGAGCCGCGCGCCGCGTTCCTTGGCCAGGGCCAGCACAAAGTCGGAAACCTCGGTGCCGTCCTTGCAGTACACCACCTTGCCGCCGCGCGCCGCGACGTTGCGCTCGAACTCCTCCAGGTAGTGGTCCAAGTTCTCGATGGCGTGCTTCTTGATGGCATGGGCCTGCGTACGCAATTCCTGGTAGTCCGGCAGCGCCTCATCGCCCACCAGCGCCACCCGGCCCTGTTTCAGACGGGCGGTGGACGTGTAGATGGCCAGTTGCAGGTTGGCGTCGGCCAGCGTGTCATGTATCTTGCGATCGAATTCGACGGACATGGGATTTCCGGGCGCACCCTGCGTCTCAGCGGCTCGCCAGAACCTCCGCCAGGTGCATGGTGCGCACCGCCTTGCCGGCGCGCGACAGAGCCCCCTGAATCTGCATCAGACAACTGGGATCGAGCGACACCACCGCGCTGGCGCCGGTCTCCAGGATGGCGTCCAGCCGGGTGCGCGCCATGGCGCCCGAAAGCTCGGCGAACTTCACGGCGAACGTCCCGCCGAATCCGCAACACTCCTCGGCCGGCTGCATCTCGCGCAGTTCCAGGCCCCGCACGTGCGCCAGCAGGCGCCGCGGAGCGTCGCGGATGCCGAGTTCCCGCAGGGCGTGGCAGCCGTCGTGGAACGTGACCACCTCGTCGAGGCGCGCGCCCACGTCCTCCACCCGGGCGACCTCCGTCAGAAACGTGGAAAACTCGAATACGCGCTTTTCCAACGCATGCACCCGTTCGAGCGTCAGCGGTTCCTTGCGGAACAGTTCCGCGAAATGGTGCACGATCATGGACGTGCACGAGCCCGACGGCACTACGATGCGCGGGTAGTTCTCGAAGGTTTTGATGAAGTGGCGAGCCACCGTGCGGGCTTCGTCGCGGTAGCCGCTGTTGAACGCCGGCTGGCCGCAGCACGTCTGGTTCTCCGGGAAATCCACGGCGTATCCGAGACGCTCCAGGACGGAAGCCATGGCCATGCCAACTTTGGGAAACAGTTGGTCGACCATGCAGGTAACGAACAGCGCGACTCGCTCACCCATGCAGACAGTGATTGTATCAGCTTATGAAGCGCGCTCCGGGCCCGGGAAATAGGGCAGGGGATTCGCCCGCTGGCGGTCGGGGGAAGCTCGCCCAACCAGCACGACGGTATTCCGCGGAAGCCGAATTACATAATTCCCATAATCAAAGATAGTATTGAGGCGATCCAAACCCAATGTTAAGTTTCTGACTGCGTGGCTTGCTGCCGAGGAGGGAAGCCGTAATGACGATCATGCGCGCCGTTGCCGCTGACCCAGCCGAAGGGGAGCACCTATGACGTTCAAACGTCAAGCCTCTCTTACTACCCGCGCGTTTCTTTTTTCTTTTCTGCCGATGTATCTGGTGCTGGCGGTCACTTTCGTGGCTTTGAGCAGCCTGGTGCAGCGGCATGTGAAGCGCGAATTGCGGGAATCGATCGAGAAGTCCGAGGAGCTGCTGGTGCGGGCGAGTGAAGAGTCGTCGCGGCGCATTGACCGGTTCGCGCCCATGCTGGCGCAGAACCCCGGCCTCAAGGCGGCCATCGGCCCGCTGAATGAACTGCCTCGGGATGCCGGCCAGGTGCGGCAGGCCGTCGAAGAGCAGTTGGCCGAAATGCACTGGATGGCAGGCTACGATTTTCTGGCCGTCACCGATCGGCAAGGACGGACCATCGGGGCCGTGGAGTACGGAGCCGGTGGGCGCCTGGCCGGAAAGCTGCCCGACATTTCTTCGAAAGCCTCCCTGGTGGAATCGGGCGGCACACTTTACTCAATGGTCTCGGCGCCGATCGTCGCGGGCGATGCGGAGATCGGCATCCTTCGCCTGGGCAGCGAATTCGATATCCACCACTACCAACTCGGCGGCCAGACGGCCCTCATGCGGAACGGCCGCATTGTTCGCGCCACGTTCCCACAGACCCGTTGGGCCGGCCTCGAGAACCTGCTGCTGCGACCCGGCGCCAGGACGGCCGTGGAGTGCGAATTGAATTGGGACGGAGAGAACTTCCTGGTGCTTCCGGTCCCCGATCCCCGTTTGGGGGATGGATACCAGATTCTGGAATTCCGTTCGCTCGATCAAGCCGTCAGCGAATTCACCTCGGGCTGGAAGCCGATTCTGGCGGAAGTGGGAATCGGCGGCATTCTGCTGGCCCTGATGTTCACCCTGACCACCTCCCGTTCGGTCTCCAAACCCTTGCGCGACCTGGTGGCCCAGCTTCGGGTCGAGGAACACGCCAACGGATTCCCCAGCCACCTGACCGCCGGGCAGGCGATTACGGAAGTGCGGCAACTGGCCGCCGCTTTCAATAGCGTGGCCGCCGCGGCGAACCGGTCTCAAGTCGAACTGGCGCAGGCCAAGATCGCCGCCGAATCGGCCAACCGCTTGAAGTCCGACTTCATGGCCAATACCAGCCATGAATTGCGGACCCCCATGAACGGGATCATCGGCATGACCGACGTCCTGCTGGCGACCAACCTGGACGACGAACAGAAGGACTACGCCAGCACCGTCCGCGACTCCGCGGGCGGCCTCATGGCGGTGATCAGCGACATTCTCGATTTCTCGCGCCTGGAATCCAGAAGACTGGCCATGGCGCCGGTGCCCTTCGGCCTGCGCCGCACGGTGCGGGACATCGTCCGCCTGCTCTCCGCGCAAGCCGCGGCCAAACATCTGAACCTGAAGTTCGACTACTCGCCGGCGGTGAGTCCGCGGGTGGTGGGCGACGTGGTGCGCATCCGCCAGATCCTGACCAACCTGGCCGGCAACGCCCTGAAGTTCACCGACAAAGGCGAGATCGAGATCCGCGTGGAACCGCACCGCGGCGCTCCGGGTCACTGGGTGCGGCTGGTGGTGAAGGACACGGGCATCGGAATTCCCGCCGACAAGCTGGACGCCATCTTCGACCGCTTCACCCAGGTGGAAGGCCACCTGTCGCGCCGTTTTGGGGGTCTGGGACTCGGCCTGGCGATCGTCAAGGAACTGGTCGACGCGATGGGCGGCGAGATTTCGGTGGAGAGCCGCTTGGGCGTAGGCTCGACTTTCTGCGTGGATCTGCCGCTCGAACCCGCTCCCGGCGACACCGACACCGGCGAAGTTCTCGTGGCCGAGGCGCTTCAGTCCCGGTGAAATCGCGCGCTTCGCCCGATGGCGCGGGGACAGTTGAGCGTTGCGCGTAGCCGCACAGGCGGGTCGCCGACCGGCAGCAGGCTGCCAACGTGCGCCATAGCACAGCAGAGCCGCAACCAAGCCTAGTGGGGCGTCCCGGGCCTGTGGGGAGGTTGATCACCCGCGCGGGCGAACTGCGCTCGCCTGGCCGATTGCGGGGCGCCCCCTGGGCCGGGCCGCAGGTTGCCAACCTGCCCCACAAAATCGTCGCAAGGCGGCAAGGGGATGACGGGTAGCAGTGAGAAGGCGCACCATAGTACCGGTTTCCAGACGGCGGCGTTCCAACCAATAATGGGAATGATATTGTAATGGGCGAGGGGCTCGATATGTCGCACATCTCAGGTGCTGTGGTTGCGCTTTCCGCCGCCGGTGTGCTGGTCTTTCTGGGGGCGGCGCAGGATTCGCCGAAGGCGCAGTTTACGGCGCGGGAGCTATTCTACTACGCGCCACCGTCCGCCGCGGCCAAGCCCGCGGCTTCCAAGCTGGCCGCCACGCGGCCCAAGCCGGTGCAGGTAGACTCCACCAATCCGCCGGCGGCCGCGGTTCCGCGGCCCGCCGAGAGCGGCGAACTGCCCGGTGGCGGCCGCATCCTAACGGCGACGGCGACCGCTCCCGCGCCCACCGCCGGAACCCCACTGGGGCTGAAGTACACCATCCTCAAGCTGGTGAATGGAGAGATGACGGAGGTTGCGCCGGACACCGTGTTTCACGCCGGCGACCGCATCCGCTTCAACGTGGAGACCAACGGACCCGGCTACCTGTACATCATCAGCCAGGGATCGAGCGGCACCTGGAAGCCCATGTTTCCGTCCTCCGAAGTGGAAGACGGAAACAATCGCGTGGAAGGCTTCCGCGGCTACACCATGCCTCCCAAGACGCGCCTCTATTTTGACGAACAGGCGGGCGAAGAGAAGGTTTTCATCGTGTTCTCGCGCGAACCGGAGCCGGATTTGGAGAAGATGATCTATTCGCTGCAGGGCGCCAAGGCCAAGCCGGTGTCGCGGCCCGCCGCGCCGACCGCGCCGGGACCGGGGTCTGGGCCGGTGATGATTGCCAGCGCCGCCATCGACAACTCCACGGTGGGCCGCCTGCGCAACGCCTACGCGCGCGACCTCATCGTGGAGAAGATCACCGAGGATACACCGGGCGACCGCAAGGAAAAGGCCGTCTACGTGGTGAACCCGACCGGCAGCCAGACTTCGCGCGTGGTTGCCGATCTGACCCTGGTGCACAAATGAAACGCGCGGTATTGCTGGCGGCGCTCGGTGCGGTGGCGTTTGCGCAGTCCCACCGCATGGAGATCCTGCTGGAGAAACTGGACGGATCCACGTGGCGCACCGTCGACCCCGGCCTGGTACTGGAGCAGGGCGACCATGTCCGATTTCGCTTCCACACCGATTTCGACGGCTTCCTGTACGTGATGAACCAGAGCACCTCGGGTAAGTATGAGCAGTTGTTTCCGCGAGAGGAGACCGGACAGGAAAACCGCATCGCGGCGGGCCAGGAATACCACGTGCCGGCGACGTCCTCGGCCTTTCGCATCGCCGGCCCGGCGGGCTACGAAATCGTCTACTGGCTGGTGACGCCGGCGCGTCTTACTGACGCTCCCCCGCGGCTTGAGCCCCCGCCGGCCAACCGAACGCCCAAGCCGATTACCCTGATCCCTCGTTGCGACGACACCATGCTGCGCGCACGGGGCGAATGCATCGACAATTCGGCCGGTCCCAAGGCGGTGCCGCGCGACGCGGAGCTGCCGAAGAACCTCGCGGGCGCGGCCGATCTCAACCCTCGCGACCTGGTTTTTTTGCGGCAAAAGGACACCGCCGTGATCTCTTCGCCGGCGGCGCTGACCGGGCCGGTGATCTACGTGTTTCGTCTGGCACATAAGTGAACGCTATGAATGTGCTGCAAAAAGAAACCACTCCGTTACGGTCGTGGCTCCGTTCGGAGCAGGGCGGGTGCCCAAAGGCAACGAGGCTTCTTCCGGTCGCGGTGGTGTTGATTGCTGGGCTGGCAACCGGCGCGCCAGCCCAGCAGCCTGCGCCGCCAACTCAGCAGCGCGACCTCAAAGTGGAGAAACTGGACGCGGAGCCCACCCTGCCGCAAGCGCCCAAGGCGCCGCCGCGCAGTTATGCGGTGGTGATCGGCATTGCGCGTTATCCCAAGCTGGCGGAGAGGTATCAGCTCAAGTATCCGGAGCGCGACGCGCAGTCCATGAACACCATTCTGATCAGCCCGGAAGGCGGCAGCTTCAAGGCGGAGAACGTCAAGCTTCTGGTCGGCCCGCGGGCTACGCTGGCGGCCATGCGGAGGGAAATCGACAACTGGCTGCCGTCGGTCGCCAAAGAGGGCGACCGCGTGCTGATCTACTTCGCGGGCCATGGCTTTCTGTATTCCGGCAAAGGATACCTGGCGCCATCGGATTTCGATTCGCAGCACATCGAGCAGACCGGCTATCCCATGGACGAGCTGGGCTCGGTGATCGGGGACAAGATTCACGCCACCTACAAAATCCTCCTGACGGATGCCTGCCACAGTGGCGCCATCACGCCGGAAGAGACCCAGACGCTCAATAGCTCGCTGTCCAATTTGCAGAAGTCGCTGTTTTCGCTGACCGCCAGCCGCGATCGCGAAAGCTCCTTCGAAAGCCCCGATCTGGATGGCGGCCACGGAGTCTTTACCTATTACGTGGTGGAAGGATTGGGCGGCGCGGCGGACGCCAATCGCGATGGCGTGGTGAGCGCCGACGAGTTGGCCGAGTACGTCCATACCCAGGTCCGCGAGAAGACCGAAGGACGGCAGAATCCGACTTCCGACCGGGGTAGCTTCGACCCCAACCTGCTGCTGGCCTACACGCCGTCCACGGCCAAGCCCGGAGCGCCGCCGGCGCCCAAGTACGGAACGCTGACCTTCGAAGCCAACATGGACGAGGTGGAAGTGTTTGTGGATGGCAAGTCGATCGGCGTGCTGCGGAAGAAAGGTCAGACGCTTTCGGTGCCGGGCCTGCAGCCTGGGGAGCACACCATCAAGGGCGTGAAGATGGGCTACGAGCCGGATGGTCCGCGGCAGGAGACCGTGTATCCCGGAACGGAATCCACCGTCAGTATCAAGATCCTGATTCCCCGCCGGCGCAGCAAGGCGGCGACCGACTTGCTCGACAAAGGCATCGAGGAATACCAAAAGGGATCGGAGCCGAACTATCGCAAGGCCGCCGAGGACCTGGAGAAAGTTCTCGTTCTGGACGCGTCCTATAGCCAGGCGGCTTACTACCTGGGCCTCACTTACAACGCGCTGTTCGACGAGGACAAGGCCGAGCTGAATTTCAAGAAAGCCATCGCCATCGATCCCGATTACCTGGAGGCGCGCGCCAGTTACGCCGGCATGCTGCTGGATATCGGCAATGTGGACGAAGCCCTGCGCCAGGTCAATACCGTGCTGGTGCGCGATCCGAAACACGCCGTGGCGCTCACCATGCAGGCGCAGGCGTACCGCTTTAAGGAGCTGTACGCGCAGTCCATCGAGAGCGCGCGCCAGGCTATTCAGCTTACGCCCAAGAACGCCGAGCCGCATCTCTGGATGGCCGACAGCCTGCGACTGAGCGGCAAACTGGCCGAAGCCCGCGCCGAATACGACCAGTACCTGAAGCTCAGCGATTTCGACAGCCACCTGGCCGGCCAATTGAATTACTATGTGCTCGGCTCGCTGTTCGGGCTAGGGCGCAAGAGCCGCGCCGCGGTACACGACATCTGGAGCGAACTACGCAGCCTGGCGTATTTCGGCGTCTGCGATTGCGAGCGGCGCCAGTCGCACTACGACCGGGCGATCGCGGCGTGCCAAAGGTCGCTGAGTTACTATTCCAAGGACCCGTTCGCGCACTACGCCCTGGGTCTGAGTTACATGTACAAGGCCAACCAGACCAACAGCGTGGCCGAACTGGGCCCGGCGCTGCAACATTTCCGGGAGATGCTGGCCATCAACCCGGACATGCAGGAAGCCAAGTTCGCGCGGCAGAATATTGCCACCATTCAGAATGTGCTGGCGGGGCAGTAATGAAGATCGTGGTGCTGGTGGGGCTGCCGGGGTCGGGAAAGTCCACGTACCTGGAACAGATCGGCGCGGTGGGGCTGTCTTCCGACGCGGTGCGCAAGCTGCTGGCGGACGATGAAACCGACCAGACCATCCACGAGCGCGTATTCCAGACGGTGCGGCACCTGCTGCGCCAGCGGCTGGAGATCGGACGCGCGGTCACCTACATCGACGCCACCAATCTGACGCCGGAGGAGCGCAAGCCCTACGTGGAAATCGGGAAATCGTTCGGCTGCGAGGTGGAGGCGGTGTTCTTCGATGTTCCGCTGGAGGTGTGCCGGGAGCGGAATGCGCGGCGCGCGCGGGTGGTGCCGGAGGAGGCGTTGACGGCGATGGCCGCCAAGCTGGTTCCGCCGAGCGAAGCCGAGGGGTTCGACCGGGTGACGGTGGTGCGGTAGGCCTGACCGCGCTACCAGGTGAATTCCGGTTCGATATCCGTGGGGATGCCCTTGGTCGCCGCCAGCGCGGCCGTCAACTCGGCGGGCATCTTGTCGTACTTGACGAACCAAGCTTCCGCACCGGCGCGGTCGCCGCGGGCTTCGAACAGCAACAGCGTCTTGGCCAGTTGAGCCAACGCCACGGGCATACGGGCGAAATCTATGGTGTAGCGGCCGGAGGCGTGGGCTAGCGCGTGGTTTTCCAGCAGGTAGTTGAACTCCATCATCTCGGCGCGGCCGTGGGCTTCGCCGGTGCCGAAGCGCAGGGTGCGGAAGAGGTCGGCCACGTACGAGACGTAGCATTCTTCGCGCCGCTCCTTGGGCAGCGCGCCGCGATCGATCAGCCACTCCAGGTTGACCATGCCGACCACGTCGGCCTTGGCTTCTTCCAGGCCGGAGTAGGCCGGGCCGATGGCTTCGCGAATGTCGATCTGCTTGCCGTCGCGGTTGGTCCATTCGGGGCCGAGCTCATGGGAGATTTCGTGCAGCAGGGTACCGGCCAGGTAGCCGTCGGAGGTGGCCTTGGCGGCCTGCGCTGGCGGCATCAGCTTGCGGGCGAGGGGCAGAATGATGTAGGTCACGCGCGCGTCCATGAAGTTCTTGAAGAAGATCTTCTTGGAGCCTTTTTCCTGGTGGATTAGCGGATCGTTGGGCAGATTGTCGGCGACGGCCTGGTAGCCGTAGCGCAGATCGCCGGCGCGAAAGGGCGAGTCCACGACTTCCATGGGCGTGAGATGGCCGCGCTTGGAGGGGCGGTCGGCGGCATCCAGGGGCAGGGCATCCTGCATGTCGGGGACGTATTTCTGGTAGACCGCCAACTTGCGGCTTTCCTCTTCGTTGCGGATCAGAACGGCGGCGCCGTAGGAAGTCTTCACGCCCAGCAGATCGTCGAGGTAGGTTTCGTAGGGGCCGAAAATGAGGTCGAACTTGGGGTCCTGCTCGTCCAGCCAGGCGAAATCGCTTTTGTAATAGTCGTCGGAGAGGAGGGCGTCGGCGCGGAGGAGCAAAAAGCTGGCGAAGCGGCGGTCGGCGGAGAGCGCGGCGGCATCGCGGAGGATCTTGGCCATGGCGTCGAGGGCTTGCCGGTACTCCACGTGGTAGGGCACGCCGATGATGCGCTTGCCCTCGCGCCGGACCACGGTATACGGGCTGTAGATGGCCTCCTTATCGTCGGGATGCTGGGCGACGTACTGCTCGATTTGGAGGCGCGTCAGGTTGTGGGGATAGAGCTCATGGCCGGGGGGCATGGGATCGGCGCCGAAGAAGGGGCGGTTCTCGTCGATGAGGTCCCAATGGCTGCCCATGATGTTGAGGAGACGCCTGAGGGCGGGGCTTTTGGTGGAGTGGAGCAGGTCGCGGCCGGCGAAATCGCTCTGGCGCCAGTAGACATCGTCGAGCAGGCGGCAGGCTTCCACCAGCTTCTCCACCAGTTGGCGTTCCTGGGCGGACAGGCCGGCCGAGTGGAACGGCATTTCGACGGGTTTCCACTTCGCCAGGCGCTCGGCGGGGGATTCCGCGGCCGGAAGCACGGCTACCAGCGCCGCGGCGAAGGGCAAGAGGACCAACAGCAGGCGTTTCATCACCGCTATGGTAGCGCGCTATTTCTTGACGGGCGGCGGAGGCGTATCGGGAAGTTCGGTGAATTGGATCTCGGCGTCCGCGCTGAACAGCTTGAAGGGCTCGTAACGGTAATGGTTTTCGGTCAGGACGGCGCCGTTGATGAGGTGGCGATGCACTACCCAGGCGGGCACCAGGAACCCGTGATCGGACATGCGGTAGGCCACCGAGGCCTCGTCGCGGACCTTCACCTTGTTGGCATCGAGGCTCTCGGCCCACACCTCCACGAGCATCGGCAGGAAGTCCGACTTGCGGACCAGGAGCCGCCCCGCCAGGGGAATGCGGGTAAACTGGTGGCCGTGGAACTGGAGTTCCCCGCCCGCCGGCGTCAACTGCTTCCAGGTAAGGCAGCGGGCCGTCTCGGTGCCGATCCGCCGTTCCGCCTCTTCGCCGAACTGCATGTCGGCGACGCCGCGTTTGCTGAAGGCCAGGAGGATTAATCCATAGTCTGTGGCGATATCCACCAGGCCGTTCTTGGCAAAATCTTCGAGCATACGCTTGCGGACGCGGTCGTCGGGCGATTGCAGGCCCAGTGAGAGGGCGTGCCGGGCGCTGGCCTGCGATCGGATGGCCACGCCGTCGACGGAGACCACCTGTCGGAACTCCACCAGATCGTGGGACTCGGATTCCTTGAGGGCGCCGACGCTATACTCCGAAACGATCACTCGGGATTGCAGCCGCGGCTTGGGCACCTCGGCGGCCTGCTGGCCAATCCGGGGCTTGAAACGGGAGGGCGGCATCCAACTGTGCTGTTCCAGGGTTTCCTGGGAGAGAGCTTTGACGATACTCTGCTGGAAAACGGCGGACTCCTCGGTGACGCGGGAAAGGATGGGCGCCAATTGGGGTGGCGGCTCGGAGGGTTGGCTGGCCCGATCCTGGGCGGGACATTCGAAGGAGATCGCCAGCCAAACAGCCGGCACTGCGGCAAACCAAGCGCCCATGGTTTTCATTCTACCCTAAAACCCGTATTTGCAAGCAGTTAAAGGCGCGGCGGAAATTATATAGGGGGTGCCGCGCGATTTTTTGGCCTTGCCACTTGCGTACCCGGCTCCGGGTCTGGTATTCTGAACGAGTCGCCGATATTGGGATCTGGGGAATCGCACGCCCTTGGGAGTTGTAACAAGCGCGTGACGATGGTATAACCAAAATAGATCCTTTGCAAGGAATGGTAACAAAACTCCCGTCGGGCCACCGATAGGGGCGGAATACGGCCTTCCTGTTTGGCTCTTTTTAAAGTTCTAAAGTTTACCGGCTGCGGCGGACTGCGGGTTCGTGCGGCTGGAACAAGTTCGAGGCCTGCAGCGGTTTCCGGTATTCGAAATGCCGGAGGGCGCTGCGCAGATCTTTGACAATCTGGTTGGATGCAGTAAAGAAGAACTCGTCAGTAACTCTGAGTTAAACCGGGGCGATTGTTTCAACTCTACATGTTCAAATGAGAGTTTGATCCCGGCTCAGAATCAACGCTGGCGGCGCGCCTAACACATGCAAGTCGAACGAGAAAGCCGGAGCAATCTGGTGAGTAAAGTGGCGTACGGGTGAGTAACACGTGGATCATCTACCTTCTGGTGAGGAATAACCCTGGGAAACCGGGGCTAATACCGCATAAGTCCGAGAGGAGAAAGCAGCAATGCGCCGGAAGAGGAGTCCGCGGCCGATTAGCTAGTTGGCAGGG
>Ga0326728_10008677_pt1 | contig 25034 bp, 19 predicted proteins | sample MB3enrmetagenome_FD_207602 | JGI IMG/M metagenome (GOLD analysis project Ga0326728, IMG submission 207602) | Lab enriched peat soil microbial communities from McLean, Ithaca, NY, United States - MB31MN | ecosystem: Environmental > Terrestrial > Soil > Wetlands > Peat | place: USA: New York... | reverse complement strand
CGTCACGAATCCAAACCCGCGAGACTGACCCGAGGCCCGATCGGTGACGATGTGCACATCGGTCACTTCGCCAATTTGGGCGAATGCTTCGCGCACGGTCTCGCTCGTGGACGAAAAGGACAAATTGCCGACGTAAAGACGCGTTCCCATGAGTATCTCATCTCTCGCTCGCGGCTCCCAACCGCTCCGCTTCGGGAGCGCCGTAGCCAGTGCCTGCCATCCAATCAGCCGCGGAATCGGTAGCCAGGTCGCGACGGCACCATCCGTCGCTTCCACACGTTTCGTCGCCTGCGAGCGCGGTTCGCGGTCCCATGAGTCGAGAGAGCGTCGTTGCCGTGGAAACGTTCGTGAGCGCCTTCAGAATAGCGTTGGCTCTTCCGGTTGCAAGCGGCGATGGCCCGCCCGTGCAAGGTATGGTCGCGAACGGCTCGACGGGCTGGGCGATAACCGCCAGGACGCAAGGGACAGGCCCCATCCGTTCGGAAACTTACAGCCTCTTCGCGTCGTCCCTGAGGTCCTGGCGGTGGCACCCAATCGGCCTAGTTCTCACTTCGCACGGCGATTTTGCGCGGCTTTGCGGCGGCGGCTTTGGGCAAGCGCACTGTCAGGGTTCCGTTCTTGCTTTCAGCGGACACGGCGGCCGCGTCGATGCCCGCCGGAATCCGGAAGGATGCTGAGAAGTCGAGCTCTTCGAATTCCCGCGCAAGCGCCGGATGTTCGTCCTTTGAAGGTCCACGTTTGGCTTCGAGAGTCACGGTGTCATTTTCGACCTTGAGGTCGATGTTCTCTTCGGTGACGCCGGGCACGTCTGCAATAATGAGAACTTCGTCGCCGTTCTCGAACACGTCGACCGGTGGCGCGACCACTCGCCTAGGGTAGGCGCGCGTGGTCGGAGAAACATTGTCGTGCGGTACGGTAGCTACGTTGCTCATGATTCGGTTCCTCCAGGGTTCGATCGTTGGAATTAGGCGGACTTCACCGCGATTTGTCGCGGGAGTGCCTCTTTGGACTTCGGGAGTGTGATGGTGAGCACGCCTCGGCTGAGCGTGGCCGAGACTGCATCCGCGTCGACGCGCGCGGGCAGGGCCACCTTGCGAGTGAAGGCGATCGGAGCGCGTTCTCGAAGGTGAACCTTGTACCCCTCGGGCACTTCCGACTTGCGCTCGCCTCGTATGACGAGAGCGTCGTCTTCCACAGAAACGGCGATGCCTCCTTCAGCGATTCCCGGCACTTCCGCCTTCACGAGAAAAGCTTCTTTCGTCTCGAAGATGTTGGTCGCAGGCCAACCAACCTCCGAACCTCTGCCGGCCCGAGGGTACGTCCTCTCCGACCCGGACCAGGGACCGAGAGAGCGGTCCAAGTGCTGCTGAAGCAGATCAAGAGCTCGTAGCGTATCGTCGAATCCAATCCATCCGGTTAGCATGGTCATTCCTCCGAACGTTGGGTCGCGCTCGCGCAGCGGACGCCACCACGTCGTTGGCGCCCCGAACGGGGCGCAAGTCTTCGATGTTGCGACTCGAGCGGCCCGCGTTCGGTCAGTCTCGCAACCGACCGGCGTTCCGCGCGACGTTCGCACCCAATGGATTAAGCACCCTGAACGGCGTGTAAAGGGCTTGCCGACCCGGCTCGCCGATGGTCGAGGCGAGCGTCCACTGATATAGGCGACTTGCATCATGGAGAACGCAAAGCTGAATGCGGCGCGCGCTGCGCTCCTGGAACTCCCCGAGCACGGAACCATTGGGCTCGGCACGGGCTCGACGGCGAAGCTGTTCGTTCAAGAGCTGGCTGGCTTGGTCACGAACGGTCGACGCCTCGTGGGTGTTCCGACGTCGGAAGCGACGCGCGCACTAGCGGAATCTCTCGGGATCCCGCTCCTCGACGGCGTCGGACCTTGGGACATCGACGTCAATGTCGACGGCGCCGACGAAGTGAGCGAAGCACTCGATCTGATCAAGGGCGGCGGTTCCGCCCACGCGCGGGAGAAGATCGTGAACGCATCGGCGCGATGCAATGTCATCCTGGTCGACCCCAGCAAAATGTCGACACGGCTTGGGGAGAGGTTCCGTGTCCCCATCGAGGTTCTGCGCTTCGGACACGGGGCAACTGCGTCCCACCTCGCGAAATTCGGCCGTCCCTTGCTGCGCCTCCAGAAAGACAACCCCGTAACGACGGACGGGGGCAACTACATCTATGATCTCGCGGTAGCTCCCATCGACGACGTCGAGACACTGGACGCTGCGCTCTCGGCGATTCCGGGTGTCGTGGCAACGGGCCTGTTCGTGAGCCGCGCGGATGTCATTATCGTCGGCGAAGAGACAGGCGTGCGCCGCCTTGTCAAGCGCGCACCCCCGTCATGACCTCTCGACCGAATTCGACCCGACCGTCCTTCGCGCAAAACTTCCCGCGCGAGCCGGACCTGGACGCCACGGTCGATGCATTTGCACGCGGCAACTACGCGGACGTGAGGGCCCGCGCACCGTCGCTCTTCGCATCGGCCGATCCAGCAGTAGCCCGTGCCGCGCGGACACTCGTCGAACGTACGACTCCCGACCGGGGCGTAGTCGTCCTCATGGGAGTCACCGCGGTACTCTTGATCGTCGTCGCCTCGTACTGGATCGCCTTCGGCCACCCCTAGAAACCCTCACCTTCTCAGAGCCCGAGAGCGCGAAGCTTCTTGTGCAGTCCTTCGCGCGTGATGCCCAGTGTTCGCGCAGCCGCCGTCTTGTTGTTGTCGTGTTCGCGAAGCGCTTCGACCAGAAGCCAACGTTCGACCTGGTCCATCATCTCCTTGAGGGAGCCTTTGGTCGGATTCGCGCGCTCGATCACACCCTCGATGCGCCGAATCCGCGGTGACACCAAATCGGGAGTGACGAACTCGCCTGGCGCGACTTCGATAGCGACTCGCTGAATCTCGTTTTGCAGCTCGCGAACGTTTCCGGGCCACGTATACGCCGTCAGCAGCTCCATCGCTTGCTGCGAGAATCCTGGGACCGACTTCCCGAGCTCTGTCCCGAAGCGATCGAGAAAGTGTGCGGCGAGAAGCGGAACGTCTTCGCGCCGTTCGCGCAGCGACGGCACGCGGATCGGGAACACGTTCAGTCGATAAAACAAGTCTTCGCGAAAGCGCCCTTGGGCGACTTCCTTTTCGATGTCACGGTTCGTCGCCGCCACGATGCGCACGTTGACGCGCCGTTCGTGCGTTGCGCCGACAGGGCGAATCTCGCCCTCCTGGAGCACCCGGAGGAGCTTGCCCTGCAATGGAGCCGGCATCTCGGTCACTTCGTCGAGAAACAGTGTTCCGCCGTCCGCGATCTCGAAGAGTCCCTTCTTGTCTTCAATCGCGCCGGTGAAGCTTCCCTTCCGGTGTCCGAAAAGTTCGCTCTCGAGAAGGTTATCCGGCAGTGCGGCGCAGTTTTGGGTCACGAAAAGCTGGCCACGCCTTCGCGAACGATAATGGACGGCCGCTGCGATGAGCTCCTTTCCGGAGCCTGTTTCGCCCGTGACGAGCACGGTCACTCGAGTGTCCACGACTTTGGCGAGCTGGTCGAACATCGCGCGCATCGCGTTGCTGTCGCCGATGATTTCCTGCTCGCCCTTGCCGACACGTCGCGACTCTTCGCGAGTCTTGAGAAACGCGTTTTCTTTGCGAAGGCGCTCCTCGGCGGCTCGCAGTTTCTGCACGAGCCGAGACCGCTCGACGGCAAGCGACGCCCCGTGAGCAAAGACGGCGCACACGTCGAGATCCATGGCTGCGAATGCACCTTGGCTCGTCCGGTTGTCGACTTGGAGCACCCCGAGAATCTCGTCGCCCTTCCATAGGGGGACGCCAAGTACGCTTCGAATCTGCGCCCCCAGCATCGACTCGGTGTTGCCGACCTCGGTCGGTGCATCGGCGGCAATGACCGCCGCTCGCTCGCTCACGACCTTGCGGAAGACGCTCCGGGTGACCGGAATCGGTTCGCTTGCCAATCCCGTCGCACCGCCGCGCATCTGCGTCAGAACGGGGACGAAATTCCCGGTATCTCGCGGGTCTGCATCACTGTCGTCGCGCAGCACGACAGTCGCGTGCGTCGCGCGGGGAACCAGAGACAAGGCGCCGCCGCAGATGGCCTCCAGAACCTCCGGCAGGTCGGCCGCGGCACCGACTCGGCTTTGCGCTGCATAAAGGGCGTGGAGGCGGCTCGTGTCGCCCTCGACGGCCGTCTCGGCGCTTCCGAGCTCGGCGATCTTGCGCATCGCGAGCACGCGAGTGTCCGCGTCGCGTGTCTCGGCCGCGAGGACTGCCACGCGAGCACATCCAACCGTGCTGCCGAACTCGATGACGTCGCCAGCCTGGAGCTCTCGCTCTCGACCATGCGTCTCGTCGAGAATCGTCCGGTGGCCGTCTCGAACGATCGCGGTGCCATTGGTGGACCGCAGATCCCGAAGCACGTACCCGGTGTCGCTCAGCAGGATCCGAGCGTGCTCCCCAGACACGTGTTCTTCGGGAAGCACGAGATCGCTATCCGGGGAGCGACCGATTCGAATGCCGTCAGCACGCGATTCGAGCGCCGTGCCCTTCGCGAGACCGTAGGTGACCTCGAGCCGAATCATCGACCCTGAGCATACAGCCCCAGGCTCTACTTGTTACGCCAACGCAACCGCAACGCGACCTGCGCAACCGTGTTGTCGACCGCGATGAGGTTCTTGTCCCCGGCCTTGGTGTCGGCAGCAACAACCGCATCGAGCGCAGCCGCTGCGGCGTCGTCCCCTTGAGGTGCGAGCTCGTCGATGGCCTCGCAAACCGCGATGCGAGCACCGGCATTCGTCACGCCACTCACGCGTTTGACGAGGTCCGCTCGCGTCGCGCTCGCGCTCGCCCCACCTCCGTAGATGACAGCCATCCACGAGGCCTTGATTGCTCGGAAGTTCGCCGTGGCTGGTGTCGCAGGGATTGGCTCGCTGATCGACGCCAGGTAGCAGGGAGTCGACGTCTTGCACTTGGCCAGGACCGCATTCGCAGCATCGAACATGCCCTGCGTCATGGCGAAGTAGTCCGCAGGTGCCTCCTTCTTGACCTTGGCCATGACGTCGGCCACCGCCGACTTGCGATCGTCGGTCATCACCTTGAACGCAGCCTCGAGCTGAACCAGCTTGGTCGTCGGGTCAGGCCCTCCGGCCTTGCCGGCCTTCTTCTTGTCGCCCTTGTCGATTTCCTTGAGGAGCCAGTCGAGGAGAGCCGGGTCGTAGAAGTTGGCGGATTGCTGCGCAAGGGCCGCTCGCGGAGAAAGGCTACCGAGGAGCTTGTCTGTCGAGTCCCATGTGAGCTTGTCGTAGGCCGCCAAGAAGGCGGGTTCGACGCGTGAGTCGGCAGGCATCTGAACGAGGGCCTGCGCGAGTTCCGTGCGAGCCGTGTCCGTATCGGCGGTCGGCAACACCTGAAGGATGGCATCGCGGCCCGCGGGGCGCCCGAGCTGGGCCAGAACTTCTGCAATGATGCCGACGTTCGTCTTGTCTTCGAAGCCCTCGCCCGCCTTGACGTAATCGGGATCCTGACCGGTCAGCGCCTTGATGAGTTCCGGCTCGGCCTCCTTCGCCATCTTGAGGAGCGTGAACTGAATCGTGGCGCCCAACGTGGCGGTCTTACCAGGCGTGAGAAGAGTCAAGATCAGCGGCTTGACGGCCTTTGCGTAGCCCAATTCCTTGAGGACTTGAACGCTCGTCAGCTGCCACCACATCAGCTGATCTTTCTGCGAGTCGACGTTCTCGAGAACCGGCGCCTTGAGCTTCTCGATCGCCTTGTCGCCCCAGCTCGGATCATGCACCGCCACGATGGCATCATGCATGGCTCGATAGAGGCGCTCGCTCTTCGCCTCGGAGAGCTTGAACTTGGCGAACACGGTCCAGAGCTGATCGAGGACAGCCTGATCGAGCTTGACCCCTGCCTTATGCATGGCGAGGATCGATTCGCACGTGACTCGCACTTCGTCGTCGGTCTTTCCGTTCTCGAAGTCCTTGAGGGCCTTTGCCAGGGCGGGCTGAGTGCGCCCATCGTGCGTCTCCGCGAGGAACTTCATCAGGTCCGTACGCGTCTTGTCGTCCAGACCCCCGCCCGTGTATTGCTTGGTCAGGGGCTCGACGATGGTGTCCAGCAGCGCCCTGATGTCCGGGGCCGCGGCGTCGTTTCCCGCCCGCGTCATCCCGTCCTCGTAAAATTGCGCAAGGCGTTTGATCGCGTCGGCGCGTCGCACGGGGTCGTCTAGACGCTTCGCCCAGGTCTTCGGGTCGTTTTCGTCGTCGCAGGCAACGATCACAGTGCTCGTCATTGCGATCGGAGCGGCCACCGTGGCCACTGTCGACAGCAGGCGCAGCGCACAACAGAGAGTACGCACGGTCTTCATCACGCTATTCTCCCGATACGCGGCTCGGACGCTTGGCATCGCTGCCGCCACCACAAGGACACCCAGCGCGCCGACCGTACAAGGCGCCGGACGCGAGTGTCAACGAAGCCGCTGCGATTTCCGTCGCTTTGGGGACCTCGCACGCTCGGATCCGTGGGGTGACTCCATGGCTGGCCGGAATTCTCCGCCTAGGGCGGCGCTGCTACCTGGGATCCTGAGAATCGTTCGCACGACATGCATTCACGAGGGATACATGTAGGTGGCCATTGGTAGCGAGGAGGCCCCGGTTGTTCGTAAGCTCCCCGTTTCCGTAGTCGAATGACTCGCCGCTCGCATCCGTGCACGCACCGCCGGCAGCGCACACGAGCGCCTCGGTAGCGCACGCATCCCACCGCATCCCGGCGAACCCCGGATGCACATAGGCATCGCAACGCCCGAGCGCAACAAGCACCCCCTTGAGGCCGGAGCTACCGTGATGCACGGGCTCGGCCATGCCCAAACCGGTCAGAATCGAGGAGACGCGTCCCGACACGTGGGACCGCGACACGACCACGGTTGCATCGCGCGGCGCAGCGCAGTCCGACACGTGAATCGGAACAAGAGCACCCCCATTGGAAAGCTCCCACGCACCTTCGCCGACAACGCCGAAGAAGGACCGCTTCCACACGGGTGCGACGATGACTCCCGCGACCGCTCGCCCGCGCTCCGCGAGGCCAATCATCACCGCAAACTCCCCATTCTTTGCCACGAATTCGCGAGTTCCATCCAGTGGGTCGACAAACCACACGGCGTCCGCGTCGCCGAACCCGGCGTACGTCGCTGGGTCGCTCTCCTCCGCAACGATCGGAACACCTGGAAATGCCCGAGTCAGTCTGTCCACAATCAGCGCATTGGCTTCCCGGTCGCCGCGCGTGACGGGGTCGTTCTCGGCCTTGTATTCCACCGAGAATGGCTCCGCGTACACGCGCATGACGAGATCCGCAGCGTCTTGCGCGATCGAGAGCGCAGTCCGAGCTCGTTGGGTTTGCAAGCTCATGGCTCGATGCCGATGCCTTGTAGCGCGCGCGCAATTCGCATCAAGTCGTCGTCATGAAGATAGATGGGGCCCATCCCAGCCTCGCGGACGAGGTCTTCGATCTGCTCCACGGTGCGAGGTCCCAAGATGGCGGACGAGACGATCGAGTTCGACAACACGAAACGGACCGCAGCGGCCCGCAAGCTTCGCACGTCGCCGCGCACGAGGAACTGAAGCGCGTTGAGTTGGTTAATGCGGGCCGCGAGAACAGCGGGAGGCCAACGTTCGGCACGGTGGTCCCCAGCAGGGAACTCGCGCGACTTCGGCCAGTTTCCTGCGAGAAGCCCATGACCGAGGGTCGAGCGGGCGAGGACGCCTGTCCCCCGAACCATCACATCCCCAGCAAGCCGGTGGAGATCGGACGGGCGCATGAGATTGTAGGCGAGCTCGATGACTTCCGCGCCGCCATCGATGGCGGAGCGACCGCACTCGACATTTCCTACACTGACACCCCAGCAGCCGATCTTGCCCTCCTTCTTCATGTCCGCGAGCGCGGAGAAAGCTTCTCCGCGAGCCAACGTCATAAGCCCGGGATTATGCAGCAAATAGACGTCGATGCGATCGCGGGCGAGCCGCTTGAGCGACCTCTCAACCGACGAACGCAGGTACGCGGGTTCGAAACGCTTGCGGGGTGGAAGCGTGGCGAGATCCGTTCCTCCCTTGGAGACGACGACCACGTCTCTACGGTCCGCGAGCATCCTTCCGAGTAGGACTTCCATCTTGCCCGCACCGTACACGTCAGCCGTGTCGACGAGCGAAATCCCCATATCGAGCGCCCTCGCGATGACATCTTCCTGGACGTGCGGCTCGACGGGCCCGCAGGCATCTCCGGAGAGAGCCCATGTTCCGAGGGCGAGTTCGCTGACGCGAATCCCCGTCTTTCCGAGAAGCCGGAACCTCATGAGCGAATCCACGCATTCTGTCCCCAAACGTCGGAGGATGAAAGTCCTGCCCACGATTTGGCCGCGACCCTGCCGACGCGGCTGGAATTCCCCTTCCACGGCGACCGCAAACCGAGTAAACGAGCCCTTGCCGGAATCTCAGCCCCCGGGAGGAATCTCGATGCGATCGATTGTTTTTGCAGCTGCAGCGATCACCGTGACGACGATTGGACTTGCAGGGTGTGGTGGAGAGGAACCCGCGCCCATGACGCCGCCTGCGCCGCCGCCGGTGCCCTCGGTGACCGCGACCGCTTCAGCGGCGCCCGCGCCGACCGAATCCGCCGCGCCGGCACCGCCCCCGAAGCCCGCGTTATCGGACGTCATCCCACAAACGCTCAAAGGGATCGCGGACGCTTTCAATGCCCACGACGGCAAGAAGGTAGGAAGCTACTACACGGACGATGCGATCGTTGCCACGTATGGGTATCCGCCAACCAACGGTCACGATGTCGTTGCCATGATGGTGCAAAGCCTATTTGCGGTCTTCTCGGACCTCAAGTTCGCGACCCCGCGCATCTGGATAAAGGGCAACGTTGCCGTCGTCGAGACGGTATGGGCCGGAACGATGACCGGGGATTTTCTCGCGCTCAAGGCGACGAAGAAGCCGGCCGGCAATCAGGGAGTCTTCGTGTTCGCCTTCAACGACGATGGGCTGGTCAAGGAAGCGCGGCAATACGGGGATGACTCTGGTTTCCTCGCACAGATGAAGGGCGCGAAGGGGGCCCCACCGGTGCCCGTCGTTCCCACGAGTGCACCGGAAGTCCACGTCGCAAAGGGCACTCCCGACGAAGACAAGCTGGCCGATTGGGCGAAGTCGATTGACGAGACCGTGAGTAAGGGAGACGTAGCTGCCACGGCCGCGCTGTTCGCCGACGACGGAGACATCTGGACAAGCGTTGCCGCCGCCCCTGCGGCCAAGGGCAAGAAGGACGTAACAAAGGCCGTTGGCGCTTGGACAAAGGCATTCGCAGACCAGAAGTGGTCGACGACCAATGCGTGGGGAATCGACGGATACGGGATCATCGAGCACTCGGTGTCCGCCACCCAGAAGACGGCGTTTGGCACGCTGCCAGCATCCGCGAAAGCGATCAGTGGATGGCATTGGGTCGGCATCCTCCAGCCGACCGCTGACAACAAGATCGCTCATTCGTGGGCCTACGCCAATGCGCTCGAGGCCGGCCAACAAACGGGCGCGTTGAAACTTCCCGTTCCACCTCCAGAGAAGAAGGCTGCAGCGGCCCCCGCCAGCGACAAGGCATCGGCCAAGAAGCCACCGGCGACGACGTCCGCGCCAGCCAAGAGCAAGTAGAGTCCGGCCCCGCGCCCTCCGGGACTGAAAGTCCGGGGGGGCGCGAACATTGGACCGTCTAGGCCGCGCTCTTGCGGTACGCGATCCAGCGCAGCTCCATCGGGATCTTGCTGGGCGAGAGATCAAATAGGTCCTGACCAGCCGCCCACGCTTCGTACCATCCGGTGGGTGGCCATTGTTCGGCGGGCAGGCGCGATTTCTCGTATTCCAGTGCGGATTCGTCGCTCACACTCTCAAAGGGCAAGCCCGACGCCGCTTCACGAATCTCGTGACGAGTGAAGAGGCAACACCACATCACTTGACTCATGCACCTCACTGTGTCGTCCGGCTTCAAGCCGTCCAACGCGATGAATGCGCTGAACAGGAGCAAGCCACCGGGAGCGAGAAGGCGGTCCGCAGCTTCGAATAGGGATCGGATTTGCTGGGTGGTTCGAAAGTGGGACACCACCTCGGCGAGAAGCATCAACTTGTAGTGGCCTCTTGGGGCAGGGATCTCGGGATCCAGAATGCTGCCTTCGAACACCCGTACTGGAAGTCTTAGTTTCTCCACTTCCTCCCGCAAGACTTTGGCCAACGCGGGAGCGAGTTCGACGGCGTCGGTTGAAAACCCCTCCTTGGACAGCGGTAGAGTATTTCGTCCCGTTCCCGCCCCCACGTCGAGCACCGCCACTTCGCTGGGTGTCCCGAGCGAGCGTGCCACATCCATCACTTTTGCGTCCGGATGATTTCCAAATAGCGGCGGCGTGCGTTCGGCGGTCCACTGAGCGTACTCCTCCTCCATGGTCGAGTGCCGAATTGAGATATGCCACGTCAAGCTGGTCTTCGGATACGGGTCCGTCTCGTACACGACCAGGACTCGAGAATATGGAGAGGCATCGAATGCTTGTTTGAGATAGTCGCCCAAGACCTTGCGCAAGTGCTCGAGCTCCGCTGGCGAGAATGGGCGTCCGACCGCTGCCCAGGTGGCTCCCAATCCTTGGACGTAATGGTCGACCATGCCCGGAACAGCTGGCAGCAGGAGCTCCCCTTTGGCCGTCAACCGGTTAGGCAGTTTTCGGATCATCGCCTGACGCAACACGGGAGTCTGCGTCTCGCGCGATATCCTTCTCGCAAGGGTAGGCTTGGTCTTGGTGCTCATGCCGGGTCAATCGTGCCCGAAATCGCGAGCGTTCACAAAAGCTACCACTCGAGACGCGCCGCTACGGCGCACCGCGAAGACGGGTCCACCAGCGCTGCAATCGCACACCCCAGGGCTTCGGTGCGGGCGTCAGATCGAACGTAGCCGGAATCTCCGCTCGACGCCCTTCCGCCCAGAGCTGTCCCGGTAGCGGTGACAGTCCACGTAGCGTCTGAATCTCCAATTCCCGGCCCGCTCGACGGTGCTCGTCGGCGGAGCGGTCGTCGCCCAGCGCCCGCTGAACCAGGCTCATCTCGGCGTGCGCGGCGGCTGCCCCGGGTGCCATCTTCAGAGCCTGGTCGAGGAGGTCGCGGGCTCCGTTCCATCGCCCCTGGCGTCTCGCGGCCACGGCGGCCGCCAGGGCCCCAACCCACGCATTGTGCAAAGTCGCGATCTGGCGCGCGCGACTCGCAAGCGCATCCAGGTCCGCCGCGGATGCCGTATGGACTGCCCGCATCACGGAAACGATCTCCAATTCCACGACCGGATTTTCCATTCCAATGTGAATCAACACGGACTCGGCCAACGCCGCTGAGCCCGGAGCACTGGCGCCAAGTTCCTCCAGGCGCGCGCGGGCGGCGGTCCTATCTCCGAGCGCACGCATCGCCTGGGCGAGCACCAGGAGCGCCCATTCATCCGAACGGCGCGACTCCAAAGTGCGCTGACAGAGCCTTGCAACGCGCGCAGCCCTCGCGATGCCGTCGGGTTCCGTTTCCAAAGCCAGATTGGCCGCTCGTCGAAGCACGTCCGGGGAGGCTCGGCGTGACTCGAGCGCAGAGTCGACGAGCCGCTGCGCGCTCGGTGTGTCGCCGGAACGCAGAGAAGCGAGCGCGAGGCCGATGAACGCAGTGGGCTGAACTGGATCGTGGGCGAGGACTTCACGCCAGACCTTCGCCGCCCCCACGATGTCGCCGGCTTCTGCGAGCAACTCACCCCGGTCTGCTCGCAGCGTGGCATTGCTGCTGTCGATGCCGAGTCCGACGTCGATGGCTGCTAGCGCCCTCCGAAGGTCGCGTTGGGCTCGCAGAGCCTGAGCGAGCAGCAAATAAAGCGTCGGGCGAGCCGGGGCAAGTTCGATAGCCGTCTGGAGGTGGAGTTCCGCCTCACGGGGACGTCCCATGCGAAGGTCGAGCGTCGCCAGTGCCTCGGCAAGCTCCACTTGCATCGGCGCGTCGTCGAGAGCGCGCAAGAGCGCCCGCTTGGTGGCCGCGGCGATGGTTGGCTTGACCGACGCGAACGAAAGGCTCTCGAGTGCGAACGACGCCAAGCGCTGCGAGGGATAGGGCGCCTGAGGGGCCTCGCTGATGGCGCGACCCAGATGGAGGAGAGCGGCGAGGCCATCGCGAGGTCCACCGAGCTCTGGATCGAAAAGGGCGCTCTGCTCGGCTCGGAGCACGCTCTCGAGGGGCTCCCAGGCGAGATCGCGAAGGCTTCGGAGCGCTCCGAGTTCGCCACCTACTTCGGTCCACAGCGCATCAAGAGCGCGAACGATCGATGCGCCTGCCCGCGCCTCGTCAAGCGGTTCGTCCACCTCGGCACGAGCCCGTCCACTGTCCGCCTCGAATGCCAAAAGGCGCAGCGTCCCATGACCAGATACCGGCGGATCGAGCTGCCCCGTCAAAACGACGCCGTCGGCTCGGGGACCGTCGGTCGTCTGTGCGAGTCCTCGCCACGCGTCGGGGCCGACGAAGGCTTCGACCGCCGAGGTACCCTCCGAGTCCGAAGGGGTGCCATCACTGGACTTCAACCTTGCGAGCGCAACGCCCTCGCCGCCCACGTGGACGTGCGCGTGGACAAGAGCTGCGAGGCCAAGGCCGAGTCCTCTGCTGTCCGCTGGGACCGCGAATGGAATGACAATGGTTCCCGGACGAGTCATGGTTCGGGCTCAGGCGGGCATCGAACGACGGTCAACCTGCGTCTTTCCTCGGCCCTCGGCTGTCACGCTTCGCGCGGTAGGGCGCCTCGCCCTTGCCATCCAGCTTGGTGCGGGTGGAAAGCGCGTTGAACCGCGCACCGGTGGCCACCCCCTCGGCCGCCTTGATGCGATCGCGACTCATCTCGATGAACTTGGCTTGGCATCGCACGATCGCCGCGCCGGGCTCTGGCGCCACGCGGTCATATTTGCCATCGGACCGAAGGCGCCAACTCTTCACGTTGTCCGCAAGCTGAAGCTGCATCGTATCGACAATCCGCTTTCGAAGCGCTGGATCGTCGATGGGGAACATCGCCTCCACTCGCCGATGGAAGTTGCGCGGCATCCAATCGGCGCTTCCGATGTACACCTCGTCATTGCCCCCGTTCTGGAAATAGAACGCCCGTCCGTGCTCGAGAAAGCGGTCGATCAAAGCCCGCACTTCGATAGTCTCGCTGACCCCGGGCACGCCCGGTCGAAGGCAACAGATGCCCCGGACGAGCAGCGTGATTCGGACGCCCGCCTGGGAGGCGCGGTACAGTGCCTCGATCACCTCTGCGTCGACGAGACTGTTCATCTTCGCGATGATCCGCGCCGGGCGCCCGGCGCGTGAATGCTCGGCTTCGCGCGAGATCAGGCCAAGTACAGCTTCGTGGAGACCGAGAGGAGCAACGAGCAGCTTGTTCCATTTCGGCGGTGCGCTGTAGCCGGTCAATAAGTTAAAAAGACTCGATACGTCTTCGCAGAGGTCCACCCGGGTCGTGAGGAGCGAGAAGTCGGTATAGAGTCGAGCGGTCGTCGGGTTGTAGTTGCCGGTCGAGAGGTGGCAGTAGCGGCGGAGTTTGCCTTTCTCGCGGCGGACGATGAGCAGACACTTGGCGTGGGTCTTGAGCCCGAGAAGGCCATAGACTACGTGCGCGCCAGACTGCTCGAGCATTCGAGCCCAGACGATGTTGGACTCTTCGTCGAAGCGCGCCTTGAGTTCGACGATGGCCGTGACCTGTTTGCCGCTCTCGGCCGCCCGCGCGAGAGCCTTGACGATGGGAGAATCTCCGCCAGCGCGGTAAAGAGTCTGTTTGATCGCCAAGACGTCCGGGTCGTCGGCTGCGCGAGCAATGAGGTCGACGACAGTGTCGAAAGACTCGTAGGGATGGTGGAGAAGCACGTCCCCATCCCGAAGCGCGGCGAAGATATCGTCGGCATCGCGCAGTGGCGGAGCAGGGTGGGCGGCGAACGGCTCTTCGCGAAGGCCCCGTGCGTCGTAGCGCGTGATGGACATCAAGTCGCCGAGATTGAGCATCCCGGCGACTCGATAGACGTCGCGCTCCGGATCGAGTCGAAACGCCTTCGCGAGCTTTTCGAGGGAGCCCGCAGGAGGATCTCCTGCCACTTCCAACCGCACTGCGTTGCCTCGTTCACGACGTCGCAGCTCCTGCTGGATGGACTGGAGCAGATCTTCGGCCTCTTCTTCGTCGATCTCGATATCGAAGTTGCGCGTCACACGAAATACGTAGAGTCGATCGAGTTCGACGCCCGGAAAGATGGTCGAGACGTGGCGAGCCACGAGGTCCTCGAGGAGCACGTACGCGCGCGCTGCGGGCTGCCCAGAGCTCGTCTTGACGCCATTGACCGGCAACAGGCGCCGCAGCATGGACGGAACTTGGACCACTCCGAAACCGCGGTCGGTCGCGCCTTGCCGCGTAAAGGTCACCCCAAGGTTCAAGCTCTTGTTTCGCACCTGGGGGAACGGGTGCCCGGGATCAATCGCGATCGGCGTAAGAATAGGAAAGACCTCGCTGTCAAAGCGCTCATCGAGTTCCGCGAGCGTCTCGGCGGGGAGATCATCGGGCTTCACGAACACGATGCCCGCTTCAGCAAGTCTCGGAAGGAGGCCGGCAAAGCTCTTCGCTTGCACACCCATCAATTCGTGAACGCGCTCAGCCACAGCATAGAGCTGCTCGCCGACGGTCATCCCGTCCGGTCCAATCTCGTCGACCTCGCCCGTGACCTGCTGCTTGAGCCCCGCCACGCGAACCATGAAGAACTCGTCGAGATTGCTCGACACAATCGCGTGGAACTTCAGCCTCTCGAGCAGCGGCACCGCCTCGTTGTCGGCTTCCGCCAATACTCGAGCGTTGAACTCGAGCCACGAGAGCTCGCGATTGAGATACAGAGCGCGCGAACCTAGATCCGGTGGAGGGTCCGCTCGCACGGATGCTGCGGACCCGCGCATCGAGGTCGGCGCGCCCGGGCTCGGCGCGGACACGGCAACATCAGCGGTCGTTAGGGAATCTTGCATGGACACCGACCAGGGTTGCGCACACCATAGCACCCAGCGGGAGTCTGCGTTGGTCCAGGCGTGGGGGCCTTCATGGCCGGACGCACCGTGTTCTTGCGAGGTTTTGGGTGCTCGGGCGGGCGCGCTGAGATAGCGCTGCACGCCTGCGTGCTGGCCCGAGCAGGCCGGAGAACTCGAGTCGTCCGCTAGGCATGGAGCAGGCTTGACAGGGGGGGTGCGGTCCTGGAATCGAAGGCGGCACCTGGATTTGTCGTAACAAACGTGCCCACAATTGATTCCAACATGATTGAATCGGTCAGGCGTATGGCTCCCTCGACCCAGCCGGCGATCGAGCCGAAAGCCCGCGGGTTTGCCGATGCGCTGGCGCTTGCTCGCGGAAAGCATGTGCTGATCGCGCTCCGGGGCCATCCGGATCCCGACGGAATCGCTAGCGCGATTGCGCAGGCACACATTGCCCAGCGCTTAGGGGTGGCGCAGACGACAATCGGGTACTGTCATGAGCTCAGCCACCGGGAGAATCGTGCGCTCGTCAAATTGCTCGGGCTCGAGCTTAGAAAGCTCCGCAGTGTCGGCGAGGCGGGACAGGTCGATTATCTCGCGCTCGTCGATGCGCATGAGGTAGACGGCGACCTGACCGACGCGGCAAACTTCGAGATCCTGACCGTCGTCGACCACCACCGGGCGACGTCTCCGCCCAAGGCGCACTTCGTCGATATGCGTCTCGATGTGGGTGCCACGGCTACCGTCTTCGTCGAGTACGTTCAGGAACTCGCCACGCTCGACGCGGATGTCGAGGAGGACCGCCGGATCGCCACCGCGCTGATGCACGGATTGGCGACCGACACCGATGACTTCATGCTCGCACGCGCTGCCGATTTTCGGGCGGCGAGCCAAATTGTCGAGGTCTGTGACCGCGATCTTCTGGAGGACTTGTCCCGGAGGCTCATCGCGCCAACGGCGATGGACGTCATCGCGCGTGCGCTGTCGGCCCTTGTCGTGCGCCGGAGCTTCGCCATGGCAGGAGTCGGGTTCGTGAGCGAAGGAGAACGGGACACGATCGCGCAGGCGGCTGACTTCCTCGTTCGACGCGAAGACATCGACACCTGCGTCGTGTACGGTGTCGTAGGTGAGAAGTACATCGAGGGCAGTCTCCGCACGCACTCGCCGAGCGTGGAGCCTGCCGTGTGGCTGGAGCAGGCGTTCGGCCAGGACGAGAAGGGTCGCGCCTACGGGGGGGGTCGCCGGGACAAGGGCGGCTTCCGCATCCCGATTGGGTTCCTTGGGCGCGTGACCGATCGGCAGCAGCTCTGGCAACTCGTCGAGCACGCGGTCCGCACGGCACTCATCCGGCAGTCAGGCGAAGAGCCGACTCCCGGCGTCATGGTGCCACCCGCTGTTCCAAGCGTTTAGCCCTCCCACTTCTCCATATCTTTCGCCAAGGAGCCTCGGCTGCCCCGGACTTCAGTCCGGGGGCAAGAAGTACCTGGATACGCGTGACGTGGCGGCCACAGAGCGTGAATGCGCGACCACGCGCCACGCAGGATCCGCGGATCATGGGTTTCGTGCCGAGAGGACGACCATATCGAGCCTTTGCTGCGTCCTGCGATGCGGAGATGGCTGGGGCACGGAAGGTGCTTTGATCTTCCTTCGGTCGGGTCCGCTGGTTGGACGTGACCCCTGTTGGCTCGGTCGCCGCAACAGCGCGACGGTCGTGCCACATCCCGAAGGGAGCGAAGCGATGATTCGAACACGCCCGCGGTTTCAGTCGATTCTCGTGTTTTCGGCGACCGCCCTTGGCCCGGGGCTTGCGGCAGGTCCTTCGCTATGGGAATCGCGGGCACGACCGCCATCGGGGTCCCGGCCGGGCTCTCGGGCGGCGTTAGCATGCTCCTCGCCTTTCGCTTCGCGCAAGCCGCTGTGGTGATGGACGGCCGCGCTGGCGGAATCGGCAGTGGAGATGACAAGCTGGGATACGCAGATGTCGGCGTCGGCGGCAGGTACTACATTTCGAACGAAGACGCGGCGCCGTTCGTCGCGGGCGGGCTTGCACTGTCATACTTCCAGGCGAATCGAGGCAACGGTGAGTTTTCCCTGTCGGGCTCGGGGATGGGCGCCTACGCGGAGGCTGGAATCGAGCTATTCAGTACTACGCGCAACGGCTTCATCGCCTCGGTGCGGGCGGATTTCCCGGCTTTCCCGCTGAAGGGCACCGGTGAATCCTAATTTGTGCCGGCGTACTCCACCACCGGGGTTACGACGTCCTCGCCCTCCGAGTCGCAATACGTCGTGCCGCTGTCCGTCGAAGTTGGACTCGTCTTCAACTGATGCGAGTCCTCACGTCTTCTCCTCCAGCCGCTTCAGAAGTCGTTCGATGCCCAGGATCCAGTCGATTCGACCCGCGCAGTACGCAAAGTCCATCGCCGCGTAAAAGTGAGTCTGCTCGAGGTCGTGTCGGCCCGGTTCGCGCTCGAGAAGGGCCACGTAGTAATCGAAGTAGCGACGAGCGTCGCAACGCGAGCGCGGCGAGATCGCGTAGCGAACGGTGGCGTGAAGCGCGTATCGGTCAGGGAGCGGCTCTTGCACGAGGTGCCACGCCCTCGCCGTACCGAGCGAATGGCTGACATCATTGCGGCGAACCCGTGCGAGTCTGGCCAGCGCCTCTGAATCCATGTGGTCGCCGCCCATGTGCGCAAGAACCGAAAGCAGTCGACGGGTATCGGACGGTAGTCGCTGCCACGCCCAGTCGACGAGCATTCGCACCTCGGGAAGGTCGTCCTCGTGCTCCACGACGCACACCCGCTCGATCCCGTGATCGCGCAGCCACGTTCGGAGCTCGCCGAGTCCGATGGCTCCACACCCGACGATCGCGTCCGCGATGTCGAGTGCCAGGGGGCTTCGGCGCAGCAGAAGGCCAAGGGATCGGACGCGCGGGAATGGCGGATCGCCCGTCGTCGCGAGTGGGGCGACGACGGGATGGACATAAACGCCTCCGAGCAGGCACCGTCGAGCCGTGATCACCCACGTGACCGGCGCCTGCCCGAACTCGTTCAGAACCGTTGCTGTCGCGACGTCGTTTTCGTGATTGTCGAGGACGACCAGTGAGGCGCCGCTGGCGATGAAGTACCGTCGTAGCGCCGGGAACATGGCCACACGACTCCGTGTCGTGCCGAAGCGAATGGCCAACATCTCTCCGACTGTGCGCGCGTCCCACGGCCCCGTCCGAAACCAGTGGATCCCGCCCGGAAACCAGCTCTTCGTACGGTGTCCGAGCGCGCACGCAAGCATCGACTTGCCAGTTCCTCCGCTACCGACCAGTGCAAGGCGAGCGAGACCGCCGGGCACGATGAGTTTCGCGAGCATCTCGAGTTCGCGACGGCGCCCCTTGATGCCGGAAGGAAAGGGTGGGAACCGGTTCACTTGAACCGCCGAGTCTAACGGCACCGCAATCCGCGGAACACAACAATGCCAGGATTCCTGTCGGGTGAGGTACCGAACAGGGATTCAATCCCCCGGACACTGACCAGCAGCCGCTGGGCCACAGATCCCGCTGAAACAGCCGAGGGACACCTGGCAGTCGTTGAGGCACGTCCCTTCGTCTTGGTAACACGTTTGGTTGCAGTTGCAGTACACCCAGGTTCCGCAGTTGGGCACGGGTTGGCATGCCCCCGATGTGCACTGCTGGCACGTGCCACACTGCGATTGACACTGACACTGGGTGGGATCGTACGTGTAGCAATCGGGGCAGGAAGGAATGCACGGGTCGTTGGCGTCGCCAGGCGTCGGGGCCGGTCCGACTCCGGTTGCGCGACAGGCCTCGCAATCAGCGAATGAATCTACTCCCGAGGCGGCCGAAGAGCCCGCCATCAATCGTGCGCATGCATTGACGTCGTCGCCTGGGTTGGGAGGCCCGGCGTCTGCCGGGTGAGCTGCGCCCACGTCGGCTAGGTGGAAGAGCTCGTGCATGAGCACTTCCCCCAGATTGAGTAGCAGCGATTCATCCGGATCCGTCGAACTCGGTATCTGCGAGAGGGCACCCATGTCCAAGTTGATTTGGCCGTTCTGGGCGGAGCCGATGGACCGTGCTCCGCTCGGCCGCGGATGACAGGTCATGCCGCAAGCGATCTGGATGCTGCCATCGGACAAGAGGTTGGTGAGGCCTCGCAAGAACTCTGGATTGATCTGTCCAAGGGGCGACAACATCCCGATGTCAAGAATCCCTTGGAGCGCGCTGAGAATGTGGAACGCATCGGTCTGGGAGCAGCCTCCGTTGCCCCCCGTGAGGACGGTCACGTTGGGCAGATCAGGCAGGGACACGGGCGTCGCGTCCCCTGCCGAAGGCCATTGATCCGCTTGCGCTGGGTCGCATGGCGGCACCCCGGGGGGCGCCAGGGTTCCGCATGCCAGCTGCTGAAGTGTCGCGGAGTGGATCGTCGACACCGTGCTCCAGCCCCCGTCGACCGTGGCATCCGCTTGCTGGACGGTCTCGTCGAAGGTCCCAGCCACCTGGTCCCACCGACGGATTCGCTGCCAGTCGAATACGCCAGCTCCCGTGGTGTCCCGCTGGAGCGTCTCCGAAGTCACGCCACCCACGACCGTCCGCGTTTCGACGATGTCGGGGACACCGTCCTGGTCGGCGTCGATGGTCGTTTGCACGCTCCCGTCGGGTCCGTAGACCGCGACAAGCACGTCCTGGGTTCGGCCGTGAATGACGACCGTGCGAGTCCCATCGTCGAGGGTCGTGGTCATGTCGGGCGTGGCCCCGCTGCCAAATGTCGAATCCCCCCCCTGCGCGAGCGCGTGGAGCGCAACTACGACCCCGGGGGCCAAGCGGAGGCTCGCGATTGCGTCCGCGAACGCACCATCCGGAAAGGCGGCCTCAACTGCGGTTACGTCCATGATGGTGGAGTCCGCTGCGCCAATGTCTGATGCGGACTCAGCGCCTACGCCGTCGGAAAGTGTGGAGTCTGATAACCCTGTTTCCGATGCCGCATCCACAGCGACGCCATCTGACGGAGTGGACTCCAAGACAGCGGCGTCGGATGCCGACTCCGTCGTCCCATCCTGTGTCGCGGCGGAGTCCGGTCCATTTGTTGCGCCTTCCGCCGGGGTCCCGGGGGCGGGGCTACACGATGAAATCAGCCCCCATACCGCCATCGAGCCCAGAATCGCGAGTTCACGGTTCACGGATTCGCCTCCTCGTTGGTCACCTTCGTGACGAGGTCTTCGCGCCGTCACTCTACGCGGATCGTTCCCGCCATACCATGCCGGGACAATGTTCCGTACGGTATACACTGCCAGGTCGGGGGCGTCGACAGCCCGGCGTGCACCCAACCAGCGGGCCAGCAAGCGAGCGCGTAGTTCCTAGTTTCCGAGCCTGCCCGCCCGCCAGAGTCTGGTAATCTCAGCTCGCGCCGGGAGACGACAGCTCGCGCGCCAGGTGCCCTTCGGTTCGATACCGGGCGAACATCCTGCCCCACGGGGTCGTTGTCTGCCACTTCTCCGCAATTCGGCGATAGCGCAGCGGCCACTGGAGATAATCGTGATTGAATTCCGACACGAAAATTGGGAATGCGACGAGCGGCGTGCGCATGACCAGCGGCTGCAGAAACTTCGTCGGGCCATACCAGGCCAACCATGCGAGCATCCCGTGGAGGTTCGTCCCGACACGGAACCCCCAGCGCTCGTCGGCCGCATCCACGTCTCCGACGATTTCGATGTCGCGCGGATCGCCAACACCGAGTCCGCGTTCGTGGGCGAGATGGATGTAGCGAATCGACATCGGATCAATTCCCATGATCCTCGCGGCCACAGCGTCGATGGCCACCTGGTCGTCCGAAGCGAGGATGACATTCTTCACGACGGGATCCATCGTGCGGGGCCCCGGACCGTTGCCTGCTGTCGTGCCATCCATCAGGGCGAACAGCCCCGTGTGAATCTCTTTCTGGATCGCGAGCAAGTCGACCAGAGTTTCGTGGATCCACGTGTGCGTGTAATGGCGGTGCGTGTTCAGCAGGCCCCCGAAGGCGTTTTTCATGGCCCCCGTCGTCGTCGTGTAGAGGTGGCACTTGACGGTGGGCAGGTGGACGATGTTCTTGCCTTGGAAGTAGTCGGGTATGTGAAGCCCCTCGGGGAAGATCTTGTGGAGCACGAGGAGTGGGTTCTTCGGCGAGAAGGGAATCCACGTCATGTCTTCTGACTTGAAGTTGTACTTCACTGGAATCCCGTAGTGCTTGAAGATGGGGAGATAACCGTTGAGGTCCTCGCCCTTGAACGCGTCGATGACAACGGTTTTGTTCTGCACACACACAAGGTCGGACAGCCCAGCATCGCGGAGCGCCAGGATGGTACCCTCGAGCTGCCAGGGCGTGGTGTTCGCACTCGGCATCGGGAAGTGCCACGAGATGTTGTCCTTGAGGATTGTGGTCGATCCCTGCCGGAGCGCGTCGCGGCCGCCCCCCAGCTCGAAGAGGCGGCGGTAGTCGTTCAGAGCGGTCTCGGGGGTGGTGCGCAGAATGGCAACGCGGGATCGTGAAGTCATGGGCTGGGAGGGTAACGCGTCGAAAGGCCTCTGCATATCGGAGCGCACGTTTCAAGCCGTTGGCCGCGCCGAGACGGATCAGGCGTCGGGCGTGGTCGACCGCGAGTTCGACGATCTGCGTGAAGGCGAAGGCTGCACGCCAGGGGCGAACGGCGATGATCCACGGGCTCTAGAACACGTAGGCAGTCGAAAGCATCGCTCCCACGCCGGTGATGCTGACCGCGGCACTCGCGCTAGAATCCGCCGGAGTCATCTGCCCTGACGACCAGATGTAAAAGCCGCCGACGGACGTGCGCACGTGTTCTGAGTTGAAGCCCACGCCAGCCGTGAGACCGAAGTAGTCGACCTTCTGATAGTTCGGATCTCCTGGGTGCCCGCCTTGCGTCGAGGGATCGTAATAGAATCCTACACGCACCGGATAGGTCACGACGGGGGCAACTTCCAACCCAAGATTGAACCTCGGCATGGCTTGAAGACTGACGGCTTCGCTGTTGATGGAAGCGGGAAACGACTGATAGCTAGCCGGGAGCTGAAGACTCATGTCGGCGAGGAGCGTGAGTCCCGCGACTGGCTTGATCGCTGTTCCCAGTCCGACGTCGCATGGAATAACGTAATTCACCTGGCCGGTCACATCCTCGCCCGTCGGCGGAGCGGACCCGGCGGCGGATGTTATGCGCTGAACCTGGAGAGACTCTCCTCTGCCAACCACTTGCGCCATGGGAGTCTGGAGCCGAAGCCCGAGGCGGAAGGCATCTCGAAACATGCAGCGGCCGGCCGGTCGACTAGGGCGAACAGAGCATCGCTCGCGCAACCGCTGCCGACCGTCGCCCCTACGGCCAGTGCAGTGAATTCTTGGGGGGAGCGGATCGTTCAAGCCGGACGGAACAAGTACACGCTCTAAGGTGCGTGCGGCATTCCAGTCGCACCTCTGCTAACTTCGGAGCGCGATCAAGCCAAGACGCGCGATTGCCGCCCCGGAGCGCTTCTCCGAGACGACCTTTCGCCGCACTGGCCTCCTCCTCGGCTGACGGAACCGAGCCGATGCAAAAAGAGTGGGGGATCGGCGTACGTGCGGCCATAATGCTTTGCGAGTAGGAGAAACCCCATGAAAATCGCCCAAGCCTTCGGCCAAGTAGGGGCCCTGGTGCTGACCGTCGTGACTTGCTTGAGCGGCTGCGGTGGAAGGTCGGCCGACGAGGACCTTGACGACACGGACGGCGGACTTCTTGACGGTCGAAGTGTGGCGGATGCCTACACGCGCGCTGAGACTGCGACGTACCAAGATTCAGCCCCACCGTTCGATGTCTTCGTCGAAGTGGGTACCGGTTACGTCACAAGGGAGGCTGGCATCGTGTGCGCCCCCGGAGTCTCGGTGTGCAATGGCGCCTGTTCCGACATCACGGCGGACCCGCGCAACTGTGGCGCCTGCGGCAACGTGTGCGCGTCTGGCATTTGCACCAAGGGCGTGTGCTCCGACGCTTGCGCACCCAAGGGCCTCACCCAGTGCAACGGCGCGTGCGTGTCTACTATGACGGACTCCGCGAACTGCGGGGCATGCGGCGCAACATGCTTCAGCGGCCAGCCATGTCTCGCGGGAAAGTGTGTTTGCGAGACAGGTGCCATCCCGGCGCTCTGCTCCGGCGAGTGTGTCGATCTTTCGTCGAATCCCTTGAACTGTGGCGCGTGCAACGCGATGTGCGTCGCGACCTATCCGGGAGGCCCCGCCGTGTGCTCCGGCGGCGCGTGCGTTCAGCAGTGCGCCTACGGCGAAACGGACTGCAGTGGCGCCTGCGTTGACCTGACGAGCGATTCGAGGAATTGTGGCTGGTGCGGCAACGTCTGCACCGCCGGCGGAAGCTGTGAGAATGGCGCGTGCACAACGTGCCTTAGCGGGTATACCTACTGTCCCAGTTTGTATGGGATGTATTACTACGGCGGGTGCACGAACACGCTGACCGATTCATCCAATTGCGGGGCTTGTGGACGACAGTGCAACCCCTTCCAGATCTGCCAGAACGGCAACTGTACATGTCCGGCCGGCGAAACGTACTGTCCCGATTCCTCCAACCAATGTACCGATACGAGTTCGGATTGGATTAATTGCGGCTCCTGCGGGAACACGTGTCAGGGCGTCTCGAACTGCTTCTACGGCGCGTGCACCTGCAACGTAGGTGAGACCTACTGTCCTTCGTCGCCCAACGGGTGCGTGGACATCACCTCGGATGCCTCCAACTGCGGCGGCTGCGGGAAGACGTGCTCGGCCGGGCTTGCCTGCGTGAGCGGCGTGTGCACGACGTGTCCCACGGGCCAGCAGCGCTGCGGCAGCACCTGCGTCGACGTGCTGACTGACAATGCGAACTGCGGCGGCTGTTCGACACTCTGCGGCGACGGAACGGCGTGCCAGGGCGGCGTATGTTCGTGCGCGAACTCGGGCGCGCGCTGCAATGGAGTCTGCACGGCCATCCAGAGTGATCCTGGCAACTGCGGGAGCTGCGGTACCAAGTGCCCTGCCGCCAGTCCGGTATGTTCAAACGGCACGTGTGCGACCGCCTGCGCGGCCAAGCAGACCAATTGCAGCGGCGAGTGCGTCGACCTCACGAGCGATGTTTGGAATTGTGGCGCCTGCAACGCCGCTTGCCCCGAGGGCGCCGCGTGCGTGAATGGCCAGTGCGGCTGCGGACCTGCCGATACGCTCTGCGGCACGGCATGCACGGATTTGACTTCCGATCCGAACAACTGCGGTTCGTGCTACGCGGCATGTTCGAATGCAGGGTGGTGGTATTCGCCATCCACTTCGTGCGTCGCCGGATCGTGCGTGCAGAAGTGCGATTCGACGAACGGGTTATCCGCGTGCGGCAACCTCTGCACGAACTTGGCCACAGACAACAACAACTGCGGATCGTGTGGCGTTCAGTGTCCGGTCGGGGCGTCGGGTTGCCTTAATGGGACGTGCGGCTGCTCGGCCGGATACACGCAGTGCGATGTCAATTACTTGAATGGCGGTCTGGGAAATTGTGTGGATACGAAGACTGACAGCAACAACTGCGGAGGGTGCAATATTCAGTGCCCAACCAGTGCACCCCTCTGCAACGACGGAGTATGCTCCGGCCAGTGCACCGCCTCCGGCCTGGTGCTCTGCCGCGACGAAGGTACGTGCTCCAATCCCCAGACCGACGAGTACAACTGCGGAGCCTGCGGCCAAGTGTGCGCTGGCAATCTCGTTTGCCAGGCGGGGCTGTGTGTATGCCCGGCGCCCCTGACGACTTGCGGCGGCGACTGCGTCAACCTGCTCTCGTCCAGCGATGACTGCGGGCAGTGCGGCACGCGGTGCATCGCCGGCAAGAGTTGCGTGGGCGGAAAGTGTCAGTGAGCATCGGTTCCGTCAGTTGGCGGCACCGCGTTG
>Ga0326728_10008676_pt1 | contig 25037 bp, 25 predicted proteins | sample MB3enrmetagenome_FD_207602 | JGI IMG/M metagenome (GOLD analysis project Ga0326728, IMG submission 207602) | Lab enriched peat soil microbial communities from McLean, Ithaca, NY, United States - MB31MN | ecosystem: Environmental > Terrestrial > Soil > Wetlands > Peat | place: USA: New York... | reverse complement strand
GGACTGGTTCACCAAATACGGCACCGAGACCAGCAAGGGGACGAAGATCTTCTCCCTGGTCGGCAAGATAACGAACACAGGCCTCGTCGAAGTACCGATGGGCACCCCCCTCAAGGAGATCATCTACGACATAGGAGGCGGCATACCGAACGGCAAGAAGTTCAAGGCAGTCCAGACGGGCGGCCCTTCGGGCGGCTGCCTGCCGGAGAACCTCCTTGACCTGCCCGTCGGCTTCGACGAGCTTACCAAGGCAGGCTCCATGATGGGCTCTGGCGGTATGATCGTTATGGACGAAGACACCTGCATGGTCGATGTCGCCAGGTACTTCATGGAGTTTCTTACCGACGAGTCGTGCGGCAAATGCGTCCCCTGCCGTGAAGGCATGAGGCAGATGCTCAAGCTGCTCACCAATATCACCAAGGGCAAGGGGAGGGAAGGCGATATCGAGACCCTGGAGCAGCTCTCCGAGACGGCCATAGAGGCCGCCCTCTGCGCGCTTGGCAAAAGCTCCCCGAACCCGTTCCTCTCCACCCTCAAGTACTTCAGGGACGAGTACGAGGCGCACGTAAAGGAAAAACGCTGCCCCGCCCTCTCCTGTAAGGAGCTTATCGCCTTCTATATAGACCCCGCCAAATGCAACGCCTGCACGACCTGCGCGAGGAAATGCCCATCGGAGGCGATCATAGGCGGCAAGAACCTGATCCATATAGTAGACCAGGAGAAGTGCACGAAGTGCGGGACGTGCTTCGAGGTCTGCCCTCCCAAGTTCCGTGCCGTGACCAAGATATCGGGCGTGCCCGTTCCGCCCCCCGTTCCCGAAGAATCGAGAAAGATAGTCAGGGAAGGTAAACAAAAATGAGCGATATCGTCTTTTCCATCGACGGCAAGGAAGTGAAGGCGAAGGAAGGGCAGACCGTCCTTGAGGTGGCCAGGGAGAACGGCGTATCGATCCCCACACTCTGCTGGCACGAGAAGCTGGAGCCCTTCGGCGCTTGCCGGCTCTGCATAGTCGAGGTGGAGAGCAGGGGATCGAGCAGGCTCGTCGTCTCCTGCGTCTACCCTGCGGAGAAGAACATATCGGTAAAGACCCGCTCCGAGAAGGTAGACAGGATACGCAAGATGATCCTGGAGCTCCAGCTTGCCCATGCGCCCGACGCCTTTATCCTCCAGGACTATGCCAAAGAGTACGGCGCGGACAGGAACCGCTTCGAGAAAGAGCCGTCCTTCTGCATCCACTGCGGCCTCTGCGTCCGCTACTGCAACGAGGTGAAGAAGGCGAATGCCATCGGGTTCGTCGATAGGGGGATAAGGAAAGAGATCAGCTTCATCCCTGAGATAGCCGCCAAGGAATGCTGGAGCTGCAAGGAATGCTTCCCCCTATGCCCCACCGAGGCGCTCCAGGCTGCCTACGTGCTGGTAGAGGCCCTGGCGTTCCCGCCGGGGGACGGGGCCGGGCGTAAGTAGGGAACACAGATTGGCCCCGGCGTAAAAAAAGGGGCGCAGGCAGGATGCCGGAGGGGAACGAAAGAGATAGACGGCCTCCGATAAGGCAGGCCCGCTGCCCTGGATGATATGAAGGTCATAGTCGTATCGGGGGCACGGTCGCATGTCGGCAAGACGCACCTCGCGCGGGCGCTCTGCAAGCTCCTTCCCGGCGCAGTCCGCATAAAAATAGGCCACCACGAGCGCAAGAAAAAGGACGGCGGGGACGATTGCCTGTACCCCATGGGCACGCCTTTCCCGCGCATCGCCGCAGACCACGCAGACGCTCCATTCCTTATAATCGAGAGCAACAGCATACTCGAAGAGATGACCCCGGATTGCGCGATCTATCTGCCGGCGAATGATGCGAAGCCGTCGGCGGAAATTGCCAGGCGGAAGGCGGACATCGTCCGGGGCGAGGGCGTCCCGGCGTCGAAGGTGGACCTCCTGGCGGCGCGCCTGGGGTGCGACGCATCGGTGGTCGAAAAAATCGTTAAGCTCGTCGGCGCGACGGTGGGATAGCAGGATACAATCCGCGGGTCTGCGAAAGCAGAGGCTAAAAAAGCTAAACCAATGCTTTTTGCGGCCGGACTCGCGCCTCTGGCGGAATCGCGATCTGCGGCGCCCTGCTCGACGTGTGGCCTCCGATGTACGTTCAGTACGATCTCCGGCCAACACGTCTCACAGTGCATCCACACCTCCCGATTCCTGGAGGCGCTCCTCCACGCCGCGACCGCCGCAATCGTATAGAGCGCATCCATAAGGCGGCGGTAAGAGCGGGCTGTACTACACCCTAGCGTGGGATGTAAGACATCTGTCCGAGGGGGAATGCTCCGCGAGCTTTGCTCGTGGAGCGCGCGGGGTTTACCGGTACTGCTAACGCTCCTGTGTCTGTTTGCGCAGCTGGTCGCTCAAAAGCTGCTGCAGGTTTGCCAAAGACTGGGTATTAGCTGCCCCCTCGATAGTCTTTACCGCCACGTCCTCTATCTTCTGGTATGCTTTATCCAGCTGCGCCGAAAGCCTGGCAATCTGATCGTGCTGATCCTTCAAGGTCTTATCGAGCGCCTCGACGCGGGTCTTCAATACGTTTCGCTCACCATCAAATTCCTTTGTAAGGAGATCTTCACGGCCTTTTGCCTCGGCCGTGAGCCGCTCGGTCGTCTCCTTCACTGCCTTCGCGACGGCGGACTCGAGCTCCTTAGGGAATCCGCCGGCCCGTTTCTGGAGGTCCTGAAGTTCAGATTCCTTTTCCGAGACCATTTTCTCCCTTGCCTCAAGTCCTTGTTCAACCTCGGCCCGTTTCGTCGCGATCTCCTTTTCGAGGCGCGCTTTTTGGTCCTCCAGGGCCTCTATTGCCAACTTCTGATCACGTTTGAATCCGTAGTCGAATTCTTCCCGCTCACGATCGCGCCGCTTTTTTTCCACCGCGTCCCATTCCTTCGCCGCCGCCTCCCTCGCCTGCTTCTCTTCCGCCCACCTGAGCCGGGTGTTCTCCATGTCCTGCGACAACTGTTCCTTGTCAGCGGCCATCTTCGTGTCAAACTCCTCCTGCTTTCTAGCCTGCGCCTCAATGAGCGCGGCCAGGGAAAGGGCGCTTTTCTCGATGCCGTAGAGTTCCTCCAGCTCCTTCTCCTTGAACCGGACTGCTTCCTCTATCTTCTTGAACCTGGATACCTCGTCGTCCAATTTGTCCGAGATTTGGGTGAGCATCTTGCCGATCTCTATCTTAAGGTCCGCTATCTGCCGGGACGCCCCGTCGGACGATGCCGCAAGCGCGACCTGGACTGCTTCTTTTTGCTTCTTCTCTTCGATCTTCTTCTCGGGCTTCAGCTCGGCCTCGTTTTTCTCTTCTAGCTGCTTGAGCACAGCGTGGTATGCATCGAGCATCTCCTGTTTGGTACTGGTCATCGACAGTTTCTTTACCTCGGGTCTCTTGCTTTCCATGGGCGGGGCCTCCTGCCGGGTTGTATGAGACTTATGCTACATTGCCGGCTCACGGCTATTGTAGTATGAAGCGGCGGTGGAACGCAATACCCGGCAAAAGCAGATCTGTTGGAGAGACACGCGTGTCAACAATTGAAGAGGCAATTCTCATCGAGCTTCAGAGGGCACCAGGAACTTTAGCTACCAAGCATTGCTTGCTCTTGATAGCATAATGTGCTATCATAATATCGTGAGAACAAAGCACCGGCGCATCCTTGAAGCGATCTTCGCGGTTCCCACGCGAGGAGGTATTCTGTTTTCCGACATAGAGGCCCTGGTGGTTGCTCTAGGCGGAGATGTTCGGGAGGGCGCCGGTTCTCGTGTCGTCTTCGAGCTTAAAGGGAGTCGACAGTACCTCCATCGCCCCCATCCGGGCAAGGAAGCAAAAAGGTATCAGGTCGAAGAGTTGCGCCAGTGGCTCGAGACATTGGAGGTGACACCATGAAAAATGTAATGAACTATAAGGGGTATACGGCTCGGATCGAATTTGATGAAAGGGATAATGTTTTTACGGGGAAGATAATCGGTATCGCTGACAGCATCACGTTTCACGGAGAAACCGTTGAAGAACTCAGGGCCGATTTCAAGGCCGCAATCGAACACTATTTAGCCGATTGTGCAGCCACCGGTCGCAAGCCCTTAAGGACAGCTTCCGGCAAGTTGATGTTGCGCGTTTCTCCTGAGGTTCACGCGAAAGCACTAGCGACGGCAAAAACCGCAGGGAAGAGCCTGAACCAATGGGCCGAGGAGGTCCTGGATAAGGCCGCTAGGACAGCTTCCCATTAATCCGCTTCATTCCAGATACCCCTTCCGGGGCATGAGGCCGAACTGCTCAAGGACATCGCCCGTGGCAGCGATGATGTCGCGGGGTATGCGGACCCCTGCATGGAGCATCGGCCCTTCTTTCGAGCGGGCGGAGGGGCCGAAGGCAAAGAAATGGTCGATGGCCTTGTTCGCGTTCGTGAAGGCATTGCCCTGCGGCATGGGCAGCACGAGGTCGAAGACGCGGCCGAAGGCTGCGCCCACCTTGTCGGATGCCTCCTGTGCGGCCCTGAGGTCGCCCTTTGCTGCCTCCTCTACGATGCCTGCCAGCCTGTCCGCGAAGCAGTTGGCCGTGCTCAGGAGGAAGCCGTCGTAAGGGCCGCCCCCTTCCTTGAGCCATCCCGCGTAGCCCCCTTCCGCGCCCCGCGTCAGGAAGACCCCGCCTTTATTTACGCTGGAGAGGGCAACGCGGTCATTACCGCTCGTGTCCTTGAAGAAGATCAGGTTCGGATATTTCCCGACCAGGGCCTCGAAGACGGCGGGGGAGACCTCGTTCGCCGTCACCTGGGGCAGTTGGTAAAGGGCCGTTGGCAGGCCCCTGTCGAGAACCGCCGATAGACCGGCCGCTATATCCTCCTGGGTGAGGGCCTTACCCTTCGGCGGGCAGACGGTGAAGGCGGCGATGCGCGCGGCAGCGAGGCAATCGCTGACCTCCTTCTTCCCCGTTATCGTGCGGGCGAGGGCTACGATCCGGTCGATCTGCCTTGCCATCGCTTCCGCGTCGGGCTTGAGGACGCCTGCAAGGAGGGCGAGGCCGCTCTTTCGCGCCCCTGCGACCGCGAAGCGCAGAAGCTCCTCTTCTTCGGCGTCGCTCAATTCCCACCCGTCGCCCGTCGTGCCCGGCACGAGGTATCCCTTCACCCGGCGGCTTATGTGGGCGAGATGGGCCGACATCCGGCGGAGGTCGATGCGGCCCGCGCCGTCGTAATGGGTCAAAGGCGGGCACCACAGCCTGGGTACGCCCGCCGGGAAAAGGCGTGACATGATCGTTTTGCGCGTGCCTGCCGTATCGGTCACTAAAAACCCTCCCCGTCCCGCCCTAGACCCTGAACGCCTTGTCCGAGCCTGCGTACCGTTTTCGCAGCTTCGGCTTCTCTATCTTCCCCGTGGGGTTCCGGGGGACCTCCCCGAAGAAGACCTTGCGGGGCCGCTTGTACCTGGGGAGCTTCTCGCAGAACTTGAGAAGCTCTTCCTCGGTGAGCCTCTTGCCGGGCGCTACATCGACGACTATTGCGACGATCTCCCCGAGCCGCTCGTCGGGGATGCCGATGGCCGCCGCGTCCTTGACTGCCGGGTTCGTGTGGAGGAAGTCCTCTACCTCTACGGGGAAGACGTTTTCGCCGCCCGTGATGATGACATCTTTTGCCCTATCGACGATGTAGATGAAGCCGTCCTCGTCCTGGCGCGCCACGTCCCCGGTATAAAGCCAGCCGTCGCGCAGGGCCTTCGCCGTCGCTTCCGGGTTCTTGTAGTATTCCCGCATGACCCCGTTGCCCCGCACGACAAGCTCCCCCGGCTCACCGCGCCGGACGTCCGTCCCCGATGCGTCTACGATGCGGGCGTCCCAGTTGAAGCCCGGCCGCCCGATGGCCCCCACCTTGTGGATGTTCTCAAGCCCCAGGTGGACGACGTTGGGGCCTGTCGCCTCGCTCAGGCCGTAAGTCGTGTCGTAGGCCATGTCCGGGAAATATTTCTTCCAGTGCATGATGAGGGCAGGCGGCACGGGCTGCGCGCCGATGTGCATGAGCCGCCACTGGGAGAGCTTGTAGTCTGAAAGCTTCAGTTCTCCGCTGTCGAGCTTCAGAAGTATGTCCTGCGCCCAGGGCACAAGGAGCCAGACGATGGTGCCCCCCTCCTCGCTCACCGCCTCCAGCACCCATTGGGGGGAGACGCCCTTCAGGAGCACGGAGGGCGCCCCGACTATAAGGCTCCCGAACCAGTGCATTTTCGCGCCTGTGTGGTAAAGGGGCGGGATGCAGATGAAGACGTCCTTTTTCGTTTGCAGATGGTGGAGGTTCTCCGTGACGCAGGCGTTCGCCATGTTCAGGTGGGTCAGGAGTATGGGCTTGGGCTGGCCGGTCGTGCCGGAGGTGAAATAGAGGCCGCAGGGGTCGTCGAAGGTAAGGTTGACGCCGGTAGGCGTCCGCGGGCTTTCGGAAAGCACCTTCGGGAAGGCCTCCGCGTAAGGCGGGCAGCCGTCCCCCGCGCAGATATAGTGCTTGACGGAGGGCAGCTTCGCCCTGATGGGGTCGATCCTCTCGGCAAACTCCGCGCCGAAGACGAGGATGTCCGGCTCGGCAACGTCCGCGCAATACTTTATGTCGTCGCTCGTAAACCGGAAATTGAGGGGGACGACCCACGCCCCAGTGCGGACGATGCCGAAATAGGCGATGAGCCAGTCGATGGAGTTGTTCATCAGGTGCATCACCTTGTCACCTTTGCGGATGCCCCTTGCGGTCAGCGCGTTGGCGAAGGCGTTCGCCCCCTCGTCGAAGGCGCGCCACGTAATCGTCTGCCGTTTTTTGTCCGAAGGCGTCCTTTCGACCAGGGCGACATCGTCGGGGTACATCCTGCCGTTCCTCGCAAGCATCTCACCGATATGCACGTAAATATCCGCCATCTTTTCCCCTCTCGTTTGTGCCGGCCGTTTCGGCCTGTGGCGGCTCATGCGGCCGTCAGCCCCTTTTTAGGGCGCCCACCTGCGCGCAAGACCGCCGAAACTTATTGACACGGCGGTCTAACTAGGTCATGTATATTGACTGCTATTATACATGAAATAGACGACCCTTGGAAATGCTTGTTAAGCGCCCGCCATGGCGCAGATGGAAGCTGAAAGGAGTTGAAAAATGATACCGTGCGACTGGCTTACAGCAAAGGACGTATTGAGGGTGAACGCGGGCAAATGGCCCAACAAGGTCGGGGCTAAGGACCTCTACAAGTCCTACACGTTCAAAGAGTGGAACGAGAGGTCGTGCAGGCTGGCCAATGCGCTTTCAGCCATGGGGATGCAGAAGGGCGACCGCTTTGCCGCCCTCGCATACAACTGCGTCGAATGGATGGAGATTTACGCGGCTGCCGCGAAGGGCGGCTTCATCGTTGTTCCCATCATGTTCAGGCTCGCCCCGGCGGAGATGGAGTACAACATCAACCACAGCGAGTGCAAGGTCTTCATCGTGCAGGGCGGTAAGAACCCCAGGGACGGAAAGGACTACCCGTGGATAGAGACGGCCAACGCCATGCGGAAGGACCTCAAGACGGTCCGCACATACGTCTCCTTCAGCATCGACAACCCCCATTACGACGGCTTCGTCTCCTACGAGGACGCCCTGGCTGCGGCAAGCCCCGATGAGCCGCCTGTAAAAGTGGACGCCGAGGACATATGGATTATCATGTACACAAGCGGCACGACGGGCAAGCCCAAGGGGGTGATGAAGAGCCACAGGTCGCTCTTTTCCCAGTATTTCATCATGATCCACGACCACGTATTCGGCTTCGACGATACGAACCTCCTCGTCATGCCTTGCTGCCACATCAATTCCCTCAACTATTCCTTCGTCAACACCTGGGTCGGCGGCACGGTCATGTGCTACAACATGATAAGCTTCGACCCGGAGGACCTGCTGAAAACCTTCTCCGACCACCGCATCACCTTCACTTCCCTCGTGCCTACGCATTACATCATGCTCCTCGCCCTGCCGGACGAGGTGAAAAAGAAGTACGACCTGACTTCCATACGGAAGCTCCTTATTTCGTCCGCGCCTGCGCGGCGGGACACGAAGCTGGGCGTCCTGAAGATGTTCCCCAACTCGAAGCTCGACGAGGCTTACGGCTCTACGGAGGCGGGCTGCGTGACGATCCTCAAGCCGGAGGAGCAGCTCACGAAGCTGGGCTCCTGCGGGCGCGAGGTGATCGGCACCGACCTGATAAGGCTCTTCGACGAGACGGGCAACCTGATTACCGCCCCCAACGTGGTGGGGGAGGTCTATTCGAGGAGCCCGATGCTCTTCACAGGCTACTGGAAAGAGCCTGAGAAGACCGCGTCCGTCATGAAGGACGGCTACTTCACGGCGGGCGACATGGGCTACAAAGACGAAGACGGATACCTCTTCCTGGTGGACAGGAAGGCCAACATGATTATCTCCGGCGGCGAGAACATCTTCCCGTCGGAGGTGGAGAACTGCCTGGGCGGCCACCCGAAGGTGAAGGACGTGGCGGTCATCGGCGTGCCCCATGAGAAATGGGGCGAGGCAGTCATGGCGATCATCGTGCTGCACGAGGGGCAGACGGCGACTCCCGAAGAGATATCGGGCTTCTGCAAAGGCAAGATCGCAGGGTTCAAGGTCCCCAAGACGGTCGCCTTCATAAAAGACGAGGAGATGCCGAGGTCCGGACCCGGCAAAATACTCCACAGGGTCCTGCGGGAAAAGCACGGCATGTGGAAGGACAAGCAGTAGGCGCGCGGGCCGCCCGGATGCGCTTATCTTCCGGGCGACATGCGCCGATAAAGGCTGTTAGTACTTCTTTCGCAAGGAGGGGGTGATGGACCTTAAACAGGGGACAGGGTCAAACGTTACATCGCTCAATGCAACGGATGTCAGGCCCGACTGGGCCACGGACGACCGGTACGCCAAGTCCCTCGTCAACCACCTCACCCTCGGCTTGGCGAAGGACATGTATTCGGCGACCGCCAAAGACAAGTTCAACGCGGTCGTCCTCTCGGTCAGGACGGCCATGGTCCGCGACTGGATCAAGACGCAGCAGCAGTACTACCTGGCCGACGCGAAGCGCGTCTATTACCTTTCCATGGAGTTCTTGCTGGGGCGGCTCCTCAATTCGTACCTCATCAACCTCGGCCTGACGGAGCAGTACCGGAAGGCCCTGGGGGTCATCGACATCGGGTTCGAGGAGGTCCTGGAAAACGAGTGGGACGCGGCGCTCGGCAACGGCGGCCTGGGGAGGCTCGCCGCCTGCTTCCTCGATTCGATGGCGACCCTCCGGTATCCGAGCTACGGGTACGGGATACGCTACGAGTACGGCATCTTCAGCCAGAGGATCAGGGACGGCTACCAGTCGGAAGCCCCCGACAACTGGCTCCGCTACGGCAATTTCTGGGAGTTCCCCAGGGCGGAGCTGCTCTACCCGGTCCGTTTTTACGGCCGGGTGGAGAACTACGCGGGCGGCGCCGGCCGCCAGAGGTCGGCCTGGCTCGATACGGACGAGATCCTGGCGATGGCCCACGACTACCCGGTGCCGGGGTACAGGAACGGCTTCGTCAACACCCTGCGCCTCTGGGCGGCAAAATCGACGCGCGATTTCAACCTGGACTACTTCAACAGCGGCGACTACGTGAAGGCCGTGGAGGACAAGAACAACAGCGAGAACATCTCGAAGGTCCTCTACCCGAACGACCTCTCCCTAGCAGGCAAGGAGCTGCGCCTGAAGCAGCAGTATTTCTTCGTCGCTGCCACACTCGGGGACGTCCTGCGCAGGTACAGGAAGACCCACGACTCGTATAACACCTTCCCGCAAAGGGTGGCGATCCAGTTGAACGACACGCACCCCGCCATTGCGATCCCCGAGCTGATGCGCATGTTCGTGGACGAGGAGGACATGGAGTGGGACGATGCCTGGGCGATCACGACGCGCACCTTCGGCTATACGAACCATACCGTGCTGCCCGAGGCCCTTGAGACGTGGTCGGAAGACCTGATGGGCCACCTGCTGCCCCGCCATTTGCAGATCATCCGGGAGATCGACAGGCGGTTCCTCGTCCAGGTATCGCGCCGGTTTCCCAAAGAGCCCGCGCGCCGGGAGAAGACCGCCATCGTTACCGGTGAAGGCGGAGGCGTAGTCCATATGGCGAGGCTCGCCATAGTAGGCAGCCACGCGACCAACGGCGTCTCCAGGCTCCACTCCGAAATCCTCAAGTCGGACGTCTTCAACGATTTCTACCTGATGTACCCGGAGCGCTTCCATAACGTGACGAACGGCATCACGTACAGGCGATGGCTCATGGAGGCAAACCCCAGGCTTTCGGCCCTCATAACGGATGCCATCGGCGACGGATGGACGCGCGACCTCGGTAAGCTGCGCGACCTTGAGCCCTTCGCCGCGGACAAGAATTTCTGCGCGGCTTTCGAGGCGATCAAGCAGGAGAACAAGGCGAGGCTGGCCGCCTACCTGGAGGCGACGGACAGGATCATTATCAACCCCGCGTCTTTCCTCGACTGCCAGGCGAAGCGGTTCCACGAATACAAGCGGCAGCTCCTCAACGTCTTCCACGCGATCACCCTTTACAACCGGCTCGTCGATGGGAGGGAGGGCGATGCGTTCGTGCCGAGGACGATCCTGTTCTCCGGGAAATCGGCGCCTGCCTATTTCGTTTGCAAGCTTATTATCAAACTGATCCACAACTTGGCCGACGTGATCGCCGCTCACCCCTTGGCGAGGGATAGGCTACAGGTGGTCTTCGTGCCCAATTACGGGGTGACCCGCGCCCAGTACATCATCCCTGCGGCTGAGCTTTCCGAGCAGATATCGACCGCAGGCTACGAGGCCTCAGGCACGGGCAACATGAAATTCATGCTTAACGGGGCGCTTACCCTGGGGACGCTCGACGGGGCGAACATCGAGATGCTCGACGAAGTGGGAGAGGAGAATTTCTTCCGCTTCGGCCTCGACGCGTGCGGCGTCCGGGCACTCTATCCGTGCTACGACCCGGACCGGTGTATTGGGGAAAACGAGGAGCTGAAGCGCATCGTTATGCAGTTGCGAGACGGCTTTTTCTCCGCTGAGGACCCCGGGCTCTTCCAGCCGGTGCTCGACAGCCTGAAAAGCGACCGCTTCTTGGTGCTCGCCGACTACGCAAGCTACGTGGAGTGCCAGGAGATTGTGTCGAGGGCCTACCAGGACCGCGAGGCATGGACGAGAAAGGCGGTGATGAACGTTGCCGCCTCGGGCAGGTTCTCCAGCGACCGGGCAGTCGGGGAGTATGCGCGCCAGATCTGGGATGTCTCCCCCCTGCTTCCGGGGGATGGCCCGGAGGCGTCGGAGTAGGGCCAGGTGAAGCAAGTCGCGTAATTGTCGCGGCGTCTGCGACGACAAGTGAAAAGCGGTCGGACTCCTCCAGGCTTGGACTCGCGCCTCTGGCGGACCACCCGCATGCACGGTGGCACCTTTTCAGCACGCCCTTTACCGTGCGGGTACCGGCAAACCTACTTTGAACTGATAGGGCGGGGCAGCGCGTGAGCTCGACGTGTGGCCTCCGACTTACCACCCGCACCAACGGTGATACCTTTTCAGGCACGCTATTACTGAGCGGGTTCCCGGCAAACCTACTTTGAACTGATAGGCCTCCGGCCGCCACGTCTCACAGTGCATCTGCCTATCATCGATCCCTTGAGGCGCTCCCCCCGGGCTCGCCAACGCACGCCTTCATCCTAAGATCGAGTCTTCATACCCGTACTCTAGCTCACTGTAAGCCGAGGCCCGCCCCAGCCGCGACCGCCGCAATCGTATGAAGCGCATTTATAAGGCGGCGGCAAGAGCGGGCTGTACTATTACATAGGGTAGGATATAGAACGTTAAGCCTGGTATAGCGGCAGCATTGCCTATCGTCGTGGTCGTCCTGTCCGGATTAAACCCGTTGTCTCCTTCCGTGTTTGCATCTATTAATCCGCATAAATCGGCACAAATTGCTTGACTATCGTGGTATTAGGTGTTATCTAGCGGTAGGAAGCGGACGCAAAGTCCCGCCCGTGCGACGCGCACCGGCGCCTGAAAGCGCCGTGAGCGCCGGTATCCCGGTATCCCGATAGATGGAGGACGCGATGAAGAAGGCGGCAATCCTGTTTCTTGCGATAGTCTTTCTTTTTGCCTGTGGGGCGAGTGCGGCCGAGGTCGATGTCTCTGCTGCGGCAAGTCTGCGCGAGGCTGTCAACGCCTTGACGGACACCTTTGCGAAGAAGCACCCCGGCGTCGAGTTCCGCAGCAACTACGGCGCGTCTGGGGCGCTTGCCAAGCAAATCGAGAACGGGGCGCCGGCGGACCTCTTCTTTTCGGCGAACGTCGAGTGGATGGACTACCTGAAGGGCAAGAAGCTGATCGACGACAAAAGCGTCTTCATCTTTGTTTACAACGTGCTGGTCTTCGCGGGCAAGGCGGACGTGAAGGCCGCCAGGCTCCAGGACATCGTGCGGCTCGATAAGATCGCCGTAGGCAGCCCGAAAAGCGTCCCCTGCGGCCAATACGCGATGGAGGCCCTTAAGAACGCGGGGCTGGAAAGGCAGGTTGAAAGGAAGCTGGTCATGTGCCGGGACGTGCGCGAGTGCCTGCTCTATGCAGACAGGGGCGAGGTGGAGGGCGCGTTTGTCTACAAGACGGATATAGAGCTGGCCGGGCAGGCCGTCAGGATACTCTTTACGGTCCCGCAGGAATATTACTCCAGGGTGACCTATCCCGCCGGGCTGACCTTGGCGGGCGCCAAGAAGGCGGAGGCCGTCGCCTTCCTTAAGTTCCTCCGGTCCGCAGAGGCGAAGAAGGTCCTTTTGGAGCACGGCTTCGCGGTGAAGTAAGCCTATGCTCGGCTTTACCCCGGCAGATTATTCGGCCATCTATCTCTCCCTCAAGGTGTCGATCACTGCCACGCTCATATCGCTCCCCTTCGGCTTTGCCGTTGCCTATCTGATGACGTACAGGCGCTTCCGGGGCAGGGTGGGCGTTGATGTCGCGGTCAACCTCCCACTCACGCTGCCGCCCGTTGTGATCGGCTATCTGCTCCTTCTGCTCCTCGGACACCAGGGGCCTATCGGAAAGTTCGTGCTCCAGCCGCTCGGCATAAGGCTGATCTTCACGTGGAAGGCGGCGGTCATCGCCACCGCCGTGGTCGGCTTCCCCCTCATGGTAAGGTCGATGCGCACCGCCATGGAGGGGATCGACGAGCGGCTCGTCCATGTCTCCCGCCTCCTCGGCGCGCGGGCGCTCGACACCATCATGACCGTTGTTGTCCCCCTCTCCGTCCGGGGGATCATAGCCGGCTCGGTGCTCATGTTCGCCCGAGGCCTGGGCGAGTTCGGGGCTACCGTCATCGTGGCGGGCAACATCCCGGGCGTCACCCAGACCATCCCGCTGGCCATCTATGAATATGCAAGCTCGCCGAAAGGCGACGTGATGGCCCTCAGCCTCTGCGCCGTCTCCATCGCCATCTCGGTCGCCGTGCTCTTCTTCCACGAATGGCTCGGAAGGCGCGTTGTGAGAGCGGAATAGCATGGAGCTTCGCGTAGCCGCCCAGAAGCACTTCGGCAGCTTTTTCCTTGACGTGGATTTTGCCGTCCGGGGGGACCGCGTCGGCGTCTTCGGGCCGTCGGGGGGCGGTAAATCGACGATGGTGGGTCTCATCGCAGGGCTCGCTGCGCCGGAAAAGGGCGTCATCACCCTCGACGGCGACGCCCTCTTCGAGAGCGCGACGGGGCGCAACGTCCCGCCGGAGCAAAGGCGCATAGGCATGGTCTTCCAGCGGCCGAGCCTCTTCCCCCACCTGAGCGTGAAGGGCAACCTTCTGTACGGTTACAGGCGGTGCCCTTCTGCGCTGCGGAAGATCGATTTCGACGACGTGGTCGAGGTATTGAAGATCGGCGGCCTCCTCGACAGGGGCGTAAAGCACCTTTCGGGCGGGGAGAAGCAGAGGGTGGCCCTGGGCAGGGCGGTCCTCGGCAGTCCGCGCCTTTTGCTCCTCGACGAGCCGTTGTCGGCCCTCGACGACAGCCTCAAGTTCCAGATCGTCCCTTTCCTGAAAAAGGCGTGCGAGGCCTTTAGAATTCCGTACCTCTTCATCAGCCATTCACTTTTGGAGATGCGCGTCATGACGGACGTGGTCCTGCACGTCGCTGCAGGGCGCGTCCTGGAGCAGACCACGGCCGAGGGCCTCGTGCGGGACCGGATGAGCGACGGCACGACGGGCTACACGAACCTTCTGCGCCTGCCGGCGCCGCGCCGTCTCGACGGCCTGTACGCCTACGATTGGGGCGGCAGGGAGCTGTTCATCTCCACGGGAAGCGACCAGCCGGAGACGCTCTTCGAGCTTTCATCGAAGGACATTATCCTTTTCAGGGGGCGCCCGCAGGCGATCAGCGCCCGCAACCTGCTAAAGTGCAGTGTCGTTGACGTGTTTCAGGCGGGCGGCGCCGTCGGCATCGAGCTGGAGTGCGGAAGCGGCCGCCTCGTGGCCGAGGTGGTAAGGCAGGCGGTCGACGAGCTGGGCATCAAAGCAGGAGGCGAGGTCTATGCCGCGATCAAGGCAACGGCGTTCAAAAGGCTCGGATAGCGGGACGATCAAGATCGAGCCTATAGGGGTCATCCGCTCCCCCTACACGGCCAAGGAGGAGACGCCGATCCAGGGCGCCTTCCGGCAGGAGGGGGAGGGGCGCGTCGAGGTCTTCCCGGAATACGCGGAAGGGCTTAAAGACATCGAGGGGTTTTCCCATATCATCCTTCTTTACGTCTTCGACCGGGCCGGGCCTGTCGAGCTGGTCCGGCCCACGTTCCTGGACGACGCGGCCCACGGCGTCTTTGCGAGCCGCCACCCGTGCAGGCCGAACGGCATCGGCCTGACGGTCGTCCGCCTGCTGGGGCGGGAAGGGCGCACTCTGCGCGTGAGCGGGATAGACGTCCTCGACCTGACGCCCGTTGTCGATATAAAGCCGTATATACCCCGGTTCGACTGCTTCCCGGAGGCGGGGGAGGGGTGGATTGAAGGCAAGACGGAGAGGCCGAAGCCCCCGGGGCGGGAGTGATGTGGCTAAACGGTCTAATGACGTCACACGTCTGTTGCGAGGACTGAACTGCTGTCGGATGGCTTTAGGCTTGGACTCGCGCCTGTTCAGAATCGCGCTATGCGGCGCGCTCTTCGCCTTGCGGCCTCCGACGTACCGTCGTACAGTCTCCGGCCAACACGTCTTGCAGGGCATCCCCCTATCACGATTCTTCCAGGCGCTCCTCCGGAGCCGGGCCGCCGCAATCGTATAAAGCGCATTCATAAGGCGGCGGCAAGAGCGGGCTGTACTGTATCTCATGTGGCATATTGATACGTCGGTAATGTCAACCTTATGTGTCAGCAGGAAGATGGGATAGACTTCCTTTGTTTGATTCTCATACATGAACACCGCGTAGAGCTGGTAGCTCGGTGGTGTCCTAATTTGGGTTAGGGAGGGATAGGGAATGGCACGGATAGTGCATACTTTTCTCTTGACGGCAGAAGGTTTTAGGGAGTAATATTCTCTGCTACAATTTATCTCGCCCAAAGGTACGATGGTGGTCGGGGCCTTTGAGTAGCGGGAATCGTTGCCCAGGCACATTTAGTGTATCACTAAAGGTGTGCTCGGTGCCAGCGATTTTTACTCTATCTGTCTCCCGCCAGAACGGTGTACGCTTGGCTGATGTGTTTCCAAAACCCCCAACTGTTTCCAAAAAAGAAATAGACAAAGCTGGCGATAAACTAATTGCGCACCAGACAACGGTAGACGGCATAGTAACGGCGCTTTGTGCTTCTTTCTATCGGGGAGGACCAGGCATAGGCGCGGGTAGCCTTCGGGTGTCCCTCAAGCTCGTAGCCTGATACCGTACCGCTCCAGACGGTCTTATCTCCGAACTTCTCCACAACAACATCCTCTATGAAAGAGGCCGTGCAATGCAATGTCGGTTGATTTGACTTACAGGCGCCTTCGGGTATAGAGTTATGTAGCAACACTCTCGATGAGGGAGAATAAAAAGCAACGGTGAGGCATGGTTATCAAGCGCACGTGAAATGACATAGGGGCGCCGGGTGGCGCACTCAGCTTCGCCTCCATACGTCGGGTAATGGAGCAGTCTCTCCCCACGGCAGGTTAGCCTTTCGGGGCTCCTCCTTACGGCCGGCGTATGCCGGCCGTTCTTGTTTTTCGCCGTTTTAAGATTTGAAATGCGGCAGGGGCAAAAATCATTGTGAAAGGAGAGGCCATTGGAAGGAGGACTTACGCAGCACGCCCGCTTCGGGGGGTGCGGGGCTAAGATAGGCCCCGGCGACCTCTCGAACATACTCTGCGGCATCGATATCCCTGAAGACGCAAACGTGATCGTCGGGCTGAAGGGGTTCGAGGACGCGGGGGTGTACCGGATCACCGACGAGCTGGCCGTCGTGCAGACCGTCGATTTCTTCACGCCGGTCGTCAACGACCCGTACCGGTTCGGCCAGATCGCCGCGGCCAACGCCCTGTCCGACATCTACGCTATGGGCGCGAGGCCGGTGACTGCCCTCAACATCGTCTGCTTCCCCCCGAAAAAGCTCGACATAGGCGTATTGCGCGATATCCTCCGGGGAGGCATCGACAAGGTGCGGGAGGCGGGGGCGAGCCTCCTGGGCGGCCACAGCGTTGACGACGACGAGGTCAAGTACGGCCTCTCGGTAACGGGCCTCGTCCACCCCGACAGGATCGTGCGCAATGAAGGCGCGGCGCCGGGCGACCTCCTCGTGCTCACAAAGCCGCTGGGCACGGGCATCCTGATAAACGCCATGAAGGGCAACCAGGTCCCGCGGGAGGCGGAGACGCGCGTCGCTTGCGTTATGGCGACCCTCAACCGGCAGGCGTCGGAAGCCATGCTCTCCGCTGGCGCCCACGCTGCTACGGACGTTACGGGCTTCGGCCTCGCCGGACATCTCAAGGAGATGATAAAGGAGCATATCGGTGTGGAAATCTATGCAGGCAAGCTCCCGTGCTTTCCAGAGGCGGAAGAGCTCTCCGCAGCGGGGTTTCTGCCGAGCGGCTTTTACAGGAACAGGGACTTTTACACCCCCTTCGTGGAGGCCGAGACAACGGGCTTCCTTTTCGACCTCATCTTCGACCCCGAATCGTCGGGCGGGCTGCTCATCGCCCTTTCCGAAGGCAACATGGCCGTCTTCGACAGATCGGCTTCCGCCCTGTCCGTAGATTACAGGGTGATAGGGCGCTTCACGGACGGGCCGAAGGGGAAGATGCGCGTAGTGTGAGGCATACGGCGCGCCGGTCCTTGACTTTGGACCGTGGCTCCCTATACTATATATGTGATTTGAGAAAGCAGCGCGTGAGTGAGATTATGAACAGATACGGGATGATATTCGTTCCATTAGGCTGAGGAGCATGTGAGAGGCCCGTGAGGTCTCCGTCCGTGCCCGCTGCCGCTTCGCCGCCCTGACCCTTCTTCTAGCCTCCTTTGGTATCCGGGCGCGAAGGGCTTGCGGCCGGATTTTTTTGTCCACAGGAGGTGTTTAGTGCCTGACAGCAATCAGATATACCCTTATGCGGTCGAGCCGCTCATCGAAGACGAGTACGCGGGGGAGCCGCCCGCCAAGCGCCTGCTGGCGTACCTCCAGGGCCGGCGGGAGGCCGGCTCGAAGATCGTGGGCATTTACTGCGGCTACGCGCCCGTAGAGATCATCCGCGCCCTCGGCCTGGTGCCCGCCTCCCTCTGCGCGTTCTCCAACGCGACGATAGAGGCGGCCGAGACTGTGCTGCCTGCCAACCTCTGCCCCCTCATCAAGTCGAGCTACGGCTTCATCATGAAGGACGCCTGTCCCTTCTTCGCCATCTCCGACGCAGTCGTCGCGGAGACGACCTGCGACGGCAAGAAGAAGATGTTCGAGCTGATAGCGGACAGGAAGCCGATGCACGTCATGGACCTCCCCCAGCTCCCGGACGAGCCGGAGGCCCTCGACAACTGGACGGCGATGATCCGCAAGCTGCAAAGGTTGCTCGAATCGGTCTTCGGCTGCACCGCTACGGACGAACAAATCGAGGCAGCCATACACGAGACGAACGAAAAATCACACCGGATGAACGCCATCTTCGAATACGCGGCCGTGAACCCTCCGGTGATCGGCTGGCCGGAGCTTTACGACGCGCTTTTTCTAGCCCAAGGCGCATCGGGAGCGGACATGGCGCCCATACTCGACCCGGTGCTTGAGAAGCTCGAAATGCGCAAAGCCGGTGGCTACGTATACGGGCCGAAAGGCGCGCCCAGGGTGATGGTGACGGGCTGTCCCGTCGGCGGCGATTCCCTCAAGGTGCTTACGGCGATAGAGGAGGCGGGAGGGGTGGTCGTCGCCCTCGATTCGTGCTCGGGCATGAAGCCTTACGCGGACTATATTGAGGAAGACACGGGCGACCCCGTGCGTGCGATGGCTGCACGCTATCTCAAGGTCCCCTGCTCGTGCATGACGCCGAACACGCGCCGTCTCACCGAGATAGACAGGCTGGTCGCAAAATTCAGGCCCGACTCGGTGGTGGACGTGGTGCTTCAGGCGTGTCACTCGTACAATATCGAGTCGATCAAGGTAGGCGAGAGGGTGCGCACGAAGCACGGCCTGCCTTTTCTCACGGTCGTCACGGATTACTCCCGGGGCGACATTGGGCAGATGCGGACGCGCATGGGGGCCCTGCTGGAGATGTGCACGCAATGAAGCCGATTTACTTCGATAACGCGGCCACCTCGTGGCCCAAGCCGCCTGTCGTGATGGAGGCGATGGCGCGGTTCAACGACGCGGTCGGGGGGAACCCCGGCAGGTCCGGCCACCGGCTTTCCATTGAGGCGGCGCGGGTCGTCTTTGAGGCGCGGGGGCTTGTCGCCAGGATTGTCGGCGCCCCTGACCCGCTCTCGATCATCTTCACGAAAAACGCCACGGAGGCCCTCAACTGCGTCCTTTTCGGGCTGCTGAAGCCGGGTGACCACGTAGTCACCTCCGGCATCGAGCACAATTCGGTGATGAGGCCCCTGCGGTTCCTCGAAGGGCAGGGTGTCGGGCTTTCGATTGTCCCGTGCTCGGCGACAGGGGAGCTCGACCCTGCGGACGCCGCCCGGAGCATGAAGAAAAACACCCGTGTGGTCGTTGCGACCCACGCCTCGAACGTGACGGGCACGCTGCTCCCCATGAAGGAGCTTGCGGACATCGCCCACAGGCACGATGCGGTCTTCGTCGCCGACGCCTCGCAGACGGCGGGGTGCGTGCCAATAGACGTGGTGAGCGCAGGGATCGACGTGCTCTGCTTCACCGGCCACAAATCGCTCCTCGGTCCGCAAGGCACGGGCGGCTTCTACGTGCGCAAGGGGACCGGCGAGCGCATTGCGGCCCTCATGCGGGGCGGCACGGGGAGCGCCTCCGAATCGGAAGAGCAGCCCGACTTCCTGCCGGACAGGTTCGAGTCCGGCACGCCCAACACCATCGGTATCGCCGGGCTTGCCGCAGGGGTCCGCTTCGTGCTTGACGAAGGGGTGGGGCGCATCCGGGAAAGGGAGATTGGGCTTACCCGGCAGTTCCTGGAGGGGATGCATTCGATGCCAGGGGCGGTCGTTTACGGGCCGCCGGAGGCGGCCCTGCGCACGGCCGTTGTCTCTTTCAATATGGAAGGGATAAGCCCGTCGGAGCTTGCGTACGAGCTCGACGAGGGGTTTGCCGTCCTCTGCCGTCCCGGCCTCCACTGCGCGCCTGCCGCCCACCGCACGATAGGGACCTTCCCCCAGGGCGCCGTGCGTTTCAGCTTCGGCTTCTATACGACTGCGGAAGAGGTCCGGGCCGGACTTGAAGCCGTGGCGCAGGTGAGCGCCGCCCATTACGCTTCAAAGAAAGGAGAGAGCCATGTCTGAGCTGGTAGATGCGAAAGGACTTGCGTGCCCTGAGCCGGTCATCCTGACGAAAAAGGCGCTCGACGTGCATGATGAGGTGACCGTCCTGGTGGACGACGAGGCGTCTATGGAGAACGTGAAGCGCCTGGCGTCTTCTTCGGGGTGCGATGTGATGGCGATGGCGGAGCCGGCCGGCGTCTTCCGCATCCTCATAAAGAAGCGGGAGGGCGGGGCTGCGTCCAGCGCCGCATCGCCGAAACCCGGGCAGGTCGAGGCCGCCCAGGGGCCTACCGTATTCGTCATCTCGTCGAGCGTCATGGGCCAGGGGAATGACGACCTCGGCGCCCTCCTCATGAAGGCGTTCATCCACACGGCCGTCGATCTGGAGCACCGGCCCGACATAATGGTCTTTTACAATACGGGCGTGAAGCTCACCGCCTCCGACTCCGCCGTGCTGGACGACCTGAAGGCCCTGGAGGAGAAGGGCGTGAAGATCCTCGTGTGCGGCACGTGCGTCAATTTCTTCGAGCTGACGGGGAAGATCGGCGCGGGGACCGTATCGAATATGTACGACATAGCGGGGACGTTATCGACAGCCGGCAGGATCGTGAAGCCGTGATGGAAGAGCGCGTCCGCGGGCAGACTTACTGGGTCGGCCTCTTCGCCTCCGTCAGCATGGTGATGAAGGCGGAGAAGATCCTCAAGGAGGCGGGCATACCTTACAAGATCATCCCGGTGCCGAAGAGCATAAGCTCCGACTGCGGCGTCTGCATCCGCTTCCTGCCGGAGGACAGAGAGGCGATCGTGGAGGCCCTCGGGAAGGACGCCTGCGCCGGCGAGATGCGCGAGTTGGTACATTGAGGTCTCGCCGAATGCCGAAGTTGTGGCGGTCGCGCCATCTTTACCTTCTCGTGCTCCTGGCCCTGGCGCTGCTATTTATCTACGCAGGGGCGGTCAAGCTGGGTGACCCAAGGGCCTTCGCCCGCGCCATTTCGCACTACGGCATCCTGCCGGACCCTCTTTTACCCGTCGTCGCCGTCGGGCTTCCGGCGCTGGAGGTGCTTGCGGGCATCGCCCTGGCCTTCGACCTGCGGCCGGGGCTCTACGTCGTATCGGGATTGCTTTTGCTCTTTGCAGGCGTGCTGGGCTACGGATACTTGAGCAATATGGATATAGACTGTGGCTGCTTCGGGGCGCGGGAGGTCGCGGAGCACAAGGGTCTTGCCCATGCATTTTACCGCGACCTCGGATTTCTACCCGTGGTCGCATACCTTTACGTTTACAGGAGGAACAATAGATAATGTTGAAGAGAGCGGTTGTTGCGGCAGCGGTTGTTGCGGTGGTTTTCTCCTTCGCGGGGGTCGGCAAGGTCTTCGCAGCGTGGGGAGACAAGGAGCTTGAGACGGAGAAAGTGGCGGTCAACTTCGAGAAAGAGGTCACAAGGGGCGGCTACAAGGTCATCACTACGGAAGAGCTTAAGGGCTGGCTCGACCAGAAGAAGGACGTGCTCATCGTCGATACGATGCCCTTCGCGGACAGCTACAAGAAGCAGCATATCCCCGGGGCCGTCAACTTCGCCCTGCCCATCCCGGAGATGAAGGAGATGGACGCAAAGATGAAGGCCGAGTTCGAGAAGATGCTTGGGCCGAACAAGGACCGGGTCATCGTCTTTTATTGCGGCTTTACGAAATGCACGCGGAGCCACAACGGCGCCATGGGGGCGGTGAAGCTGGGTTACAAGAATGTCTACAGGCAGCCGGGCGGCATCAAGGCGTGGGACGAGGCGGGCTACCCCGTAGAGAAGGCAAAATAGGCGTAAGCACGCTCAGGGATACCATTTTGCAAGCCGCGCCGGGCTGACGCCGAGCAGGTAGAGCAGCATAATCGTCCAGTTCCTCAGCGTGCACGCGGCTATGCCTTCTCTTATCCAGCGGCGGGGGGATGTCTGCACCTTCGCGTCGATGATGCATATTTTCCCGCCGCTTCTCTTCACCCGCCGCATCATGTCCACGTCCTCCATGATAGGTATGTCACTGTACCCGCCCATACGGAAAAAGTAATCGCGACCCATAAAAATCGCCTGGTCCCCGTAAGGTGCGCGCGTCAGGCGCGACCGGCGGCTCGCTGCCCCTTCGATCACCCGGAAGACGCGGCGCGGGTCGGCTATCCCCAGGTCGAATGCCCCGCCTGCGAAACGCCCCCCTTCCATCACCGACGCGATTTGCCCGAGACCGCCTTCGGGAAGGACCGTGTCCGCGTGCAGGAAAAGGAGCACGTCGCCGCGGGCGGCGCCCGCGCCCGCGTTCATCTGGGCAGCCCGCCCTTTGCGCGACACGATGCCTTCAGCCCCGCCCCTGACGGCCGCGACCGTCTCGCCGTCCGGGCTGCCGTCCACGATGATAATCTCGACGCCCCTTTGCGATCCTTCAGGCAAATCGGCGCGCAGGCGCGCTATGGCGTCGTTGATGATCGCCTCTTCGTGGAAGACGGGGATGATAATGGAGATGGTCACGGCTTGCCGAACCTCTCCCGCAGGAGATCTAAGGTCGAGAGCGCGCCGGGCGGCAGCGCCTTGTTGCGGTCCCAAAATGCATTCAGGTCCTCGTAGACGTCGATGTCCCTCCAGACAGGCAGAACGTAGACGCTTCTGCCGTCCTTTTCAAGCGCGGCCATCGTCGCACCGAAGACCGCCTGTGCGCCCCATTCGATCCCCTCGAATGGCGCGCCGCTGAGCGCGCCGGCGCGGAAGCCTATAAGGTAGTATCCGCCGTCCGCGGACGGGCCTATGACTGCGTCGTGCGCCGCGAGGCCGTCGAACGCCTCTTTCAGTAAAGCAGCGGGGAGGTCCGGGCAGTCGCTCCCTATGAGGACGGCCCGCTCGCAGCCGGAGAGCGCCTCGCGCAGGGCGGCCCACATCCTCCGGCCGAGGTCTGCACCCTCCTGGGGCGCCAAGGAGGCAGCTCTGTCGCCGAGCCAGGCGGCGACTGCCGCGCCTGCCTCCGGCGGGTAGAAAAATACGTGCGGCGGGTAGCCCGCCTTGCTGGCGGCGGCCAGGATGTCGGAGACGCAGGCGCGGTAGAGGGCAGTCGCGGCCTCGTCGCCGATCCTTTGTGCGAGCCTAGTTTTCACGTGACCTTTTTCTGGCGACCTGACGAAAACTATAAGCCGCTCGCCCCTCACGCGGTCTGGCCCTGGCATGAGCTGCCTGCGCCCGCGGTGCAGCCGTAGCAGTGGTCGCCGACTACGATGCGGCGGGCGGCCAGACTGTTTGCCTCGAAGTCCGAGATGTGGTGCGGCGCGCCGTGGTCTATCGTCAGGCCGAGCATCTGGTTGAAGTCGCAGTCGTAGAGGCTGCCGTCCCAGCCGACGGAGACGGTCCATTTGCACATCACCCCCGCCAGGCTCACCGGGTTGAACGCCCTTACGAGGGCCCTCATGTAGCCTTCGTAGTTGCCGGAGGCGAGAAGGTATTCGAGGTAGCGGCCTATAGGCATGTTTGTGATGCAGAACAGGCGGTTGAAGCGCACCCCGTGGCGCTCTGCGAGGACCTGCCTGTAGAGCGATTCTAGCCCCGCCTGGCTGCCGGGCAGGTACGCCCCGGCAGGGTTGTGGACGAGGTCGAGGACGAGGCCGCTGCCCTCCCGGGCGTAGCCCCGCGCGTTGAGGCGCGCCATGACCTCGATCAGCCCCACGAAGACGCCCGCCCCCCTCTGCTGCTCGGTGAGCCGGGGATCGACGTGTGGCAGGGAAAGGACGACCTCGACGGCGTGCTGCGCGTAGAAGTCGATGAGCGGCTCGTACTCCTTATCGAGGAGGACGACGCCGTTGCTCCTGACGAGGACGCGCCGCCCCAGCGCGGCGCACGCCTCCAGGAAGGGGCGCAATCCCGGGTGCAGCTCCGGGCTGCCGCCCGTTATATCGACGGCGGGTATGGGATGCTCCCGGAGCACCTTGAGGCACTGCCCCATTACCTCTTCCGACATGACCTCCTGCCTCTCCGGCCCCGCCTGGACGTGGCAATGCCTGCATTGCAGGTTGCACCTGTAGCCGACGTTCACCTGGAGGACGTCGATGCGCGCCGCCACTAGCGGCTCCTGCGCCTTCTGCTCGAACGGGGGCGAGACCTTCGGCATCTTCACGCCTACATCTCCTTCTTCCTGACGATCTTCCTCATCTGCGTCGAGTGGGCCAGGACGATCCCCGCGGTCATGGCCGCGCCCACGTGGACGGCCTCCATCATCTCTTCCCTCGATATGCCGAGGGACAGGCAGTGGTTCGTATAGGCGTCTATGCAGTACGGGCATTTCTGCACCGTCGCGACGGCCAGGGCGATAAGGCTCTTCTCCCGCTCGCTCAACAGCCCGGCTTTCATCGCTTCCCCGTAATAATCGAAGTACTTCTCCCCCAAAGCCGGGGCGTACTCGCCGATGTTCGGGAAGTCCTCAAGGTCCGCAGTCTCGTAATATTCTCCCATAATATGTCTCCTTTCGCATTATTTGTCAGTCCCCGCCCTCTTGCGGGGGCAGGATGCGCAGCTTTATCCTTTGGTCCGACCCTTGCGCGCGCAGGCCGCATGATAAATCCAGCCGAGATTGGCCGCGCCCAGGAGGCAGAGCAGCATGGCGTTGATCTGCCCCAGGGAGAGGGCGCCGAGGTGGAAGCCGTCCCTGAACAGGGCGGCGGGCACGATGGTCGCGGCCGACAGGCTCAGCCCGTAGGCGGCGCAAAATATGACCGCGGCGAGGACCTCAAGGAGCAGGAACGGAAGCATGGCTACCGGCCGCCCGGCCGCCCCGAAGACAACGGTGAAGACGGCCGCCGTAAGCGGTATTGCGTGCCCCGTAGTCACCCGCATATCGAGCCATATGAAGCGGCTGAGCATAAAGGCGAGGCAAAAACCGGCAGCCGTGCCCGTCGCGGCCGCCTTGAGACAGTTTATCACGGTCCTGGCGGCGTGTCCGTCCCCCGCGCGGGACGTCTTTCGTCTACGCAACTATACCGGCCTCCAACCCTACCCCTTCGCCTTGAAGGTAATGACGACGAGCGTGCCGTCGGGCGGCAGGATGTCCTTGTTACCCATAAGGGAGGTTTCTTTCCTCGACTCGATGGCCCCGTAAGTATAC